>Ga0351850_1008_pt1 | contig 106318 bp, 63 predicted proteins | sample TotcelHFGM3001N4_FD_206796 | JGI IMG/M metagenome (GOLD analysis project Ga0351850, IMG submission 206796) | Enriched cells from coal bed in the Powder River Basin, Montana, United States - Total cells FGM rep1 HSBNCT.FGM.300.1.N4 ...
GCCGTCGTTACGGTCGTGGTGGCGGCAATTCTGGGCTTCGTCATGGCCCGGTCGTTCGGACCGGGGCCGCCGCATCCCGACGCCGCCGTGGCGCACGCGCCGGAACAGCAGCCTGCGAACATGGAAGAGCCCGAGGCGTCCGTCGCCGAGCCTGTGACGGCATCTGAGCCGCCCACCTTCTCGCCGCCGTCCGAGCCGGAACCGGAGCCGGCGCGGACGGCCGAACCCATCGATTCGCAACTGCGCCCGCCGACGATGGCAGTTCCCATCGCACCCAAGGCCACGCAAGCCGTTGTGCCGCTGGGGCCGGTCATCGTGGTCGAGTCGGCCGAACCCGCGCCGGCGTCGATGAAACAACCGGACCTATCGCCCGTGATCGGCCCTGCGGCGGAATGGCCGACGACAACGGCACCGCTGCCGCTGCCGCCACCGGTGGAGACTTTGGAGCAAGCCGACAAGCGTCTGTAGGTAGCCGCCGAGCAGGCTTCGTCCTCGGCCGAGCAGCAAGCGGTCGGGCAGGAGTTACTGTCGCTGGCAGACAAGGCCATTCTCGATTCGGAGATCGAGCTGGCCAAGCGAGTCATTGAGAGCGCTTTGGCCGCGGCCCGGAAATCGGAATCGGATGATTTGGTGAAACAAGTTACGTCATTGTGGATCGAGTTGGAGAGCAAGTCGAGATGACTAATGTTTGGCCGAAGGCCATTCTCACCGTAGCCTGGGGCAACGCCCCAGGAACAGACGCAGATGACAAGCTTTGGCCGAAGGCCATATTCACATTTTGCACAAGTCGGTGTGAGTATGGCCTTCGGCCAAAAAAGGCCGGATGACGACACATTCCTGGGGCGTTGCCCCAGGCTACGGTGGGCGCAGGCCTTCGGCCAAAGACGGACTAACGCCCAACCCCGCAGCATCACAGGGCGTAAGCGAGGAAAAAGTCAACACGAACCAATGTCAAGGAGACCACCCATGCCGTTTAGCCGACACCCCATGCTGGTCCCGATCGTTCTGATGGCGACGTGCATCGCGGCAGGCGAATTGGCTGCTCAGCCGAAGACGCCCGTCCCGGACGAGCAGGCTCAACAAACGGCCAAGAAGGCGGCGGGCGAGTTGTTTGCGGAGCGTTTCAAGCAGGCCAAGACGACCGCCGAGAAGACAGTCCTGGCGACCGACATGATGGACGCGGCGGGCAAGGTCCCGGCCGGCTCGGCAGACCAATACGTCTTGCTCAAGATCGCGCTCGATGTGGCGGCCGGGACCGGCGACGCGGCAACGGCGCTGCAAGCGGTCGAGCGGTTGCTCGAACAGTTCGACGAACCGGCTGCCGAATTGATTGGCGATACGCTGCTGACGGCGGCCCGGCAAGCCACCACGTCCGCCCAACACAAGGCGGTTGCCGAAGCGGCCCTGAGCATCGCAGGGAAGCTGTCGGACGCCGACCAATACGAGACGGCGCTCCGCTTGTGCGAAGCCGCAAGGTCGTCGGCTCAGAGGGCCAAGTTGTTTCCGCTGGCCAAGGAGTTGACCGCCCAGATCGAGGAAAACAAACGCCAACAACTCCTGTCGGAGGATTACCGCAAGGCGTTGAGCGTGCTGGAAAACGAGCCCACGGATCCGGAGGGCAACCTGGCCGCGGGTCGGCATCCGTGTTTCGTCAAGGGCAATTGGGACCGCGGCGTCCCGATGCTCGCCTTGGGGAGCGACGCGGCGTTGAAGGCGGCAGCGATCAAGGACCTGCGTGGTGCCGATTCGGCCGACGAGCAGGCCGCGATCGGCGACGCGTGGTGGGACGTGGCGGAAACCAAGCAGGGCGAGGAGCGAGACACGCTACGGCTTCGCGCCGGCTTCTGGTATCGGCAGGCCGAGCCAAAGCTGGCCGGAGGACTGGCTGCGCTGAAGGTCAAACAGCGATTGGAGGCGATTTCGAATCTGGGCCGCGAGATCCCCGCGGCTGCGCGAGGGCCAGCGGAGGCACAAAGCCCGCCACTGGCTATGGCTCCGTTCGACGAAAAAACAGCGAAGCAACATCAGGTCGTTTGGGCCAAGCATCTGAAAGTCCCGATGCTGTGGACGAACACGATCGGCATGCGTTTCGTACTCATTCCGCCGGGCGATTTCATAATGGGCGCGCCGGACTCTGATCGGCCCACCGCCGGAAAAAAACCCCAGCATCGCGTGCGGATCACGACGCCGTTTTACCTCGGCGTTTGCGAGGTGACGCAGCGTGAGTACGAGTGGGTGACGGGGCGCAATCCCAGCCGCTCAAAGGAAAACCCCAACCAGCCGGTGGAACAAGTGAGTTGGCACGATGCAGTGGCATTCTGCCGCCAGCTGAGCGAATTGCCCAAGGAGAAGACGGTTGGGACGGTGTACCGATTGCCAAGTGAGGCTGAATGGGAGTATGCGTGCCGTGCGGGCACAACGACGTGTTACAGTTTCGGTGACAACGCGGCGATTCTTGGCGGCTACGCTTGGGAAAGTAGAAACTCGGGAGGGCGTGAGCAACCTGTGGGGCAGTTGCGGCCAAATGCCTTCGGCTTATTCGATATGCACGGCAATGTGTGGGAGTGGTGTGCCGATTGGTATGCTCCCGACTACTATACAAAGTCTCCCGCCGAAGACCCGACGGGTCCTGATTCAGGCTCGTCGCGCGTGTTGCGTGGTGGCTCATTTCTTAGCGACGATGTGGATCGCTTCCGGTGTGCGTTCGGTCTCGATCGCCCGCCCGACGATCGGTACGGCGACCGGGGTTTCCGCGTTGCCAGGACTCTGGCTCGATAAGCTTCTACTCCATAAGAGTTGACATTGGGGAGACCGACGATGCGATTGAGTCCACACCGTAGACTCGTGATTTTCTCAGAAGGCGTTCTGGTCCTGATCTCTATCGCCGCGGTGGGCGAACTGGCCGCTCAGCCGAAGACGCCCATCCCGGATGCGGACGCTCAACAGATGGCCAAGAAGGCGGCGAGCGAGTTGTTCGCAGAGCGTTTCCAGCAGGCCAAGACAACTGCCGACAAGACGGCCTTGGCGACGGACATGATGGACGCGGCGGGGAAGGTCCAGGCCGGCTCGGCGGACCAGTACGTCTTGCTCAAGATCGCGCGCGACGTGGCGGCCGGGACCGGCGACGCGGCAACGGCGCTGCAAGCGGTCGAACGACTGCTCGAACAGTTCGACGAACCGGCTGCCGAATTGATTGGCGATACGCTGCTGACGGCGGCTCGGCAAGCCACCACGTCCGCCCAACACAAGGCGGTTGCCGAAGCGGCCCTGAGCATCGCAGGGAAGCTGTCGGACGCCGACCAATACGAGACGGCACTCCGCTTGTGCGAAGCCGCTAGAGCATCCGCTCAGCGGGCCAAGTTGTTTCCACTGGCCAAGGAGTTGACCGCCCAGATCGAGGAAACCAAACGCCAACAACTCCTGTCGGAGGATTACCGCAAGGCGTTGAGCGTGCTGGAAGACAAGCCCACGGATCCGGAGGCGAACCTGGCCGCCGGTCGGCATCTGTGTTTCGTCAAGGGCGATTGGAAACGCGGCGTCCCGATGCTAGCTCTGGGCAGCGACGCCGCGTTGAAGGCGGCCGCGATCAAGGACTTGCGCGGGGCCGATTCGGCCAACGAGCAAGCGGTGATCGGCGACGCTTGGTGGGACTTGGCGGAAGCCAAGCAGGGCGAGGAGGGGGATACGCTGCGACTGCGCGCCGGATTCTGGTATCGGCAGGCATTCGGGAATCTGGAAGGGTTGGCTCGGCTCAAGATCCAGCAACGGATTGATCAATTGGGCGTTGAGATGCCAAAGTCCAATGCCAGCGAGCCGATACCGGTGGGCGAGATCTACTGTTTCGAGGGCGAGGATTACGGCGTCTTCTCTCCCGACGGAGGCCGAGTATTGACCTCCAGTCGCGATAACGCCTTGCGTTTGTGGGACGTCGTCACGCGCCGTGAGATCCGCAGTTTTACCGGCCCCACCCGCTCGCCCGCGACTGGTGTGCTTTGTGGCACCCAAGGGAGATCGCATTATCTCCGCCGGAGACGATGCCACGATCCGCGTTTGGGACACCGAGACGAAACGCGAAGTCAACGCAGTCAAAGTCAGCACGAGCCCCCACAGATTGCGGTCACCAGCCCTGGTCGCCCCCGGGGGCAAACGTCTGCTCTGGTGCGGAGAGGACAAGTGGGTACACATCACGGATCTCGAAGCCGGAAAGGACTTCCAGCTCTTCGACATTCACCACGGTGACGTCTACGTGTACGCGGTGGCGTTCTCGCAAGATGGACAGTGGGCTCTCAGCGGCGGCTTCGAGTCCACTGCCCGCTTCTGGAACGTGGCAACCGGAAAAGCCGTCGACTTCGACCCCCATACTCAAACTCCATTGCTATCGCGGGCACACCAAGCCCATTTCGCGTTTGGCTTTTTCCCCGGATGGCCGCTACGGTCTGTCCAGTGGCGAGGACGGCGTCAGGCTGTTGGGAATGCCGCCGTAGGCTTCGTGGGATGGAGAATCGGATGGCGATTGGGAAGCGATTGGTGCCCGTCCCCGTGCTGAATGCGGGCGCGTCCTTGGTGTTTGGTTGACATCGTTCGGGTCAATGGCGGGATGATCCTATCCACGACTTGGGGCGTGGTGAGCACTTCGGTCACAGCGGCACCCTTGTCCTGTGATGCCGTTGACGCATGGATTACGCTGGGTGATAATTGAGTCGTTCGTACGACTGCTCAAGGAACAATCTCGATGACTACGGTTTCCATTCTGCCCGTTCCAGCCGAAGAAGGCGGCACCGTTTATCGTGCGCTCTCCGGCGAACGACGCGGCGCCGGGAAGACGCCCGGTGAAGCATTGGACGCAATCCTGGATCAGGACGAATCTGCGATACTTGTCGTGGTCCAACGAAACCGCCCGGATCGATTCTTCGCCGCCGAACAGCAGAGACGTCTCGAAGAACTGATGACACGGTGGCGTGCGGCACGCGCTGCGGGTTCGACACTCGCGCCGCACGAACAAGAGGAACTCGAAGGACTGGTCGAGGCGGAACTGCGTGCGGCCGGTCGACGGGCGGCGGCGCTGGCAGACGAGTTGGAAAAATGAACCCTCACTATCACGCGGTGGGCACTCGCGCTGAGCATCGCTGCGAATACTGCCACGCTCCCGAAGCCATCTTCAACTTCCCGTTCGAAGTGGAGCACATTGTCCCGCCGGACCGTGACGGGGCCCAGGACGAAAGTAATCTCGCCTTGACGTGCCGCGCCTGTAACCTATTCAAGAGCAATCATGTGGAGGCCGCTGACAACGAGACGCGGACCACGGTCCGCTTATTTGACCCTCGTCGCGATAACTGGGACGACCATTTCCACGTCGATGCCGATCAGGGTCTGATCATCGGTACCACACCGGTCGGCCGGGCTACCGTTGAACGGCTGAAGATGAACTCCTCAACCCAGCGCACGGCGCGACTTCAATGGATCAGGTTGGGGTTGTTTCCGTAGCGACCGTTTGATCGAAGCGGTCGAAGTGACGGCTGGCGTCGATGGCTGGTGGTACTTGTCGGGCATCCGCGCCGCAACTTCGGCCTGGGTCAACCCCGCACGTCGTCGAGCGCGCAATAACTCATCCAGCAAGGCAAACTCCTCCAGTTGCGCGTCGTGCTCGGCCTTGACGGCCGGCCGTTTCAACATCTTTCTGACCATTTCATCGTGCGTCAGCATCGTCCTGAACCTCCTCGAGTCGGGCTCGTGCGATTTGCAGTTCTTTGTCCGGGGTTTTCGTCGATTTCTTGATAAAGGCGTGGAGCATCATGATCTGCCGCTGTGGCAACGTGCCGTAGAAAACGCGCCCGATGCCCTCCTTGGACTTCTGGTACCTGCGTGGCAAGTCGGCTCAAGAAAGAACGCGCAGCCAGAGGCATCCCACCACCGCGGGCGCGCTCGCGGAACCCAACTTCAGATATAGAACATGGGCTCGGTCGGCTCGCGCACCTGTTCGATCAGGTCTGTGAAACTGGTCGAATCGAGCAACTGACGTTCGATGGCGGCAGCGCGGCGCCACGTGTTCTGCAGGGCGCGGGACAAGGGGGTTTCCGCGGCCGCCGCGTTTCCGTTGGCATGTTGCGGTGGTCCTTCGATCACGCTCATCACGTCGCCCAGCGACAGGTCGCTGGGGTTCCGCGTCAAGCGATACCCGCCGGCGGCGCCGCGCGTGCTGGCCACCAGTCCGGCGGCCTTCAGTTGCAGCAGGATCTGTACGAGGAACTGCGGCGGGATGCCGTGCGCGGCGGCAATCTCTCGCACGCGCACCGGCTGGTCCGAGTCGTAACGCAAGGCCAATTCGAGCACCGCAAGGCAGGCGTATTCGGTGCGAGCGGAGACGTTCATTTCTCGTTTTCCAGCGTGTGCAGTCCGCATTCCGTCTTGCCAAAACCGCTCCATCGCCCCGCACGCTCGTCTTCGCCAAGCATCACCGCTCGTGTACACGGCCAACAGCCGATGCTCGTGTACCCCTGGTCGTGCAAGGGGTTGTAGGGGATGTCATGATCGACAATCATCTTCCAGACGTCCTTCTTGGTCCACTTGGCCAACGGACTGACCTTGACCAAACCAAACTTCCGATCCCAGCTGACGATCGCCGCTTTGGCCCGGTCGGGGCTCTGGTCGCGGCGAATCCCGCTGGCCCAAGCATGCATGCCGCGAATCGCCTCGTGCAACACGCGAATCTTGCGCTCGCCACAGCATTGGTCCGGTTTCCTCTTGTACAACGGACCTCCGTGCAGCGCCTCGAACTGCTCGACGGTCAGTTCCGGCCGCTTGAACTCGACTTCCATTCCATACCGCTGCTTGACGCGTTCCCGCAGCTCCAGCGTTTCCGGAAACTGATATCCGGTATCCAAGTTGAAGATCGGCGTGTCCGGAGCAATCTCCGCCAATAGATGTAAAATGACCATGCCTTCGGGCCCAAAGGCAGTCGCCATTGTGAATCGCGGTGCAAAACGATCCACGGCCCAGCGGAGAATCTGCTGTGGTGTCGCCGTCTCGAATTCGTCGCTGCACCGACGCAATTCTTCGAGCAGTTCCGGAGTCGGCTGTAGTTGCTCGGCCAAGGTGCGGTCATCCTTCCGGTCATCCGGCGACAATATATTGCCCATATTTCGGCCAGGGGGTGAAAGATTCAGTTTGCTCGAAATTGTAACAATGTTAATCAAAATAGTCAACAATTGGATGGAATGTCGCGTTATCTTGGGCTTGTCGGAGGAATCGAGGCAAACTGATCTTGATTCGGCGCCGAGCCTGCGGTACTTAACGGGCCGCATCTTTTCTTCTTCGTTTGCCATTCGGCTGTTGGGTATGCTGCGACTCCTCAACTTCTGTTTGTTGGTGCCATTGCTGGCTGCGCTGCCGCCGCCCGCTGGCGCTACGGATCAGCCGGCGGCGTCGGACACGGCGCTGCTTCGAGTCGCGTTTGGCGTTTTGCAAAAGCACAAGACAAACACGGGGGACGACCGCTACGTGCTGGTCGATGCGGACGGTCAGGTTCGTTATTCGATTTCCCCCTCGGGTGACGTGCCGTTGGACGCGAATGTCGGCAAGTCCGTACAGATTGTCGGCGAATTCGACTCGCAACCGTCTTCAGAACAACCTCTGCTGGTGGCCCAGGCGATCGAACCTAAGACCGCCCCGCCACCCCAGTTTGCCGAACTTCGGATCGTGGCGTCAGACGATCAGGGCTCTCTGCCGCCGCTGATGCCGATTCCGAGCCCGGAGTCGTCGTCGAGCCGTTCGGGAATCACAGGCCCGGCACCCAGCTTGATTTTGGAAGGCAACGGGATGGAAGAGTCGCTGCTGGATGAGCAGGGGCTGTTGGACTTGGGCGAACCCGAGCGTCTCCTGCCGGCTCCCGATCCGTGGCACATCGCGCCGTGCGGACATCCGGAGCGGCTGTGGGGGCAGGTGAGCGCCTTGGCTTGGTGGACGAGGGAAATGTCGCTGCCGCCGCTGGTCACGACCAGTCCGCCGGGCACGCCCCAAGCGCAAGCGGGCGTCTTGGGGGCCGCTGGGACGCAGGTTTTGTTCGGCGACGGGGATGTGTTTACGGACATGCGGTCCGGAACCCAATTTCGGATTGGCGGCTGGCTGGGTCCGCGGCGTTGGGTCGGGTTGGAGTTCGACTACACCGGACTGCAAGACGAGAGCACGCAGTTCCTGGCCGTTTCGGTAGGCGACCAGATTCTAGCTCGGCCGTTCTTGAATATCGGTCCCAATACGCTGTCGTATGATTCCGCCCTGGTAGCTTACCCGAATCTGCTGGCCGGGACCGTTGTCATCGATGCGGACAGCCGGTTTCAGTCGGCCGGCTTTCATCTGCTGACGAACATCTTTTGCAATTTCGGCAAGCCGGAAGCGAGAACGCGCGAGTTGGGCAGCTGTAACAGCGGATTTCGCATGGACCTGCTAGGCGGTTATCGTTATATCGGCTTGGACGAATCCGTGACGATCCGAGATTACCTGGTTACCACGGTCACGCCGCGCACGGGGCTGTTGGGAATCGACCAATTCTCCACCGGCAACGACTTTCATGGCGGCGAACTCGGACTGATCGCCAAGTACCAGCGCCGCCGTTGGTGGACCGAGGGCCTGCTTCGCGTGGCGTTGGGGCGTACCGAAGAGTCCATCGCCATCCGTGGAGAAACGCAGATCATCGTCCCGCCGAACGCCCAGAACGGTCCGGCGACGCAGTTGGTGGGCGGCCTGCTGGCCCAGACGACGAACATTGGCGACTACTCGCACAAGACGTTCGCTTGGGCTCCCGAAGTCGGCTTGACCGGCGGCTACGAGCTGACGCCGCACCTGAGTGTCAAGCTGGGCTACTCGCTGGTGTTTCTCAGCCGCGTGATTCGACCCAACGGCGTCATCGACTTGGGCGTGAACGAAACCTATATTCCCGATCCCACCGACCCCAATCTCGTGCCCGTCGGGCCGGCTCGTCCCGCCGTCGCATTCAACGATACCAACTACTGGGCTCAAGGCTTTCATCTGGGCTTGGACTACCGCTGGTGAGGCGTCCTATGTTTGTACCATCCGAAGACTCGTCTCCCAACAACTGGTCGCATTCCAGCCGCCAGGTTCGGTCGAACCGCAAGAAGAGACGCCGGCTGGCGATGGAGAAACTCGAGCCGCGGCAATTGCTGGCAGCCACGGATCTGGCCGCGATCGCAGGCATCGTGTTCCAGGACGCCGACGGCAACGGCTTCACGCCCGGCGAGCAGATCGTCGGCGCCACCTTGAACCTGTTTCGCGACGCCAACGCCAACGGGGTGTTGGATGCCGGCGACGGCGCCGCGTTGCGCAGCGCGACGTCCGACAGCAGCGGCCGCTACCGTTTCGACCGGCTGACCGTCGGCGACTACTTTGTCCAGCAACCGGCGCAGACCGTCGGCGCGTTCCGCTTGGCCCAAGTGACCAGTACCCGGATCACGATCGGCAGCGCCGACGTCCAAGGGACGGTCGGCCGGACGATCGATGGCTTTACCACGCCGCAAACGGTCACGGCCGCGATGCCCGTGGGCACCACGACCGTCGCGGCGTTGGCGGCCCCGGAGGCATTGGGCGGTGAACGGGACATGTCGGTGACGCTGGTCGGAGGCCAGACGGGCGATTCCGTGACCCTGGCGGCCAGCTCGGGAATCCTCGCGATCGATGCTGGTTTCAATGCCCTCGGCCGCTACCAGGTCGTTTGGGACGGTGTGGACAATAATGCCTTGGTGTTAAACGCCACCGGATTGCGGATCAATGGCAGCGGCGTGGACCTGACCAACGGCGGCGCGAATTCGTTCCTCGAATTGGCCGGCGTGGCGGACAAAGCCGGCGGCAGCCTGCGCGTCCGCATCTATACCGATGCGACGAACTACTCGCAGGCGACGGTGGCCCTGGGCGTTAACGGCGCACAAAGCGGGCTACTGTCGCTGGCCACCGACTTTACTCCCGCCGGCGGCACGGGCGCGAACTTTGCCAACGTCGGTGCGATCGAACTGCTTATCGAAACGACGGCGGTCGCCCTGGACGGCCAGTTGTCCGTCTTCCGCATGATGGGCTCGAAGACCTTCCCTGTCGATTTCAACAACCAGCCGACCGCCGATCTGTCGCTGGCCAAGACGACCAATAACCCGAACGTCGACGTAGGCCAGACAACGTCTTTCACCGTAAACCTGTTGAATTCCGGTCCCGATACTGCGACCAACGTGGTCGTGACCGATCGCTTGCCCACGGGACTGATATTCGTCAGCGCGACGCCCTCGCAGGGTTCCTACAATTCCGCCACCGGTCTTTGGACGGTCGGCACCGTGCCGGCCGGAACGACCGCCATCCTGCAGGTCACGACCACCGTCAGCGGCACCACGGCCATCACCAATACGGCGGAGATCACGGCCTCGGACCAGCGGGATCCGGATTCCACGCCGAACAACAATAATCCGGCCGAGGACGACCAGAGCAGCATCACCCTCACGCCGCAACTGGCCGACCTGTCGCTGACGAAGACCATCGACAACCCCCAAGTGACCTTGGGCCAGCCGGTGACCTTTACGCTGAACGTCAACAACGCCGGCCCCGCCACGGCGACGAACGTGCGGGTGACGGACCAGTTGCCGCCGGGGCTGACTTTTCTCAGTGCCACGCCGGCGGGCGTGTACAACAGCGGCACCGGGGTGTGGACGGTGGGCACGCTGGGCAACGGGGCCGGTGCCAGCTTGCAGATCACCGCGTCGTTGAGCACCAACACGCCCGTGACCAATACGGCCGAAATCACGGCTTCCGACCAGCGCGATCCCGACTCGACGCCCGGCAACGGCATCCCCACCGAAGACGACCAGAGCAGTGTGACGATCACGCCGCAAGTGGCCGATCTGTCGTTGGTCAAGACCATCGACAATCCCACGCCCAACGTCGGCCAAAACGTGACCTTCACGGTGAACCTGAACAACGCCGGCCCCGGCACGGCGACCGGCGTCGCGGTGACGGACCAGTTGCCGCCGGGGTTGACCTTCGTCAGCGCCGCACCATCGCAAGGCAGTTACGATCGGACCAGCGGCGTGTGGACCGTGGGCACCGTCTCTGCCGGCAGCAGCGCCAGCCTGCAACTGGCCGCAACCGTCAGCACGACCGCGGTGGTGACCAACACGGCGCAGGTCAGCCGTTCCGACCAACCCGACCCCGATTCGACGCCCAACAACAATAATCCCAACGAGGATGATCAGAGCAGCATCACGGTCACGCCGCAACGGGCCGACTTGTCGCTGACCAAGACCGTGGACAACGCCACGCCGAACCCCAACGCCGTCGTCAACTTTACCTTGAATCTGCGGAACGACGGGCCGGGTAACGCGACCAATATCGCGGTCACGGACCTGCTGCCCGGCGGCGTGACGCATGTCGGCTCGTCACCGTCCCAGGGCGCGTACAACGCCTCGTCGGGCGTCTGGAGCGTGGGGGTATTGGGGACCGGCAGCAGCGCCACTTTGCAGATCGCCGCTCGCATCACGGGGACCGGCTCGATCACCAACACCGCCGAAGTCACCGCCGTCGACCAGCCCGATCCCGACTCGACGCCGGGCAACAACGTCCCCGGCGAGGACGACCAGAGTTCCATTACCATCGTCGTGCAACAGGCCGACTTGTCGCTGGCCAAGACGGTCAGCCAAGCGGCTCCGCAGGTCGGTCAGAACATTACATTCACCCTCACGCTGTCCAACAGCGGACCTCATCGAGCGACGGGCGTCGCCGTCCGGGACCAACTGCCCTCCGGCCTGACCTTCGTCTCGTCGACGCCTTCGACCGGCACCTACGACAGCGGTACGGGCGTGTGGACGGTGTCCACGCTGGAGAACGGCGCCAGAGCGACGTTGCAGATCACGGCCACCGCGGTGGGTACGGCGCCCACGACCAACACTGCCGAAGTTGTCGCGTCGAACCAGCACGACCCCGACTCGACTCCCAATAACAACATCGCCTCCGAAGACGATCAAGCCAGCGTCACGGTCACCCCGCAAATCGCCGACTTGTCGCTGACCAAGACGGCCAGCCCGAGCCGTCCCGTGGCCAATCAGGAAGTCACCTTTACCGTCACCGTTTCCAACGCAGGTCCCCACGAGGCCACGGGGGTGACGGTCAAAGACGCCCTGCCGCCGGGGATGACATTCGTCTCGGCGACCCCCAGCACGGGCACGTTCGACCGCACCAACGGCGTGTGGACCGTGGGCCGTATCGGAGCCAGCGGCACGGCCACCCTGCAAATCAAGGCCCGCACGGACACGGCGGTCGAGAAGACGAACACGGCCGAGATCACGGCCGCGGACCAATACGATCCGGATTCCGCGCCCGGCAATCAGGATCCCAATGAAGATGATCTGGTGAGCGTGACGATCCGCCCCCAGGTCGCGGATCTGTCGCTGACCAAGGCGGTGGATCGGGCGGCGCCCAACGTCGGCGACAACGTGACCTTTACGGTCGCCCTGACCAACGCCGGCCCCGACGCCGCCACGGGCGTGCGGGTCAACGATGCCCTGCCGCCGGGGATCAGCTACGTCTCGTCCACGGTAGGGCAAGGCTCGTACAATCCCACGACGGGCGATTGGAACGTGGGAACCGTGACGCCCGGCGCGACCGTGACCATGTTCCTGGTCGGCCGAGTCAACGATGCGTCTGCCAAGATCAATGCGGCGGAACTGATGGCGGCCGACCAATTCGACCCGAACTCGACGCCCGGCAACGGCGTCGAAACCGAGGACGACTATGCGACCATCACGGCCACGCCGCAAGTCATCGACCTGTCCCTGGTGAAAGTGGTCGATCAGGCCGCGCCCAACCTGGGCGACAACATCACCTTCATCATCGGACTGAACAACGCCGGCCCGGATATCGCGACCAACGTGGCCGTGTTGGACCGCTTGCCCGCCGGCGTGTCCTACGTCTCGTCGTCACCCAGCCAAGGTACCTTTGACGTGCGGTCCGGCCGCTGGACGGTCGGTACGGTTCCCCCGGGCACCAATGTGACTCTGCGGATCGTGGCGCAAGTGACGCAATTGGGCCCGCAAGTCAACTCGACCGAAGTCGTCGCCGCCGACCAGTACGACATCGATTCCACCCCGGGCAACAACAAACCCGAAGAAGACGATCAGGCCGCCGTTACGGTGACGGCCCAAGCGGCCGACTTGTCGCTGACGCTCTCGATCAACGACGATGCGCCGAACGTCGGCGATGAAGTCACGTTTACCGTGGGCCTGCTGAATTCCGGCCCCGACACGGCGACGTCGGTGCTGGTCGCTCTGGCGCTGCCCGAGGGCCTGGCGTTCGTTTCCGCGACCCCCTCGACCGGCTCGTACGACAGCGCTCGCGGACTCTGGGGCCCCGGCCCCGTGGCGACGGGCAGCACCGTCACGTTGACAGTCGTGGCCCGCGTCGACTCGCCGGGCGCCCAGACGGTGACGGCCGAAGTCGTCGACGTCGATCAGGCGGATCCGGATTCCACGCCGAACAATCAGAAACCCAACGAGGACGATCAGGCGAGCGTTGCACTCACGCCGCAGGTCGTCGACCTGAGTATCGTCAAAGTCGATCTGCCCGATCCGGTCTATTCGGGCCGCGAACTGACCTACACCATCACGGTATCCAACGCCGGCCCCGTAACCGCCACGTCCGTCGTGGTGACCGACACGCTGCCGGCCCGCGTGAGCTTTGTCTCCGCCCGAACCAGCCAGGGATCCGTGAGTCAAGCGGACGGAACGGTGGTGGCTCAGCTGAATTCGCTGGCGCAAAGCGCCTCGGCCACCATCACGGTTGTCGTGCTGGTGGAATCCGCCTACGAAGGGCCGCTGATCAACCGGGCCGAGATTCAAGGACGGCAATACGATTCGCAACCCGGTAACAACGCCGACACGACGGTCACCATCGCCCGCCTGCCCCCGGCCCGCATCGCGGGCACCGTGTTCCTGGACTTGAGCGTCGACGGCGAGCAGAACACGAACGATCCGCCCATCGCCGGTGTGCTGCTGGAGCTGAAAGGCATCGACCGCTTCGAACAGCTGGTGCATAAGAAGTTCTGGACCGGACCGGACGGCAAGTACGAATTCAACGACGTCGAAGCCGGAGTGTACGTCTTGAAGGAGGTCCAGCCGAACCTGTTCAACCAGGGCGGCGCGACGATGGGCCAGCTGACCTCGGTGTCGGGCAACTCGGAAGCTCGCGTCCGCACCGCCGACGAGATCTTCTTCCGCCTGGGCGCCGGCGACGTGGCCGAGAATTTCAATTTCTGGGAAACGGTTCCCGTGTCGCTTACCCGACGGCGATACCTGGCGTCGTCGTAGAGGCCGCCCGGCAGTTTTCGCAACCTCCCGATCCCTGCCACGTTACCGTTCGGGCGCCAATCTCCGCTCGAACACTTGGTCCTGGCAGATCGCCGCGAATTCCTCGGAGAAATCGGGGGCGGACTCCGTCGGCGGCCAGAAGTCTTGGTTCCAGATGTGGCTGACCACCTCGCGGGCCACTTCATCGGCGGCCTCCAACTCCTCCTCGGTCCACTGTGCCATGCAGAACTCGACCTTGTCGACGTCCTTGGGCAGCAGCACGTAGCCCAGCTGCAGCGGGCCGGTGATCCCCAGACTGCGGGCCAGGTGCCGATACAACGGCAACTGCAGGTCGATCCACTGGTCGCCTCGCTGATGAGCCTTTTCCGGCGTTCGGGGTGAATCGGACGACTTGTAGTCCAGAATCGCCCGCTGGCCCGTTTCGCGATGGATGTCGATCCGATCGATCCGGCCGCGGAGGACCATCCGATCGTTGCCAACCTGCAAGACGGCGTCGGTATGCTCCCGCTGCTCGCCTTCGGTACTCTCGATGCTCCAGCCGGCCGCCGCCCGTTCGGCTTGCTTGTCCGCAAACCCATCCAGCCGCAGCCGAAGTTGCTCCAATTGGACCCGCACGGACGCCAGCGGATACCGCCCGAACTGGGCGTCCGCGCCGCGTTGCAGCAACTCGCGCAAGTGCTGGCGAATCTCCTCGGGGTCCGTCGAATCCCGGGACGACCCGAGACCGAACTGCCGCAACACCTCGTGGACCAACGAACCAAACATGCCCCCATCCAGCTCCTCCGCCGCATCGTCGCTGGATTGCAGCTTCAAGACCCGCCGCAGGTAGAAACGGTAGGGACAGGCCAGGTAATCCCGAAACGCCGTCACGGGCAACTCGCGGATCTTCTCGGCCAGCGGCTCCGGCCGCGGCACGACGAACGCGGATTCCATCCGGCCGGGCGCCGAGCCGCCAGCCAACGGCGGCAAATCGCGCTGCGGCGGTGGTGTCGCAAAGAAACGCAGCGCCCGCCGGGCAATCTGGTCCCGCTCGGTAGCAAACAACAAGCGGCTGGGCGACAGCGGGTCGCCCTGGCTGTTATGACGAGCCACAATCAGGTCCAAACGCTGGCGACTGGCCGTCAGAACGCTGAGCGCATACGCGTCGCGGGCGTAGCGGCGGGCGTTGTCCTGCAGACCCAAGCGGCTGCGCAGCGCGTTGGGCAGAAAGGCGTCGGCATTGACCGACGACGGCACAAAGCCTTCGCTAAAGCTGCACACGACCAGCGCCGGAGCGTCATCCAACGGCAATTCCAGCCAGCCGAGCAACTCGATCGCCTCGGGGTCGAATTTCGACGAAACGCTGGCCGAGCGAAGCTGTCGCAGGGTCAACTGGATCGCCGTCGCCGCGTCGATCGTGGGAATCAGTGCCGGCGGAACCGCTTCGACGGACGCCAGCGCATCGCGAATCTGTCCGAACACGTCCAACGAGACGCGGTCCCGCTCGCGGTCCCAGACTCGATCACCGTACACTTCCAACAACAGCTGCCGCAGGCCATCGTGCCATGCCGGCCAGGGGCGTGCCGAGCCCTGAAAGTACTGCCGCAGAACTTCGACTCGCTCGTAGACCTGCCGCACAGGCCGATCGCGAGCGTCGTCCCCCAGCCAGTCTCCGCTGAGCCGCGACTGCAAGTGTTGGCGGAAATACTCGTCCAGACGCTCCAGCCAGTTGGCGGCCACCTCCCCCTTGGCGATCCACGCGGACAGATCCGGATGACGCACCAGCGCGGCAAACTCCCCGTAGCGACTGCTGCGGAAATAAGCCTCGAATGCCGCCAGCAGCCGGTACGGCGCGGTCTCCGAAGTGGCCGTGCCCACCGCCGTCCGCGCGGCAATCCCACAGTCGTGCAGCTGCCGCGAGACGTAGGGGGCGATACTCTCGTCCGCCAACCCGATCGTTATTTCGTCCGCCCGGTATCGGCCCTCCAAATCGGCCAGGCATCTCGCCGCCATGTCGGCGACCTCGGCCGGGCCATCGACCAGACGGACCCGATCGGCGTCCAGCGGCACCGAGACCGTCGCCCAGACTTCCGGCACCAGACAACCGTCGTCATCGAACCGGTCGGCCCACGCCCGCGGCGCATGGACCAGCACCGTGACCCGCTCGGCGACCTGTTCCAGCATCTGCCGCAACGTCCGCGGTATGTCCACCGCACCGAGCACGACGATGTCGCGATCGGTCTGGCATTCCCGTTGCGCAATCGCGACCAGACGAGCGGTCTGGACATCCCACAACTGCAACGTGTCCAGGGTTTTCAGGTACTCCTCCTGCAAGTGCCGCAGCGCCGCCCACCGCTCGCCTTCGCCAAAGGTCTCCAGCTCCCGCCCCCGCCGAGCCACATCGCGAAAGTCCAGAACGTCCGCCGCCAATTCCGTGTGGAGCTGGCTGACGGACTGGGCCAGATCGAGCCAGCCGACCACATCGTCCGGGGCAGTCGGAGCCGCGACGACGCGCTGCAAGTGCTTGCCGTCGGCATCGCGCAAGACACTTGCCCAAGCCAGCTGCTGCGTCAAACCGCTGGCAAAAGGACGCTTGGCCTGATACAGCTGCTCGGGCAACTGCCCCACGGTTTCCAGGGTCGGTGGTGACAGCAGCAAGCCTCGCTGTTGGCTGACCTCGACCAAGATCTCCAACAGTCGCCGCGCCGCTCGCCGCCCAGGCAGGACGACAATCGCGTTGGCCATATCCGCCCCAGCCCCACGCTGGTACCGCTGCAGCAGATACTCCGCCGCCGAAGACAGGGCAGGTTGGGAAAAATCGAGAAAATGACGGGTGAGAGACATTTTTTGGAAAGAAACGAAATCAAATCAGTAAAATTTTCATCGACTCGCAGGCCAAGACCGCGACGTCACATTTCATCAAATCGCCGAACTCTCGTTCAAATAAGCAGTTATCGCAATCCGCCGTCGATGTTCCAAGTTTGGCACGTCGTCTGCATTGATCTTGACACGTCAGACAGGGGTTATCAACCGCGACACCAGGAAACAAAGGAGTGTGCCATGCTCGTCCTTACCAGAAAACCTCAAGAGCGAATCCATATCGGCGACAACATTACGATCACCCTCGTGCGAGTCCAAGGTAACACAGTGCGAATCGGGATTGAAGCACCCGGAGAGGTGCGGATCGTGCGAGGCGAGGTCGCCACACGGGATCAACTCGAATTGGCCGTGGCCGAGGCCGAGACGTCGGCGGCCAGACCCCACAACAGCGTCGTCGCGGTCAAACGCCAACCGCCCTTGGCGCGAATCACCGCGAACAAGCTGCGTTTGCGCTTGGCCCCGACGGACAGCAGGCCCGATTCGCAGGCGTCCATGCAACACGTGCGTTCGGCCGCCACCCCCGGGGCGGCACTGACATGCTGAGTACACGTCCAAGAACAAATTCGTAGGACGGAATTCACTCCGTTTTAACGGACGGAAGTCCGTTCTGCGAAGAAATCAGTGACTCAGGACTTCGAAGTTGCGCGTTTTCGGTGACTCACGACACGCAGCCCAGGCTGCCCTGTCACTATGGCTGTTCCAGCCGCTGACGCAGGTAACGCGCTCGCAACAAGTTGCCGTGTCGCTGGGGCGAATCGTCCAACAAAAGCGTTTTGCGGGCGGCCTCCAGGTCACCCAACGCTTCGTAGGTTCGCGACAAGTTGTAGCGGGCGCCGGGCTTCCATTGATTTTCATCCGGCGTCTCGAGAGTGCGCTGCTTGAGCCAATCGATGGCCGTCTCGAAACGCCCCGTGTCGTAATGCGTGATGCCCAGCCAGTACGTCGCCGTATGCTTGACACCAATCACCAGAACTTTGGTCATCTGCAACCGATACTGCCATTCGAGATCGTTTTCACGGGTGCGGAAGACACCCAACCCTGCCTGTACCTCGGGCGACGTCGCGATCTTTTTGATGAACACGTCGGGCACGCGGGCCTCGACATAATACCCCTTGGCGCCTTCCTTGTCGGCCGTCTTTTCAAAGTTGCCGCGAAAGTACTGGATGCGGCCGTGGACCAGCGGATGCGTCGAGTCGAAAATCATTTCGTCGAACACCAGCTGCTGCCTCACCTCCGGATCCTCCCGACCGCGTCTCTGGCGTGCGTTGCGATAGACCCAGGTCTGAAAGGGCGTTTGCCACAGTTCGATGCCGGTGATGCCCGCATGACGCTGGATTCGTTTGGCCAAATCCCCGGCCGGGACGGACACGAACAGCGGTTCGCCGATGGCGGATTCCTGTTGAAATGCTTGGATACGGTACGACAGCGACTCGGGCGAAGCGTCGATCAAGGCCACCAGTTGGGCGAAATCGGCGTCCGCCGCGGCATAGCGGCTGTCCTGGCCGAGATCCAGCGAACGCAGCAAACTCGGATCCTGACGCACTTGAGCCAGCGTGGCGATGCCGGTCCCCTCCGGTCCGCGGATCGCCAAACCCAATTCGGTGTCGAACAGGTACAGCTGGTCGTCGATCGAGACGGCAGGCAACCAGGGACGCGGCCGAGGACGGGAGCCTGGATCGTCAAAAGCCAGCATGACCGCTTCGATCTGTTGCTGGCGGCACAGCAGCATGAACACGCGCGCGCGTTGCCAGGCATCGCCGCGGCCATACAGCAGTGTCTGCCAAGGAAAAGCGTTGTAGCCGGGACCCGGGGTTGCCTGCTGCAGCAGCGTATCGGCGGCCGTTGTGTTTGGGGCCGGTGCGTCTGGGGCCGGTGCGTCTGGGGGGGACTCGCCCGCCGAGTCGGCCGCCTGGCCGGGAAACGGCAACAGCGAATCCAGCTGAATGTTCCGCACGGTCCAGTCGAACAGCCGCGAGGCGAGCGACAACTCGTAGGCATGCGGCTCGCCGCGAACCGCCTCCAGTTGCTTCAGCCACGGCGCCAAGTCCGGCTCGTCGGGCCGCGCGGCAACCCATTTCGAGATGCTGCGAGCCCACGATGCCTCGCGCAAGTACCGCACGTCGTCGACCGTGAATTGCCGTTTCGCGAGTTCTTGCACCGGCGCAATCGTGCGCAACTGGGCCGGCAACCGCTCTGTCAGCGGATCGGGCTGCCAGGCGGCAGCGGCCTCGGAATGCTCGATCCAGCGGTTCAGGTAGTACGCGGTTTGCACCATGCCCTGCTTGGGATCAAAATCGTCCAGACGCCCCAAGTGATCCAGCGCCACGCGGAAGTAGTCTTGCTGCGGCGCAACGGCAGCGCCGACAGCCGACGGCGGACCCGCGGGTTCCGCCGGTCTGCGGCAAGCGGTAACGAGGCATAGAGCAGCGGTACAGAGACAAAGTATGTGTTGTTTCATCGGCATGTTGATCCGCAAGGCGGAACGGGTTCGGCGGAGAAGCATGAGACGCTTTCTTCTCCGCCATTCTTTTTATAAGAGATTTCTAACGGTTGGCACTTTCCGCGTCAAATGCCTCCACCACGCTGCGCAGTCGTAGCAGACGATGTAGCAGGCCCGAGAATTCGTCCAACGGAATCATATTGGGACCGTCGCTCGGCGAACGCTCGGGGTCCGGATGCGTCTCGAAGAACAGCCCGTCCACGCCGATTGCGACAGCGGCTCGCGCCAGCGGCTCGACGAAAGCCCGGTTGCCGCCCGTCTTGCCGCCCAATCCGCCGGGCTCTTGAACGCTGTGCGTGGCGTCAAATACGACGGGCGTACCCAAGGCGCGCAGTTGCGGCAGCGCTTTCATGTCGTTGACCAATCGGCCGTACCCGAAAAACGTACCCCGTTCGCCCAGCAAAATGTTCCCGCAGCCGCCCGCCGAAAGCTTGTCCACCACGTGCTGCATGTCCCACGGGGCCAGGAATTGGCCCTTCTTGACATGCACCGCGCGGCCCGTGCGAGCGGCGGCCAACAGCAGGTCGGTTTGTCGAGCGAGGAAGGCGGGAATCTGGACCAATTCGCAGACCTCAGCGACCGGTGCCGCCTGCGTTGGTTCGTGGATGTCCGTGGTCACGGGCAGACCGAGTCGCGACCGAACCTGCTCCAAGATTCGCAAGCCCGCAACCAATCCCGGCCCGCGATAGGATTCCACGCTGGTCCGATTGGCCTTGTCAAACGAAGCTTTGAAAACCAGCTGTACCGGCAAGCCCGCCGTGATCTGCCTCAGCCGCTCGGCAATCGTTAACGTCAACTCCGCGTTTTCAATCACGCACGGACCAGCAATCAGCAACAGCGGCTGACCATCGCCGCAGCGATACGGTCCGATCGTAGCAGGATTGTTAGGCACAGACGATCTCCTCAAAGTCTTCGTCGCCCCAAGCTGCCAGCCTGGGTAAACCCGGAACGTAATCTTCCCGAAGTACGGACCGCCGAATCCAATGGTTTGGAATGCAGTATTCTAGCACATCTGCCGGGCCGTCTGTTGCGGAAGGATGCGTTAAACCAAAGTCGGCTCGTTGGGGCAGACTTGACGCCGCCCGCAATTCCGACAGTTCCCGGGGTCAATAGAAACGACGCAACCCAAGAGAAGAAAACGGTTTACGAATTCGCGCCCATTTGTTCAAGCGATTTCTGCGCGAGCGCTAGGCAGCTTCCTGCTCCTGCAGGAGATCGCGGAGCTGCATCCGGGCACGGTGCAAACGGCTCCGGACCGTGCCGAGTTTCAGACCGAGCACTTCCGCGATCTCCTGATAGTTCAGTTCATCGACCACGCGAAGGACGATCACGGCACGCTGGTCCGGTGCCAGTGATGCGAGGGCCTTCCGAATTTGAGACAAGGACTCCTGGCGCACCAGCCGATCACCGGGCAAGTCGCCGTGGTCGGCGGGCTCGCCATGGGTGCAAGGATGTGTCTCCTCCAAGGACGGTGGTCGTCGTCCTTGCCGGCGCTGACTGATGGCCAGGTTCAGGGCGATTCGGCACAGCCACGTATAGAACTTACTGCGGCCGGCGAACGTACTCAGGTGGACGTAGGCCTGGAGAAATGCCTCCTGGCACAGGTCCTCGGCTTCCGCCCGGTCTTGTACCACGCGATACACGGTGCTCAGCAGGCGGTCCTGGTAATTCCGTACCAACACTCCGTAGGCGTCGCGATTTCCCTGGATCGCTGCCGCCAACAGTCCTGTTTCGGTTTCTTGCGGGATCATGATTTGTCCTCCACCCCTAACGCGACGTCCGTCGTCTCAACCCGCAGAAAAATCGGGAAAATATCCGCGCAGATTGCCCGACAGGCTGATTTCCGGTATGCTTTGCCCGTTTCGTCCCTCTTGCCGTGCGCCTGTGTTGGGGGGAAGCCGCCTGATGCCCGAACAGCCTGTTTCCCGAACGACAGAACTTGTCAAGTCGATTGCCAGGGGAGATCGTCTGGCCGCCGACCAGTTGATGGCGGAGCTGTACGGAGAGTTTCGCACGTTGGCGCGCCGCTACCTCGATCGCGAGCCTCGGGGGCACACGCTGCAGCCCACGGCCCTGGTCAACGAGGTCTACCTGCGTCTGGTCGACCAAACGCAGGTAGACTGGAAGGGTCGCACCCATTTTTTCGCCCTCGGCGCCCAGGCGATGCGGCGCGTGCTGGTCGATCATGCGCGGCGGAAGGGGCGGTTGAAACGCGGCGGCGGCTTGCAGCGGGCGGACGTGGATGTGTCGTTGATCTCGGCTCGCAGTGCCGCCGACGTGCTGGCGGTCCACGAGGCAATCCAGGACTTGGAGAAACTCGACCCGCGGCAGGCGCGGATCGTCGAACTCCGGTTCTTCGGCGGCCTGGGCGTGGCGGAGGTCGCCGAACTGCTCGGCCTCTCCCGGCGCACCGTCGAGGCGGAATGGACCATGATCCGAGCTTGGCTCCGACGCCGCCTGAGCGACGAGGATCCCCGCTGATGTCCCACCTGCACGAACAGGCCAAGGCGGTGTTCTTGAAGGCGGTCGCGCTGCCTGCCGGCCAGCGGGGGGAATTCGTCGCCCAAGCTTGTGCGCATGACGATTCGTTGCGTCAGGAGGTCGAGTCGTTGCTGGCGCACCATCGTCCGCAGACGTTGCTGCCGGACACCATGCCCGATGCACCCTGCCCGGCCCATGAGCGGCCGACGGACCTCGACCTCGCCGCGGTCGGGAGCAAGGCCGTCGGGCGGAAGCCCGAACGGATCTCGGGCCTGGTCTTCGCCCAGTTGTTCGGCAACCTGCGGCGCAGGTACGCGGCCGTTCTCGTCGCCTTGGGCTTCGTGCTGGCCCTGGGGATTCTCGTCTACGGCCTTGTCCAGCGGGCCATGAAGATCAAGCTGGAGCAAGAGTTGACCACGATTCTGGCCGTCGACGTCGAGGCGTTGCGGATCTGGATGGGATTGCAGGAGGCCACGGCGGCCGCCATTGCTGCCGACCCGGATGTGCGCCGCTTGGCCGCGCGACTCATTCCGTTGAGCCGCAGTGACCCACGTGCCGCACTGTCAAGCACCGCGTCCGACGAGTTGCGTCAACTGCGGGTCCAGATCCAGCCCTTGTTGGAGACGCACGGCTACCAAGGCTTCGTGCTGGTCGATCGACAAGGTCACGTCGTGGCGGCCAGTGAGGACTGGCTGATCGGTGACGTTCGGCTGATGGCCGACGAGCAGTCCTTGGACATCGTGTTCGCGGACACGTCCCGGGCGGCCGTGCTGCTGCCCCGCGCCAGCCTGACCGCAATACAAGACAACGACGGCCAATATCGGGCCGGTATTCCCATCATGTTCGCCATCGCCCCGATCCGCGGAGACGGATCGACTGCGATGGCGGGATTGGGACTTCGCATCCAGCCCAACCAGGGATTTACCCGCATCCTGAGCATTGCTCGTCTCGGGCAGACAGGCGACACGTACGCCTTCGACCAGACCGGCCGGTTGCTGTCGGAAAGCCGCTTCGAGGACCAGTTGCGGACCATCGGGCTGATTCCCGACCAGCCGCAATCGCGTTCGACCTTGAACGTGGAAGTGCGCGATCCGGGTGTCGACATGACCCGTGGCCAACGTCCGGCCCGGCGGCGGTTTGAACAGCCTTTGACGCGCATGGCGGCCGCGGCGGTCGCGGGGCAGGACGGCGTCGATGTCCGCGGCTACCGCGACTATCGAGGCGTGACGGTTGTCGGCGCGTGGACTTGGCTGGACGACTACCAATTCGGCGTGGCGACGGAGCTTGCCGCCCGCGAGGCGTTTGAGCCCCTCCGATACCTGAACCTGATCTTCGGCGGCCTGTTCCTGGTGATCGCGGCGACCGTGGGAGCCGCGCTGACGTCGGCCTTCTCCGCGGCTCGTCTGCATCGCGAAGTGAGCCACGCCCGGCAGTTGGGGCAATACACGTTGCAGCGACGGATCGGTGCGGGCGGCATGGGACAGGTGTACCTGGCCCGTCATGCGTTGCTCAAACGTCCCACGGCCATCAAGCTGCTGAGACCGGATCAAGTGTCCCCGCTGACCGTCGCCCGCTTTGAACGCGAGGTCCAGCTGACGAGTCAACTGACACACCCCAATACCATCGAGATCTTCGATTTTGGACGCACGCCCGAAGACCTGTTCTACTATGCCATGGAGTATCTGCCGGGTCTGACCTTGGAGGAGCTGATCCGACAGGCAGGGCCGCTGCCCGCAGAACGCGTGATCTACATCCTGCGGCAAGTCTGCGGTTCGCTACGGGAAGCCCACGGCATCGGACTGATCCACCGCGATATCAAGCCGCAGAATATCATGCTCTGCGAACGTGGCGGGCAATGGGATTTTGTCAAGGTGCTGGATTTCGGCTTGGTCAAGCAGACGCCCGACGCTCACGCACCGCCGTTGACCGCCGACCAGCAGGTCAGCGGTACCCCGTTGTACATCGCACCGGAGGTCTGGTCCGCACCGCACCAGGCCGATTCGCGTGCCGACATCTATGCCCTGGGGGTCGTGGGGTTCAATCTGCTGACGGGCGGCGATCCGTTCGAGGCAGACAACATCGCTCGACTGTTCCACCTGGTCATGACCTGCGATCCACCGTCTCCGTCGAGTCGTACGAAGGCGGCGATTCCTGCCCGGCTGGATCGGTTGGTCTGGGCCTGTATGGCCAAGGAACCTCGCGACCGGCCGGCCACGGTCGACGAGATCCTGGCGGTTCTGGAAAGTGACCTGGGCCTGCCAAGTTGGACGTCCGCGCAGGCTCAGGCATGGTGGGCGTCGAGACGTCCGGGGCTGTTACCGTCAGGGGAGGTATGACATGAAGATCGCAGTCATTGGGGCAGGAATCAGCGGCAATGTGGTGGCACGATTGCTGGCTGCCGAGCACGATGTAACGTTGTTCGAAGCGGCCGGGTACGCCGGCGGACATACCAACACGGTCTCGTTCGACGCCTGGGGCCGGTCTTGGCAGGTGGATACGGGCTTCATGGTCTTCAACGACCGCACTTACCCGAATTTCATTCGCCTGCTGCAGCTTCTGGACGTTCCGGCGCAAGATTCGGATATGAGCTTCAGCGTCTGCTGCGCTCGGACGGGGCTCGAATACCAGGGCAGTTCGCTGAACGGACTGTTCGCCCAGCGGCGGAACCTGGTCCGGCCTTCGTTCTTCGGGATGCTGCGCGACATCATGCGGTTCAATCGGACCTCGCCGCAGCTGCTCGAGGAAGACGCCGAGGCGATGACGCTCGGCGAGTACCTCGACCGCAGCCGCTACGGTCGCGAATTCGTCGACCATTACCTGCTGCCCATGACGGCGGCGATCTGGTCGGCCCGGCCGCGCGCTGTGCTGGACTTTCCGGCACACTTCCTGATCGGCTTCTTCCGCAATCATGGCCTGCTGCAGATCCTCGGGCGGCCGCAATGGAAAACCATTCCCGGCGGCGCCAAGCGCTATGTCGCCGCCCTGCTCGCGCCGTTGGCTGACCGCGTGCGGTTGAACAGCCCCGTGACTCGCGTCACTCGGCATGCGGACTACGTCGAAGTGACCACGCGCGACGCGGCGCCGGAACGATTCGACGCGGTCGTCTGCGCCGCGCACGCCGACCAGACGCTGGCCATGCTGCCGGATGCCGATGACATGGAACGAGAGATCCTGGCAGCTTTCCCCTACCAGCGAAACGATGCGGTGCTGCACACCGACACCGCTGTGCTGCCGCGCCGCCGCCGGGCGTGGGCCAGTTGGAATTATCTGCTGTCCCCCGATCCGGAAGCACCGGCAACCGTGACCTACGACCTCAGCCGTTTGCAGCGAGTCGATTCTCCGGAACCGATCCTGCTGACACTCAATGCCACCGATCGCATCAACCCGGCCAAAGTGATCCAGCGGATCGACTATCACCATCCGGCCTACGGCATGGATTCCTTCGCCGCTCAGCGGCGTCATGCGGAACTCAATGGCCGGCGGCGGACCTACTTCTGCGGCGCGTACTGGGGCTACGGCTTCCATGAGGACGGATTGCGCAGCGGATTGGCGGTCGCCCGTTGCTTTGGGAAGGACTTGAATGCATGTATAGCTGTATCTACGAGGGGCGGGTAGGACACTGCCGGTATCAGCCGCTAGTCCATCGCTTCCGCTATCGTTTGATGGCGATGTATTTGGACTTGGACGAGTTGGCGACGCTGACGGCGCCGGGCGGTTTGATTTCGACGGCTCGGTTTTCCACCGCTTCCTTTCGACGTTCGGATCACTTGGGTGACCGCGGCCTGCCGCTAGCCGAGTCGGTTCGGCAGTTGGTTGACGAACGATGTGGAATGCGTCCCGAAGGGCCTATTCGGCTGCTCACCCAGCTGCGTTATTTTGGATATTACTTCAGCCCCTTGAACCTCTTCTATTGTTACGATGAAGAAGGCCTGCGGATCGAGGCGGTGGTTGCCGAAGTGAACAACACGCCATGGAACGAGCAGCACTGCTATGTCCTGTGGCAAGGCAATCGCATCGCGGGCGAGAGGCGGCTCCGGTTTCGTCATCCCAAGGCGTTTCACGTTTCGCCGTTCATGGGGATGGAATCGCAGTACGACTGGCGACTGAGCGAGCCTGGCGAGCATGTGGTGGTTCATATCGCCACGTCGCAGCAAGGTCAGCGGCAGTTCGACGCCTCGATGTCCTTGCGGCGGCGGCCATTGGCACGAGCCGAACTCCGCTCGGCACTGATCCGCTATCCGTGGATGACGGCTCGTATCATGACAGCGATTTACTATCAGGCGTGGCGTTTATGGCTCAAGAAAGTACCCTTCTTTCCGCACCCGAGAGCGTCCGCGGCGTGACAGGCGCCGGGGATGAAACGGATCACATCGTTGGTTCCTGGCGGGATCGTCTGGCCCGCCGCGCCGTATGGCGGCAATTGGACCGGTTGCAAGTCGGCTGTATCACGGTGCTCGACGGCCGGCAGGTTCGCGTTTTCGGCAACCCGCTGGACTCGGAGCCGCGGGCGGCAATCCGGGTTCATCACCCGCGTTTCTACTGGCACACCGTCGCGGGGGGGCATCTCGGGGCCGCGGAGTCATTCCTCCGCGGCGAGTGGTCTTGCGACGATCTGGTCGCTCTCATCAGGGTCTTTTCTCGCAACGCGGCGGTGTTGGACGAGGTCGAAGGCGGGTTCGCGCGGCTGTTGAAGCCGCTGCAGGTTATTGCGCATCGGTGGCATCGCAATACGCGCCGCGGCAGCCGCCGCAACATTGCCGCGCACTACGACCTGAGCAACGAGTTCTATGCCTTGTTCCTGGACGATACCATGACGTATTCCTGCGGCATCTTTCCTCGCAGCGACGCGACGTTGCACGAAGCGTCGCTGGAAAAGTACGATCGGATTTGCCGCAAGCTGGAGTTGACGCCTCGGGACCATGTCATCGAAGTCGGCGGCGGCTGGGGCGGTTTCGCGCTGTACGCCGCAGGCCACTATGGCTGCCGCGTGACGACGACAACGATTTCCCAGCGGCAATACGAGAAGGCGGCCGAGCGGATTCGCGCCGCCAACTTGACGGACCGCATCACGCTGGTCAAGCAGGACTACCGCGATCTGGATGGCCAGTTTGACAAGCTGGTGTCGATCGAGATGATCGAGGCTGTTGGCCACGAGTACTTGCCGGTGTACTTTGCGAAGTGCTGCCGGTTGCTCAAACCGGCCGGCATGATGCTATTGCAGGCCATCACAATTCCCGACGAGCGTTACGACACCTATCGCCGTTCGGCGGATTTCATCCAGCGTTACGTTTTCCCTGGCGGCTGCCTGCCCTCGCTGTCCGTGATCGGTCGTTGCTTGAAGGGCACCGATTTCCGACTGTTCCATCTGGAAGATTTCGGTGCGCACTACGTCCGCACGTTACTGGAATGGCGGCGGCGGTTCTGGGAGAACATCGATCGAGTTCGAGGCTTGGGCATGTCCGAGGAATTCGTGCGGATGTGGGAGTTCTACTTGTGCTACTGCGCCGGCGGTTTCGAAGAGCGGCAGATCGGCGTGTCCCAGATCCTGTTGACCAAGCCCCAGTGTCGCCGCAAGCCCCTGTTGGGGACGCTGACGCCAGGGATTTAGTCCGGCTTTCGCTCGCGAGTTGGCCCGGGCTCGGACGTACAGAATTCAATTTTTCCGGAGAGATATGTCTCGACTTGGCAAACGGTTTGCCCGGCAAAATTGAATTCTGTACGTCTGAGCCTTCCGGCCGCAGTTCCCGTCACGGCCTCAGGTCGATCGTGTCCAGCGCATTCTCGCCGGACGTGATCTGCACGCGAAGGCCCGACGTGCTGGCGTCGGTAAAGCGAGGCGGCAGCATTTCGGGCATCGCATCCCGCTGGTCCGATGGGATGCCGCGCAAGGGGCCTTTCCACGAGACGGCCAGCTGGTATTCGCCGGCCGGAGCGCCGTCAAAAATGCCGTAGGTCGAGACGGTAAACCGGCCGTCCTCGTCGGTCGTGGCGTAGGGCCTGGCCATCCCCGGCGCGCGGCCGTGGATCTCGAAGAACCGCAAATCGGCCGCCGCCGCCGGTTGCCCCCGAATCGTCAATCTCCCGGTGACGGGATAAGTCGCCGGGGGCGCGTCCCGGCAGCCGGCCAACAGTACGAGCAGGGTCAGCATCCGGCCGCACGCCGTGGGGCGCGGAGCAAACGGTAGCGGTACGCGGCATGGTTCGGAACAGCGTTGGCGGACATCCGATCTCATCACTTCAACCGATCCCTGGTCCGAGAATTGCAAACATGTGTCGTGCGTTGCCTCTGTGAGAATCGAGATGCACGAAATCATTTCCGCCCAGATTCTTCACCGGAGAAGGCGTATGGTTTCATTACCCGTGGAATGCATGATGCTTCAGAGGAGGCTTTTCCGTTGTTCGTCGATCACTCTGACATTTAGTTTTAGTTGGATAACGGCCAGCAGCAAACGCTGCTTTCACAATCAAACCAACCAACGGCGATTTTTACAATACATCTTGACGCTTAGCATTTCCACGAGTGTTGCTTGCGACGGCATCTTTGGTCTTTCCAACTTCATATTTTTCCAACTTTATACATTGCAACCCGTCAGCGAACCCATTAAGATCAGTTTCTATATTCGGCATTTCGGCAACCAGAATGCAATAGTCAGAACCATCATTTGGGAGACTTATGAATGGTAATCGGTATGCTGAAATGCAAGCGATGCGATTCAAGGGTTGGCCGCCTGTTCTGGCGATTGGCCTGCTGGCTTCGGTGTCTTATCGCCCGCGGCACCGCGGACGAATCTGGCGAGTTGAAAAGTCGCTTGGCGAAGATTTCAGAGGTAGATTGCCGAGGATTTCCTGTAGCGGCTTGTCGCCTCCGGGTGCTGATTCTGCACGCGCTGGCCCACGAGGGAAACGTCGCGCAGTTTGACGAAGTACTTCCGGGCCTGATTAAGCCGCGTTTTGTCCTGTCGCGAAATGGCGCGCTCTTAGCGGAATGCGTGGGACGAGCGATCGCGGCATGCCTGAAGCACGGAAGCGCCGACGCGATCGAGCAGGCTAAACGTTTGTTTAGCGCGTTCCGGGCCATTTCATCGCGATTGGTTCGGGAAGCGTTTCCGTTGGTTGTGGAACTCGCGCGCCGCAAGCAAACCGATGACATTGCGGCCCGAATGTACATGGAATATGTGGCTTGTTCGGGCATTGCTACATCCCTCGAGGACTACCGGCTTGTAAGGGACATGGATCTTCGTTGCTTTGAACTTGCGTTGTCCTCCGCTCGTGCGACGAAGATACAGGGCGTGCGTTGAGTGCGAGCTATCGGTGAGGAAAAGCGACGCGGACGGTCAGAAGTCAAACGATGTCGGATCATGGGAGGTTTCACCGTTGTATGACGTTCAACCCGCCGAACTCTTGCTGCGGCTCGAATTGCTAGGACGCTATCTTCAGCGTTTCTGGCCGGAGTGGATTCGTGGAGACTGGTGCGACGAATGGTCCGAACTACGGAGGACGACGGCGATCGAGGTCCCCGAGTTCGGCGAGCGTTTGGCGGCCCCCGCCGATCCCGATCAGCCGGACGCGTCATTGGTGCGAGACCTGCAACGGCAGATGCTCGGACAGTGGCTATCTCTGCACAGACATTTTTTTCAGCGCGCGGCTCCGTCGGCGAACGCAGCATTCATCGACTGGATGTGCGATCGGCTGGGCGAACTGGCGCCCCGCGACATGCAGTTTCCGGAAGCGGCGCTCGAATTCCTAGCCGATTGCCACAATTTGGTGTGGTTTGTGCTGAAGGAGCGCGGCCAGCGGCAGCCGGGCGCCGGGAAGGCAGGGAACCCTCCCACGTTGGTATTGAGGCCGGAGGAACAGACACGGGATTTCGGCTTTCGGTTTTCCTCCGTCCTGGCACTCTGGGCGACCGGCAGAATCCTGGGCGATGGATTGCGGTGCCGCACATCGGGAGGACCGTTCTGGCGAGAAGGCTTGGTGGCGGCAGGTCTCGACTGCGTGAAACGCCTGCTGGTCCGGCTGACCTCTCGGTTCTTGGTGATTTGGGCTCCGTCGCACCAAGCAGGCGGCGGCGACGATGCTGCTGCTCATGGTATCGTGCGCGAAGAACCTGTGGCGTGGGAGGCTATCTTGCCCCAGATGGCCGATCCGGCGCGGAAGCTGCTGGGGCGTCTGGTATCCCGGAGTCCCGCGAGCCGGACGTTGTGGCCCGAGTTGCAGCGGACGCCGGAGAGTCCGAGCGACCTGTCCGCGGGACCGCCCCCGCGTTTTCGGGGCGCCGTGGCAGACAGGCTGCGGCGATGGACGGATTTCTCCCGGGGGTTGCTTGGGCCTTGCGGACAGCTGGTCGTTGATTGCCTTGATGGCGAACCGGCGCTTACACCACGTGTGGCCGGTTTGTACCGGAACCGCCGATCCGAGTGCCATGAACTCGGAGGCGACCAGCGTTTTGAAGACACGTTACGGGGAGACATTCGGGTGATCGAGGAACGATTTCCGGCGCTGATGACCGCCCCGCGTCTAGAATGTTACGACCGGGTACTCGCATGGGACCGGACTCATTTCCTGCCGGGACATCAACGGGAGGCGAGTCTGAGTCCGGTGGTTCGCCCCATGATCGCGCTAAGCCACAGTTCACTGCTGCTGCACGAGGTGGAGCGGCTGTGGCTGCAAGTGAGCCATGATCTGCTGTTTTTTTTCAAAGTCAGGGAGTACGTGACACGCGGCCCCGGGGCCGCGTGCTGGAGACGCGGAGCGGAGCGAAGATCGCTTCAGGCGGCGTTATCCCGAGACGACGGCACGCTGCCTGCGGCCTTGCGGCTGCTGGACGCCGCCGCCGCCAATCTGGCGGAAGTCCAGAAGCGGGTTCGCCAGACGCTTCCTGCGGCTTGTCAGACAGTGCACATCGGCAGCGCCGGTTTGGGCGACATTCAGGTCGCGCACCTGGCACTGGCGAATTTGCGGCGGTTGCTAGCCGGGGCCTCGGGCGCCGAACGCTGGGGCGAAGTCCTCGCGCTGATTAGCCCGGAAGTTGGTTCGGCCGTCTTGCCCGTCATCGGATTTTGTCCCCTGGTACATCTTGCCGAACCGGAGTTGCGGCCCGTGCTGCGTAGCTCCGGCATCGAGGGCCGGCACACTCAGATCCTGCTCGCTTCGCCGGGCACTGACTCCCTGCGCCGGCAGCTTCGAGAGGGGTTGGTCAAACGTGCCCTTAAGGATCGAGCGTGGTTTTATGGCCCGCTACGGCGGATGCTGATTGAATTCCTGGAGAGCGGCAAGCCGGCCGAGAACGCGTTCGCGGTCGAAGTGGTCGGCCGTCTGTTGGACGTACTGTTCGGTGACGTGCATCGCACGAGCGACTTGCGGAAGAAGGACACGTCCAGTGCCGCTGCTGCGAGCCGCTTTCGTCAATGGATGCAGGATCCCTGGCGAGTACAGCCTCTGTTGCATCTCCTGACCCGCGCGATCCGTTGGCGGTGCGCGTCCCGGGGGCAATTCGGCGACACGTCCGCAGCGGAGCGGATTCACCGTTTGTGGTTTGATTTGTCGAAGTGTTGCGCGGACGGTCTTGCAGATCGCCGTTGGCCGGCAGATCTGCTGCCGATGCTGCAAGGCTTTCTGTTGCGGTTGTGCGAAGCAACGCTCCGTGACCTTGGGTTTTCCGCACGCGCCCTAGGCACGGGGGACATCGAGCTGGACGAGGTGGAACGTCTGGGATGCCGGCTGTTCCACGAACTTGTCCTGGACCACGTGTCCCGGATGCGTCAACGTCAGACCGCCGCGGAGGGGCCGAGCGGGCCGTTGTGGGTCGAGTGTTTTCATGCCTTGCCGGCCTGGCTCTTGCGTCTCACCGAGCGCGAGGGCCGTTTGCAGCGAATTCTTTGGATTCACGGCCTGCTGCGCCGGCTTCCCCCGCCCCAGTTCTACGAGTTGAACTGGGAAGGTGTTTTTTCCCCTCGCAACTACATCTGGAAGGGCTGAAGTCGTGACCACCGGCAAGTTCGACGACCTCCAGTTCGATGACATCGAAGACTTGAAGCGATTCGACACCGAGTCGTGGACGGACACCCTGCTGCGAATGCCGAAGATGCAGTTGCAAGAGATTCGGCAGTCGGGCGTTTATCAAGCATGCATCCAGCGGGTTCACCGGTTGCGTCTTGCGCTTCGGGAGGCTTTCGTGCAAAAGGAGGATTTGATCGATCTGATGTTGATTTGCACGACGGCGCAGCTGTCCATGTTGATGCTCGGAACGTGGGGGACGGGCAAGTCCATGCTGGTCCGAAAGCTGGCCGAAGGATTGGGGATCTCACCGCGGACACTGGCGATTGATGACGAAGAGGAAACGCTGCGGGAGATGCTGGAGGGCCGGTTTTCCTCCGAAGGCCGGGAACGGCGGCACTTTGAATACCTCGTGACGCGGTTTACCACTCCCGAAGAGTTGCTAGGCACCGCGAACGTCCACCTGATGCTCAACAAGGCGATCTTCATGCGGCAGACGCGGGGCTTGCTTCCACGGGCGGAGATTGCGTTTCTGGACGAGGTATTCAAGGCCAACAGTTCGATCCTGAATGCGCTGCTGGCCATCATGAACGAACGAGTTTTTCATAATGCCGGCAGGATCTGGAGAGTCAACTTGATCGCGCTGTTCGGGGCCAGCAACGAAGCCCCACGAGATGCCGAGGAGGAGGACTTGGGGGCGTTCTATGACCGGTTTCCGGTGCGTGCCTTGTGCAACCCGGTCACTAACGACAAGCTGAAAAACATGCTCGCCGTGGCCCATCGCCACGCGACCGCAGCGGAATTCGGCTCGTTGGACGACCCGCAGGACGAAACTTGTCAAGTCGCGTGCGTCAACGACCTGCGCCTGCTTCACAAGATCTCGCTGCTCGATTTCGGCGGAGATGAGTTATCCTGCGAAACGGCCGAGAGCCAGGAGTTTTTGGAGCGATTCGTCGGTCTTTTTCAGAACCTGCGCACCCGGTTTGATTTGTCGGACCGGTCTCTCGGTCAGTATTATCGGCTGGCTCGGGCGCGGGCGTTGATCGACGGCGAACACGGCCGAAAACATCTGGTTCCGGACGACTGTAAGGTATTCTATTACTGCAGCAAGGACATCCAAGCGGCCAGCGAACTGCGGTCCATGGTGGATCATTTGTTGCGGTGATCGACAGCCGTCCCGGAGGACGGGGGAGAATCCAATGCTGAGGCAAGCACCCGCACCTTCCGGCCGCCTTTCCGCGGCGGAAACGATGCCCCCAGAATTGACTTTGGCAGCCGTCCAGGAGACCTTGCACCTGTGCGGGACGCACGTCCCAGCGGAGGATCGCGGGTTCTGGGAAGAAGCGGGTGAGTGGTATCGGCATTTCCGCAGCCTGCCGGCACCGCGATTTCCGCTGGCACTGCCCTACTTCCTCGACCTGGCCGCGCTGGTCGTCCACACGCATCCGCCTTTTCGGCACCCCCTCGACGGTGTATTGAAGGATTATGTCAACGTTCATTTGACCCCCTTGGCCGCCGATCCTGCCGTCCGGTTCGTACGTCGGCAACTGGGACGCGTTCGCCACGATCGCTCGCTGGCGGTCAAGGTGGTCCCCCGGGCCGTAGCGAGGTTCGTTCGGCAAGTCATGTTGAGCCTGACCAGGATCTGGGGAGACTCGGAGTGCGCGGGGCGGTGGTTGTCCGATCCGCTCGCGGTCCGTTCTTTCCTGCAGGAGAATACGGAACGTATTGCCCGGCATCCGGACCTCCGCGACTTGATCCCTCCGATGGAACGGTTTCTGATCGGCGCGGCCCGGGTGGCAGGCTCTCACGAGACGGCCAACGGCGAATTGATTGCGAAATGTCTGGGATCGCCCGAATTGACGGAGTACGAACGAACCCCGCACCCTGTGGTCCGCGCGGCGGGGCGCTGTACCGACGTGGTGGACAAGCCTGGAGAAGTGATCGACATCCGGAGGGTCTGCCGGACGTCCGAACTCCGAAAAATCGCTCAGGTTGTTCCCCAGGATTTCGCCTTGCTCGGTCTGGGGCCGGAGGGGCTCCGGCATTTCCTGCACAAGCTGACGCACGAGGGCGTCCTGATGTGGGAACGTCAGCATCCAACGGATCGGACAACGCGGCGGAGGATCCTGGTGTGCTTCGCGGCCGCGGCCGGCGCAACGGTGAATCACTTCCAATCGGCGTTCTACTTCAATTCGCGGATTGCCCCGCAGCGGACTGCGGCGGGAGCCATCCGCAGCGATTCCATCGATACGCACGCCCGGCAGTTGATTTTCGATCTGTGCCGGGACGTCGGTCTGTATCGCCGGTGTCCGGGCCTGGATCTTGATCTGTACGTGTACCTGGACGGCGATTGCGGCCGGCGGCGGCAAATCTGGGAGATTACCCGGGAGGAGTTGGAGGAATGCATTTACGGGGATCGGTACGAATCCATGATGGAAATGGAAGCCCGAACACCGGGCTACTTCTTCGAGCGGGAGGGGCTGAGAACCGAGACTGCGGACAGTCCCCAGCGGTATCTCGAACACCTTGCGAGGCAGAGCGGATATGACGGAATGGTCTTCGTGCTGTTCGGGCCTGGGGCCCACCTGTTCGATTTACTGCCCGGAAACGTGCGATATTACCGCCGTCACCAGGGAAGAAGTGATGTGATCAAGCTGGTTCGTTTGAGCCATTGGCCGGACCATGTGGAGGTGGCCTCGGCGCGAGGGTTTGGCGATCTCGGCCCGCGGCAGGATTTTCAGTTTATGAGCGACGTGAATCTGCGTTACTCCGTGCTGGAAGCCGTGTTTGGCTCGAAGCGGTGAACGGCGAGGCTTTGGCGGACTGGCCGAAGCACGAAGAGAACATGTACCTGGCGACTACAGGGGAGAAAGAAGATTGTGTCTTACGTTTCGCCTTGACGCGTTGACTACCGTCGGACAACTACTGGACTTTCTGCCGCAGATCATGGATCGGTATCGCTGGAGTCCCGAGGACGTATCGCTGCGGCATCTGCCTGCGGTCGATGCTTCACAGGCCGAGGCGGCAGCGCCGGGGTTCTATGTGTGCTTTCGCCGCAAGTTGCCCCCCGAACAGACGCAGTATCTTGCCCGAATCATCCACGCTCAGTTCGCCTGCGAGGCGATCGCGGTGCCGCCAGGCCTTTCGCTGTACCCCCTGCCTCGTTTCTTGGAGGAGTCTTTTCCGCTCGTTCCCAGTATCCCTTCCCGTGGCGGGTATCAAGATTTGCTGGTTGCGGTCTACGAAGAGGAGAGCTTTGCCCGGATCTATGAGAGTTTCCCCAAAAATCCTCAATATCATCAATCCCCGGAGATTTGGTTCTTGGAGGGGTTGCCGGGGGCCGAGGAAGGCGCGGCGGCGAACAGGCCCGTTTGTCTGTTCACGGTTCCCCGGGCGCCTGTCGACGAACGCCCGGCACAGTGGCTGCAGATGAGCAATCGGCGCCGTGCCGACGGTTCGGATCTGTTCAAGCTGTTCTGCAGATTGCCGGCCCGCCGCGGATCTGCAGATTACTACGTCGAATTTGGTTGGCGGCATCCCGTGTCCCATCTGCCCGAACTTCACGCGGCGGACGGGGCGCGCTGGATTCTCATCACGGCGGATCCGGCCTCCGGCGAAGAACAAACCGCGGCCCCGGGGTGGATCAACATTCAGCCCGCCGCTGTCGCGCTGGAGTTCACCGGCTCCGCCGCCTCGGTCTTCGACATCCGGCTTCCTCGGCATGTCGGGCATGTGACGCTGGCCCCGGGGCAACCTCGAAAATACACGCTCGAAGCCCGCCTGTGCCATCTGGCGGCCGAGCGGCGCAACGAGTTGGACAAACTCGAACAGCAGATCCAGGCGGCCAAGGAAAGACTGTTCCGGATGGAACGGCAGCGGAACGAGCTGTTAAGACGCAAACGCAGCCGGTTTCGCTTCCTGCTCCGGTTCAAGCAGGACGAAGATGACAGCAGCCTCTGTCCCCGCTTCCAGCGTTTTCTGACGGTCAGCGAACCGCAGTTGGAACGATTTCAATACGTCTATCAGGATGACGAGTTGGGGGCGTACCATGTGGTGCTGACCGAAGACGTCTGCCACTACGAGGAGTTGCATCTGTATCTAGCCGACGAAGTCTATTATCAGAAAGAGCATTGGCATGAATGGTCGTTCAACGTCTTCGTGATGGACCATTTCGCGCTGCAACCGGCTGTCGACGACCCACAGCTCAAAGAGATCTTCCGAAACGCCTTGAACGAGGCCTTCGGCGGGCCGGATATTTTGTTGGAGAATCGTTGCCTGGTGTTACGGCCGCGCGGTTACGACGCCACCCACCATACCCCGGAATTGCCGTTTGACGTTATTTCGATCGACGTCCCGCGGGATCATCCTCGTTCCTTGCTGGCCGCCTTCGAATTCTTGAACGTTCGCTTTGCCGCTCCGGAACGGAAGGCGCGACAAGCGGGCGTCGAACAGTTGAAGGCCGAACTGAACCAGCAAGCCGAGGTTCTGCGGGCAGAAATCGCGCAGCTCGAAACCGACTTGACCATCGAAGCGGAGGAGCGGCTTGCGAAGCTGCATGGTCAGTGGAACGAATTGTCGGACCAGATCGAGCACAACTACGATCTGGTGAGGGATTTGCAAGGCTATCATCAGGTTGTCGAAAACATGATCGGGCGGGCATCGCACTGCTGGAGCGAGTTCGTCGCGCAAGTTTTCGCCGTGACCGTTCGCGCCGTGGCCGAACGGCGGCAGGCTTGGGATCAGCTTCTGGCAAAGGCCGATCCGTGGGAACAGATCTTGGCCGGGTACGAGCCATCGCTCCGAACCATCCGTGAGGAGCTGTCCGGGCTCGGCGCGGAACTGGAGCTGCGCGTCCAGCAGGCCGAGGCGGGGCGGGAAAGCGTGCGGTGCGAATACGACAAGACCAAGGCGCGATTCGAGACGTTGAAACCGCCGGCCGATGCGGCTGCCGACGACGTAAGCAACATGCTCCGTGCTGCGGAACGGGATGCGGCCGAACTGGAAGAAACAAAGGCCGAGGTGCGGGAACATTGCAGCCGGGCCCAACAGTTGGTAGAGCGGGTCGTGGAGGGGGCGAAATGGCTGGCTACCCACGAACAGTGTTTTTCCGAGCTGCTCGCGGAAGCACGACGGAACGTGGAACAATCGCAAGAAAATCTCGGCGAATTGCAGCCGCTTGCCGCTCATGTCGGGCAGCTTGACGCCGAGTGGGAACGCTTACACAATCACGCGGAGGAGGTGTCCCGGCAGGCGGCGGACCTGCAGGAACAGGGAGCGGAGAGAATCCCGGAATATCAACGGCAGGTTGGTTCCCTGATCGCAACAGCGCGGCCGTTGTTGCGTCAGGTGGGGAAGAGAATCGCGGTGCTCGAGCCGAAGCGAAAGCGAGCGGCCGAGACGGTGGAATTGCTTGAGACCAAGTGCCGGGATCTTGAAGGTCTGGCCGCCGAGGCGAGCAAGCTTGCCAGCCGTCTCGCGGAGGCCGAGCAGGGAAAGGAAAAGCAGACCGCCGAACTGGAGGGCCTGGAGAAGAACTTCTGGTTCCAGCGGCGTCGTAAAGCCGGTGAACTGGAAGCCCGCCTGCGGGAATTGATGGATGATCTCCAGATCCTGACGGAGATGGAAAGCGAGTTGCAGGCGGTGGCGGACCTGCAGCAACGAACCGGGCCGCAGGCCCGGTTCGCGGCTGAATATGCCAAGTGCAGGGCCTTGACCGGCGAGGAGCACCGCAGTATCTGGGCTGGCGCGCGAAGCCGGGCACGGCCGACCACGGGGCCCGAGGGCGGAGACCGCAGGCCGCCGGGGAAGGTGTCGAGAATATGGAAAAAGCTTCGGGCGTGGTGGAGTTGATGAACGACAGCGCGTTTTCCAATTACGTCAGGGCATCGCAGCAGGTGTTAACCCGGCTCGAGACAGAACTGTCTCAGCAGGACCGGAAGTTGTGGCTGTCCGCAGAATTCGGGAAGCAGGCCGAACGCTTCTTGGAGAGCCTGAGCTGCGCTTTGGAAGGCGTCGTGCCGGCTCCGCCGCCAGGGGGCTTTCCCATCGACGTCACCTGGCCGGTCGCGGATTGGGAGTACCTCCCGGCACGCCGCAAGCGGGCGACGCGGCGCTGGCTGTTAATCTGGGATCTGATGCGCACGTTGGTCGGATGGGGGCGTGCAGACGCGTCTTTTCTCCGGACGGTCGTTTGGGTTTCACGCCCGCGAACGCTGACCGTTCAAGACCCGCGCGAGCCGGGCGGAGGCCCTGTCGAAGTGTGTCTGGACGTCGCTGCTCACCGGGTCATCGCTCCCCCGCGAGACCTTCCCGAGGGCCTGGATGAGATTCCATTGATGTGGGGTTATTCGCTCCCCGTTTCCGCCAGTTGGTTTCATCGCGTTCGCCAGGCCTGGAACCGGTTGCGGAACCGGGCCATCCCGGATGCGGAGTACGAGCCGGTTTTGGAGGAAACGACACGCACGATCACGGTTCTCCTGGACGCGATCCCTCTCGAAAACTGCACGCCTGCGCAACGGGCTTATTGGCACTTCCGCCGCGAAATTCGCGCGGACGCCGAATACATCACAGACTTTGTTTTAACATGGGACGCGCGGCTCCAGAGCCAAACCCGGGCAACGCAAGACCTGGCTGAGAAAGCGAGAAACCTGGCAGAGGAAGTGGCCGCCTTACCCTGTTTCGACGAAGCGCCCCGGCAACTCGCAGAATGCCGGAAAAGTATGCAGCAAGCATGCTCCGAAATCAGCGATTGCGAGCGCGAGTTGCGGAAGCTGCAGAGCAGCCTGGAGGAGGCGAAACAGCAGGCTCATGAGGTGCGGCCCGAGCTGTTTGGCGGACAGGGACGCGGGAGCGGTCAACCGGGATAATTCACATGATTGCGTCGATCGCCAAGCTGATGGTCTCGATTCGCTGGTGGTGGCATCCGCTGCTGCCGGTGCTGGGAGCGATGGTGCTTCTTGCGGGACTCGCCTGCGGCCTGGATGTTTGGCTCTGCACGTATGACTGGGTTGCCAGGTGGTACAACGCCTCTGCGCTCTGGCTGGTGGCCAGGTATCATGACTCGGAGTGGCAGGCGGCCTGTCTGTTGTTTTCGGTGCTGGTACTCCTGGACGGGCGACAGCGTTACCACGGCAACGCGCGGCGCGGCTTGGGTCGGCGGCTGATTGCCTGGGGTGCTCAGGCTGGTTTGTGTTTCACAGCCGGGTATTTTGCCGTGCTCTGGCCGTTGTCCCGGTTTTCCCTTTCGCTGAGCGTGCCGCCGCCGACTCTCGTGCTGTTGCTGGTGCTGTTGCTCAGTTGGGCTTGCCTGCTGAGGCCGGCCCGACGCTGCCCCACCTGGTTGGGAGGATGCGTGCGTGGAGCGGCGACCGCGGTCTTGGCGTCGTCGATCGTTCTGGCAACGGGACTGTTGTGGACGTGGCCAAGTACGCACCTGGTGCCTTGGCTTTGCCTGCTGCCGCTGGCATTTCTGATTTGGGTTTGGGTGCGTGGGAATTGGGTTTACTTGCTGTGGCGGCCGCCGATCGCATCGCCGGCCGAGGGGTGGACGGCGGTGGCCTGGACGACGGCCCTGTTTCTTTCGGCAGGCTACCTCCTGGCGATCTGGCCTTGGTCCCGGTTCTCGGCGTCGCTGCTGCCGGGGTGGTTGCTGCTGTGGCTTGTTCTGCGGGCCCTGTTGCCCCGGCTGTCCTGGTTGTCCGCAGGAGTGCGCCGTTCCATCCGGCAGTATTGGGAGCGTTCGGCCGGCGGGCATGGCTACTTGGACGCGATGCTTCGCTTGCGATCCCTTCAGCAGGGGCGAAATCTCGTGTGGCCGAAGCGGTTGGACAATTCGGCGGACCGCAAGCGTTGCGGGTGGGAAACGTTGCTCCAATGGTGCGAGGGCTTGCGGCTTGCGGCTTGCTTGGGCAGGCTGACGCCGAAGATTCCTGCTTCGTTGGCGGCAGACGACGTCCTGCTGGTATCCGAGTTGGAATACTTGGTCGAGTCGTCCTGGGATGCGGCCGAACGGGAACTCTACGACGCGCCCGACAGGGGCCAAGGGAGGCGGAGACCGGTTGACGCCGCGACTTGCCGACGGTTGCAGCAGACGTTCCGTCGATGGCAGTTCGTGGCGGAATCCCTGACGGAGTGTTACGTTTTCGATGCGTTTGCGGAGCCTCCGCCGGTGTTGGGAAGCGAAGGAATCGAGGAAGACCCCCAGCGCGCAAGATTGGTTTGGAGCGTATGCGCAGCAACCAACCTGCTCTCACGCCATTCCCGGCCGCTGATCTTGCCGACCCTGCGTGCCGAAGCACGTGCCGAAGCGGAGGATCTCCTGCCGCTGTTCTGGTGGAATGGCAGTCTCGGTGACACTTTCCGGCTTGCCGAGAGGATGCTGGAACGTGAGCTTCTGGCGCTGAATTGGTTGCTGGGCAGGTCTCTCGAGGCGGCTGATCGGGACGGCGGCCGCCCTGTCGCCGGATTGTGCGGCCGCTATTCAGGCCAGCGGAACTTGAAGCAGTTGGCCGCCTTGCGACTCGCGTTCGCGCATGCCGTTCGGCAGGGCCTGCAGTTGGGAAGCGGGCGAACCAGTGTTGTTCAGCAGGTGATCTCTGCGAACATGTGGGAGAAGTTGCGCGACGTGATAGAATCCGATGTTCGCCCGATGCTGTTCGAGTCGCCGGGCATTTCCGACGAACTCCGGGCATTCGCCGTGGCGACGCGATACCGGTACTTCGATGCATGTTGGCTCAACCCCGAACCCCAATATCGCCAACTGCGGGCCGAAGTTGACGCCTGTCAGAACCGCTGGTCCGAGGCGGACGAAGTCTTGATGAGGCTTGACCAATGGTACGCCGGTCAAACGCATCTTCAGGAGTCGTGGTGGTTCGATCGGCCGCTGGACCAGCGGCGGCGTTCCTGTCATACAGCGATCGAGTACTTCCACCGGTCGCGGCATTGTTGCGCCGGGACGGTAAGAGAGTTGCTCGATCCGGACCAGCGCGATACCGTGGCGGGGTTGTCGGACGAAACTCCCTCCGAACCGTCACCGCTGCTCGAGCCGGCGTACACCGCGGACCAACTGCACGGTTCGTGGCAACATCCGTTGGGAAGGAGCCGCGAGCCCAACATCTTTGTCCGCGCTCGACTGGCTTGGCTCTGGCTCGCCCTGAGCATCACCGCCGCCGTCGCCGTTCATTGGACGGCAGCCGGCCCCGTCGCCCTCGCACCCGATCTTCGTTTGGGTGGGCGTCATATGCATGAGGAAATCAGCGCGATTACGCCGGGATTGGAGACCGACGAGCCCTCGGTGTGGATCGCCACGGCAGGAGGTGGCGTGCATGTCAAGGGCGGCGGCAGCAATCATCACTGGAGCCAATGGACCGCCGAGAACACGGGCCGCGCGGGAAGCCCCGGTTTGCCCTCCGACCACGTGTTGAGCGTGGATCTGGATCCGCTACGGCCATTGGCAGCCTACCTCTGCCAGCGCGGCGGGCGACGGGTCATCGGGGTCAGCGACTACCCAACCGCGGCTCCCGGCATCCGGCCCTGGACGTATCCGCGGGCCTGGGCGACGTTTCTGGGGGATTCTCGATTCGCCGACGTCGGCGACGGTGATCTGACCGTGGTGCTTCAGCCTCGAGGTTGCCCCTTGATGCTCGTGGGATCGCAGGACGCCGGGCTCGGCCGTTATCACGTGGCCGAACGACGCTGGCTGGATCGCGTCAATCTGGCCTCGGGCGAACGCCACGTGACCATCAATCGAGCCAACGGCTTCCTCAAACCCGGGCAGCGGACCATCTCCAGCGTGGATGCGATCGAGACGGACGAGGGCTGGGTTGCCACGGTGGCCACCAACGACGGGATCGCGGGGGGGCCGATTTGGCATAACCGTCGTTCCCCGCAGCCGGAAGCGGAGATTCGGCCGGAGGATTGGTTCCAAGTCGGCGGCGACCAACTGCTCGATCCGCAGGTGGTCCGAGTCCGCTTACGCCGCGATGCAGAGACGAACGTGGTCGATTACCGTACGGCAGGTCAAGGATTGGGGACGTTGCGGCACGCGGACGGAACGTTCCGCAGCCATCAAGTCCGGGTGGGCCAAGCCGGTGTCGAGCGTCTGTCTGCCGAGACGCTCCGCCGCGTCGTTTACAGCGAATCGGGACAACGCATTTGGACGGTGGATGCACCGGATTCTGCCGCTGGCGAAAGAATTTCCGTGTATCGAGAACGATCCCACGACTGGCGGACCGAACCCCGCCCCACGGCCGCCCGCCGCGTCTTTGACGTCGTCGTCGACCCGCGGCGAAACGAAGCGGTCCTGGCGGGGACGGAAAACGGTCTGGCCTCGCTGGCCGACGATTTCCGAGCCGGCGGTGCGCCGCTGGACATCCAACAGCACGGGCCGGACCAGGCGGCAGTCCGCCAAGTTCTTGCCTCGGCGAAGGAAGCGGTGGTGTGGGCTCGGAAGGACGGTGATCCACATTCCGGCGTGTACGCCCTGGGGCGAGCGGCAAACGGCCGGTTTGCCCCGGCTGGCGAGGCCGATTGGCGGACGATTGTCGGTTCCGGAAGTTTCGACGAACCGGAATTGTCGCTGGCTCAAATCACGACCGTGAGATCCGTGACCGACGGTCGCAGTCTGTACTTCGGCACGCAACGCTGGGGCATCGGATACATCGATGCATCGGCCCGCGACATTCGCCGTCCGTTTCGCCCGGGGGTACTCCGCGATCGGCACGTGCGGGACCTGTGCGTGTTGCCCGACGCAGGCGGCTTCCGCGACCGCTACCTGTTGCAGGTTACGGGAGACTATCGAATCGACTGTATCGACTTGGAGCCATCCGAACGGACGACCGTTTTCGGTGCTCCCGGTCCGCGATTCGGGACCGATCTATGCACCGCCGCCGTGCATGAAAACGCCCTGTACCTGGGTGTTTCCGGCGGCGTCGCCCGGTACGAAATGCACGCTCACCAGTGGTCGCGACTCCAGCCGCTGCCTCGCTTGGCCGAACTGGCCGTGGCAGGCCGCGATTCCGACCGTCGTCCTCCCGCGGCTGGCCGGCTGTGGGCCCGGACAAGGACCGATTCGGGAACGCTGCACGTGCTGGACGCGGATCGGGCGACCTGGTCGGAACCGCGGCTGCAGGACGTGCGAGCCTTTGATCCGGCCCCGCAGCATCTGGTGGCGGCGACCCACCGCGGTGGGTTGTACGTGGTCGAGCCTGCCGGCCCGAATCGTGCCGTCCTCGAACCGCAGTCGCTGGAATCGACCGCGGAGCCGACGGCGGCGGCGGTTGGCGGGGCCATTGGGGACGACGACCTTCACCTGGCCATGGGCGAGCGGGTGGCATCTTTTTCGTTTGCCGACCACCACTGGGCCAACGTTGCCAATCCGAGCGGCCGCCGAGTGGATAACCTGTTTGCCAATCGCGACGGACTTTGGCTGCTCGACGACCTGGGCCGGCTGTATCGGGCCGGCAGCGATGATCCCGTGGCGGAGCAAGTCGAAGTGGTGAACTGGGACGAAGACGGGGCTGTCCTCTTGCACACGCATGGCGGTGTCACCTATGTGACCGGAAAGGAGCCGGGCATCCTGGTCGGCACGCCCTGGAACGTCGACGTACGGCGTGAGACAACCGCGGTACAAGGCTTCGGAAACGATCTCTTTGTGGCGGTAGGAGACCAAGTCGGCAGGTACCGCTTCTCCACCCATTCCTGGACGAACGCGACGCCTCCCAAGGCCTCTTCGCTTCGACAACTGGTGGCGGCCGGCCGGCATCTTTTTGCGCTCGACAGCCTGGGGCAACTGTTCCTCCTGCCGTCCCCGTCCGCAAATCAGTGGACCGTGTTGAATCGCGTTTTCGTCGAGGCCTGCGCCCAAGTCGCCGGCAGCTTCGCCGCCGGGGCGGCAGAGCCCCGGGTGGCTTGGATCGGTCCGGTCGGCCAGGACTTGGCCGTGGTCGTTCGAGACGCGGGCACGTTTCGGCTGCCCGACGCGAATCCGGAACAGCCGCAGTGGTTGCTGGGACGGTCCCAAGGACCTCCCGGCGACGTGGAAGTGACCTGTGCAGCGGAGGGGCGAGACACACTCTATCTGGGAACAGCCGGGCACGGCGTGTGGGTGTATGCCCCGGTGCCTGGCGGCTCGCGTGGGAGCGCCATGCTCTGGCAGCAGGCGTTACCGGACGAAACAATCGTCAAGCTGATTTCGCTCGCGGATGATCCTTTGCAGTTCGCCGCCCTGACGGCCACGTCCGTCATCGTGGCCAACCGCACCGAGGCGGGTTCCTGGAACGACGGGCGGCAAGTGAACCGGGGTGACGCTCGGGATGTGGCGGCGTCCGGGGACGAGTTGTACTGGATCGAAGCCGGCTGGGGAGGCCGTTCCGACCGGCGCGCGGCGACGCATCTGTACTATTTGCCGGCGCCATACGAGGACGTTTCGCCGATCGAACTTGTGGGCTCCGCCGCGCCGTCTCGGGCGACCACCTATTCCGTAGCCGCGGTCCCGGGGAGGCCCAGCGTGCTCCGCGCCGACACGCAGGGCCAAGTGGCGCGGTATGACTGGGAGACTCACCGCTGGAATGCCGAAACGGTGGGCGACGGTTCGCCGTCGGCGTTGGAGCTATGCACGCTGGGCGACGTGGTCTGGGCTTGGAACTCGAAGGATCGGCGGCTGTTCCGCCGTGAAGGCGAGGACGCATGGCGGCCCTTCCGCCACCGGGGGACGGAGTTGGCGGTGAGCCAGTTCGTGCATGATGACGCCGGAATGCTGCTCCTGGCGGCGCGCGGTGCGGTTCTGTATGCGGCTGCGGACGAGAGCATCGCGACCGTTGTTCCTGCGTCCTCGGCAGGTCCCGAGGTCAATTGGCAGGACGGCGTGTTGGCGGAATTGGGCGATTGGCTGTTGGTATCGGACGAACAGTCCCTGCGAGCCTATCACCAGAAGCTCCGTCAGTGGAAGGAAATCTTGCCGGTGCCGGTCCACTCGTTCGAGCAAGCCTCGACACCGGCCGGCCAGCCGTGTTTCTACGCCAGAGGCCGGGACGGCCGCGAGATCTGGTACATTACCGAGAGCGGTTCGGAGTTGAAGGCCGAGCCGGTCGCGTTTCCCGCGCAACCGGTTCCGCCCGCAGCGCAGGGCTCCCCACCGGAGGCAGACGTGAGTCTCGTCCCGGTCCGCGACCGGCCGGACGTGCCGAGGTTTTCGGGATGGGCTGTCGCCGTGTTTCTGGTCAGTTTCATGCTGGCCCTCGCCTTATTTGCCGGCGCGGCGGTGCTCCGAAAAATCGCGGCGGAAATGGCGTTGGTAGTCGCCGTGCTCGGCTTGGTTTTTCTGATCGTTGCGGTGTCCGTCGCCTACCGGTCCGGGGCGGCGTGGCTTGTGCGCTCCGGCGAGGAGGAGGAAGGTTTGGCGGCGTCCAGAACGGCGCTGGTCCGGCTGGAGAGCGATGCTGAGACGCGTCTGCTGGCACGCTCGCCCGACGGAGCGATCTACGAACTCCGCCACGGCACTGTGGTCGGGATGCCACTGGTACGTCCGGTGGCATGGCAGGAATCCGAGTCGCCGCAGATCACGGCGGCGGCGGAATGGCAGGAATTGCTCTTTCTCGGATACTGCACCGCACCGGACCGCGGCGGAATTGCCGTCTACGATCCTCTTCGGCTGGCTTGGCAGCGAATTGACGTGGATTCCGAACAGGTGCTGCGTTTCTGGCCCTTGGATTCGTCCTTGTTCGTCGAAACCCGGCAACGGGTTTCGGACGAAGCAGGTCCGGCCAAGGCGATTTGGGAAGTCACGCTGGATGAAACGAAATCCTGGGCCTGCCGGAAACGGATCGACGCGATCTACGATGTCGCGTCCGACGGCTTGCGGTTATGGTTGGTCAACGCCCAGCAGAGGCTCGAATCCTACCCGGCCGGTGCCGACACCTCCGAGCAAGAGGTTCTCGGACTCGACGCCGTTTCGGGCTCGATTCGTGCCACGGTACCGATCGATGACGAATTGGTGGTGCTGCTTGACGACGGAGCCGTTTGGCATTACTCGCTGGAGCAGTTCCGCTGGGAACGTAAGCTGGCGGGCAAGCCTTGCCTCGACCTCTTTCTCGTTCACGGCAATCTCCTCGCGTTGTTCGTCTCGGCCGATCTGCAACAGCGTGATTATTGGCACTATGCCGAAGGGCCGGCGGGGCGGGATTGGAAACCGTTAGCGTTGCCCGGCACGGGAGCGGTCGAATTCCCCGCGGCCCCGCGAGACACGAGTCGCGACCGATGGCAGGTGACAAGCGATGGGAACGAGCGGCGGTTCGGCTGGCGGCTGGCAGAAGCCGGCGAATTCCGTCCGGTGGCCTTGGAAACCGAGGGGCCGGAGAACCGATTCGCATTCAACCGGTACTCCCGAATCGTCTGGCACGACGGCGTGTTGTGGTGCGAGACGCTTGCCCTCGGCCAGCCGGGCCGTCTCTGTCGCCGATTCGCCACCGGACCCCACGGCCTCGAACGCGAGTTGGACGCCGGAGACGTCCGGTCTCAGCGGTCGTTGGAGCACGCCGTATGGGAGGAGCCAACGGCCGCCTTGTTGACCGTCGATGGCCGGGTGTTCGCCGTCGGGATTTCGGCGGGCGGCCCCTGGCCGTTGTTCGACCGGTCCGGCGGATTGCAGGTCAAGCTGAAGCAGTCCGGAGCGGAGGCGATTCCGGTCGTCTTGGTGCCCGTGGCGGACGGGTGGTCTCTGGACCTGGACGACTGGGGCGAGATCGTGGCTTATCAGGGACTCTTGCACGCCGCCACGCGGAGCGGGATCCTCGCCGTCGCGATCGACGGCGACAACGGCACGATCCGCCGCGTGGCGTACCAGCCGTGTCCGCATCCGATCCGTTTCGTGCGTCGCGGCGAGGAGTTGTTCGCCCGCGCAGCCGACGGCGTATTCTACCAGTTCGACACCGCCGCGCAACTCTGGCGTCAAGTGGTCGAGCCGGGATTGCGGGACTTGCTGCACCGCGAAAACAAGGCCGTCCGCTCGAATCAGCACCTGCGGAACTGGCGGGTCACCGATGCCGGGTCGATCCAATTGCAGAGGAGAATCGGCGATTCGCCCGACGGCAGTCGCTTTGTGACCGTCTCGCTGGATCAACATGGTTTTGGATTTGACCGGGTGCTCGGCGTGGGATTGGACGCGTCGCGGATCATCCTGTACGGACCGGACGGACGCCTCTGTTATCGGCGCGACGCGCCCCGTGATGACCCCATCGAACTCGATTCGCAATACCGGCTGCGCGACGGCGCAAGGAACAATTCTCCCTACCGGGCTGCCCGTCATCCGAAACATGGGACGGTCCTGCTGAACGCAAGTTCTGCTTACCGGTTCGCCGATGGGGATTGGGTTCCCCTGCCTCGCGATACGGTCTCGGCGGTGCGAGCGGAACTGCGGGAGCCTTTGGCTGTCGGACACGGGTGGGAATGGAGATCGGACGACTCGGTCACGGTTGCGCTGCCACCGTTCGAAGCGGCTCCGCTGGCGGGCCGGTTCGATGGGGAATCCGGACAGTTCTCGTTCGATCGTCTGTTTGCGCTCCAGGCCCAAGGCGAGGAACTCATGGCCGCCACCGGTGCGGGCGTGTTGAACTGGCGGGGACAAAGATTGGCCGCTGCCGAGCTGCTCCCGAAACTTGAGCACGACGAACCAGCGGTGGTCCGGTTCTTCCGCGGCGAAAACGACGCTTGGCTCCTGCACTTCGGTTTCCAAACCGGAGGGAGTGCGGTTCGCGACCGGCTGTTTCGGCGGCGGAGTCCATGGCAAGAGGTGGCAGATCCTCGAGAGGTCCAAGCGATCCTCGCCGAGGGCGCGGCTGCGTTGCATCAGGGGCCGCGATGGAGCTTGGCGTGGTCCGGCGGTGGTTCGCAAGGGCCTGCGTTGCGGCGGCTCGACAAGCTGAAAATCTCGCGAGACTTCGGGGACGGCGCCGCGCACCAGGTCGAATTGTTGCGGCGGCAATGGACGTTCGAGGACGTCGCGTGCGCGTGCTGGGCGGACAATCGCATCGTCTGTGGCACGGAGGCCGGCATGCTCGATCTCCGCGGTCCGCGGTGGCACCCGACGAACTTCTCCGTCCGCCGTTTGGCGGCGGAAGGCGACCGGGTTCACGCGGGGCTTTCCGAGGGGTCGGAGCAATGGCACGGAGCCGCCGATTTAGCACGCCAAGTCTATCGGGGAACGCCGTTTGCGGAACTGGACCAGATCTTGTTCGAGGACAAGCGATGGCAATGGCGCCGGGGGATCGACCCGAATGATGGTTCCGCTTCCCTTCAGGTCAAGGTGTCCCTGGTCGCCGGCAGCACCGAGAAACGGGACACGCACTTCGCCGCCGGACGGTTCGATTTCGATCGTGTCGAGGCCGTGGGATGCGATGCCGGCGAGATTGTGCTGGCGACGGCCGGAGGCTTCCTCGTGCGCCGCCCCGGCGGCGATGGCAGTTCGTCGAAGGCCTCGCCGGCCGGGCTGGCGAGGGCGGCGCGCAAGGCCGTGTTTTCCGTGTGGCGAGACGGGGCAAGACGCTTGTACGTCGAAGGAGCGCCAGGACAGGTCTTCTCCCACGCCGACGGTTGGACCCGGCTTTCCGCGACCGATACCGCAGACGTGCTTCAGCTGCGCGCCGAGCAAGTGGCCCGCAATCACCGCTGGAATGTGACGCGCGGAGACCGAGGTTTGGAGTTTCGGATCAGTACCGGTCCGCACGCCGACCAGCCGGTCGAATTCCTTGCGCAACAAGGCCGGTTTTCGTTCGATCTGGTTAACGACGTGCTTCTGGCACCGGACGGACGCCAACTGTTTGTGGCCACCCGGGGAGGGCTCCTCCGGTACGCGCTCGACGGAAAACTCGTCGATTTGCGATCGGATTTCGACGGACCCGATGTGCCGGCCGCATTCAACCAACTGGAGCGAACCGGCAGCGGTCCGCTGACGCTGGCAGCCTCCGGGGACGCCTATCGGTGGAGCGGCAAGGGTTGGGACCGGGTCGATCCATCGCATGCCCGACAAGCCATCGACGCCGAGGCCCGCTGGATCCATTGCGACGCCGGCGGCTGGCAGGTGGAACGCGTTTCGGCCATCGACCATCTGGACAGTTTTCGGTTCGTCTGGCAAGACCAGCCGTTGCACCTCGAGTCGCTGTCCGGTTCCCTCGCATTCCGGCACGACCTGGCGCAGTCTGCCGAGTGGCACTCGAACTGTGTGTGGGTCGCGACGCGCGGAGGCGTGCTGCGTCTGGTTTGGAGCGACGGGCGTCTGATCGCTCCTGCGGACGGCCTACATTTGTGGACGAAGCCGTTTCTGGAACAAATCCCCGTGCTGATTCGCAAACATCCCGTCGAGTCACAAGCGGTGGCCGAGACGCTCGTTTGTCGCACGCGGTCACCGTCGGGCGGCGAGCAGCCCATGGCGTTGCTGCCGTTCGGGGACGGTACAGCCACCTGGCAACCCGTGCCTCACGGCGAGCGGTTCCGTGTTCTGCACCCGGACGACGGCTTGTGGGAATGGCGTTTGCGATCTGAGGGCGGGATGCAAATCGTGCCGAATACTGCCGTTTTCACGTTGCCCGATTCGGGCCGGTACGAGTACTTCCGCGGCGGCCGAATCGCCTTTTGGGACGTCGCCGCCGAAGGGGGAGCGGCGGGCGGTGCGCGACCGCCGGAAGGGACGCCTCTTCCCGCCCCGCTGGCCTTTCGCGAGCGTCTGTTCGTGGCCACCGCCGGAGGCGTGCTCGGCCTATCGGCCAGCGGGCACGAGACTCGGCGGATCTACGCGGCCGACGCCGACGGCGCGCCGCTGCAGGATGTCACCGACTTGGGTTTCGATCTCCGGACTCCGGACAAGTTGTACGCACGGGCCGGCAGTCGGGTGTACCGATACGAATCCGAGCGGGACGTCTGGCAACTCGTACAGCACCCTTTCCCCGAACGAGCGCACACGGTCGAATGTGCTTGGCTGACCTTCGAGCATCCCGCGCCGCAGCGTGCCGTCCCCAAGTTTGCAGCCGGCGTGTCGGATTCGCCGGGCCCGCCCGGCGGCGTTCCTCTGCTGGCCGACGGACGGTTCGCGTTCGATCGGGTGAACGATTTTGTGTGGACAAAGGGCGAGGCGGACAAGGCCGAGGGATGGTACTGGCTGCTGACCCCCCTCGGAATCATCCGCCTGGACCCGCAGAACGGAGAGATCCAACATTTTTCCGCAGGCTGGGCCGGCGATGTTTCGCAACTGGAATCTCTGCACCTCGCCGAAGAACGCGGGCGGGAGAGGCTCTATGTCTGCGGTCACGCAGCACGGGTGTGGCAAGAGCAAGGCCCGGGCAAGTGGACCGCCGTTCCGTCCAGCGAGCCGGTCTACGATCGTCTGCGAACGGTGGTGGACAACGCGATGCTGAAGTGCCGCCGATTGGATGAGCGGCGGTACGAATTCGAACTGGCCGGCTTTGCGTCCGAGGCTCCCGCGTTTCGCAATGCACCGCAAACCCCGCCGCTACTTCAAGACGGAATCTTCCTGTTCGACGACCTGCGCGATCTGCGGATGGCCGGGGATGCCCTGCTCGTGGCCGCGCGGGACGGCGTTTGGGAGTACGATTTGCGGGCCATTCGCAGCCTGATCGAGCCGGTTCGAAGCGGGCAGAAGCAGAGTGCTTTGGCCCGGATTCCGACCCGTGCCGTCTTCCATGCAGCCGACGGCAGCGGCAATTCCCTGGCCCTGACCGGTTTGGATTGTTTTGCCGGCGCCTGGCCGGACGCTCCGCTGCGTTTACTCGGCGGCGACCCCGGCGTCGAATTCCTGCTGCGGCACGACGGGACGTGGCAGACCCAGGCCCGTATCTCCGCCGAGGCGAACAAGCGGCTTGATCTGCCCGACCCGAACGAAGACGTCGTGTGGCGGCTCGAACTGGGCACCTCGCCGGATGGCGACCGGTTGACCGTACAGCGGCTGCACCCGGATGGTTCGAGCCTGACAACCCAGTACGTTTTGCCCCCGCCGGGCAAAGTGTCGATGGACCAGGCTGACGTAATTCAAACTCGATCTTCGCTTTGGATCGCGTTACCAAACAATCTGTTGTGGGTCAGGAAAAGTGAGTTCCAGGAGGGGTGGTGGGCCTCGCGCGGCCGATGCCGCTGGCACTCGGCCGGGCACAGCTCCGAGGCAATGGAGCGTTGAGCTTCGTAGCCGGCGCGGTCCGCAGAGGAGTACGCGCGGCGGTTTACGGCTGTGTCGTGTTTGGCGGAGGAACGATCACCGATCGGACACTTGCCGTTCGTCGAGTTGACTTTCGACGTCCGGCAAAGATAATATCATTCACTTATATGCATGTCTCTCCCGTAATTCCATTCGAGCGACTTCCGCAGAGACGTGCAGCCAGTTGCGAGGAACGCCGTGAATGCATCGTCACAGCGAGTTGTCGCGGAACGCGTGTTAGGTTGCCTGCAAGAGCGGCCGGCGGCATCGGGAGACACCTCCTGGACCGAACATGCACGGAAGTACCTGTTCCAATGCGTGCGTTTGTTTCACGGCGACGGGGAACGCCGCGAGCACATTCAGCGCCTCGCAGCCCTCGCCCAGATTGGCGCGCCCGATTCGCTTTCGGGCCGGCCTGGCCGCCGGAGCCGAACAGCCGATGACGATTTGACGGCATGGCGCGCGGCCATCGACCAATTGGATCGCGACGCGCTCACGGTCGCTTTTCAAGTGCTGGCCAAGCTGCCCGCCGAATATGGCGAACCGCTGCAAGAATACGTGTACGCCAAGTTGGAGGAGTTGTTCCGCTACGGCGCGAACGGCCGACAAGGCAAATCGAACAAGACGTCGTCCGTCGAAACGGCAATCGGCGTTCTGGCGGGACCGGTCACCTTGGGGCCGGAACGATTTCGAAGGCTGGTTCAGTTTGTCCGGCACCGCGGTCGAGGTCCCGATTCCCGCGCCGACATTCACGCGCTGGCACGCCTGCGAGAAAAGATCCCGGAGTTCGCGGCCGGTACGGTAACGGCCGAAGACAAGGCCAAATTCGTCGCTGCGCTGACCGGCTTGGTCGCCCGCGGACGCGATGAAACCACCGACTTGGCGTTCATCCTGCTGGAATGTTGTGGCGATGACAAGCGGTATTTTGACGCGGTCATCACGCAGTTGGCCCGTGCGTTTGCTCACGAGGCCTGGGAGGCGTCGAGGGATTCCCACGCCCCCCCCGCAACCCTGACCCAACAGTACCTTGACCTGGTTAAATCGTCGCTGGAGGTCGCCGGACTAGACGGAGAGCGCGGCCGGGTTCAGTTCCAAACGCAAGCCTTGGCCCGTTTGGATGAATTGTTTTCCGCGGATGCCGGCCTGGATCGGGCCGAATGGCTGGGGGAGCTGATGCTGGCGCTGTTCGGCGAGGAAGAATCCCGCCGTCGCTGTCTGCAGGCGCTGACGAACGTGGCCGGACTGTTGTCGGTGTCGCGGGATTTGGCCGGGGACCTGTCCGAGTGGCGCGAAACGCTGTTTCAAACCGCTCGCAGTCAAAGTCCCGGGACGGTCGTCGGCGACTATTTCTACCTGCGGCTCATCCCGCGAGCCGTGCGGCAGGTGCCACCGGACTCGGGGACGACGGTGCCGAAGGCGTTGACACGGCTGCTGGAGCGGGGGCGTGACCGGTTTGCCGAAGATCGCCTCGAGCGGCTGGTTCGCGACATGCTGCGAACGGTAGACGCGGAGGCCGATCATCCTCAACCTGTCGAGGCTTACGTATCCCGGGCCGTCTGGTTGTCATACCTCTGCCCGGCGGAGGACCGGCGGCGCGAATTGGTCGAGACGCTGGCCGGATACCGCCTGGCCCAACCGCACACGCGGTATGACGCGCTGTGGGTTCGCACCTGTTTCGGGCTCTTGCTGGTTCCTGACGACCCCGCCTTGCGGCCGCAGCGCTGCCGCCGGATGGTCGAGGAGATTCAACACCTGCACAACGAGGACAGCGGCCACTGCCCGCCCGCCAGGAACGAAGCCGTGCTGCGCGGCAATCTGAAGACGGTCCGCACCGCGCTGAAGATCCTGGCGGAGATGGAGCAGGCGGGGCATTCCGTCGCGGCCGTTTTCGGGCGGGCCGGCACCTCGGATGATCCACCCGCCGGTGGCCGCGAGTTGACGGCCCAAGAAGCCGCCCTGGCTCGAGCCTGGCGATCGCGGTTGGGCAACCGGGACTCGTTCCACCGCTTCCGGGATTTGACGCCCGAGCGGCGAAACCGGGCGCAAGCCTACTTCGGCATCCCGGCATCGGCCCCGTACGTGCTGGGGATTCAAGACGGCAGCCTCTTCGGCTGGGCCCGATTCGGCCTGCTGGCCACCGTGGAAGGCCTGTACTGGCGGGCTTCCGACAACGGACAGCCCCAATTTGCCAGTTACCAGGACATCGACCCGGACAAGGTGCAGCACCTCGACGGCTGGCTGGCTCGCCACCTGGTCCTCGAGTCCGGGCGAGCGATCCGCTTGAGAGGAATTCGGCGTTTGGAGACGCTCGAAGCACTGACCGAATTCGTCCGCGATGCCGTCCGCATTGTGAAAGTGAAGGAGCCTGACCGATGAACCAGACTGAAACACGCCGGATTGCCGCTCTGACGGGGTGCCTGTTGCTGGGGTTGTGGCTTTGCCCGGCGGCCCTGGCCGCCGACGGCAAGCATCCGCCCCGCAAGATGTACCAGACGACCTCCGATGTCGACGACGCCGGCCGCCTGGTCGCGCTCCACAAGCCCGATGGCACCGTGCTGCGTTTCGAGTATGGTGCGGACGGCGCGGGCAGCGGACTCGAACACCCCGATCCCACCCGGAACCTCGTCCGGTCCATCTCGGCACACCGCTACAACGAAGCCGGAACGCTGGAACCTGTCGCCGAACCGGCAGCACGCGTCGAATTCAAGTACGACCGAAACGGAAACCGGATTGAAGCCGCCAACGGCATGGGAAGCACGAAGTACTTCTACGACCCGCAGAACCGGGTGACGAAGGTCGGTTTTGACTATCCCACACTGAACAAGAGCATCGCTTACCGGTACAGCGCTGACGGTCTTCTCGCTCGGGAAACGGTACTCGACTCGAACGGCAAAGACGAGTTCTACCGCAGTTTCACTCACGACGCGGCAGGCCGAGTGCAGGGGATGGAGGTCAATGGACTGGGAATCGACATCCGCCACGACGTGCTCGATCAGCGGCTCACTCGATCCGTAGGTGGTCGCTTCGACAGCATCGTCAAGTTTGATGCGCGGGAACGTACCGAACAGATCACTTATTTGGCAAATGGTTCCGAAGTAGCCGCCTTTACCCGCGCATTCAGCGATGGCGGACAGTTGCAGCGTCAAGAAGACAATTTTGGCGTTTCGACGGCGACGATTGCCCACGACTTCGATCGGTATGGCAACTTGACAGAACTTCGCCAGGGAGACCTGAAATACCGATTCGACTACGATCCATCAGGCGCCTTGGCGACGATTCATGGTCCTGCGGGCAAGATCGAATTGCAAAGGGACGAGTTTGGACGCGTCGATCGCATCGGATCGCTGGAAGTGAGGCTCGACCCTAGCGGACGTCCGTTTTCGATGGGGGCCGACTCCCTGAAAAACCAGTTTGACTACGACGCGCTGGGCCGGTTGGTGCGTGTCCATTCACCGACTGGGCTTATTCAGCACGAGTACACTGCAGAGGGGTTGCACATCGCCAGTCGGTTCGCCGATGAGATGCGGATGACCGTCCCGGATCCCCTGAAGTTGTCGAGCGGTCCGCTGTTGACAAGCGGTCCGGGATTCGTCGAAACGCAACCATTTTCCGACATGACCGTTCGCTTCCAAGGTATCCAAGCACAATTGAGTTGGCATGACCTTACGGGCAATCCGTTCGGGCGTGTGTCGGTGAATCTAAAAACGCAAGACTTTTCTTCATTCGAGCGGATCAGCACGCCTCGGATTGAGCGGCCCGACCTCCAACAATTGCGTGGGCTGGAAAGCCCGCTATCTTCGTTCCCCGCCCCACAAATGCCTCGTTTTGAGGATTTCAGCAGGGCTCCTCAAGATCCGATTGCCGACGTGCAGCGCCGAGCGATGCTGGGTGATCGGTCGGCGCAGATGGTTTGGGACTTGTTGAGTCAGCCCAACTATGCCCCCACCGATCCGGTGGCACGCGACCGATACTGGTCGTCGGGCGAGTATTGGCACAAAGATCCGTATTACCGGGGGCTGGCAGCCGAAGGGATCAGGCCAGGGGCGAGTCGTGAATACGACTGGATGTTCAATCCGGACGAGTTCGTGCGTGCGTGGTTTCTGAATCTCGGGGCCACCGGAATGAATTTCGCGGGCGCGCTGTCATCAGCGTTCCGAGGACCGGGCGCTGGAATCGTGGAAAGAGCCTCGGACTTGGCATGGCATAAGATCACCAGTGCCATGCCGCCGCAGTTCAGGCAGGCACAAGAGCAGATGCGTGGGGGCGTCGACGAGTTTCGGAGTATTACCGGATTGGCAAAGTCACTATACGGCCTTACTGATTTGGCCGAGAACATATCCAACTTCTTTGAGCCACACATTCATCACCGTGGCCTGACGACAACCATTGGGACCATCGATGACTACCATCTCCGGAATGGTCGCTTCATCCCGACCGAGCGACAGTATCAATGGCTGCCTCAGATTGATGTGACCGTAGGGATCAATTGGGGAAACGTAGGCGATTTCATTGCTAAGAACCTGGCGAATCAGGCTAAAGGACGAGTGTTTGACGAAATTCAGGGGTATCTTCAGCGTCCTTCCACCTTAGGCAGATCGGAGGATTTCGCGAGTTCGTTGGAAGACGCCGTTTTCGATCCCTTGATGCCCTTGGGGCTGCAGCCCAAAGGCGTCAAATTCGACAAGCCGGCCGAATTCTACGGCAAGTTAGGAGCGATCCGCGGCATCCACTTTGACCCGCAGACCAAGCGTTTGGCCCTGCTGGGCGACGGCAATCCGAGTTTGCCGCCCTTGCGGTTGGACGACTTTGCCACGGCGGTTCGCGTGGTGTATGGCCATCATCCGGGCGGACCGAACGATCCGACGTTTTCCCTCGATCCCGCCGATCCGGACAATCCCGCCGGAGATTGGCTCCGGCCGGTTTACCTCCCGGGACTGCTGGAAATCACTCACATGGGTGATGTCATGCTGCGGGCGGATTGGGTGCTGAAGCAATATGCGTTCGGGGTCTTTGCCGACTATGACGGCGTGATTCGCGGCAAACGTGTGTCGTCGGTGCCCGGTTTTCAGAGCTACCTGGAGCGGCTCAAGTCGACGCCGGAACTGTTGGCCGAGGGCGAGGTCTGTTCACGGTTTTGGATCCTGCCTCTGGAAATGAAACTCGAGCAGCAGGGAGGCACGCTCGTCTTCAGCCGGGCCACGATGCAAGTGAGAACCCAGCGGATGGAGAATGTCGGCGGTCGCCTGGAAGACAAACCAGACAGCTCCGACCAGGCGGCGAACTTGTTCGCCGCGCATTTCACGGACAACTATGACCGGTTTGCCGCCGAGGCGCCCGTGTTGGAGGAGGTCCGCCAAGCCGCCAAGGTCGTGGCGATCGTCAAGTGGCTCAAGGAACGAGGGGTGGGCGTCAACGACTTTGACATCGACTGGAAGCAGGCGGCGGGACCGCCCAAGGCGACGGGGCACGGCAGCACGCCGATTCGCTCGCTGTCCGTCACCGAGAGTGTTGCCTTGTGGGGTCTGCGGCCCACAGTCGTTCGAATTGTCGGGGGGGTGCGATTGTCGCCGCAACCGATCACCGTACGTGCCGCCGTCACGGGTTCCTTGGACCGCAACTTGACCACGGCCATGACGGGCCCGGCGGCGACGGCCGCGGGCCAGGTCACGGAGCGCATCGGCACCCAGTCGCGACGATTCTTGGCGGCGACCGTGCCGATCACCCTGTCCGGTCGCGACTTCGTGCGGCAACATCCCGTGTACGAACAGGATGGCCTGACGTACGCCTTGGACGGACGGCAATGCATCCGCACCGTGATGGACGGCCGGGGGAATGTTGCCGCTTACGACTACGACGAGCAGCGGCGACTGGTGGCCTATCGCTATCACAATGCCGGCGACTGGCAGTTAGATGCAGGCCTGACCGACGGCGGGGGACGCGCGTTCTCTGTCCGCAGCCCGAAAGGCGATCGGGTGCAGTACCGTTATGGCGACGATGGCAGGTTGTCCGAGGCTTCCATCAACGGCCGCACCGTGGTACGACGGGCGGCGAGTGCCGATCCCGCGGTGGTCAAGTTTGAATATCTTGAGGAAGCCGAACACTGGCCGATTGGCCATCTCGGGGGACCGAAAAAGGCGGACCAGATCGTGGCCACGGAAGAGATCGTTCAACGAGACGGAGAAGTCCGATACGAGCGGCGTCAACCGGGCCGAAACGCCGAGTACGTGAGTTGCAAGTTCTCCGACAATTCGGTCACCGTCGAAGGATCGTCCATCGCGAAAACACACCTGCACCAACCCGATCGCAATACGGTCGTGGAAACGGGAGCGCAAGGGCGGATCGAGTACCGATTCGACCCCGATTCCGGAAGGTTGAGAAGAATCGCCTTTGAGAACGGCGATTTTGCCGAGTTGGCCTCGGGCGAGTCGGCTCCCGGCGGTGCCGCGGCGGTGTTTCGCACCCAACGGGGCTCTGCCACCGCCGAGGTGCGGATGGCGGGCGACCGTCTGTCCGTACGTGACCTTGCCGGCAACGAGACGGCCTACGAGTATCGGCAGGGTGTGTTGCAGACGATCCAATCGCCGTGGGGAACAACCCGCTACCGATACACGCCGGACGAGAAGCATGTGGCCGCGATTCACTATCCCGACAAGACCGTGCAACGGTATCAGTGGCACGAGGGGCCGGGCATGAAAAGGGTGACGACATGGTGGGAGACGGAAAGAAACTGAACACGCTCGCGCTCGCCGCCGCCTGCGGCATCGGGATCCTGATGCCAGGGTTTGCATCTTGCGCCCGGCCGACCGACGAGCCTGCGACCGTCGCGGACCGCAGACCGGACGTGGCGCAAAAGCCTCCGTCCCTGGGTGCCGCACCAGACCCGCAGACACCCCGCTCGGCCCGCGCTACGGCGAGCCGCGATCGGCGCGATGAACCGAAAAGCGTGCCGGCAGCCCCTGAGCCGGACCTGCGCGATTCGACGGTGGAGCAGGAAACGCCCAGGCCGGAGGTGAGGGACAAGCCGCCTGCTCGGAATGAGAACGGGCGATCGCCCCAAGGTCCTAGGGACAAGCCCGCGCCGGGCGATGCAACCGGCTCTTCACCGCCCCCGCCGGCCTCCGCCGATCCCGCCGTGGAATTGAAAACTCCGCTCCCGACCACGGTCCCTGAACGCGGCGCAGTCACCACGCCAACCGTAGTTTCCCCGAATGCGATCGAAACCGCGCAGCCAGCTGCCCAAGCTTCGTCGGCCGATCCGGCGAATGCGAAAACCTCGCCGGCCGGCGAGTTCCCCGAATCCTCGTCGGTCTCTCCGGCGCCGCCGCCGAAGACCACACCGCAAGTCAGCCGATCCGAGCCCTCGCCGGCGTCGGCACAGTCGCCACCTGCACCCTCCCAACCGGTCCAACTGCCCAAGAGCCGGCGGCAAACGGAGTGTGCAGCACTTCACGCGGACTTCCAGCGAGAACTGCCGGGCTGGTTGGCTCGGCTGGATAAAGAAAAACGCTTGGATAGCCAAGCGTTCTGGGCCGTCTTTTCCGAATGGCTCGACGGCCAGCAACACTACTCTGCAGAAACGCGGCAGCAGGTCGCCACCGCAATCCGCACAGGACTCGGCCTGATGCCCGGCAAATGATCCCGGTACGCACACGAGGAGTGTTCCATGATGTTCAAGGCTTGGTGGAATTCGCAGCAAGGCGGTTGCCGTCGCCCCGCCACGGGCTGGGGGTGGAGCGTGCTGATTGCCATCTTCCTGGCCACGGCGGACGGGCACACAGCGGACGCGCCGGAATCGGCGCCGATTCTGGATGCCATGGATCGGGCGCTGGAACGGTTGCGAGGTCAAGAAAAGCCCTTTCAAGATGCCATGCCCGATATCGACTGGGCAGAGAATCTCGACGTCCTGGCCAAGATCCTGGGCGTGCGGCTGACGCACGTGGCGACCGTCGACGAGGCGCGAGTCCGCGATCGTTTCCGGGGCATCGGGGACGCGACCCTGCAGCGGCTGCTGCAGCAATGGGGGCTTCCCTTCCTGGATGCCGAGCAATACATGTCGGTGCCGTTCTTTGTCGATGCAGGTGCCGAGGAAATCCGGTTTGTCGTCTCCGAGAAGATCGCCGAAGTACCGGCCAGCAAAAAGTTGTTCTATGCACTGCTGCTGAAAAGCCAGGCTGCCCTGCCCACGCCGCTAAAAGCGCCGCCCTCGGCCTGGTCCTGCGGACTTTCCAGTTTGATTGCCGCGGATCTCGCCTACCCTACTTTCGTCGCGGCCCTGCCTGACTTGGAAACCGAGGCCGCGATCGCGGCGCTGCTGTTTAGTAAAGCCCCGTCGTTGTTGCGGGAATCGTTCCAGCCGGAAGACCGCTTCGACAAACGAACGTACGACGGGCGGCTGATCGAGGCGATCCGGACCGCGGGTGCCGCCGACCCCGAAAAGGCCTTTCAAGAACTCATGCGGTCTCCGGAGGAATATAACTGTCAGGACCAGGGAGAGAGGCAACAACTGGCAAACGATGAGGAGGAAGCTCGGCCTTGGGTTCCGTACGTTCACCCTGCCATGGAAATCCTGTGGCAGATTCTGCCTGCCGACGAACATGGTTTACGGGCAACGGCGGACGACCTCGCCAAGAATATCCGTAATACGACCCTCCGTCTGATCCTGCTCAACGCCTGTTATGACAAGCTGTGCGCCGTCGTAGGAATGGACAAGGTTGGCACGTTCTGCGATTCGGGCCTCCTGCTGCGAAATGCCGTCAAGGCGAAGCCGGACGACCTCGGAATCGATAATGACGACTTGCTGGGTGAGTTCGAACGGCGCAGCGGCGAGGCGTTGGATGCATTCCGACAGGAACTTGCGAAACGGCCCCTGAAGGAACAGGAGCCGAAGGGCATTGCCTACGATCCCGCGGCGCTCAAGTGGACGTTCCGCTTCCTGTACAACCACAGCGCCCAGATTCGCCGGGCAGAAGAGAAGCTGCGGGAAGAACTCCGCCAACAGCAGCCGGAAGCGCTCGATATCCAACTGGATAAGCTGCTCACCGAGACGGTCACGGCGGACATGGTTCGAGCGTGGTGGAAGACGGATGACCGGATTGCCGGCCTGTTCCAGACCGTCGGGGAACCCGTATTGCAACTGCTCCCCAGCATGGAGACGGACACGGGGAAAGAGTTGATCTGCACGTGGACGCTGAATCGCCACAGAACGAACGAGAAAGAGGAAGTTCGCATTCGCATTGTCGATTCGTTTTCCTCGGGAGGCGGGCAACCCCAGCCGGGCGTGTACGCCGAGGCCCAGGTGATCGTGCGCAGGGCGCCGGGCGCGGAGCCGGAAGAAATCGAACTCGGCAAGATCGAACCGAATTACTACGTCCGCACGCTCAGTTCCCTCGAAGTGGAACGAGCCGAGGAGGACTGGGCTCGCGTCGTGACGGTCCAACGCGATCAGACACGCGCCCCGTGGGAACTCGTGTCGGGCGGGGCCCGCCCTCTGGCCACCGGGCGAAAGCAAATGGTGCGAGCCAAGCTGAAAGAAGGCGCCGGCTCGATCCCTTGGGAGTGGCGTTTGCCCCTGGCCGTTCACTCCGGCGGCGATGAACTACTGGGGATTCGGCCCGAGCATGCCAGCGGTCCCGAAGGGACGGCGGGTCTCTATCCGGCGCCTGTCCAGCAGTCGTCCCCGGGGGCGCAGCGCCAGTCGCTGGTGGTGATCTCGCTCTCTCACCGCGAGGTCCTGGAACTCCAAGAGGCCGGCGAGCAGCATTGGGGCTATTTCGCCGACGCCCGTTTTGTCCAGGCTCCGGTCTTTCCCACGCCGCCCGGAGTGGATGGCAAGGCCATCGTCGAAGTCCCGGAGGGAGGGCGCGCCCTGGAGACGATCGCTGCCGCGGCGGCAGGCGGCGAAGGCGATCAGATCAAGGCGTTCGAGTACGGCAATCCGCGGGCGTTTGTCGACTTGGTGTTGGAAAACGAATCGCAAGGCGTGGATTACTTCATCGAACTCGTCTATACCCTGCCCGGTCACCGCGAAAAGACTTCCTTGCGCGTTGCCGAAGGCCAGAAACTGATTCTCTGGGATCCGGCCGAGGAAGAGTTATCCTGGAGAGAAGCGTACCGCTTGCGTCCCGGAATGGAACTGGTTTGCGCTTTCACGAACGCGACGCCCCAGACCGCCGTGCTGAAAGAGATTCGTGGTATCGGCGAGCCGCTGGGCGTCTATCAGCTCAAATTGAAGGCGTGCCCGCTGGTGCGGGCCAACGGAATTCTGGTTCCGGTGGACGTCGACGGGACGACGGTCTGTGCGGGAGTCGAGGAGAATAGTCTGATTCAGATGTCGCCCGGTCTGGATGCGATTCGCGGCGCCGAGGAAGATGCGGAGGGAAACCATGTCCGCATCGACCTGACCAGTGCTCGCGTTGAACTGGCGAAGAACTTGCCGAAGGCCGCTGATAACCGAGCGGGAAATGCGGACAGCGAGGAAACTCCGGTGCGGGATTCCGCAGCCGATTCGTCCGCGGACGACGCAGATCACGCGGCGGGGAACTTCCTCTGTTACAACACGACGCTGTTGCCCCGCAGATTCTGGAGCACGGGATTGTCTCAAGAAGAACCGATGGTCGAGTACGAGACGCGGCGATACATCAAGATCGACACGCCGCAGGCAACGCTGCTGTGTGGCCATCTCCAGGAGATCTACGCGACCACTGGCGACAGCTGGCGCGGACTGACAGAGATCCAAGCCAGCCGTCTCGAACCCGGTAAGCATCAAGTGGTCTGGCTGCGTTCTTCGGCCGGCCCGGTGTCGTGGTCCGACGCGGCCGAGGCGCAGGAGCACGTCGGCCGTATTGCCGATTGGGCCTTGTCCCGGGTGGCGGAAGGCACGGATATCGCCGGGGCCAGGATGGAAGCCGGAGCCGTGGCGCTGGTGCCTGTGGTGTCGGTTCAAGAAATGCACATCGACGCCGACCTGCCGGAGTTCCGGTTCCGCGAATTCATCGCCGCCGACACGCGGATCGCCCGACTCGGGTTGCGGCCCACCCTGTTTGCCAACGCGATCCTGGTGAAGATGCGTTTCGAGGACGCGGGCCAAGGGCAGGATCCGGGAGGTGGCAGAGGCCCCCATCACGGCACGCCAGAGACGCCCGAGGAAAAGGGGCCGGGGAAATACCAGCCGAACTATGTGGGCGTCATCCGGGACCTGCCCCCGCAACTCGCCAAAGTTCACTACTCTTCGGAAGACATGCAAGTATTTCAGGAGAATCTGACCGACCTGAAAAAGGCATTCCGCGAACGGCGCATGGCAGCCGGCGCGGTGCGGCAGCCGGTGCTGGAGCGGTTTCTGCGGCACTACGTCGAGGACGTCCCGCCCTTGAACGTCGTGCTGTCCGACACCTACCTGCAACAGCAGTTTCGCAATTACGTGGACGCCCGTGGTTACCTGATTCAGACGGGCGAATTACAGGTAACTCCCGCCGTTATGAACGGATACCTCATGCTGGCTACCTTGCTGTACGAGGCGGGTGCGGCGACCGCAGGCGATGCGCTGACACGCGACTACCTGTGCCTGCTGATCCGTACGATCAACAAACCGCCGGGGAAGGAGTTTTACGCCGGTTCACCGCGGGTCAAGTATGCGTTCCGCGACGGGTTGCTGGTGGTCCGCGACGTGTTGCCGTACGTTCGCGACAAATCCCAGCAAGATGGCTTTGAGCCGGTGGCTTCGAGCGTCTTTCCCGCCTACCGGTTTCAGGACATTTTGCGGGATTATTTTGTCGCCCAGGAAGGCTGCAACGAAGACATCTGCGCGGGCGGCAATGTAAGTTTATACAACTTGTGCCGACAATTGGACAAATGGTCGGGGGTCAAGCTACAGCTGTTCGAGTCGGTCGTAGCTCCCGGATTTCAGTCGGCCAAGCTTTTTGAGAGTCACGCGCTGCGTCAGCGATTGGGAACGCGCGGGCAGTGACGAGGGCGAGCGGAGGATTGGGACATGCGCTGGAGTCTGACGGAGGTATCCCTCGGTACATGCGAGACCGTTCAGCGGCCGCGGACGGCCATCACGTGGCTGGCGTTGGGGTTCGCAATCGCTGCCCTGTCGCCCTCGACGGCTGCCGAGAGCACCGCGTTACTGGACGTGCGACTGATCCTGGAACCTCCCGGTCAGCCGTTGTACGCCGAACCGCTGGCCCTGCAAATGCTTCGTACTCAGCTTCCTCAGACCGAGTTGACGGCTCCCGAAGCCCAACCCCAAGTTCGGCGATGGGTGTGGGACTTCACCAAATCCGGTTTTCAGAAGAACCGAGCGGGCCTTCGCTTGTTTCGGAACGAACATGAAACGGTTCGCCGCGAGTTCCTGGAGATCGTTCAGGGAACCTCCGCCAAGTTGACGACCGGCTTCCTGCGAGAGGTCTATCAGGATTTCGGGGCGCAACCGGACACGCATGATTTCCAGGCGTTCACCGAGCCGGCGTGGCTCGAATTCAACCGGCAACTGAAAGATCCGCCGACCGGCGAAGCACTGCTGGCTCTCCTGCGAAGCCGCGCCGATCCGCAGGATCTGGAGCAATACCTGCCGGTTCTGTACTTCGGGTACCGGGTGTTCGACGACCAACGGGTCACGCTGGACGGCGAAGTATGCAAGAGTCACTTCGATGCCGCCACCCTGACGCCGCAGCGAATTCAGCGGTTTTACAGCTCGCTCAAGGAAGCCGCCTATTGGGGCTCTGCCCCGGAGACGCAGGCCAAGCGGAGTTGGATGAACCAGCAGCTGGCTTCGCGGCTGTTCATCGACTTTGGACCCGGCGACTGGTCCGGCCTGCAACACGAGTTGGTTTTGGAACTGGCGCGCGAACTCGAGGCCGCGCCGCGGACGGTGGAATCTCCGGCCGTGCCGCTGACGGAATGGCTGCTGAAAATGGGGCGGGCGATTAAGGCGGCGCCGCGGGACGCCGGGCCGCGGCAACTGCTGGCTCATTTCATCGCGAATTCCGGGCTCGCGCTGCGTGATTCGTTCCAGACGCTGCAGCCGCTGTTTTCCGACGACCAGGCCATGTTTGTCGCCCTGCATCAGTCCCCGCCCGCCACCACGCCCATGCGATTGTGGCATCAGGACGCGCAAGTCCTGGCGCGCTGTGTAGACTTGCTCGAAGCCTTCTTTCGTTCCGACCGGGCCGACCAATGGGACCTGCCGCTGTACGGTTGCCTCCGAGATGATTATTACCGGCGGTACGGACAGTCGCTCCAGGATCGGTTGTTCAGCAAGATCGTCCGCCCGATCGGCGTCGACGACGCACTGGCGGCAAACATCGTCCGCAGGCAGATCCTGGCCGATGCGCGCCCCGGCGATTCCTATCTGCTCGATTCGCACCGTTTCGAAATCGCTCACCACCTGCTGACAGCGCACCCGATGACGGCCCCGGTGCCGCTGGCGGGGGCGGCTGTCGAGGTGCTGCAGTACGTCATCGCCGTCGACAACTCGTTGAACGTCACCCAGCCCGAGTTGTACCGATCACCGATTCTGCAGCCCAAGGCTGCCAAATTGGGATTCCAGCCACCGGCCGGCGAAGCCGACCGGATTCTGGTGTACCTGAACCTCGTCATCGGCGAGCCGCTCCAGCAGATGTGCAACGCCTTTATGGGCCGCGCGACGGTCGGCGATGTGCGGTTTTCGCTCCAAGACGACGCCCGCCGGATTCAGCTTGAGGATCTGTTGCGAACGATCGTCAAGTGGAAGGGGGTCCTGCGCGTCAGCCACGGGGACCACCAGGCGGCTCAAGCCCGGCCGAAAATTCTGGAGATGATTGCCGTCGAGATCATCCACGAGATGAAAGCGGCGATCGCCGCCCGGGACAAGGACCAGATTGTCAACCTGGTGCGGCTGACTCTAAAGATCACGATCATCCTGGACGACGATCATTATCTCGGGCAGGTACTCGACGCCTTGCGTCACGATGTCTTCGAAATCCCCGAGGATCCGACCCGTTTTCGCCGGTTGGCGCGGGAAGAACTCGCCGAACTGGTGGCCCGCTTCCACGCGCTCCATTCGGGAGACCTCGTCGAGGTGTTGCGTCTGGAAGGACAGATGAAGTACTTCGAGATGTTCTACGACCAACTGTATGTGCCCCTGCGCAGCGTGTACGGCTTCTTCCGCCAGGTGGGAGCCGAGCCGTACTTGCTGTATCTGAAGGAGTTTGCCAGCAACCGCTACACTCCGCCGGCAGACCTGCCGCGTCGCTGGCAACGAGAATGGGACAGCTTCGGCCGGATCCACGCAGAAGACGGAGCCGGCGACGTGCGCTATATCAACGCGGAAGAAGCGATCGCCGATCTGCTCCGCGCCTATTGCCGCGAACTCGGGATTCCGCTCTGGCAGGAGCCGAACCCGTGGCCCCTGAACCGCAACATCAATCTGGGCGTCCTCCATCGGCTGCTGTTCCAAATCCCCTTGACCGGATCCGATTCCGGCCAACCGCCGGAGCCCTCGGAGGCCTGGAAACTGTCCGGGTTGTCGGATGACGAGCGTTCGCGCTGTTATCAAAGAATCGCCATGCTGTTCCTCGAACACGTGCCGGATGCGAGCCTTCGGGATCGCACCACCGGCTTGGACGATCCCTCGGAGGAATATACCCCGCGGGAGTTTCTCCGGCTCCTGCACGCCTTGACAGAACTGTACGAGATCCATGGGTTCAGATTTCGCGGGCTCGATCCAGCGAAGCTGTATACGGGAACGCCTCCGCAGGGGATCGCACGCGAGATTCTGGTCGGGGCCTTGGACCTGCAGCGTGCCCCGGTCGATGGTTCCTTGCGCGCCGCCGTCTTCCGCTACTACTGGCAGGCGATGGAGGGGAGCGACGATGCCGTCTGGGAGCCGCTCGTCCCGGTCGTGCTGCTGCTGCCGAATTCGGACCAGAACAACCGCGGCGGACCAGACGAAATCGCCGCCTACGAGACGCTCAAGGGGCAGGTCTTCGAACATCTGGCAAGTCTGTTGGACACGGCATCCCGGGACGATCACGATCGTTGCTTCCGGCTCCTGCGATGGCTCTGTCTTCTGGAGGCCAGCGTCTACGGGTTGGCTGACGAAAGTCGAGGTTTCGGCTACGAGACGCTGCGTGCCAAAGTGCTCCGACACCTGGAGACTTCGCGAATCCACGATCTGGCCTTGGAAGAGTTCCGCTTGATGCATGTCAACCAGGGGATGGCGGCAGACGGCGAGGCTTTGTCCCTGCTCGCCCTGGCTCAAATTGTGCAACAGGTCGTCGATGCGCTCTGCGGCCATTACGTGTTCGCGGAAGCGAGTCAGCGGGTTGATCGGGCGTCCCATTTCATCCTGGACGTCGTCCGGGCGATGCGGAAGGAAAAGGTCTTGGAGAAACTTCAGAAGGAGCATCTGGACGAATTCTGGTTTCTTACGACGTACTGCCGCAATGCGATTCTTTTGGCCGAAAGCCGGGGCGTGGAAAACCTGAGCGAAGACGAAAAAACGGCTGTTGTCGCCGTCGCTTCGCGATTGATCTTCCTGCACACCTACTTTGCCCCCTATGTGGACGCCGAATTCGACAAGGACGCCATGTACGATTCGGACTATGCCCTGCCCCTGTTCTGCATGCTCCAAGGGGACGTGAAGAAGCCTTTGGTACGGCTTCTGAGCCTGTACGAGGCGACCTATCGACAGGCCGGTCCCCTGGTGCGGTTTCCGAGCCCCGAGGGAAACGGCGATCGCGACGTGCCGATCATGGAGCCTCGGGAGCTGGAGACGTTCTTGATCTGCCACAACTTCCTGCCCATCTACTTGTTGGAAGCCAGCTTGGCGGATGCCACGCGTTTCTGCCGACTGATCGACGGCGAGGACGTCGAAATGACGGCCTACAATTTCCGCATCCTGTGGGAGCGAAAAGACCTGGCCCGGGTTTCCTTGGAAAGCCTGTGCCAGGAGGTGTTCGACGGGGTCGATCTGAATCGCGATATCTTGGCGGGGTCGCGGCAACTGAGGGACGAGGATTATCTGCAGTACTTTTTCGGGGACATGCGAGCCGTGTTTGACGGCCAGTCGCGGTACTCTGCAGAAATGCCCCAGAATTTTGACAGTCTGGTGCGGAGGTTTGCCGTGCTGCCGGACGACCCGGGGTGGAAGGGGATCAAGGACGGGATCGAACAGGCGTTGCGCGACTCCAACGTCGCGGCGGATGCCAAACGGCAAGCCCGCTACCAGGCGGCGCTGGCCGATCTCGGACAGATTCGCCACAAGGTAGATACCGTGCTGGGCGGCGGCTACCGTTTTTTTGGCTCCGTGCTGGCGGACCGGTTTCGTTCTCCGTTCACTATCCAGAAGGCCTGCGAACTGGCCGGCCAGAACGTAGCCGCAGCGGCCGAGACGCTCCAGGACGACGCCTTGGCGAGCTATCGCTCCTTCTATCTCTCATCCCTGTTTGGAAAATCCGTCTTCCGCGAGGAAATCGAACAGGCCCTGGTCGCCCGCTTTTATCCTCCGCCGAAACAAACGGCCGACGGCTATTTGGCGGAACGGCGAGCTGACTACGTGGCTTTGATCGAGGGGCACGAAGCGGCGGAAACCCGGGGCCTTGTGGCCGCCGCCCGGAAGCTCGCCGCCGACAGAACCGAGTTCGATACGCTCTATCTCGACGCCGGTAAACGCCTGCTGCAATCGCTGTTCTGCGGCCGTCACGTTCCCGAGGGGCGGCCGTTTCTGGGCGATCTGGTCTGGGACCTCGACGAGCGAGGCGAGCGGAGGGCCAAGCCGCTGGACTACGAGCAGCGGAGCGACGATATTCGTGACCTCGTCCTGTGGATCCGCCACAGCGCCGAACGCTACACAAGCGTTCCCGAATTGCGCGAGGTGTTCGTGGCCCCGGGCGCCTTGCCCGCGGTTCCGGCGACGAAGACGAAAGGAGCAGCCCCGTGAGAAAGTTTCGAGACGTGAACACGTACTGCTCCTATTGCTACCTCCTGGCGCAGTGTTGGCAGGACGTGCGTGCCCGGATTCCCGACCCGGACAACACGGTTCAACGCATCCTGGAAGAATTCCTCGCCCAGATGCGCAGCGAGGCGGCAGGGTGTTCGATCCGGGAAGCGCAAGCGTGGTTCTCCGTTCTGCATCTGGAACCCTGGGCCGGCCATCTGGGCAACCGACAGGGGGCCATTACCTGGGGCAGCTTCTTGGGCCTGCTGTCCGCGCGCATTGACACTGCGCTGCGGGACGCCTGCCAGGGAAGCGGGGCGGAGGCGTTGCGTTGGCTCGAATTCCTGCGCGAACAGGCTTGCGACCAGACTCGTGGTTGGCTCGTCAAACGCCTCGCGGCCGAGCGGCTCACCGCTCTTCCCCCGCGCCTCGCGGAAGCCGCTTTTCAGGTGCTCGAGTCGGTGGCGGCCGCTTCGGCGCTCGAGCGGGCCGAGCTGTTGCGGGGGTTGGCAGCCTTGGGGGCGTGGCAGGGGGGAGCCCTGTGGGAACTGTCCGAGTTCCGCGAAGCCCTGGGGGCCTGTTTGCTGGACGAGGAGGAGCGGCACAAGAAAGTGTGGGGCTGTCTGCAACGCGTTCTGGACGGCGCGTTGGCGGAACTGCAGGACTTCGAACGCTGGGTGGACATCTTTCTGGAGCTGGAAAAGAAGGGTCTTCAATTCAACGGATAGCAACGCGGGAGAATGCGGATTGGCCATGACAGAAGTATCACAACCGCGCGAGTCGGCAGGGGTGGCGAGCCTGCGCCGCGAACGCGAGAGGAAACGCCCGGAGCCTGGGACAGCCGCGTCCGCGAGCGAGACGCCCGCAGCGCGACAGGCCACGGCGTCGCCTGTGCGAGGTTTGTCGGCGATGGGGCTCGCTTGCCTGACCTGTTGGCTGGCGGGTGCCGTTTCGATTGCCGGCGTGGTGGCGGCCGAACCGTCCCCCGCGGAGCGGCCTGCCGCGGCGGCCGATCATTCCCTCGAAAACCAACCTCTCTACAGCCAAGTTCAGTGGTCCAACGACGAGTACATCCGCCGGAATATCACGCAGTACCTCGACAGCCTGAATCAAATCAACACCCAGTTGGAGCAAACCAAACAAACGGCGCCGGAGCTGAGCGGGTACTTGGATGCCGGGGAGGAAAGCGAAGCCGGACTTGTCGCGCAGGTCGCGGGACTGTTGCGGTTTCAGGACCAGCACAACAGACGTTTCGACGAATGGGCAGGCGGCGACCTCGACGCGGTCACGTTCTTCGAGGTGCTCAAAATGCAAGACCGGCAGGTCGGAGAACTGCGGGCCACGTATGGAGACTGGCCGCTTCACCCCCTGTTATGGGTTATTCCCGGTCGGAAAGCGAAGCTCGAAGATCATGCGATTCCCAAGGATGGCTTGCGTCTGGCCTACGACGCGTGGCCGGATACGGCGGCCCCGGAAGCCAAGAAGTTCGCCTTCTTCTATTTTCTGCGGAAAGCCTGTGGCGAGGACTCCGGCGACATCCTCGATTTTCTGGACGACCAGACGGGGTTTAAGGAATCCTGGCGGGTTCAGGTCGACGGCGGCGATCACGGGCCGAGACGGGTCAAGCTGCCACGTTGGAAGCAAGAGGATTACTATACGCAGGTCTACATCCCGCCGGGCCACCGCCCCTTGCAGCCGGAACGTCCGCTGGTGAGCCAGATCAGCGGATTATGCCTCTGGACGCAGGCGTCTGGCGACTTCGGCATCTTCTACCAGGCGAAACTCGATTTGTTTTCGGACCTCATCCGCGAGATGGGCAGGGCCCCTTCCCGGGCCCGGGATGCTGGTCCGTATCTGGATTTCTATTCGTGTTTGGCGGGCTGGTTTCCGTGCGTCTCGGCGTTCGAACTGGGAGTCGACGGTGCAGGGAATTTAACATTTATCGACGGCTTTCGAGGTGATCGGCCGGCGCGGGCCGCGAGCCGCTTCCGGGACGGTGTTCCGCCTGCGGCCGGCGACGAGGCCTGCTTTGTCCGCCATTCGCCCGTGGGCATGGCCTTCGGCTTGTTTCAGCATTTGGCGGACGAGCGAGAGGCGGGCGAGCGACAGAAGTGCTTCGAACGGCTTTTGCAGCCGATCCTCTTGCTCCAGTTTTCGTTGGACAAGAAGGATTTAAGCGACGAGAAGCTCAAAGAATGGCCTTATCGGGATGTCGGTGTGGGCTACGAGGGGTACTGGGACTTCTACCAAGCTGTCCTGGCACAGATCACGCCGGCGGGGAAGGCATCGCCAACGGCCAAGGAGGGTAAGCCATGACCATCCGGGCATGGTGGCGGCGCGTCCGCAGCAGGTTCAGCCTGCTCGTTGCGGTGGGGTTGTGGGGAACGCTCGTCCTGGTTCTGGGCGCGCTCGCCCTATGGCGAGTTGCACCCCCTACCAGCACGGCAAGTGCCTCCCAAACCTGGGCCCATGAAACGCTCCGTTTCTATGACGCGATGCTTCCCGTAATCGTGAACGAGGCGGAACGAATCGGTGCCGTGCGGATTCAGATTCATCCGGAACGTAATGCGACCGATACGCTGTGCGCGGCGCCCTGCAACGATGGTTTGGCCGAGGCGATCTGCCAGCACTATGCCGAGCCCAAGCCCCAGGCCACGCCGGAAGTCCTCTTTTGGGACCAGCCACCCGCGCTGCGGGGCGTTGGCGAGGCCTGGCTCGCGTGGCGGGGCAGCCTTCCGGACCACGTGGCTTTCCGCCGCGCCGGTCTGTATGCGGGATGGTATCACCGCGACGTCAACGGCGGCATGGTAAAGGCGGGCGAGCCTCGGGACGACCGGGCCACCTTGCACTTGTCGCTGTACATCGACCGCATTGTCCTGGATCGGGAACAGGGGGAGTTTCAAGCGCAGTTCAGCCTGTTCGGCGGCTCGGTTCCCGACGCTCAGGCCAAGCTGGTGACGCAGGCTTCCCAGGGTGATCTGACGCAGGTCCGCTGGTTTACCCGCACGCGCAGCAATCAGGCCTGGCGTTTCCGGGCCAACGCGATCGCCTTTTCCGTCCTGACCGCAATTCTGTTGGTTCTCATGATCCCGTGGGTTCGCACGAAACTGGATGATTTCGTCGAGGCCAGAATCAGCGTCCGCTGCACGGCGATCGGCGTTGTTTTCGGCCTCGTGTGGCTGGTTTTGACGCCCGTCGTTCGCGAGCGGGTGGATTTCTACGAACGGGCGAATCTGTTTTTTCTCGTCGATCGCAACAGCGAAATATGGGTGTCGGAGGACGCTGCCTCCGGGGACAAAGGGATTCCGTATCTCGCGGGGTGCTTGGAGCAAGACGTCAATGACAAGGTCGTCAATCCGCCGCCCGCACTGAGTAAGGCGTTCCCCCGATGGTTGTGGGAAGAATGCGTCGTGGGAGGCTGGAAACCCGTGTTCCGGCCGGAACGTTACAGTTTGAACCGCCCGTTTGTCTTGCAGGTGTTCGGGTTTTCCGGAACGGAGAACTCACCGGCGGTCGGTGGCACCGACTGGATCCCCCTGGGCACCGGCGGTGACGGCGTCGTGAGGCGGGCGATCGAGTCCGGTGCTTTGTCGCTCGACCTGACTTGCGTGGCGCGGCGTCTGTGTCCTCAGACCGAACCGGGGTTGGCGGCGGCGGTGCGGGCGAGCAAGGAGGCCAACCAACAGCGAATGCCTCCGTCCTTCGTGCTGTTGTTGACCGGTCTGTGCGCGTCCAGTCCGCACGATCAGCGGAATTTTCTGGACTTGATCTCCGCTGTCACGGCGGCAGGCGACAGCCCTGCGACACGTGCGAGCGACGAGACGCTGGAGCGTTGCGCCAATATGCACGTGTTCACGGTGCTCGTGCCTTCGCTGCCGAGAAGTGGCGGTGGCCGCGACGACGACTATGCAGACGGCAAGCACGTTTTGGCAACCCTCTTTTCGGAACGTGTTGTGGCGTTGAACGCTCCGGCGGACCCAACGTGGATGCGAGACATCGCGGCGCTGGAGCAGGCCTGGCGCGGCTGGCTTCCTCAACCAACCCGGCCGCCGGGGACTGAGGTGCAGAGAATCACACTCAACTCGCCCGTTTTCGATCTGCCCCGGTTGACATCCTCGCACCGGGACTTCTGGGATATGCCGCGGGATCTCGACCGGTTGCGGACCGCGCGTGCCGCCCCGCGGGCTGCCGACGACGGCGAATCGTCCGCTGCGAAGGAATACGGCGAGTTGTCCCGCGGGGACTATCGCCTGCTGGCCGCACCTGCTGCGCTGGAAACCGCGTCCGAAGAGATTGCGGAGGAGTTTCGCCGGTTTGTGCGCGATCCAGACCGCCTGCGAACGATGAAGTCGATCCATGTAATCGGCCGTACCCCTTGGCCATACTGGCTGCTCGGTGCAGGGTTCGCCCTGCTGCTGGGCGCATGGGCTTTCTGTTTGCAGTACGAGAACGACGCCTACCGTCGGGAATTGAACCTGCCCGGATGGAAGAATCTGCCAACGGCTCAGGTGGTACATCGTAGTATGCCTGCCGTGGCCTTGGCGATGCTCGTTCTCACCCTGTTGATCGTGCTGTGGCAGTCGGAGGATCCGCAGGTCTGGATCTCGGCGGGCGAGCCCGCTTGGGCGTTCTGTGCCGGAGTCCTGTTTTGGGCCGGTTGGGTTGTCGTTCCCCACGTGTATTTTCGGGAGTTTGAACGCTCCCAGAGCGCATCCTTGGCAGGCTGGCGCACCGTCGGCTTTGCGCTGGGATTCGTGGTGCTGGTCTTGGCCGTCCAGATTTTCCTTCCCAGCCACAACGAGTTCTGGCGGTGGTGCCGATTCCTTGCGATCGGCGGAGCAGCGCTGGCAGCGGCCGGGTTGTGCGCGCAGAAGGTCGAGGTCTACGAGCGCGGCACCGGCACCGAGTTCTTGGCTTGGTGGCGGAAACCGCCGTGGTCCGCGCTGTTGATCTGCGTCCTGGCGATTCTCTTGCTTGCCCTGCTGCGCGGCGCCCTGCCGGCCGGCCCGGTCGGCGGGCGGGGAGTCGTCGGCGGCATCGCCGAACTCCTCGCGCGGGTCGATTTCGTGGGATTCATTGCGCTCACTGTATGGCTGGTCTCGGGAATCGGCTTCGGCATCGCGTTTACCCAACACGGACGCTGGTCGTTGCGGCGGGCCTTGTTCTGGCTGGTCCCCCTGCTTGCGGCTGGGTACAGCAGTTGGTTGTTTTTGGTTTAACTCTGGCAAGGTTCCTTCATCATGGCAAACGAAAACGTCGCGAACGACACCACGAGCATCACTCCGGAAGAAGAGCAGGAGTTGCAACAATCCATTCGGAGGGTGGCCGACAGCTGGTTGGTGAAGACGATCTTGGAAGTGATCGCCGAGCACCGGAATCTGAACGTCGCCCAAGCCGACTTGTGCGATCTGGACGACTCGGTGATCGAGGCCCTGAACCGAGGCATGACGCGCAATCCGGACAAGGAAAGAATGGCCTTGCGGCGCATCCTGCGGGCGCTGGAAGCCCAGCTCAAAACACGCTTTGTGGGACAGGATGAACTGGTGCGAACGGCCGTGATTTCGCTGGTGCTCAACGAGCATGCATTGCTGGAAGGACTGCCGGGAACCGGCAAGACCGTCTTTGTGCAATGGTTGGCCGAAACAGCCGGCTTGCCCTTCAGCCGGGTGCAGTTTATCCCCGACATGCTTCCCTCGGACCTGATTGGCAAGGACCACATCGATCCGGTGGGCTTGGCCAAAGGAGACCGCAGTGCCGTCCGCTGGAACAATGGTCCCGTATTCGGTAGCATTGTGTTGGCCGACGAAATCAATCGGGCGCCCTCCAAGGTTCAGGCAGCCCTGCTGGAAGCGATGGGGGAACGGCAGGCCACCCCGTTTGGCAAAATGTCCCGGCCCGTGCTGAGCCCGCTGCACGAGGCGGCCTTGCAAGTTTGGAACGAGACTCCAGCGTCCCAGGGCCGCGGCTTGATCGGCACGCCGAGGCCCATCCCCGCCAACCGCGGCGGTTTCAAAGAGTACGCCCCGTTCATCGTCTTGGCCACCATGAACCCCATCGAACAGGAGGGAACCTATCCGCTGTCCGAGGCCCAACTGGATCGCTTCTGTTTCAAAGTCATCGTGCCCTACCCGTCGCGTGGAACCTACGACACGTTGGCTGAGTCGGTCTACACGAATCCTCCCTTCCAAGCCGTGGATTTAAACCTGTCCGCCGCCAAGTGCCGGCAATTCCTGGAACGGCACCCCAAGTTCGCGGTTCCGCTGCTGCTGCCAGTCTACTTCTTTCTCAAGTGCCGCAGCCACATCGTTCCGGTGCGTTTGTGTGACCATCCGTCGCGCTACCAGCAGCTTCAGGGGGACAAGGTGCTCGAGCGGATCTTTGACCTCGTGTACATGACCAACGCCCGTTCCAGCCGGCTGGGTGAGGCCGAGGCGCGGATCGGCTGGTACGAGAAGGAGCAGGCCGACATGCGGGAGTTTCTCAGCGGTTGCTCGCCGCCCGAGCGAGCGGACAAGCTGCGTCGTATCCGCGACCAGCAGGTTTCCCAATACGTCAAGTCCGGAGCGAGTCCGCGGGGCTTTCTCAAGCTGCTTCCCGCCGTGCTGTGTCACGCCATGTTCCGCGAAACCGGAACGGTGGAAAACGAGGACATTTTGGCCACCGTTTACAATGTACTTCGCCACCGCATTCACCTGGATGTACATGCCCGCCTGGCGGGCGTCAACACCGAGCAGATCATCCAGAACGTCTGCCAGCACATCTTGGGGAGCTGAACCATGGCGGGGACCGAAAACATCAGGCAGTCGAACCAAGAGGTTTTGCGACGCGTGAATCGCGACATCGTGCTGGCCGCCTCCCGGTTTGCCAACACGCTGTTGGCCGGCGTGTTCCGCGCGATTTTCAGTATCGAGAAGGGCTACGAGTACTCCGAACCGGAGGTCTATCAGCTGGAATACGAACCGGAACGGATTCTCTGGTCGCGGCTGGATGCCTGGCAGATGCGGAACCTGGCCGTGGCCGTGGCCAACGAAGATGTCCTGGCGTCCCGCTATCACGTGTTTACCGAGTACGATTTCGTCGTGGTTGTCGACGTCAGCCAGTCGATGCTGTTGGATTGGTGGCAAGACTACGGCGGCGAAACGGAACGCGACGCCGAATCGCCGGAGCAGGATTCCCGGAGGGAGAAGAGCCGCGACCACACGAAGCTGTACATGCTCAAGTACACGCTCGCCTCCTTCCTGTGCGCCGCCCGTATCAATGATTACTTCACCTACGTCTTGTTGGCAGGGGGCGGCCGAGTCCGTGCGCACGACTCGCGGCAAGATCCGCATTTGGAGGAATTGGTATTGACGCGGATCGACGAGCATTTCCGCCAGTTGGTGTACTTGGATCGCGAAGAGCCGCCCTCGTTGGCGGAGGCCATTCGCCGCGTGGTCTCGCGCAAGCGGCGCGCCATTGTGCTGTGCATCTCGGATTTTTTGGACACCCTCGAGTATCCCCTCGGCGCTACGCCCAGGCTGCCGTTGCGAGGGATTCTGGAGCCCTTGGCTCAAGTGGCCGAGCAGCATCGCGTGCTGGCCCTCCAAATCGTCGACCAGTATGAAATCGAGCCCCCGGTGCGGCAGTGGCAAGGCGAGGTCAAGGATGCCTGGTGCCTCAACCCGGAGTGCTTTGCGGGAAACAAGATGGAACAGCTGAGCGAACACAAGTTGGGCGACCACCGCCGACGCGTGGATTCCTGGAACGTCGAAGTCGCCCGCGGATTCGCGCGCTTCGGAATCAAATTCCAGCGTTTGGTCTCCAATCGAGACGAAGCCTGGATCGACAAGAAAATTTACGAACTGGGCGTGGCCACTACGGTGTAGCATGTTTCTGGCGATCGATCCTGAATTTCTGCTCGCGCGGCGACTCCGAGGAGGGGAACAGACGGCCCATGCCGGTCAGGAGTGCCGTATAGTGAGTTTGCGGGCGGCCCCGAACGGTGGGGAGATGGTGGAAATCGCGCCCTTTCGTGCAGACGGCACCCCGGCATCGCAGCACGCGAAAGAACTCACGCTGTGGGAGGCCGCCCAGTGGTACCGCGTAAACCGTGAGAGCGATATCGTGTCGCTGGCAGAGGATCTGGAGTCCCGCTGTGCGCGTTTGTTCAAGAACTGGCCGTGCCGAGGACGCGGGCGGAGTTCCGAAGGCGAGTTGGTGTTGGCAGCCCTGCTGTCGTCCACATGCCCCCGTGACGATTGGCCGCAACACTTGAAAAGCTGGTGCGAGGACGCCCGCGGATTCCTGCGGCTGGAAGCCTGCTTGAGCGAAACTCCACCAGGGCGGACGGCCGCTGAGTTCTTTCAGCAATTGGCCGACAAACTGAACGCGGATCGGCAACGCTGGACGGAGGAAGTCACCATCCCCCGCCCCCTCGCGTTTTCCTGCAACCTGACGCCGGTTCCCAAACCGGTCAGCTTGCTAACCGAACTGCAGCGGGGCGTGACGATGGATCACTGCCACCCGACGGCGGCGATCCGGCGCCGATCGTATCTGGAAGGCACGCTGGAACGTCACTGGACGAGGATCTGCGACGAGACCTCCCTGCTGAAGGACCTGCTGGGGGAAGCGGTCTCCGTGTTCCGTGTGGAGGCCCGGATCGCCGACTCTGCGGAGGAAACGCGGGATCCTCGCGTCGCGACGGTCGAGATCCGGTTCAAGAGGCGGGAATTCGTGATCCAGGTGGATTTGCCGTTTCGCGCGCGGGCAACCGATGACCGTGAGCTGGAGACGTTATCCGCGGAGTTTTCCCTCTACGGCCGAAGACCGGCGCGAATTCCTACCAGGGTTCCGGCTCGGTTTGAAAGCCGGCTGCGGCTGCATTTGAACGACATGCAATGGGCGCTTGACAGGTACTGAGAGCGAGTCATGTTCTGCGTGCTTGATCCCGAGGTTTTGTTCCGCTTGCGTCTGGAGCGTCCAGCCGGCACCGGTGGCGGCACGGGGGCTTGTCGCGTGATCGGCTGGTCGGGCGACAGCCCCGTCGGTCGGCCACAACTGACGATTCTCGACGAGTCGTCGGGGCGGACCGCCCTCCTCGGACCAGGTTCTGCGGCTTGGGCCGACGTAACGGTACTGCTCGGCGCGGACGAAGCTGCTCGGTTGGGCAAACCATCCATCAAGTTGAAGGACTATCCGGCGCACGTCTGCAATCTCCTGCTCGAAGAATGGCCGGCCGCCAATCGGCAGGGCGAGATCATGGGGGTGCTGCTGGAACCCTTCCAGACAGCCGCCGCCAAGATCCCCTGGCTCGTCGACGCCCGCCGCTGGCTGCGGCTAGGGGCGTTGCGTGAATCGGCGCCGCTGGACCAGTCCACGGAAGAGTTCTTTGCGGAACTCAAACGGGGCTTGGAAAAAGACAAACGGGTCTGGTCCGGCCCGGCCCCGCCAGCGCCGCCCCCGGTCGAGTACCGGATACCGGTGAAGCGGCTGGCCAAACCGATAAGCGCTCTGATCGAGATCCACAAGGCACATGCGGCTGGCCGATCGGCCGCCGCTGCTTCACGCGACGGTAAAAGCTGTTTTGTGCCCTACTTAGAGGAAGCGTTGAAGAATCATTGGATCGGCGTGGTTCGCGAAGGCAATTTGCTGCCGGAACTGTTTGCCGCCGGGTCCGCGGGGGAAACGGCCATTGAAGTCCGGGTCGCGACCGCGAAGCCAGGCGGTTCGGTGGACGAAGCCACCGTTCGATTCGGCCGTCAACGCGATGAAGCGCCGGAGTCGATGACCATGACGCTGGCCTTCAACGCGCGGCCCGAACTCACCGACGAGCGGCAGGCGTACGAGGTTCGTCTGAACGTTGCGCTGCCGCCCTTGGAGCGACGAACGCACCCCCCCTCCGCCGCCACGGCGAAGGCCCTCGGACTTCATCTGAATGATCTGGCCTGGGCTCTGGACTGCTTCTTTGTCGAGCATGCCATGACCGCCCGAGCCAGCGAACGTTTGATCTTCCGCGATGTCCAGCACCTGCAGCATTGGATTCGTGGGCAGGCGGAGGCTCGGGAAACGCGGCTTCAACTGCTGGCCCAATCATGGCAAACCGCTGGTGCGCCTCTGGTCGGCAAGGATCTTTCCGATCATGACCTCCTGAAAGTATTGGCAGATGCCTTGTTGAAATACGTATGATTCTGGAACCGATCAATCTGGAAATGCTCCTTTCGCTTCGGCTGGTGGGAACGGCACAAGCGCCGCACGGGGAACGCGCGTGCCGAATCGTCGAGCTTAAGGTTGCCGAGCATGAGAGCGATCTTGTCCTGCGAATTGCGAGCGGCGACGGCGCGGACACGGCGATCTCCGTCCCTTTCCGGCGTGCGGCCGAGGCCTATCTCGTCGAGCCTGCCGCCGAGCACGGAGAATTCTCGGGCCGATCGCCCGTGTGCCTCCGGAAGTACCTGTTTCAGTTGCATCATTGGCTGCTTTGGCATTGGCCGAACCATTCGTTGCAGCAGCAGTTCCTGGAACATCTGCTCGCCCCCCCCCCAGATCGTCTTCGAGACGACGAATCAAGGCCCCGCTGGTTCCGCCAGGCCGCGCGGTGGTTGCGTCTTGATTCGCTGCGGGCCTCGCTCTCGCCAAAGCAATCCACGCGCGATCTTTTTGTCTTGGTCAAACAGCAGTTGAAAGCCAATCGTCGGCTCCTTGCCAGCCCTTTCGTTTCGTCGATACGCAGTGATGCTTGGAATCCCGTTCTCTCGCCGGCGCCGACCCCTGGCAGCCTCCTGCCGGCCATGCGTACGGCGCGAAGTGACGCTCGCTCGTCAGCCGCTTTTGCGGAACCCGTGGCGATCAACCTGAGTCCGTACGTGGCGGCCGCCCTTGAAAACCACTGGGCGAGAATCTTCCACGAGGACCCCGTCGTACGTTCGGCCTGGGGGCAGACTTCGACAACCGTAAGGGCGTCCCTGCAAGTCGCGGCGAATTCCCCGGAGTTCTCGACAGCGGCGCTCGAACACCAAGTCTCCCATCCCTGGGATGCCGGCTGCCGGATCGAACTTCGCGTCCCGTTTGAGGCCCGGCCCCACCCGGACCAGAACGTCGGCGGTTGCGAGGCGATTATTACCGTCATCGGAGGCACGGCGGTCGATCCCGGCTGGGGAAAACGAATTCCCCCGCTCCTACGCCAACTGGAATTTCACCTTGGCGACACGTTGTGGTCACTGGACGAGTTTTTCCGGGAGCACTGTCTGACTGTATCGTCTGTTGAACGCCTGGTGTTTCGAGATCAGGAAGAGCTGGCGCAATGGCTGTCGCCGTCCGCAAACGACGAGGAAGAGGAACGAATTCGGCGCCTGTCCCATTCCTGGATGCACTCGGGCGGGCCGCTGCGGTTGGACGGCGATGCTGCCGCAACTCGACGACAAGTGGGCCAGTGGTTGATCAGGCTTCAAGGATCGGCACGCACCGCTTCACCTTCCGTCGGTGAGTCGAGACCGGGACGTTCCCCTGCAACTGCTCGCCAGCCAAAGGACCGGCGCGTCCGGATCACAATCACTTTTACCCGTTAGCGGCAGGCTTGTCCGTGGTCTGGTTAGCAGAGGAGGATGCGACTTCCTTTGAGAAAGTGTTTTCGGGTTCCACGTGTTTTCTGGGAAAGACGGGGCTCCACGCACCGACAGTTCATGAAAAAATGCCCGAGAACGACCTTTCGAGCACCCCTTCTATGTTGGAGAATATCCGTAACTTGACAAGGATTCAAGACGATGACTTTCCGCACCTCACGTCCAGCTCGAATCGTCGGTTTTACGCTGGTGGAACTGTTGGTCGTGATTGCCATCATCGGAATTCTCTTGGCCTTGCTGCTGCCCGCGGTCCAGACCGCGCGCGAATCGGCTCGCCGCACCCAATGTGCGAACAACCTGAAGCAGATCGGCGTGGGGATGCAAAACCATCTCACGGCCTACGGCGCCTTTCCTCCCGGCCAGCGGCTGGTGATCGTGGGGCACAAGACCTGGGGGTGGCCCGCGTTCCTGCTGGAGTGGATGGAGGAATCGGCGGCTCACCAGCAGTTGGATTTCCGCAGGCCGCTGTGGGGAGCGGAAAACCGCGAAGGCGTCTCCAAGGAGGTGTCGAGCTTTCTCTGCCCCAGTACGGGCCGGCGGCATGCGACGCGGACCGGCCACCGCATCACGCTGGACCTGATCAACCCCGGCTTGTGGGACGCAAGCACGGGCGAGGACATGGCGTGCATCGACTATGCGGGAATCAGCGGGCCGACGGTCCATACCAGTTTTCGCAATCCGGCGACGGGCGCCACCTACGCGGCAAACAGCGGTATCCTGCTGAACATCAGCACCGGCATGCGGACGCAAACCACGGCGGCGGAAATCGTCGATGGCCTGTCGCAGACCCTGCTGGTGGGCGAATTGTCCGGACGCGGGATCTTCATCGCGGGCACCAGCAACGCCTTGCGCGGCGTCTGGGCGGGCGGCCAGAACTGTATCAGCGTCCCCGCCGCACCGGCTGGTGGCCAGGCAATCCGGCCGATCAATCCGCCGCCGGCGGACGCCTGGATCAATGCCGGCAACAGTTCCCTGTTTTCCGACCATCCCGGCGGCGCTCACGTGCTGCTGTGCGACGGAGCGGTGCGGTTCCTCGCCGAAACGCTGCACGTCCAACTGCTGCTGGCCCTGGCCTCGCGAAACGACGGCGAAGTCGTCGAAGCTTTCTGAACCCGTCCGCGGGGCAGGTGCCATGAAGCCAGGAAAGAAGGCCTGCGTTCTGGCAGGAAAGGGACGCTTTGTGCGCAAGCGGGGAAGGACGCCCTTATTCCGCCGCGGGCCTGAACTGGAACGTCCTCCAGTACGCCTGGTCGGTCGCGTAGGGATCGATCGGGGCCTCGGCGGCCAAGTCCTTTGGCAGGATGCCGAACAACTGCATCTGGCGGATGTAGTAGCGGTTTGGGCGGAATCCGGGCATGTCGAAACGCTTGTGCAGCTGCAGTTGCTGCGAAGCCTCCTCGATGCGAGCGAGGATTTCGCGGTAATCCTTGTCCTCCCGGTTCTGGAATACCGCTTGGCCACACCGCTCAAGCCCGCCGGCCGATTTGGCCAACGGGGCGCGCAAAAAGACCGACTGCGCCGGCCGGTCAAGATTGCACAGCGCCTGGTACAGCGGCGCTTCGCCCAGTTGGAAATAGGCCAAGTGCCGGATCAGGATAATGTCGTCGATCTGCTCCAACAGCGGCTGCGGAGGCCCCTGGTCGCCAAATTGGAAATAGAAGGCGTCCTTCTTCACGTTACGGTACGATTCCTTGGCGGCTTTGTGGCATCCCGCACACCGGTTGATGACAATCTCGTCGGGAAAGTCGACCGGAAACATGCCGCTTCCCAGACAGGCATAGGTTCCACTGTAGGTCGCGCCCGAGTCGATCCAGGTGCGAATCGTGGCTCGCTCCTGGTCGGAGACCCTGACTTCGTAATGCGATTGGTCGAGACACGTCATCAGGCGACTTGCCGAGGTGCCGATCGTGCGGGGCGGCCGGTTGCCGTGCATGTTGCGTCCGTCGACGACCAGGGACTTGCTGAACATGGTCCAGTAGGCCGTCGAGTAATAGGGGGTCCGGTCGCCGGAGAGATTCATGTCGCCGTCGCGGCGATCGTGATTGTGGCATTTGACGCAGTGCCGGTCGAGGATCGGTTGGATGTCGCGCGGGAAATCGAGCACGTCGGGCAGGTGCTCGTACGGCGCGATGCGGCTCGGGGGCCGTTTCATGGCGTCCAGCACGCGGAGGTCTCGCAGATGAGGCGTCCGCGTCCGCTGCTCGTGACACCCGACGCAGGACGTCGTTTCGCCCGGCTGGACGGTGACGAAACTCTGCATCCGCTTGACCGACATCTCGTCCGCGTCCAAAGCGACGAAGAACAGCGACCGTAAGGCCGGAGCCTCGAAATAGGCCGAGCCATCGGCCTCGACCGGCACGGTGCCCAAAACCCGTTGCAGGGTGAAGGAGCCACCGACCGTCAGCGGTTCCGATCCGCCGGAAAAATTGACGGGCTTGGGAAGCTGTTCCAGCACGAGCAACTGCTTGACCTGGCCCCGCTCGACCCCCGCCATGTTGCGGCCCTCGTAGATGTCGGACAGGACCAAACGTCCGCTCGGCTGCTGCGAGGCAACGCGGCTGGAGACGATCGCTTCCCGGGGGCGGGCACGCAAGGGCCGCGGTTCGTGGCACTGCCAACGATCGCCGGTCGGTTCTGATCCGTAGACCACTTCGGCCCGGCCTTCTCCGGTCAAGAAATGAATCCCCTTGTTGTCGGCGACCAGGAACAGGTCTTCCGCGAGAGGATACGGATCGCGATAACTGCTCGCACTGACGCGACGGGTCATGGCCATATCGTCCGGGCCGCGACGAAGATCGACAATCGTCACATATCCCATGTGTTCCGCGAGACCGTGTCCCGGGGAAAACGAGGCCACGATCTTCGTCGAGTTGGGGATCGGCTTGGCGTCGATCATCACATAGCCCGGATACTGGTTGCCAAAGTAGACCATCACGCTCGTCCCGTCGGGGTTGACCGTCCAAAGGTGATGGTACAGTAGCTGATTGCGGTCGACGTACTCCCAGCGCATATACAGCACTCGGCCATCGGGCAGCATCCAGGGGGTGTTTTCTTGTTCCGCATTGTTGGACAGCATGCGGATCTCGGTTCCGTCTGCATTGCAGCGGTACAGTGTGGCAACCTGGGTTTTCCAGCACGGCACATAACGGCGGCAACGGCTGGAACAGAAGATGATCGCCCCGTCGGGCGCATATATGGGCTCAATATCGTTGTCGGGCCCGTCGGTCAGTTGCCGGAGATTCGTGCCGTCGGCATCGATTTCGTACAGGTGGTAAACCGTGGTCCCGCCCGGGCGATACGAAAACAAAATTTTCTGGCCGTCGTAATGGACGTGCGGGTCGCGGACCCCGCCTTGGGGATCGTCCAACAGAACGGTCAGTTTCTCTGTCCGCAGGTTGAAGCGGCAGAGCCGCCCGCCGTCGCCGAAGGCGTATTTGAAGTAGTCGAGCGAGCTGGGGGTGGAGGGCGGGGCGTAATGGCCCGCGTGGCCGTCCGAATAATGTCCAAAATTGCCGTACCAGTGATCGCGCCCCGACACCCGTTGGGCAAAGATGATCTCCTCGCAGCCAGCCAGTGGTCCAGCCAATGCCCGATCACGCAACTCGAACGCCTTCGGACGTGATGGCCCCGCCGGATGGGCCAACAAGCTCTCCCCAGTGACCGCAACGTTGGCATCGGCAGCAAAGTCCTTCGGGCCAGCGGCAGACACCGATCCTCCGATCGCCAGCAGACAGAAGACAACCAGCCAGGCAAAGGAGGCACGGAGGACAAGTCCCTGACCCGTCACCGTCAAAGCCGACGTTCGATCTACCATCAACGAAGTTTCCTCTCTGTGACTGAGGACCTCCAAAACGGACAATCCCGCCGGGTCACGGACGAGCGTGAATCCGCCATGAATGCCGCGCTGCGCCGACAAGACGCCGTCCTTGGCAAGCCCCTGAAGAGGTTACGAAAACGGTTATCGGGCCGGCCGTTCGACCATCAGTTGTTCGGTTTCCGGGTCGTAGACGTACCGCTGGCCATCGGGCAGTTCGGGCAGTTGAATTTGGTTGGCTTGGATGATCTGGGCCATGAACTCGTCGTGCGATCGGGGGCCGTTGCCGTTGGTGGCTTTGAACAGCTTGAGCGCCTCGGGGACCTGGATGTCGAATACCGCCCGTTCGCGGACGCTGAAGTAGGCTTTGGCCGGGGTGACCAGCATCCCCTGGTGCTCGTCCAGACTGCGGCCCGCGGCGGCCACGCCTCGTTCGGCTTTGACCCGTTCCATATCGGTTGCGGGCTCGGGCGACGCAGGTTGGGCTTGGGCCGGAGCCATCAGTTCCGGTCCCTCGCTCGTTTCGGCCATGGCGGGCTGGCTCGCCGCATTATCCAGAGGCTCTGCCGGCGCGGAATCCGTACCAGCGTCCATCTCCGATACCGGGGTGTCCGCTGCCAGGGGCGCCGCCGGCGGGCTCGACGCGGGCGGTTCCGGCGGGATTTGTGTCCCGCAACCCACGAGTATGGCCATCGCCAGCAAGGCACAACAACAAACAACTCTTGTCCCGATTTTCATTCCTATTCCTCCACTTGCAAATCCCACTGTTCCATCTCCCGCAACGTCGGGTACTTGGTCATTTCGTATTGCAGCGGCGTGAGGGTCACAAAGCCCTTCATGAGCGCCGTCAGATCCGTTTCCTGCTCGCCGGCTTGCGGCGGCGGATCGCCGGTGGCCCAGAAATAATCCCGGCCTCGCGGATCCTGCCGCTTGACGTAGTGTTCGCCGTAGTGTTCCAGGCCCATCGGCACGATTTTGACTTGGGGTACGCCGCTCAGCGCCGGCGTGGGGATGTTCAGATTGTACAGTTCGCTCGCGGGCGATTTGCACCGCAGGATCTGCTCGATGATCTGCCGCGCCAGTCGAGCCGCTTTGTCGAACTGGGCGTGCGGATCGAATTCCAGGGACACGGCGACGCTGGTAATGTCGAAAAACGCGCCTTCGATGGCGGCCGCGACGGTGCCCGAGTACAGCACGTTGATGCCCGCATTCAGGCCGCCGTTGATGCCGCTGATGATCAAGTCGGGGCGCCGCGGACAGAACTCGAAGACCCCGATCTTGACGCAATCCGCCGGACTGCCCTCGACGGCCCAACCGCGCTGACGCGGGCCGTCGAAAACCTCTTGGCAGATCAGGGGACTGAGGAAGGTGATCGAATGGCTGACCCCGCTCTGCTCGTGGGCCGGCGCCACCACGCACACGTCGCCGATCTGGCGCAGCTCCCGTTCCATGGCCGCCAGGCCGGGGGCATGTATTCCGTCGTCATTGGTCAGCAGGATTTGCACGGGCGGGGGTCCTCACGCGGCCGGACGGTCACCGTGGCAAGGCTCGGACGTACAGAATTCAATTTTGCCGGGTAAACTGGCATCCTTCTGGTACAGTCTATGCCCGGCAAAATTGAATTCTGTACGTCTGAGCCCACAACTCGCACCGCCTGAAGCCGACAATTCAAAACATGCTTTGCTCGTTCGACGCGTCCCAGTATACGGCTTGGGCGGCGTTCGAGCAACGGCGGGGGACGCTGGACAGGGACGCTGGACGGGGCCCGCTGCGACACCTATAATCCGCGATTCGAGACATCCCGCCGTGTTGAGCGGAGGGAATTTCTTGCCGACTACTCGTGTACCAAGGCTGCACCTCATGAGCCGTCCCTGTTCTGATTCTTCGACCTCCGGGCGAGCCTCGGACGAGCGTGTGCTCGTCCTGGACTTTGGTTCGCAATACGCCCAGTTGATTGCCCGCCGCGTGCGGGAGCAAAATGTCTATTGCGAGATCGTCCGCCACGACATTTCGGCGGATCGCGTCCGAGCGCATCGGCCTCGCGGCTTGATACTGTCGGGTGGTCCCAACAGCGTCTACGAACCCGGCGCGCCACGCTGCGATCCGGAATTGCTGCAGTTGGGCATTCCCGTGCTGGGGATCTGCTACGGGATGCAATTGGTCTGCGATATCCTGGGCGGCCGGGTGGACGGCGCGCCGTCGCGCGAGTACGGCCGCGCCCGTTGTCAGGTAACCAACCATCACGACTTGTTCGCCGGCGTGGCGTCGGAAACGACGGTTTGGATGAGTCACGGGGATCAGGTCTTTGGCGTCTCGGCCGATTTCCTGCCGCTGGCTCGCACCGAGACCTGTCCGATCGCCGCCGTGCGGCACGAGAGCTTGCCCGTGTTCGGCTTGCAGTTTCACCCGGAGGTCACGCATACGCCGCAAGGCAGCACGATCCTGCACAATTTCCTGACGATCGTCTGCGGCTGTGAAGGCACCTGGCATTTGGGGGACTTTGCCCGCGAAACGATCGCCCGAGTACGGGCGCAGGTGGGCGACGCTCGGGTGATCTGCGGGCTGTCCGGCGGCGTCGATTCGGCGGTCACGGCCGCCCTGCTGTACAAGGCCATCGGGTCGCAATTGTCCTGCATTCTGGTCGACAACGGGCTGTTGCGCAAGGCCGAGCAGCAAGCGGTGATTGCGGAGTTCAGCAGCCACTTCCAAACCGACCTGCACGTGGTCGATGCGGAAGACCGCTTCCTGGCCGCTTTGGCCGGGATCACCGAGCCGCAAGAAAAGCGGCGCCGCATCGGACATGCCTTTATCGAGTGTTTCAAGGCCGAGGCGACCCGCATTCAGGACGCCCGGTTCCTGGCCCAGGGAACCCTGTACCCGGACGTGATCGAAAGCGGGGCGGCACCCGACGGGCCGGCCGCCACGATCAAACTGCACCACAATGTCGGCGGTCTGCCGGCGGAGTTGGGGTTCGAATTGATCGAGCCGCTGCGAGATTTGTTCAAGGACGAAGTCCGCAAACTGGGCAAGGAACTGGGTTTGCCCGACGACGTCGTTTGGCGGCACCCGTTTCCCGGACCGGGGCTGGCGGTGCGCTGCTTGGGCGAGGTCTCGCGGCATCGGCTGAACATCCTCCGCGAAGCGGATGCGATCGTGGTCGAAGAAATCAAGGCCGCCGGCATGTACCGCAGCACGGCCCAAGCCTTTGCCGTGCTGCTGCCCGTGCAGAGTGTCGGCGTCATGGGCGACGCGCGGACGTATGAGGATGCGGTTGCCGTGCGGTGCGTCAACAGCGACGATTTCATGACCGCCGACTGGTCGCACTTGCCTTACGATCTGCTGGCCCGGATCTCGACGCGGATCATCAACGAGGTCCGCGGCGTGAACCGCGTGTGCTACGACATCAGCTCGAAACCGCCGGCCACGATCGAATGGGAATAAGGGCGGCGAGTGAGGGATCGTCGGCCACGGATTGAACGCCGATGAACCGCGGATTGAAACACGGATTGAAACAGGGTGCGGAAGAATGCTTTCGGGAAGGGAGTTTCTTCCGTGGCCGTTACCGCCGCATCACGCTGCTGCCGCTGACGCGACGGATCAGGCTGCGCATTTCCAACACGCTGATCGTCGCCAGGACGCGCTGCACGGGCAAGCCACAGGACTCGACCACGCGGTCGATGTTGATCGGATCGCTGGGGATGGCGTTCAGCACCTGCAGTTCCAATTCGTTCAACTTCAATTCCGCGGGGTGATGCATGACCGTGCCGTCCGGGCGCGGCGCCGCTTCGACCAACGGCCCGAATTCCTCGAGCACGTCTTCCACGCATTCGACCAGTTTGGCGCCGTCGCGGATCAGGCGATGACAGCCGCGCGAAGTTCGGCTGTCCACGCGTCCCGGCACCGCGAAGACTTCGCGGCCCTGTTCCATTGCGTGCCGGGCGGTGATCAGCGCCCCGGAACGCTCGGCGGCTTCGATCACGATCACGCCCAGCGACAGGCCGGAGATCAGCCGGTTGCGCTGCGGGAACGCCCCGGCGACGGGCTCGCACAGCGGCGGATTCTCGCTGAGCAACGCGCCATGCCCCCGGATCTCTTCGGCCAAGCCTTTGTGTTCGGGCGGATAGATGTTCAGCACGCCGCTGCCCAGCACGGCCAGCGTTCGCCCGCCGGCTTGGATCGCCGCGCGGTGCGCCACGGCGTCGATGCCTCGAGCCAAGCCGCTGACGATCGTCAAGCCGGCCCGAGCCAAACCGGCCGCCAGACGCTCGGCCTGCTGGCGGCCATAGCTGCTGGCGTGTCGCGTGCCCACGATCGCCACGGCCAGCGCGTCTTCCGGCTTCAATTCGCCGTGGACAAATAAAAATGCCGGCGGGCTGTGGACCTCGCGCAGCAGGCGCGGGTAGGCAGCGTCGGTATCAGCCACGATCGTAACTCCGGCTTCGCGGCATAAACGCAATTCCTGCTCGGCATCGATTTCCTCGTGGGCCGCCAAGATCTTGCGGGCCAGCGTCGTGCCCACGCCTGCGACTTCGCGCAACTGGCTGGGCGCCGCCGCCAGGACGGCTTCCGCCGAGCCGAACCGTTCCAGCAGGGCTTGCCGCGTCAAGGGGCCTACGCCGGGAACCAGCGATAACCGCAGGTTCGCCACAAGCGGGTCGCTGGCGTCGGGTTCTGAAGGGAGCAGTTCGTGAGTCACGGTGTCCAACCCCTGTCGCTGTCAGGCCGAGTGAAGGTATACCACGGGCCGGCGTTTCGGCCTGCGGGGGAAATTATACCCAGGCCGGCGAATCACGGGGCAAGACGGGGGAAAAATACGATAATAACGGTATCAACGGAATATCGATGGCTGCGTCAGATTCGATTCATGCCCATCGCCTATTTGTACCCCCTATTTATGGCACGCTTATCCGTTTTCCGCATTTCTTGCCCAAGTCGCGGCCTGATCCGTATACTTGATGATATGAGACGATATCTGGTCTGCACGTGCTGGTGTCTGTGCGGTCTGGGAGCGGTGATAGCCGCCCCAGCAGCCCGGGGCGCTGTGTTTGTGCTGGTCACCGGCGGGCAGATCGAAGGCCAGTTGCTGAATCCTGACGAACAACCCCGTCAGTCTTACCTCGTGCGAACCGAAACGGGCGGGACCGTCAAACTGACATCCGCCCAAGTCAACCGCGTTCTGACCGTCTCGGAAGACCTGGCCTGGTATCGTCAGACGCTGCCGAATGTGCCGCCGACGGTGGACGGTCATTGGACGATGGCCGAAGAATGCCGCCACCGGAACCTGAAGCAGCAGCGGGAACTCCATCTGCAGGAAATCTTGAAACTCGATCCGGAACATGCCGAGGCCCGTTACGGTTTGGGATACAGCAAAATCGACGGCAATTGGGTCCGAACCGACCAGTGGATGCTGAGCCGCGGCTACATCCGCTATCGCGGCGCTTGGCGGATCGCCCAGGATGTGGCGTTGGAGCAAGCGGCCGAGAAGCACGCCAACCAAGTCAAGGACTGGCGGCAAAAGGTCAAGACCTGGCGGACGGCGATCACCAAACGCCGCGGCAAAGAGCAGGAAGCGCTCGAATCGCTCCGCGCCATCCGCGATCCGGCGGCGGCGCCGGCGTTGGCGGAGATCGTCGAGGACACGCGCGAGTCGCGCGAGCTGCGGTTGATCTGCATCGAAGTGCTGGGCAAGCTGCGCAGCGCAGTCGGTCTGGCCGCCTTTGTCAAACGGGCCGTCGAGGACCTCGATCCCCACATCCGCGAAGCCTGTCTCGACCAACTGGCCCGGTTCGGCACTCCGCAAGCCGTCCGCGCGTGTGAGAAAATGCTGGCCTCGAAAGACAACAAGCGGATCAATCGAGCGGCTTTGTGCCTGGGAGTGCTGCAAGACCCCTCTGCCACCCAGTCGCTGATCAATGCCTTGGTCACCGAGCACAAGTTCATCGTGCAGAGCGCCGGCGGTAGTCCCGGCCAGATGAACTTGGGATTCGGCGGCGGCGCCGGCGGAGGTGGCAATTCCTTCAGCGCCGGCGGGCGACCCCAGACCATCGAGAAGCGATACCAGAACGACGGTGTCCTCAGCGCTCTGGTCGCGCTGCACCCCGGCGTCAACTTTGGCTACGATGTCGAAGCTTGGAAACGCTGGTACGCGAGCAAGGATCGGCCCCCCGTGCTGGATCTGCGGCGAGATTTCTGATTCGTCACCGGCGGTCTGCAACAGGCTTGCACAGGTTATTTCTGCGCGGACGCTTACCGCTGTCTAGTCCGCAAGTGGGGAACTCCGCAGGCTACGTCGGCGGGGATCGCAGACTGGTCAGCGATGATCGTCGTGCCACTCGGACGGTTTCACGGCGTAGCGGTCGAGTAAGCGATACAGTTTGCGGCGGTCGATGCCCAAGGCGTGGGCGGCGCGCGATTTGTTGCCGCGTTCTCGCCGCAGGATCTCGATGACTTTGGCCCGTTCGAGGGACGACAGGTCGTCGACGGGCAGCGGATTCGGGCCTGGATTGGCCGGCCGCCCCGGATCGCCGACGCCGTCAGCTGTCTCGGCGGTCGGGGGCATCACCGGTCCTCGGTGCAGTTCGCCGCCTCGCCCGTACACGACTTCGCGGGGCAAATCGCGGACGCAGACCAGGTTGTCGTCACCCATGATCTTGGCCCGCTCGATGGCATTGATCAGCTGGCGGACGTTGCCCGGCCAATGATACGCCTCGATTTTTTGCAGAGCCTCGTCCTCGATGTTCCAATCGGGCCCCAGGAAGTGGGCGACCAGCAGCGGGACATCGCCGCTCCGCGCTCGCAGCGGAGGCAGTTCGAGCGACATCACGTTGATGCGATAGAACAAGTCCTGGCGGAATCGGCCATCCTCGACATCTTGATCCAAATCGCGGTTGGTGGCGGCCAACAGCCGCACGTTGACCCGGCGTTCCTTGAGCGATCCGACGCGGCGCATCGAGCCGTCTTCCAGGACTCGCAACAGCTTGGCCTGCAGCGACCCCGGCATTTCGCCGATTTCATCGATGAACAGCGTGCCGCCGTCGGCCGTCTCGAACAAACCCGCTTTGGCGCTGACGGCACCCGTAAAGGCCCCCTTTTCATGGCCGAACAACTCGCTTTCCAGCAGCGTTTCCGGCAGGGCGGCACAGTTGATGACCACCAAGGGCTTCTCGGCGCGCAAGCTGCTGTAATGCAACGCTCGGGCCACCAACTCCTTCCCCGTGCCGCTTTCGCCTTGAATCAGAATCGCCTTGTCACTGGGCCCGGCGCGCTCGATCAGGCGGAAAACTTCCTGCATGGCCTTGGACTGGCCGACCATTTCGGACTGAGGTTGGCTGCGTTGCAGCAGAAGTCGCAGACGTTGATTCTCCCGCCGCAGTTGGCCCCGCTCGTGGGCCTTGGCGACCAGCTTCTCTAAGTCCCTGATAGGAAACGGCTTGGATAAAAAGTCATAGGCCCCCAACTTCATCGCTTGGACGGCCAACTCGATGGTGCCTTGGCCCGTCAGGACGATGATTTCGCATTCGGAGTGAGCATCCCGAAATTTTTCCAGCAATTCGACGCCGGACAAACCGGGCATTTTGAGGTCCAAGATGGCGACATCGAACATCCTCCGCAGAGCCGCAGCCAAGGCGGATTCGCCGTCCGCCGCCTCATGCACCTGAAACCCTCGACGCGCGAACATTCGAGCCAAGGTGCTGCGAAAGACCTCGTCGTCGTCAACTACAAGCAGGGCAATATTGTGACGATCGTACATGGCCGTCTAGTGTATCCGGTAAGTGTTTTTAGGCCAAGTTCCCGCTCGGCGACCGAAAAGCAATTTCCGACATTTGAATTGCCCCCCTTTGAACAACCGGCGATTTTTCCGTAACATGTTGTAGAAATCGCTTTTGCAAGCACTGGAGGGACAAAATGTACAAGAATCTGAATCCATCGTCGTTGGGAGTATCCGGGCGACAGAGCGAGTTGATCGAACTGACTTTGACCTACGGTTTTCGCGGACTGGACCTGGATGCTGCCGACTTCATCAAGCGGGCAACCCTCCAAGGCGTGGAAGAGGCGGGCAAATACATCCGTAGTGCCAGGATCAAAATCGGCGGTTGGACGCTGCCGGTAAAATTGGGGGATGACGACGCCGTTTTCCAACTGGAATTAGAGCGGCTGGCGGCGCTGACCGACACCGCCAAGAAACTCGGCTTCCTCTACTGCACGACCGACATCCAGCCGGCAAACGACAAATTGCCGTACCACGAGAATTTCGAGCGGCACCGCGAGCAGTTGTCCAAAGTGGGGGATGTGCTGGCCGCCTCCAGCCTGCGGCTGGGCCTGGGGCTGAAAGCCACCGCCGAATCCCGCCGCGACCGCGCCTATCCATTCATCCACAAGGCAGAAGAACTGCTGACCCTGATCCGCACCACCGGCCACAGTCACGTGGGTCTGACCTTGGATACATGGAACTGGAAGGTGGGCGGAGGCACGATGCAGCATCTGGCCGACTTGAAAGGCAATCAAATCGTGACCGTCACGATCGCCGATGTGCCGGCCGATGCGGACCTCGAAACGATCGAAGCGTCGCAGCGGTTTCTGCCGACCGAGGAAACGATCCCGGCTTACGCCAAGTTCGCGGCCAGCTTGGCCGAACGCAAGTTCGAGGGGCCGGTGACGCTGCTGCCTGCCTCGCGACACGTGTCCGGGATGACGCGCGACAACAACATCGACAAGTGCGCTCTATTGTTGGAGCAGATCTGGTCGCAAGCCGGTTTGACGAAGCCCGGTCGGCCGGGACTGGCGGCGGCTGAATTCGCCCCGGTGTAAGCCAACGGCGATTGATAGCCACATGGCGAACCTGGGGCGGGTTACAGCGTGCCAGGTTCGCTCGCTCGGTGGAGTCCAGGCTTTCGTCTGTTCCGGACACAGGCTGGATCCTGGACTCCGACTCAATCCGGATTCCGCACGCTCTGCCAAGGTTCGTGCGCGTCACATCCTGCCGGGTTCGGGCTCTGCCGGCGCATCCTCACTGGCGGCCAGCGCGTGTTTGACGACGGAACCGATGGTCAGTCCTTGGACGGCGATCGAAAACACGACGATCAGATAGGTGACGGCCAGCAGTACGTCTCGTTCCGGAATGGGACTGCCGTCGCGGGCCACGGTGGGGATCGATAATGCCAAGGCCACCGAGATGCCGCCGCGAAGGCCGCCCCACGTCAAGATCCGCCGAGCGTGCGGGTGCAGCATCTGCCAGCGGCGCAGTACGCCGATCGGCAACCCCACGGAAATCCACCGCGCCAGCAAGACGGCGGGAATCAGGAACAGCCCCGCCAGCAGAAACTGAGCGTTGAACGTCAGCACGATCACTTCCAAGCCGATCAGAACGAACAGCACGGCGTTTAGGATCTCGTCCACCAATTCCCAAAACGTGTCCAGGTGCTCGCGGGCGATTGCCGACAACGCGAACGCCCGCCCGTGATTGCCGATCAACAGGCCCGCGACGACCATCGCAATCGGTCCGGACATGTGAACGCGATTCGCCAAAGCATATCCGCCCGCCGCCACCGCCAGGGTGATCAGGATCTCGACCGAATAGTTGTCGATGTTCTTGAGCATCCGATATGCCAGGTATCCGAGCCCCAGGCCCAGCACCGCACCTCCCACCGCCTCCTGAAAAAACAGGACCGTCAGGTGCCCCAGGTCGAAACCGTATTCGCCGGTGGCGATTTCCCAAATTCCCAAGAAGATGACAACTCCGACGCCGTCGTTGAACAGCGACTCGCCCGCAATTTTGATTTCCAATTCCTTCGGCGCTCCGGCCCTCTTCAGAATCGCCAGGACGGCGATCGGATCGGTCGGAGAAATCAGCGAACCGAACAACAGGCAGTAGATGAACCGAACGTCCAGCCCGACCAGGCGAAACACGCCCCAAGCCAAAGCGGCGACAACCACCGTCGAGATGGCGACGCCGATCGACGCCAGACCCGCAATCAGCCAGCGGTGCCTGGCCAGATCGTTCAGGTTGATATGCAAGGCTCCCGCGAACAGCAAGAAGCCCAACATGCCGTGCATCAGCGTTTCATTAAAGTCGATGGCGCCGATGATGGCTTCCGCATGTGTGTTGACCGCCGGAACGAAGAATCCGAGGAGAATGAGCAGCGACGAGAAGACCAGCGCGATCAGCATCAAGCCGATCGTCGTGGGCAGCTTGCACCACCGCTCGTTGATATAACTAAACAAGGCCGCCAGCGTAATCAGGCCGGCGGCAATTTCGAACAACGCCATAAACGGTCCCCCTGTCCCCCGAGGTGCGCTGCCGGACGCGGGGAGACGGCTCCGCGACCGCATGCACCAGCGAGCAGATCAAACCACCGATTAACTGTCGTGCCCATCTCCCCTTCAGGCCTTGCTTTCATCCTACGAGGAATTCCTTCCTAGCAGAAGCCCTCGGCGGAACGGGACGCTTTGCGCGAGCTGGTCGATTCGCTCAATCGGACCGATGGCCGGAAGCGCAGTTTCCATCTGGAACTGTTCCGTTGCGACGACGACGTAACTCTGCAGATCGGGCCGAAACCGCATCAAAGGAGACAGCGACTTCTGGTGCGACGCTTCTGGCTGGCGGCCGATGCTCAACCCGATGCTGCAGCGTTAACCGGCAGGCCGATTCGTGGCCTGACGCATTTGGCCGCGAGTGGCGCAAACCGCCGCTCGCGGCCGGTTGTGTTTCTTGATGCTGAAGCCGCGGCCGCGTCGTTGAAGTTGCGCATTTTCGGCGCGAAATTCTGGCCGAAGGCCACATTCACCGTAGCCTGGGGCAACGCCCCAGGAACACGGGCGAACATCGGTCGTTTGGCCGAAGGCCATAGTCACCGCCCTGCAGCGGGCAATGTGAGTATGGCCTTCGGCCAAAAAAGAGCCGGACGACACCGTAGTCCTGGGGCGTTGCCCCAGTCTACGGTGGGAACAGGCCTTCGGCCAAACATTGGCCGGACTGCCAAACGCGCAACTTCGAAGCCCCGCGTGATCCTCGTTGTGTTCTCAAGCCGGGGTCAGGGATTCACCGGCCGCTGTGGGACGAGCGGTTCGCCCGCCTCGCTGGCGAATTGCACTTTGAGGTAGATCTCCGTCAAAGGCAGTTGGCATTGAATGGACGGCAGGACGAGCGTATCTTGCAGGGAGCGTTGTTCCGTCAGCAGCCATTCGTCCGGCCCCCGACGCACGTAGTGTTCGACCAGCGGACGGTCCTGACTGATCAGGATATACTCCTGCAACGATGACAGTCGCCGATAGTGGGTGAATTTCCCGCCTCGATCGTAATCGGCCGTCGACGGCGACAGCACTTCGACCAGCACGCGCGGGTTCAGCAGCGTGTCAACGTCGGCGTCCTCGAATTCAGGCTTGCCGCACACCACCGTCACGTCCGGATACGTGTACAGTCCCGTGGGACCGACCTTGACCCGCATATCGGACGGGTAGACGTCACACGGGCGTTCCCGCAGATGCTGACGAAGTTCACCCGCGACATTGCCCGCGATCAGGTTGTGTTCCCGGCTGGCGCCGGCCATGGCGAAAACCTCGCCACGGAGGTATTCACTTTTCGTCTCGGCCTGTCGCTCGCGGGCCAAATACTCCTGCGGCGTCAGAAACGGCTTCGGTACAGCGGACATGACAAACGTCTCCCGTGGGGTGCGGATCGTCTGCTCGGATTTTACGGTGCGCCGGCCCTTCGCGTCTATGCCCCGCGCAGCAATGGCGACAAGCCTCGACTTGCACGAATGTGCTGCTCCATCGCCGCAGGTTTTTGGCGCAAACCACTGCCCCGGTTGTGGCGGCGCGCCGCACGTCATCACCTCCTGGGCGCGGGGCGGGGAAGATCATTGGGCCTCGGAAACAAACGTCAGGTTCCAGGTGAGCGGCAAGGCTCTAGCCGCCGGTGACGCCTGGTACGCTTGCCCGTGAAAAACCGCTTGCGGCTCATAATGTCCGGGTGCAAAGTAAGTGGCCTTGGGCTGCCGCCGTTCCGCTCACTTGGGTCTCGAACGACGCAAAAGGCGGAACTGCAAACGGCGGTCGCCCCGAAACGGCATCGGCGTCTCGGAGCAAGCGGCGGGCTTCAATTCGTGTCAGCGGGCAGCAGGATGAAGTGATCGAATACGGACGACTTGACAATCCGGAAGTGTCGACGATCCAGGGTGAGGATGCGTCGGAGCCGAAGACGCTCCGCAGCAGCGATCACCGAAGCGTCGGCGAGTCCCAGCGGCAGATCGTCGTACTGCCGGATTAGTTCGCGGCAGCGGATCAGGTCGTCGCTGGTCGGTTCCACCAGCGTGAATGCCTTGCTGGCCAGACTCGCCAGAAAATCCAAAGTCGCGTCCACTCCCAAACGCTGACTCAACAAGTAGTCAATCTCCGCCAACAGCACCATCGGCACGAAAAGCGGTCCAGGTTCTCCTTCCACCACCGCCTTCACGGCGTCGTGATTGGCATCGTCGGCATCGTAGAGGGCATAGATGCCGCCCGTGTCGCAGACTAAGGCCATCGTCCTTCCCTCACCGCTTCCCGCAGGATCGACCGAGCATTGGCCGATGTGTCGTGTCTTCCACTGTGGTACTTCCCCATGCCCTGGGGTGCCGGACGCCTCGTCTCCGCGTATGCCGTCAACGCCTCGCTGACGACTTCGCTCTCACTTCGCACTTGCGCCGCAGCAAGCTCCCGGAGCAACTCGGCCAGCCGATCATCAAGTTGAATGGACAAGGTAGCCATGTTCTTTCTTCCGCCCCGCTCCGGTTGAACCACATACCCCGCAAACGACCGGAGTGAATTGTACATCCCAAAGCCACAGGCGGCAACCGAGGAGACGACAACGTTGGAGCCTGAAGAAGTGTCACCCGAACCGCGGAGGGCACCCTCGCGGCGCGGCCTTCGGCCGCAACCAGACTTTGTCGGGAGCCTGGTCGTAACGCCGCCTGAAGGCGGATCTACAAGCGGGCATTTCCGGGGTTGACGAGAATCTTCGGCTCTTTTCGGAAAAGAAACTTTCTTGATCTCGGCGCAATTCTTCTTCGGTTCTGCGATTGGTCTTCTGGACAGGCGAACGATGGGTTCGCCGGGGGGGCTTCTCCCCGGTTTGTTTTTCTCTTTGTTTCAGGAGACACGGGATGAACCGTACACAGCAGAAACGGCGGCGGCACAAACTGTTCGGGGTTTTCGGCAAACGGCGGGCGACACGGGCGCCGGGGCGGCGGTTAATGGTCGAGCCGATGGAGGGGCGGATCCTGATGACCGCCGACTTGGGCGGCAACTCGTTTGCCGCGGCCACGGAACTGGGGACGTTGAGCGGCACGCGCCAGATCGCCGATTACGTCGGAAGCAGCGGATACGAACGACTACTACCGCTTCCGCGTCGATTCGCCCAGCAACTTCTCGCTGCGGATGGACGGGATGAGCGCCGATGCGGATGTCCGCTTGCTGGACAGCAACGGCGGGCTGATCGCCAGTTCCGCCAACGGCGGCGCGAACCCAGAGGCGGTTGATCGCGTGCTCGGCACGGGAACGTATTTCGTGTACGTCTATCCGTTCGGCGGGGCGAACACGGACTATCGCCTGACGCTCGAAACGTCGGCCGCGCAGCAAGGTTTGGACGTCTGGCCGCTGTTGCGGTAACCGGCAGGCCGATTCGTGGCCTGACGCATTTGGCCGCGAGTGGCGCAAACCGCCGCTCGCGGCCGGTTGTTTTTCTTGATGCTGAAGCCGCGGCCGCGTCGTTGAAGTTGCGCATTTTCGGCGCGAAATTCTGGCCGAAGGCCACATTCACCGTAGCCTGGGGCAACGCCCCAGGAACACGGGCGAACATCGGTCGTTTGGCCGAAGGCCATAGTCACCGCCCTGCAGCGGGCAATGTGAGTATGGCCTTCGGCCAAAAAAGAGCCGGACGACACCGTAGTCCTGGGGCGTTGCCCCAGTCTACGGTGGGAACAGGCCTTCGGCCAAACATTGGCCGGACTGCCAAACGCGCAACTTCGAAGCCCCGCGTGATCCTCGTTGTGACCTCGAGCCGGGTTCAGGGATTCGCCGGCTGCTGTGGGACGGGCGGTTCGCCCGCCTCGCTGGCGAATTGCACTTTGAGGTAGATCTCCGTCAACGGCAGTTGGCATTCAATGGACGGCAGGACGAGCGTGTCTTGCAGGGGGCGTTGTTCCGTCAGCAGCCATTCGTCCGGCCCCCGACGCACGTAGTGCTCGACCAGCGGACGGTCCTGACTGATCAGGATATACTCCTGCAACGATGACAGTCGCCGATAGTGGGTGAATTTCCCGCCTCGATCGTAATCGGCCGTCGACGGCGACAGCACTTCGACCAGCACGCGTGGGTTCAGCAGCGTGTCGACTTTGGCGTCCTCGAATTCAGGCTCGCCGCACACCACCGTCACGTCCGGATACGTGTACAGTCCCGTGGGACTGACCTTGACCCGCATGTCGGCCTGGTAGACCTCGCACTCGCGTTCTCGCAACTGCTGGCCCAACTCGCGGTTGACATTGCCCGCGATCAGGTTGTGTTCCCGGCTGGCGCCGGCCATGGCGAAAACCTCGCCGCGGAGGTATTCACTTTTCGTCTCGGCCTGTCGCTCGCGGGCCAAATACTCCTGCGGCGTCAGAAACGGCTTCGGTACAGCGGGCACGACAAACGTCTCCCGTGGGGTGCGGATCGTCTGCTCGGATTTTACGGTGCGCCGTCCCTCCGCGTCTATGCCCCGCACGGCAATGGGGCGACGCCTTGATCCGGGCAAATGCTGGGGCGGACGCTTCACGATTCGGCGGGTCTCCGGCCGACTTCCTGAACGTCCCGTCGCGCCGCCATCCTCCAGCACGCCTTGTAGCAGCATCCCGTCCGCGGCGTATAATGACGATCGCATCACCGGCCCGCTTCCAGCGACCACCAACCTCGGGAGAATCCTGATGAACGACCGACGATCTGTCCTGCTCCATCGCCGCCAGTTTCTGGCGCAAACCGCGGCGGCGGTCGCGTCCGCGCCGTACGTGTTCACCTCGACAGCAGGCGGCGAAGACCGGCCGGCGGCCAGCGAACGGATCACGATGGGTTGTATCGGACTGGGCGGCCGCGGCACGGTGAATATGGAAACGTTCCTCGGCCAGCCGGATGTGCAGGTCGTCGCCTTGTGCGACGTGGATGCCGGCAGCACGCGATACGAGGACGCTTGGCATCGCGGTTTGGCCCCGGCCAAGGAAAAGGTGGAACAGCGTTACGCGGCCCAGCGGACCTCGGGCACGTTTCGCGGCGTCGAGGCTTATCGCGATTTCCGCGAATTGCTGGCCCGGGACGATCTCGACGCCGTCTGCATCTCGACGCCCGACCATTGGCACGCGCCGATGGTCGTGTTGGCGGCTCAAGCGGGAAAGGACATTTACTGTGAAAAGCCACTGTCGCTGACGATCCGCGACGGCCAGGCGATGGTGGATGCGGTCAACCGTTACGGCCGCGTGTTTCAATGCGGCAGCCAGCGGCGATCCGACGCCAAGTGCCGGCGCTCGTGCGAACTGGTCCGCAACGGCCGCATCGGCCGCTTGCACACGGTCCGCGTCAGCTTGCCGGGCGGCCACTGGATTCGCAACAACGCCAAGAAGACGTTCGAGGTCGAGCCGGTTCCCGAGGGGTTTGATTACGACCTGTGGCTGGGCCCAGCGCCCTGGGCGCCCTACATCTTTAACCGCTGTCACTGGAATTGGCGCTGGAATCTCGATTACTCCGGCGGCAACGTGACGGACTGGGGCGCGCACATGATCGACATGGCCCACTGGGGTATGGGCTGCGACGACACGGGGCCGGTCGAGGTCGAGGGGCGAGGCACCTGGCCGCCGCGCGAGAATCTCTGGAATGCGGCCACGGGCTTCGAGTTCACCTGTACCTATGCCAACGGCGTGCGGATGATCGTCACCAGCGGCGGGCCGAACCGCTTCGAGGGAACCGACGGCTGGGTCGATTTGGGCGGGGCCACGAACCCGCCCGAGCTGGCGGCCGCCGAGATCGGCCCCGACGAAATTCACTTGTACGAAAGCCGCAGCCAGCACAGCAACTTCATCGACTGTGTCAAGAGCCGCGCCCGCACGGCCGCGCCGGTCGAGACCGCTCATCGCTCGATCAGCGTCGCCCATCTGGGCAACATCGCCATGCAGACAGGGCACAAGATCCGTTGGGATCCGGATCGCGAAGAAATCGTCGGGGACGAGGTTGCCGCGCGCCTGTTGGGCCGGCCCAAACGCGAGCCGTGGCGGCTGTGAAGGACGCACGCACCAGACGCGATTCATGCGGCCAGCAATGGATGGAAGCGTCGTGACAGGCAGTCCGCCTGTCACGTGAACCAATGACCAAAGACCAACGACTTGCGTCCTTGGAAACCAAGCTGCCAGCCCTTTGCTACGGCCAACTCAACCGCCCGCGTAGCTGGCAGGATGCCGCTCAGCGAACGTCCAGGGCGATCACGGTTGCCATCGCATCCGGGGCGGTCGTGGGGACGGTGACGACCAGTTGACCGTCCGCGACAGTGGTCTCCAGTGATTCGCCGCTGGCCAGCAGACAGGCCCGCTCCGGTTTGTCTGTCAGCCCCGGGACGATCAGCTTGCCGCTTGCCGGCCAATCGAACACGTGCAGATACAGTCGCGTCTTGCCGTCGGCCAGCTGCTTGCGGGTGCAGCGGCCCCAGTCCAGTTTCTCGAACGGACTGGCCGTGGTGCCGTAAATCGAATCGCCGTTGGCCTTCATCCAGACGCCGATCGCCCGCAGCGAGTCGACGCTGGGCTGCGGCACCGTGCCGTCGCCCAGGGGGCCGATGTTCAGCAGATAGTTGCCGCCCTTGCTGGCGATGTCGATCAGATTGCGGATCAGCGTTTCATCCGATTTCCACTGGTGGTCGTGGTCGCTGTAGCCCCACGTCGTATTCATCTTCATGCAGGTCTCCCAGTCCACGCCGGGCATGCCGGTCGCCGGGATGTGCTGTTCGGGCGTGATGAAATCGCCGTACTTCGGGTCCAGTTGCGGAGCGATCGCGGCCGTTCCCATGCCCGTGAAACCCGCCTCGGGGATGCGGAACAGCCGATTGTTCATGACGATCGCCGGCTGTTTGGTCCGCACCAAGTTCATCAGATCCGACGACCGCCACGCCTGGTCGCCCTGGAAAAGCCGTCGTGATGCTTCGAGGTGAACACGACGTAGCGGCAGCCGGCGTCTTTAGCCAGCTGCGCCCACTGGCGAGCGAAATCCGGCGTAGGCTTGAACCGCGGAATCGCCGCCTTGGCATAGGTGTCCGTGTCGGCCTTGACTCGCTGCTGGATCCACTCCATCCCGCCCTGCGTGCCGACCGGCTTGCCCTCCCACGTGCCGGCCAGTCCGGAGTACAGTCCCCAGTGGACGAACATGCCGAACCGCGCTTCGCGCCACCATTGCATTCGCGCGTCGCGTTGTTGAGCGGTTTCGCCCGGCGTTGCGTCCGCTTCGGCGGCGCGAGCGGATCGCAGTCCCGTCGTGCAGGACAAGGCGGCCATCAGAACCACAAAGTCTCGCAACATCATTCGTCGATGGGTCATCGGAGGGTTTCCTTGTGTCGAATTCGAGGATGGATCGGCGTCTAGTCGTTGGGCACGGCGTCCCGGTCGCGAGCGGAGATTTCGGCCAGACGCCGCTTCATGTCCGCCAGCACAGCGGGCTGTTCTGCGGCGAGGTTCTTGGCCTCGCCAAGATCCGCCGCCAGATTGAACAGCTCTTCGCTGGGACCTTTCTTTCCGCTGGCTTGGGTGACCACGAGCTTCCAGTCGCCATGTCGGACCATTTGCGCGCGAAAGCCGCCCGCGGCGGAATACAGCGTGCGGTCCGGCATGCTCTCCACTTGCCCAGCCAGCACGGGCCAGATGTCCGTACCGTCCCATTTCAAGTCTTCCGCAGGTTTGTCGGCGCCGGCCAGCGCGCACAACGTGGGCATCCAATCCACGGCGTGCAGCGGCGTGTGAATTTCGCCCGGTTCGAGCCGGCCGGGCCAACGCACCACGCCCGGCGTGCGAATGCCGCCTTCGTAGACTTGCGTCTTGTGCCCGCGCAGCGGCCGGTTGTGGTTGCCTACCTTGAGCCTGGCATACTCGCCGGGATACGGACCGCCTTGGTTGTCGCTGGGCGGATGGGCGCCGTTGTCGCTGAGGAAGATGACCAGCGTGTGGTCGCGCAATTGCTTGCGGTCCAACTCGGCCAGCACCTGACCGATGGCGTCGTCCATGTGCGTGGCGCACGCGGCCCGCAACCGCTGGGCGGGGTCGGTCAGGTGCGCGTTTTGCTCCTGCCACAACTCCGGCTCGTCGATCGGCACATGGATCGCCGTGAACGGCACGTACAGGAAAAACGGCTGGTCGTCGCGTTCGCGGAGCCACTGCAGCGCCTCGCGGGCGATCAGGTCCGTGACGTGGCCCTGCTCTTCGATCAATTCACCTTGGCGATGCCAGGTCCGGGTGAATTCTCCGGCTTTGTAGCGATGATCGTACGGCCCGCAGCCGCCGGCCAGCGAGCCGTAACCGTGGTCAAAGCCGAACCGTTGCGGTCCCCAGTCGGGGTGCGAGCCCAGGTGCCATTTGCCGATGATCGCCGTCTGGTACCCGGCGGACTTGAGGGCTGCTGCCAGGGTCACGGTACCGAACGGCAAAGCCCGATTGTTTTGGGCCGCGGTCACGCCAAAGCGACTGGCATAGCGGCCCGTCATCAGCGCCGCGCGTGTCGGCGAGCACATGGGGTGAACGTAGTGCGCTTCCAGCCGCAGACCCTCGGCCGCCAGACGCTCCAAGTGGGGCAGTCGGTCCGTCGAACCGTGCCAAGGCACATCGGCCCAGCCCAGGTCGTCGGCCATGAACAGCACGATATTGGGACGCGGCGCGTCGGCGGCCGCGAGGACTTGCCCGCACAGAACGCCGAGTAACATCGAGGCGGTCAAAAGGGGTCGCATGGCTGGTCTCCCGTGATTTCCAAGGGGTGTGTCCTTTGTAACCTATTCTACTTGCTTGCAATCGCCTTGGGGGGCAATTCCGGCACGGCCTGTTCTGGTGTCGTTAAACACCACCCATGCAAGAGAGTCACTTCGTTTCAAGAGAGTCACTTCGTTTCCGGCCCGCTGGTATGGACGCTGCAGGGGAACCAGGGCAGCAGTTCCGCTGGCCGATCGATCATCGCCCGGGCGCCGCCAGCGAGCATTTCCGATCGTGGCCGGAAGCCCCAGGAGACGCCGACGGGGAACATGCCGGCGGCGTTGGCCGTCTGCATGTCGATGGCCGTATCGCCTACGTACAGAATCCGCTCTGGGGCCAAGTTCATCAGCGCGGCAATCTCCCGAGCGCCGGCGGGATCCGGCTTGCGCGGCACGCCTTCGCGCTGGCCCAACACGGCTTCGAACGGGAACTGGGAAAAGTACTCGCGGACACAGGCCTTGGTGAATACGTCCGGCTTGTTGGACAACACCGCCAGACGCACGCCCCGCGAGACGAGTGCCGATAACAGGTCGTCGATCCCGTCGTAGGGTCGCGTTTGCACGTTCCAGCACTGGGCATACGCGTGGCGAAAGTCCTCGGCACAGGCGGCCACGATGTCATCGGTGCAGGGCACGATGTCGTCGGCCACCTGCGGCAGCGACCGCTCGAACAAGACCCGCACGCCCTCGCCGACGAACTGGCGATAGGCATCGACGGGATGGGCGGCCAGGCCCCGCTGGACCAGCACGCGGTTGGCGGCTTGGGCAATGTCGGCCAGGGTATCGAGCAGGGTTCCGTCCAAATCGAACACGATCGCGGCGTATTGCATGGGTTGGCTACTTTTCCAAGGGAAGGGCTCAGACGTACAGAATTCAATTTTGGCCGGGCGGGCTCTCTTTTGTCGGCAGAGCTTTTCGTCGGCCAAAATTGAATTCTGTACGTCGGAGCCTTATGATACATCACAGTCGGGCAACACGGAATACGTGAACCGTCCGGGATTGGTTTGGTTGATTGGTTACGAGGAGACCTGATGCCTGCACACGCTTCCTGCGTTCGGCGCTGCGACGCGGACGATATTTCCGAGACGCAATTTCGCGCCGTCGCGGATTGTACCTACGACTGGGAGAGTTGGCACGGAACCGACGGCCGCTTGATCTGGGTCAATCCCGGCGTCGAGCGTTTGACCGGCTATGCGGTCGCGGATTGCCAGGCCATGCCGCACTATCCGCAGCCGATCATTCTGCCGGAGGACCGCAGCCTGATCGCCGGGATTCTGGCCGCTGCGGGGCACGGGTCCAGCGGCAATGACGCCGAATTCCGCATTCTGCATCGGGACGGATCGACGAAATGGGCTGCCATCTCCTGGCAGCCCATGAGCACGCCTCAGCAGGGTCACCTCGGGTTTCGGACCAGTGTCCGCGACGTCACGGAACGCCGCAAACTGCGGGAACAGTTGCGGCTGCATGCCGAGCATTTGGAGCAGCTGGTGCAAGAGCGGACCGCACGCATCCAGCAGTTGGAGCGGCATCGGCGGCAGATCGAGAAACTGGCGGCATTGGGCCAATTGGCGGCCGGTGTAGCGCACGAGATCAACAATCCCTTGGCGGGACTGCGGAACGCCTTCGAGTTGATCAAAGCGGACCTCACTCCGCAGCATCCGCACTTTGAATTGCTGGAACTGATCGACCGCGAGATCGAGCGCGTCGGCTCGATCATCCACCAGATGTATCAGCTGTACGGCCGGGCTCCGCAGACTCCCACGGAATTGAATCTCTCACAAACCGTCCGCGACGTCGTCGAGTTGCTCCAGCGGGTGGCTCGCAAGCGGGGGGTCACCTTGCGGCGAGACGCGGCAGACGCCCTGCCCCCGGTGCGTTTGCCCGAGGGCGAAGTGAAGCAGGTCCTGTACAATCTGATCCAGAACGCGATCCAGGCTTCGCCGTCCGGAGAAACGGTCACGATCCGGATCGCGGCGGACCAGGACGAGATCGAGGTGGTTGTCGAAGACCGGGGGCCGGGGATCGCGGACGACGTCTTGCCTCGGATTTTCGATCCGTTTTTCAGCACCAAGACGGACGAATCGCATTCCGGCATGGGGCTGGGGCTGTCGGTATCGCGGAGCGTCATCGAGGCGTTGGGCGGCCGCATCGACGTCTCCCGCCACGCGCCGCACGGCAGCACGTTCGTGGCCGTTTTTCCCATCTGCAGCGAGGCTGCGCAGGAACCACCAAGCGATGCCGACCCCGTGGGCTAGAATCCTGATTGCGGACGACGAGCCGTTGTTCTTGAAGACCACCGGCGAGTTGCTGACGAAGGCCGGCTACGAATGCCGCTGTGTCGCCGATGCGCCCGCCGCGCTGGCGTTGCTGGCGCGCGAACGCTTTGACCTGATCCTGTCCGATCTGAACATGCCGGGCAATCTGCGGCTGGAACTTCTCTGCGAGGGCCGCTCGAAATGGCCCGACGTTCCGCTGATCGTGATCACGGGCGTGCCGTCGCTGCCGACGGCCATCGAGAGCCTGCGGTTGGGGATCGCCGACTATCTGCTCAAGCCGGTCAGCTACCGGGATCTGTTATCGGCCATCCGTCGGACGCTGGGGGACCCTGGCGAGCCGTCGCTCGGCTCGCCGCCCGACGGCGGTTTGCCGCGGGAACCGGCGTCCCGCTTTCCGGAGATCGTCGGCGATTGTGCGCAGCTGCGCGAGGTGGGCGAGGTCATCGAGCGGATCTCGCGGATCGACACCAACCTGCTGATCACCGGGGAAAGTGGGACAGGCAAGGAGATTGTGGCCCGCACGATCCATCGGCACAGTCGCCGCGCGGCGCGGCGTTTTCAAGTCATCGACTGTACGACCATCCCCGAGAGTTTGTTCGAGTCCGTGTTGTTCGGCCATGCCCAGGGATCTTTTACGGGCGCGTTGCGTGACGAGCCGGGACTGTTGCGGCAAGTCGACGGCGGGACGGCGTTCTTTGACGAGATCGGCGAATTGCCCCTCTCGCTGCAGGCCAAGCTGCTGCGCGTCGTGCAGGATCAGACGTTTACCCCGGTCGGCAAGCATGACGCGGTGCGGCTCGACGTGCGGTTCATCTGCGCCACCAATCGCGACTTGGAGTTCGAGGTGAACGCCGGCCGCTTCCGCCGCGACCTGTTCTACCGGCTGGCCGTGCTGCATCTCGAACTGCCGCCGCTCCGCGACCGCGGCGAAGACGTCCAGTTGCTGGCCGACCATTTCCTGACCGTCTTGCGGGCCACCAACCCGCGCGTTTCGGCACTGGCCGACGAGGTGCGAACGTGCTTTCGCCGCTATCCCTGGCCGGGCAATATCCGAGAATTGCGCAACGTGATCGAGCGGGCCTTGGCTCTGGCTCGCACCACATGCATCGAACCTTCCGATCTTCCGGTAGCGCTGCAAAAAGCGGCATTCACGGCATTTTCGGCAAGCCCCGCGGCGGCGCCCACGTCGCACGGCCAAGCCCTCGACGTCGCCGAACGCGAGTACCTGCGTTCGTTGCTGCAGCAGCATCAGGGCAACGTCAGCCGCGCGGCCAAACAAGCCGGGTTGTCGCGGCAAGGCCTGCACCGCCTGCTGAACAAGCACGGCATCTCGGCCGGAGACT
>Ga0351850_1009_pt1 | contig 102564 bp, 79 predicted proteins | sample TotcelHFGM3001N4_FD_206796 | JGI IMG/M metagenome (GOLD analysis project Ga0351850, IMG submission 206796) | Enriched cells from coal bed in the Powder River Basin, Montana, United States - Total cells FGM rep1 HSBNCT.FGM.300.1.N4 ...
CGACCCGCTCGGCCGTCCCATCGCCCAGATCGATCCGTTGGGCAACCGCACGACCTATGGTTACGATTTGCCGGGCCGCCGGGAGACGGTGACCAGTCCCGTGGGCAGCGTGTGGACGGCGGTCTACGATGCGGACAACCGGCCAATCGCCCAGCTTAATCCGCTGGGGCACCGCAGCACGACCGTGTACGATGCGGCCGGTCGTCCCGTGGTATCGATCGACCCGCTGGGGAACCAGTGGACGACGGAGTACGGTCCGTCGTGCGAACCGGAAGCCAGCGAGAACCCGCTGGGCGAACGCAATGAGAACGTGTACGATGCAGACGGCAGACGTGTGGCCGCAGTGAACCCGTTGGGTCAGCGGACGACGACCGTGTACGATCCGGCGGGGCGACCGGCGGCCACGGTCGATCCGCTCGGGGCGCGCGTCAGCACGATCTACGACCCCGTGGGCCGACCGGTCGTTGCCATCGACGCGCTGGGGAACCTATGGACGACGGTGTACGACGAAGCCGGACGCGCGGTGGCCCAGGTGAACCCGCTGGGCGAGCGGAGCACGACGATCTACGATGTTGCCGGCCGCGTGGTCGAGATGGTCGATCCGCTGGGTCACTGCAGCACGACGGTCTACGACGCGTTTGGCAATGCCGTGGCGCAGGTGAATCCGTTGGGTGAGCGGACCACGACCATCTACGACGAGGCGAACCGCCCGGCGGCGAGCGTGGACCCGCTGGGCAACCGGACGACGACGATCTACGACGCCGCGGGCCGGGCCGCCGCGTCGCTGGACGCGCTGGGCCGCCGGCAAACGACCGTGTACGACGCGGCCGGACGTTCCGTCGCCGCGGTGAATCCCTTGGGCCAGACCCGTACCACGACCTACGACGTCGCCGACAGGCCGGTCGCTTCGATCGATCCGCTGGGCAACGTCACGACCAACGTGTTCGACGGCGCCGATCGCCCGATCACGACGATCGATCCTCTGGGCCAGCGAAACACGATGACCTACGACGCCGCGGGACGAGCCATCGCGTCCGTCAACGCCTTGGGAGACGCAACCACGTTCGCCTACGACGCGGCCGGGCGACGGAGCGAGACAATCGACGCTCGCGGCGCGGTGGCGACGACGGTGTACGACGCCGCGGGCCGTACGCAGGCGACGGTCGACGCCCTGGGCAATCGGACAACCCTGGCCTACGACGCAGCCGGCCGGCAAGTCGCGGTGATCAACGCGCTGGGCCATGTCTCGACGACGGTCTACGACGCCGCGGGTCGCGCCGCGGCCGCCCTTGATCCCCTGGGCTTCCGCACAACGCTGGCCTACGACGCCGCAAATCGCCCGGTCGCCCAAACCGATCCGCTGGGGCACCGCACGACGAGCGTTTACGATGCCGCGGGCAGGCTGATCGCCACGGTGAATCCGCTGGGTGCGCGAACGACGTTCAGCTACGATGCGGCCGGTCGGCAACAGGCGATCCTGGATGCGAACGGGAACGCCGCCACTACGGTCTATGACGAACTCGGCCGAAACGTAGCCCAGATTAGCGCGCTTGGGCACCGTACCACGACGGTCTATGATGCGGCGGGCCGGCGGATTGGGATCCTGGACGCCAACGGCGGGCGCAACACGTACACGCACGACGCGGCGGGGCGGATTGTACAGCACCTCGATGCCTTGGGCCGCGCCACGACCTTCGCATACGATGCCGCTGGCCGGCAAACATCCATTCTGGACGCTCGCGGCATCGAGGCCACGTTCCAGTATGATGCAGCCAATCGGCTCACCAGTCGCACGTCCACCAACGATCCGCCGGTCACGTTCGGGTACGATGCCGTCGGGAACCGCACAGAAGCAATCGACGGGACGGGCCGCTCGACGTTCACGTACGACTTGCTGGGCCGCAGACTGACCGCCGTCGACCCGGCGGGGAATGCGATCACGTACACCTCTGACGCCCTCGGCCAGCGGGCGACGATGACCGCGCCGAACGGCGGCGTGTTCACCTACGCCTACGGCCCGCGCGCTCAAATCGCTCACTTAGTGAACCCGCAAGGCGACCGCACGACGTTCAGCTACGACGCAGCCGGCCAGCGGACGCTGACGGAACTAGCCAACGGCACGCGGGCCAGCTACACTTATGACGGCGCCTCACGGGTGGCACAACTCTACAATTTGAAGGCGGACGACAGCGTGATCGTCGGCTTGACCTACCAGCATGATACCGCGGGAAATCCCGTCGGGATGGTCGAATCCAGCGGCGATCGCGTCACATGGACGTACGATGCCACGGATCGCCTGACGCGCGAGCAACGCAGCGGTGCGGTTGGCTACGACACGACGTACACCTACGATCCGCTGGGCAATCGGCTCCTCAAGGATGCGTCGGGAGCGCTGACCACGTACGCATACGACTTGGCGAATCAACTGACAACCAGCCAAAACGCAACGGGGGTAACGACCTACACGTACGATTTGGCCGGCAACCTGCAAGTCGTCGAGCAGCCGACCGGGCAGCGTACGACAAACACGTGGGACGACCAAAATCGGCAAACCAGCGTTCTGCTGCCCGCTGGCGGAATCGTCACGAGTGCCTATCGCTTCGACGGACTCCGGCACGAAAAGGCGGAGCCGCAAAGCGTCACCAAGTACATTTGGGACTTCCAGAACTACCTCGCCGAGACCGACCAACAGGACGACATCCAAGCCATCTACACCAACGAGCCGCAACCGTATGGTAACCTGATCAGCCAGTACCGAAAGGGTCCGACGATCTGGGTGCCGAGCTACTGCAAGTACGATGCGTTGGGGTCGGCGCGCGTGCTGACGGATTGGAGTGGGGATGCGACGGATACGTATCTTTACGACGCTTGGGGCAATGAAGTTGCGGTTAGCGGGACGACCATCAATCCGTTACGTTGGGTAGGACGTGTCGGGTACTACTGGGATGAGGGGACAGGGACGTTCTACATTCGGGCGAGAATGTATGATCCTGTGGGAGGCAGATGGATGTCGGCAGATCCGTTGCTCTATCCAATACCCGTCCAGGGCTCCCGTTGGAACGACGGTTCTCACTTGGACCGATCGCTATTAACTGAGATTTACGTCTACGCAAACCCATTGAGATGGATCGATCCAACGGGAATGGAGACATCGGACAGTGAGTTTGTTGTAGCCTACGTTAAGTCCAAGTGCAAATTGAGTTGTGGGTGCCTTGGAGGATACTGGCTGACTCTCGGAATGCCTGGCGTCACCACGATCTTTCAAGAAGTTCGTAATTTTGCCGAGGCGGAAGCCGGCCGGTACGTTCCATCAGCGGGTTTCACGCCAGCAATCGGCCCGAAAGACCTAGATGCCGACGGTTCTCTAAACTATTACTCCCGGTTGCACAGCGCATTACGTCACTGCATCGCAGGCGGCACACTTGCGAGTAGGAGCACATGTCGTTGTTCCCGATGCGCGCTAGATGAACGTGAGATCGCTCAATGGATAAACAGGGAACAGCCGGCAGTGAATACCAGGCAAGCGATCTGGAATAATCGCGAAGGTCGGAAGTGCGCACGATGCACTGCCGCTAACGCCTCAAACGACCCGCTCCCAAGTGTCGCTTATCCCGATCCACATGCGGCCCCTCCCGGTTTTTCCAGTAAGGCCGAGATTGTCAGTTGCTGCACGAAGAGGCTCGAGAGCGGCTCTCTCGCAACCTCCTCCACGATAACAGGCACCGAGTTGAACGACATTTTCCCGATGCTTCCGCCCCAAAACACTCGAGGCTTGCCGTGACAAGTCTTCCTCTTTGGTGCGCGAGTTCGTAGGCTAGTTATGATCAAACGGATTATCATGTATTCCATTCTGTCTGTGCTTGTCGGAGCCTTGGTGCTATTATGCTTCCGCTGGGGTCGGATTACAGCCACCACGCGTCACGAGCAAGCCATCCAGGAGTTTCGTGCACAGCGGGCGACCGAGTTTGCGCGAGCGGTGGAGTCCGTTCGTTGTGGGCAATCGCGGAGTATCGCCCTTTACGACGAGATTGATACAGACTCGAAGATGACACAACTCGTCGGGCTTACCGAACTTGAAGAACTGATCCTCGAGCACTGCGATCTTACAACGGCAGGCACACGGACCATATCTCGGATTCCGAATCTGAAGAGGTTTTGTTATAGCTATTACAGCGAACTTGGCGACGATGGTCTACGCTGCCTTAGCATGAGTAGGAGTCTAGAGGCGATTGTCATCGTGGAATCGAGGGTGTCTGCCGGGGGAATGGATTGGCTTCGCAGCTTACGGCCACTACGCACGTTGGTGTTTTACCAAGGCTCGCTTCCGGGCGATTCACCCCGGTCCGCAGACTCAATGATCGAGACGCTCTCCGGATTCCAACACTTGCGATTCTTGGCGATTGGGGGCTCCTGGCTTGCAGAGAAACATCTCGATGAGCTTATGCGGAAACTTCCGCATGCAGAGATCGTGCTGCTTCGAGAAGAGCCTGCTTCCTATTCCCTCGATTTGCAGGAGCTTCGGCGGCTGAGCCGGACCATCGAATCTCGTGGGAACGGCGGGCGTCTTGGCTCAGAACCTACGCGATCGCGTAGCGAAGTGCGGGCGTCGCCCGCCTGCTTCACTTGACACAAGTTACCTGGATTGTTGGGCAACCATCTGCGCTGTGTGTGCGGAAGAAGAGAACACCGGCCAAGGAGTAATCAGGGAATGGGAGCTTGGATGTATCAACTTCCAGCGTGGGGAGAAAAAGGACAGGCAGTAAGAGCAGCGGACGGGACTCGTTTCCGTTGACAGGGAGGGGGCGGTTGAGTAGCACAGGAGCCTGGGGTCAGGTCTTGAATTTTGACTTTTGTCGTGGGTGGTGTGCTACGACGCGGCTGGACGGCACACCCTACGGTTTGACGTACTGCGAATACGACCGACAAAAGAAAATGACAGCAATCTCAGACACGCGCGGATCTTGGTCCTGCCCGCATCCGGCGACCCGGCAAGACGCGATCAGAAAAAGACATGATGCGGCCGCACGTTTGTCGTCTCGCGTGCCGCGCTGCTGATTTCGGACGGAGGTGCAGGTTGACAGGCCCGCTTTACGAGAATTCGCTCGCATGAACCGCCAGCAGAAGCACGAACGCCACATCGTTCAGTTCATCCCCCACGCGCCGTGCGCCTTGTACGACATCGGGGTCGGCTGGAAGAGCGAATGGCGGACGCTCCGCGAAGTCTGGCCGGAGATGAAGGTGTTCGGCTGCGAACCGAATCCGGCTACCCACGCGCACCTTGCGCCTGCGTTTCCGGGCCCTCTCCACCCGGTGGCCATCACGGGTTCCCCGGGTCCGCAAATCCTGCACACGTTTCCACCCGGCAGCCATCCGAACCAACTTGGGTCCTCGTCCCTGTTTGCGGTGCCGGACGCGACGGGGCCCGCCGTCCCGGTCGAGTGCCTGACCCTGGACGAATTCGACCGGCGATGCGGGCGACCAGACGGCATCCTGTTGTGGATGGATGTCGAGGGCTCGGAAGCGGATGCGCTCCGCAGCGGTCCGGAACTGCTGGCTTTCGGCCAATGCTACTTACTTTGTAGCGGCACGGCGCGAGCCGTCCGGCATTACAATCGGAAACCGGGCGGCCTGCGCCGCTCCGTTAACAAGAACGGCCCCAAATGGACCCAAAGTGAGCGGCACAGGGCTTTCGGCCGTGTTCGCTGGATCAATATCGAGGTGTGGCCCCGCCCGCCGATTGCCGGTTGGGCGAGCGCTGCGGAGACCGTGTTCGACGAAGCGGTCCGCCAGATCGCCGCCCTTGATCCCCTGGGCTTCCGCACAACGCTGGCCTACGACGCCGCAAATCGTCCGGTCGCCCAAACCGATCCGCTGGGGCACCGCACGACCAGCGTTCACGATGCCGCGGGCAGGCTGATCGCCACGGTGAATCCGCTGGGGGATCGCACGAGCTTCAGCTACGACGCGGCGAGCCTGCGCGTGGCTCGCACGGACGCCAACGGGCATTTATCCACGACCGTATACGACGCGGTTGGAACGGCCATCGCCGAGGTCAACGCCTTGGGTCACCGCACGACCGCGGTATTCGATGCGGCGGGCCGGCGGGTTGGGATCCTCGACGCCAACGGCGGGCGCAACACGTACACGCACGACGCGGCGGGGCGGATTGTACAGCACCTCGATGCCTTGGGCCGCGCCACGACCTTTGCATACGATGCCGCTGGCCGGCAAACATCCATTCTGGACGCTCGCGGCATCGAGGCCACATTCCAATACGACGCAGCCAATCGGCTCACGAGTCGCATGTCCACCAACGATCCGCCGGTCACGTTCGGGTACGATGCAATCGGTAACCGCACCGTCGCAGTCGACGGCACGAGCCGCTCGACGTTCACGTACGATTTGCTGGGCCGCCGGTTAACCGCCGTCGATCCGGCGGGAAACGCGATCACGTACACCTATGACGCCCTCGGCCAGCGGGCGACGATGACCGCGCCGAACGGCGGTGTTTTCAGCTACGCCTACGGCCCACGCGGTCAGATCGCTCACCTGGTGAACCCGCAAGGCGACCGCACCACCTTCAGCTACGACGCGGCGGGTCGGCGGACGCTGACCGAACTAGCCAACGGCACGCGGGCCAGCTACATTTACGATAGCGCCTCACGGGTGGCACAACTCTACAATTTGAAGGCGGACGACAGCGTGATCCTCGGCCTAATCTACGAGCACGATCCCAGGGGCAATCCCGTCGGAATGCTGGAATCCAGCGGTGATCGCGTCACGTGGACCTACGATGCCACGGATCGCCTGACGCGCGAGCAACGCAACGGTGCCTCCGGCTACGACACGACGTACACCTACGATCCGCTCGGCAACCGGCTTGTCAAGGAGGCGTCCGGAGCGCTGACCACGTACGCGTACGATTTGGCCAACCAGCTTACCACCAGCCAAGACGCGTCAGGCGTGACGACCTACACGTACGATCTGGCGGGCAACGTGCAAGTCCTCGAGCAGCCGACTGGGCAGCGCACGACGACCACCTGGGACGACCAGAATCGACAAGCCAGGGTTCTGATGCCCGCTGGCGGAATCGTCACGAGTGCCTATCGCTTTGACGGACTCCGGCAGGAAAAGGCTGACTCGCAAGGCGTCACCAAGTACGTTTGGGATTTTAGTAACTACCTCGCCGAAGCCGACGACCAGAACGAAATCAAGGCCGTCTACACCAACGAGCCAAGGGAGTACGGGAACCTGATCAGCCAGTATCGCAAGGGGCCGACGATTTGGGTGCCCAGCTATTACACGTACGACGCGCTGGGGTCGGCGCGGGCACTGACGGATGATGGTGGAAATGCGACTGATATGTACCTGAACGATGCATGGGGGAACGAATTGGCGGTGAGCGGTTTGACGGTGAATGCGTTCCGGTGGGTTGGGAAGGTCGGTTACTACTGGGATGACGCGACGACGACGTTTTACATTCGGGCGCGGGTTTATGAGCCGGTGGTCGGTCGGTGGATGTCGCGGGACGCGTCGTTCCTCGCATACGCTGATCCAAAGGAAAAGTGTTGTGCAGAGACGCGGGGCGGTCCCGCCTTTGGAAGGCGCCCCATCTCCCGGCCTCGACCGTACTGGAGGGAATAGTCCTGCAACTACCATCGTTGGGAGTTCGATCATGTGTTTGCAGCCCGCCCGTGGAGAGTCCGAAAGCGGAAGTGTTCGGGCGGACGAACAGCGGGTGGACGGCGGCGTGAAGCTCATCGTATTGGCTTGCCTGTGTGTGTGCCTCATGCTCATTGGCTTTGTATTGCTTGTGGAGCGTGAGGAGCATATCGACCTGCACAGTGGTCGATTACGAGTTCGCAAACGGATCGGATCGGTCGTCCTCTCAGAGCACATTCAGATCACGCGGTTTTCCGCATGTGTCGCACGGTTCGATGAAGGTTCTCGCGAGGCCGAATGGCGACAGGTCTCGGAAAGATCTCTTTCGAGTTCCATTTCACCTCACTTCCGGTATCATGGTACGCCACATGATCTTGAGGCATTCATGCGATTGTGTGACGTGTATCATCCGTCGCCGGAGGCGCTCAACAGAGCGGTGAAGCACTTTGCGGGACTGCTTCGAGCGGAGGAACCGGAGACCATTCGAGATTCTGTTGAAGATCTTGCCCGTTGCTGGGCGCGAGGCATGTCGTGGCCTCCTAGCCCGCATTTCTCATCACCCGAACGCACGCCGCTCCTTTTCGGCCAAAAGCGAGTTTTTTCGCTTTGCCGACGGACGGCGCAGCGTGGGGCGAGGCTTCGGAGGGGGGAGTTGGAGGGATTTAGTATAAACGGGGTGTCGCAAGGAGACAAGGCGACGGCCGATCTTCCCCACATTGGGCAGTCGCCGCGGAGACGAACTGCCGGACGAACTGAAGCGACGTGAGGACCGCTTGGTGAAAATCCGCGAGGCGAAAAACCGGCTTGAAGCGGAGGCTCACGAGCGGGCCGCCGAGGAACAGCGGCAACGCGACGCGGCGGAAACGGAGCGGCAAGCCGCCGGGAAGAAACGTTGTGGCAACGAGCCCGCGCCGGTCGATCCGACTCCCGCGGACAAGTCGCAAACGAACTTCACCGATCCCGAAGCGAAGATCATGAAGCGTAGCAACAAGGGCTCGATTACTGCTACAACGGGCAGGTCGTGGTGGACGGCGAGCACCAAATCATCGTGGCCGCGGAAGTGACTGCCGCCGCCAACGACAAGCAGCAAGCGGTGCCGCTGGCCCAGGCCGCCGTGGAAAACTTGGCCGCCGCAGCCATCGAACGGCCGCGGGACGATCAGGGCCGACCGCTGCCGATCCCCAACACGGCCGACAACGGGTATTACAGCGAAGAGAACGTACGCGGCGTCGCTGCGGTGGGACTCGATCCGTACTTCGCCGTGGGCCGGCAGAAGCACCACGCGGCCACCGAGACGACTGCCCCCATCGAGTCTCCAGCGACGGCAAGCATCTCCCCCGCCGTTGCGGACGAGAATCCGAAGACCGCGATGGCCAACAAGCTCCGCACACTGAAGGGGAGAACCCTCTATGCGGCGCGGAAGCACATTGTGGAACCTGTCTTCGGCCAAATCAAACAGGTCCGAGGCTTCCGCAAGTTCCTCCTCCGGGGCCTGGACCTCGTGTCCGCGGAATGGAAATTGATCTGCCTAACGCACAACCTGCTGAAGATATGCAGACATGTTTCAAGCGTCTATTGAGCTTCTGCGCTCCCGGTGCGCGCCGAGGTCACCAAGCGACTTCGGCGAACACTTCCGGGACATCCAAAAAACAAAAATCACCAAGGTTTCGGCTAATTCTTGGACACCCTAGAGCGTTTAATTTACGCCAGCACCTGCCGAAAGAACCGTCGAAGGCGTTCCGACCGCGGCCGATCGAGAACCTGCTCTGGCGGGCCCTCTTCGATCACCTTGCCGCCGTCCAGGACGACGATCCGGTCGGCCGTCCGCCGGGCGAACCCCAATTCGTGCGTCACGACGATCAGCGCCAAGCCGTCTTGCTTGAGGTCTTCGAGCACTCCCAGAACCTCGTGTTTCAATTCGGGATCCAGCGCGCTGGTGATCTCGTCGCACAACAATCCACGCGGCTCCATCGCCAGGGCGCGGGCGATCGCCACCCGCTGCTTCTGACCGCCGGACAGCTCGCGCGGATAAGCGTCCGCACGGTCGCCCAAGCCCACGCGCGTCAGCAGCTGCATGGCCCGCTGGCGAGCTTCGGCCGCCGACACGCCCAGCACGTGGACAGGCGCTTCCATGACGTTTCCGACGGCGGTCAGGTGCGGGAACAACTGAAAATCCTGAAAGATCATACCGAACAAGCGGCGGATGCGATGCACCGTGTCGCGAGGCGGGCTCTGGCGGCCGCCGGCCAGCCGATACGGGCCGACTTGGATCTCGCCGGCATCGAAATGCGTCAAGCCGTTGATGCACCGCAACAGCGTCGACTTGCCGCCGCCACTGGGGCCGATCAGGGCCATCGTCTGGCCCGGCAGGATCGTCAAATCGACGCCGTCCAACACCTGCCGATCCCCGAACCGCTTGACGACCCCGCGCACATCAACCTGCAACGGTTCGTTCATATCCCTTTCCCCCAGCGTTTCTCCAGGTATCGCGCCAGGTGCCCCAGCGGTACCGACATCACCAGATACAGCAGGGCGGTGGCCAAGCCGATTTCCAGATAGCGCATGCTCGACTTGGCCAGAATCTGGTACTGCTTCGTCAGTTCGACCAGTGCGATGACGCTGACCAGGCTGGTGTCTTTGAACAGTGCGATAAAGTCGTTGGTCATCGGCGGCAGGATGACGCGGATCGCTTGCGGCAGAATGATTCGGCGAAAGGTCAGCGGGCGGGACATGCCCAGCGACGCGGCCGCTTCCCACTGGCCGACGGGGATCGAGCCGATCCCGGCCCGGTAGATCTCCGATTCGTACGCGGCATAGTTCAACCCGAAGCCCAAAACAGCCGCCAGATAGGCCGACAGGTTCAGCCACGATTCCAAGCCGTAGCGGGCCCCGATCACGGGCAGGCCGTAGTACAGGAAGAACAGCAGCAACAACACCGGGATGCCGCGAAAGAACTCGACGTACACGGTGGCGATCGTTTGCAGCGGCCACAGGCCACTCAAACGCATCAAGGCGATCGGCAGTCCCAGCAGGACGGCCAGCAACATGCTCAACACGGCCAATTGGATCGTCACCCAGGAGCCTCGCAGCAGCAGCGGCAGATAATCCGCTACCGTCCAGCGACCTTCGGCTTGACGCAGGATCTCATCGGCTCGATCGACATCGAACAACGTCGCTTGCTTGTCGTCCCACAACCCCCACGCTTCGTAGATCTGCCGCAATCGCCCGTCGGCGGCGATGCGGTGCAGCGCGGCGTCGACCTGTTGGGCCAGCGTTTCGTCCTCTGGCCGAAAGGCGATGGCATAGTAGCCTCGCGCCAGAGGCGGCCCTACGAATTTCAGCTTGGGGTTCTGCCGAGCGTAGTACAGCGCGATGGGCAAGTCGAGCAGCACGGCATCCAGTCGGCCGTATTCCAAGTCGCTGTACGGCTCGATCTGGCTGTCGTAGATTCGCTTGCGGACTTGCTGTTCGTCCAACAGGCGTTCGGCGGCCGTGTCCTCCAGCGTGCCGACCGTGCCGCCGATCGCCCGGCATTGTTCGATCGTCTCGAAACGCGAATCGTCCGCGCGAACCACCAGTTGCAGCGTGTACACGTAATACGGATGGCTGAACCGCACCACGCGGGCCCGATCGGGTGTGATCTCGACGCCGTTCATGGCAAAGTCGAAATCCCGCCGCTGCAATCCCGGCACGAGGCTGCCGAACTGGTACTGGACGAATTCGATCCTCCGCCCCAAGTCCGCGGCCAACGCCTCGGCGATTTCCACTTCAAAGCCGATGTTGGTCTCGGGCTTGTCCGGGTCCTTGAAAATGTACGGCGCTCCGCCCTCGGCATCCGCTGCCCAACGCAGCGGCGGCAGATCGTTGCCGGGCGGTTCGGCGGCCGGCGCCGCCGTTCGTTCTGCGCAGGCCAGCAAGCCGGCGACCGCCAACAGGACGCCGGTGATGGGATGAGATTTCTTCAAACCCGGCCCTTTCTCTGACTTAGCCATGGTAACCCGAAGCGTCAGCGAGAACCGGGCCCGTTACCACATCACCTCGCTGACGCGTCGAGTTGCTTCTTCCCGTTGCTTCATGGGCGGCCGCCGGTGATCTTGCGGAGCAGTTCAAAGAAGCCCTGTTTCCGCGGATGGCCGATCTGCCAATCGACCGGGACCGACTGGTAACCGGCCTCGAACGGTTCGCCGCTCTTCCGAAAGTCGAAGTAGCCCCACGAGGCGTATTGGCCGACCGCTGCCAGGAAATTGTTCGTCGGCTGGTCGAAATCGAAATGATCGTCCTCGTTGAACAGAATCGGCACGGGCCGATAGCCGGGGACCTGACGCGTCTGGCGGACCATCGCGGCGATCCGCTGCGGATCGTTGACGCCGTTGCCGTGCAGCAGCAAAAAGTCGGACGCGCGGACCACGTTCTCCCGCGGAATCGTGCCGCCGCCATAGCTGGTGCTGACCAACAACCGGCGACCGTCGCGCGTGATGCCCTTGACCCGTTCGATCAATTCGTGAACCCGCTCGGGACGCAGGATGGCGTGATCGTAACGCACGTTGCACTCGTTGTTGACCTCGATCAACACGTTGCGATATCCTTTTGCCAAAACCCAGTTGACGGCGTTGTCCACGCCGCGGATCACGGCCGCCTCGTCCTGCAGGCGTTCGTCCTGGCCAAAGTAGTAGATCCCCAGGATGACCGCCATTCCCAGCGTGTCCGCCGTGTCGAGTACCTGTTCGAGCCGATGCATGTAGTCCGGCCGCAAGCCGCCGTCGGCGGTTAGCGCCGAGTTATGCCAGGGCTGGTCGCGCGAATAGCCTTGGGGGCTGCCGCCCTGCAGATTGATCGTAAAGGCCAGCAGGCCGTGGTCTCGCCAGGAGGGCATTGCCGCGAGGAACTCGCGGGTATTGCGTTGGGCATCCCAGCGACCGGTGTCGGGATACTCCCAACGGGTGACCGTGTCCGGATTCAGATCGTCGAAGATCCCCTGGACCATGCGGCTGTTCATCAACAGGCCTTCGAGCTTCAGGCCCTGAAACTCGCGGCCTTCGTAGGTCGGTCGCCCGTTGATCAAGAACATCTCGCCGCGAATCGCCACGTCGGTTTGACGGGCTTTTTCGGCGGCGCTGGCGTGAGTCGTCCCCACGCATCCCAACGCGACAAGCAGTACCGGGATGGCAGTCAGTCGTTTCATGGAAGCTCCCCTCGAGTGTGGATTCAACGTTTCCGGTTGATGGCAAGTTTCTGCGGGTGCGAGTCCAGGGATCGCCGAAATCTCAGGTCTTCAGGCATGACGCTACCGACCGCCGGCATCCTTCTCGAACTCGGCGTACAACCCAGCCAGCCCCGCTTCTTCGTGGTTGCCCGCGAACACCACGACCCGATATCGCATGGTGAATTCATCGCCGGCCTTCAATTCCCGGTCTTCGAGCCAGACGGGGGTCGGGGAAAAGAATCCGTAGTTGCGGTTGAACCAGGGCGCGGGCGAGTACGGATTGGCCGGGTGCTGCATAATGGCCAGGCCCTCGGTTTGCCCATGATGCGGGCCGTAGCAGGCACACCACGCCGCCGTCTTGCCGCGCGTGCCTTCTTCGCCGCGGTTCCCGTCGGCGTCGACCAGGGTGCCGCCGCCATCGACGGCCAGCGCGGGGTTCATGCGAGCGGCGAACAAGGAATGGCCGGTCTTCTGAATCAGCAGGTCCTGCAGAATGTGGAAATCAAATTGGAAATCGAGTACGCGAACGGTGGGCGACGGAGCCGTGATCGTCACGGTCCGCGTGTCCCGCAACTGAGGCTCCTGGCCGGGCTTGGCCCACTGGGCGACGTCGCTCAGCACGACCTTCGCTCCCGCGTTCTCGACAATCCGAGGTGCCGTGGCGGTGATCTGTCCCGTTTTCAATTCGTGGAACGGCTGCCAGTAATTCGATCCACTCACGCGGTCGCAGCTGAGGAACAGCGAGGTGTGGTGCGGCCAAGGCTCCGTGTTGTAGGTGGTGACCGACTGGCCGCTGAGCGGCCCGTTGACGGGGTAGAAATGCGGATACTTCAAGTCGTCGCCGAACCGGTAGGCCGTGAACTCGCGATCGCCCACCAGTACGACGACCCGGTTCTGCTCCGCGACCGCCCGCACGGCCAATGCCCCGGCGGCATCCGCTGGTTCCGCCCCCTGCGCAACCATTCCCGCCGTCCCGCAGGCAAGCCCAACGACCAAAAACAGCAACTTTCTCGCGCGTCTCATGGTGAATCCCTTTCGTTTCCGATCAAGCCTGTCGTTCTGTGAAGTAATCCGGGCAGACTCGCTTTGCCAGCCCGCCCAAGGTCGTCGCCATCGTACACGATCCAAATGCCTCGTGCCAGAACGAGCGTTATCAATGCCGAGCGTAGAAGTGGTAGTCGACGGTGGGTTGGAATATCTTGCCAGGTTCCAGGCTCAGTGACCAGCGGACGGTCGAGCTGTTGTTGACGGCGGGCGAGCCTCGATATTGGTTCCAGTCGTCCTCGCGATACGGAGCCAGCGTAATTTTGCCGTCGTCGCTGGCCTGTTCGGCGCGGCCGCCGAAGCGGAAGCCGATCTCCAACGCGATCGGCTGCGACTTGAAGCTGGTCACTTCGAGCGTCACACGCTGTCGTATTTTCGCGTAATGATGACCGTCCCAGGTCAGGGCTTGCAATTGGCGATCGACCTCCTCGGTGTTCATGCTACCGCGGACATCGATGGCCACGGTCACGGGCACGCGGACGCTGCCCTTGGGCGACGTGTAGGTCAGCAGCTCCTGGGCCAGCGGCTGGCCGCCTTGCATGATCAAAGCGGCGCCGGTGGTCCAGGGCATCGTGCCGGTATTGGTCAGCTGGATCTGTCGCCAGACTTCGTTGCTGGACAGCGTCAAGGGGGATCCGGCCGACGAACCGCTGGGCGCCGTGGCGATGTCGGACCGCTTGACCAGTACGTCCCACGTGTAGACGTCTTGGTACGGCGCCGGCGTATTGTAGATCGGGATCGCCGCGCGTTCGCCTTTTCGCAAGCGGAACTTGGGCAGATTGTAGACGAACAATTCCTGAGTCGCGGCGGCGGTCAGTTCCGGCGGCAGCGCGATGCCCGCGGGCTCGGCAGCAACGTCCGGTTGGGGAGCGCGGAATTCGCCGGCTCGCTGCGTGAACAGGGCGTTGGAAAGATCGTTGCGGAACTGGCCCGACAGCTGCGGGGCGGCTTGTTGCAAGGCGTCGCGAAGCGTCTGTTCCAGGACCAGTGGGCTGGGGATCGTACGGAAACGGAAATTGGGGACGCCGACCACGATATCGATCGGCGTATCGATCAGATCCTCGGCTTCGTTGATCAATTCAGCCTGCAGCGAGATCTCGGCCATCTTCTGCGGCCCGTCGCCCTCGGGCAACTGGATGCGATAGGTGGGAATCCAGCGCACGCCGGGTCGGAAATAGGCGATCATCAACTCGCGCCGCTGGCCCGCTTCGGCGAACCGAAAAGTCAGCCGCTTGGTGCGCTCTGTCGTGGTCACCGTACGGGCCAACGTCGTTTGCATGTCGCGAACCGTCAGGCGTTTTACGTCACCGGCCGGGATCAAGACATCGCCGTCTGTGGTGCGGAGCACGAAATGGGTGCCGCTGATCGCATGGAGGCGTGAATGGGCCAGTTCCGCCGAGGCGTTGGCCGGGATCGTCCGCATGCTGGACAGATGCCCGGCGAGCGGTTCGAACGACGGCCGGACTGCATCGGAGATCGGCACAGGCGTCTCCTGGGTCAGCACCGCCTGGATCACACCGCTCAGCGGCACCCCGTCGCGCAGATCAACGCTACACGATTTGCCCACGTTGGCTTTCAGCACCTCGATCGTTTCCAAACACGGCAGACTCTTGGCTTCGCGCTGGGTGACGTCGACCCATCCGGCGACCATGCCGATCATACGACCTTCGCGCGGCGTGGCCCAAAACGAGCCCAGCACAGCGGCGTCCGGGACGGTGGTCAGATGGATTTCACCGCGGTCGTCCGTCGTGGCGGCGCCGCGTTTGACGATCAAGCAATAGCCGTCTTTGAAGACGATCACACGTTCGGTTTGCAGCTCGAGCAGCGCGGCATTCTCCGCCGACTCGGCGGCCGTCGCCAGCGACGAAGAAAGGACAGGCAGACAGGCGACCAGGAGAAGTAGAAGAAGTGAAACCGCGGTCCCGTGCTCCCCGATGGGTGGCTTGGAAAATGGGCACGGATCGTCGAGGGGGTCGAACATGGACATCATGGACGCTCCTATTGTTGGGAGAGTGAAATCGGCGAGGATGGCATGATCGGGCATCATTCGAGAACGCAGGGCGTTCGCATCAGGCTGCCACCTGTATTGTAACGGTCGCTTTCATTCGCGTCGATTCGCGCGGTCCGCGGGCCCATCCATTCACGACCCGGTTGACTTGTTTGGTACAGCGGTCTATGCCTGACCGCACCAACTGCCAGGCTGTGGGACAAGATAACATGGATATCCTGCGACTGGTGCCATCTGCCACGGCGGGCAGCCCGGCCTACGGCGGTCGTGGAGTCTCAAGGGGCCTTGGACAATTTTGTTGCGGCAAACAAGAAAAGTGCTGGCAAGTCCTTTGCGGAAAGATTACCATGTTGTCGAATGTTGCGATTGGCTTGGCCCCATATCCCCAGCGAGGAGACAACACTGTGTTACGCTTTGCCGCTCTGGTTCTTACTGCCGTCGGTTTATGGATGACGCCAGCCGTTGCCCAAGAGCAGAACAAGCCGCCGGAGGGGTTCGTCGCGTTGTTTAACGGAACCGACTTGAGCGGTTGGTATGGCTTAGGGCATTTCGACCCTCGGAAATTGTGGGCGATGAGCGACGAGGAGCGGGCTGCCAAGCGGGAGGCCGACATGGCCGACGTTCTGGCGCACTGGACGGTCGAGAACGGCGAGTTGGTCAACGACGGTCACGGCGTGTACTTGACCACGGATCGCGAGTTCCGCGACTTCGAGTTTTGGATCGACTACAAGACCGTCGCCAAAGCGGACAGCGGGATCTACCTCAAGGCCACGCCTCAGGTCCAGATCTGGGATTTTACCGAGGCGGGTGGCAAGTGGGCCATCGGGGCGGACAAGGGGTCGGGGGGGTTATGGAACAACAGTGCGGGCGCACCGGGCAAGGACCCGCTGGTACTGGCCGACAAGCCGTTTGGCGAATGGAATCGGATGCGGATTTTGCAGCTGGGTGCGCGGACGACCGTCTATTTGAACGACAAGCTCGTGGTCGATCATGCCATTCTGGAGAATTTCTGGGATCGCAAGAGTCCGCTGTTTCCGCAGGGGCCCATCCAGTTGCAGACGCACGGCGGGGAAATCCGCTGGAGGAACGTCTTTGTGCGCGACATTCCCGCCGACGAGGCGAACCGCATTCTGGCGAAACATTCTGAAGACGGCTTTGTGTCGATCTTCAACGGCCAGGACTTGACTGGCTGGATGGGGCCGGTGGAGAATTACGAAGTTCGCGACGGGGCGATCGTGTGCAAGCCGGGCAAGGGCGGCACGATCCATACGCAAGAGGAATACGACGACTTTGTGGTGCGCGTGGAATTCAAACTGCCGCCGGGCGGTAACAACGGCTTGGCGATTCGTTATCCCGGATCGGGCGACACGGCTTACGTCGGCATGTGCGAGTTGCAGGTGCTTGATTCCGAGCATCCCAAGTATGCGAATTTGGATGATCGGCAATTTCACGGCTCGGCCTACGGCATGGCGGCCGCTCGGCGAGGCTATCTGCGCCCCACGGGCGAATGGAACTTTCAGGAAGTCATGGTCGAGGGCTCACGGATTAAGGTCGAATTGAATGGCAACGTTATTCTGGATGCAGACCTCGCACAGGTCACCGAGTTCATGGGGAACCGTCCCCATTCAGGAAAAGACCGCAGGCGAGGGCATTTTGGCTTTGCCGGGCATTCCGATCCCGTGGAGTTCCGAAACGTGCGTATCAAACAGTTGAGTGGAACGTAGCGGTTATCCCGTCGGGATGATGGGTAGGCCGTGGCGAAGAATGGGAAATTCGTACAGGAAAGACTGGACGAATTTCCAATCTATCGTAAAACAGAGTGCCGGGACCATTCTTGAAGACCTTACCGGATGTTCTGCCATGCCCAGGATTCTTGTAGCAGAAGACAGCGCGACGCAGGCCATGCAAATCCGCGGCCTGTTGGAAGAGGCCGACTACGAAGTCGATCTCGTCAGCAACGGCAAAGAAGTATTGCAGCGGCTGCAGAGTGGACCGGCCGTGGATCTGGTGTTGACCGACATGGTCATGCCGGTGATGGATGGCCTGCAGTTGGTGCGGGCGATCCGGGTGTATCATTCGGCCATCCCCGTGATCCTGATGACCAGTCAAGGGACCGATGCGATTGCCATCGAGGCGTTGGAGGACGGTGCGGCGGGTTACGTACCCAAGTCGCAGGTGAGCCTGCGTTTAGCGGACGAGATCGCTCAAGTCCTGAATGTCTCGCAGATCAACCGTAGCTATGAACGGCTGCTAGGCTGCCTGGTCCGGAATCAGTTCTCGTTTCAACTGACCAACGACGTGGCCCTGATCGATCCGCTGATCGATCTGCTGCTGCAGATGATGATGGGCATGAAGCTCTGCGATTCGACGGACAGAATCCGCGTGGGCTTGGCGATCGAGAACGCTTTGTTAAATGCCTTGTACCGGGGCAATTTGGAGATTTCCACCGCAGAGATGCCGAGTACGCGAGAACTGTTGCTGCAAGAACCGCCCTCGGCCGGCCTGGTGGAACAGCGACTGCTGCAGGCTCCGTATTGCGAGCGGAAGATCTACGTGGACGCGGTGATGTCTTCCGACGAGGCGCGTTTTTTCATCCGCGACCAGGGGCCGGGATTTGACGTGACCAAACTGCCGGGCCGCGGGGATCCGGATGTATTGGAAAGCGAAGGCGGACGTGGGTTGCTGCTGATTCAGACCTTTATGGACGAAGTGACGTTCAACGCAGTGGGCAACGAGATTACCATGCTCAAGCGGCGAGAGGCTTGATGCGAGGGCGAGAGGGTATGCCGTGATTGAAATCAAGCACCGATCTTCGGGACAAGTACTTCATCGAGTCGATGCGGACACGCTCGAGGGCGCGATCCTGTCCGGACTCAAGCTAGCGGGAGCCAACCTGGCAGGCATGAACCTGAATAAGGCCAATTTTCGCAGCACCGATCTCCGTCAAGCCGATTTGACGAATTGCAAGCTCAACGGGGCAAACTTTTACGAATGCAGTTTGGCCTTTGCCAATCTGGACGGTGTGGAATGCACCAAATCGGACTTCACCGAAGCGACCCTGGAGGGTACCCATGCCCACAACGCCGACTTTAGCGGCAGCATCTTCCGGTACTCCAGGCTTCCGAATTGCGATTTCACCGGATCGAAACTTGTCAAGTGCGACATGAGCGTCTGCGACGCGCGCGGCAATTTCTCCAATACCGACATGACCGAGGCGGATCTGCGCGGCACCAAAATGGAAGGCGCCGTCCTGCGTTACGCGGAACTGACCAAGGCCAAGCTGGACGGCGCCAATCTACTCAAAGCCGATTTGACCCACGCAAGCTATTTACCTCAACAACTCCATAGCGCACGGGCGACAGGTGTCGTTGGCCGCAGCAAGCTGGAGGTCATGAAGAAACAGCGACGCGCCTGGTGGCAGTTTTGGGGCTAGGATTGCAGGCCGCAGGAATGCCTGTAGGGAGTCGCGAATGGGGTGGGCAGCCTTTCGGCTGCCCGGACAGCCGAAAGCCGGGACTCCAACACCGGTTACGGCGACGTCCCGTTCCCGCCCCTTGCCGATCCGGATCGCTCCGATTATCATCGTTCGTTTCCCTGTTACCGCTGGAGTTTACGTCAGTGATGCGTCACGTCCTGTCCGCGATCGTACAAAATGTGCCCGGCGTTCTGGCTCATATTTCCGGAATGCTGGCCTCGCGCGGCTACAACATCGACTCGCTGGCGGTGGGCGAGACCGAGGATCCCAATCTGTCCCGGATGACGTTTGTCTTTGTCGGCGATGACCGCGTGCTGGAGCAGGTTCGGAAGCAGTTGGAGAAGATTGTCACCGTGGTTCGGGTCGAGGACATCAGCAGTCAGAACCACGTCGAACGGGACTTGATGTTGATCAAAGTCAAAGCGGCGACTGGCGGGCAGCGGAGCGAAGTTCGCGAGCTGGTGGAGATTTTCCGCGGCCGGATCGTCGATGTCGGCGAAGGCGAAGTGATGATCGAGATTTCTGGACGCGAGAACAAGGTCCAGGCGTTTATCGAGCGGATGCGTCCGTTCGGCATCAGCGAACTGGTCCGTAGCGGCCGCATCGCCATGGTCCGCAGTACGGCGTCGAAAGGCGACGAGCCGGATGACGTACGGCGGTAGGACGCAAGCCGGTCGGTCTGGGAAAAGCGACTTCGTATCAGAACCGGATCATTCAGCAACCGGTGTGAACTCGATTACTTTAAGAATAGGAGACGACAGGAGCTATGGCCGCGAAAATTCTCTACGACAAAGATGCCGATCTCTCGCTGCTCAAGGGCAAAACCATCGCCATTCTGGGATATGGTTCCCAAGGACACGCCCAGGCCCTGAATCTGCGGGACAGTGGCTGCCAGGTCGTGATCAGCGAACTGCCGGGCACCAAGAACTACGACCTGGCCGTGTCGCACGGCTTCCAGCCTTTGGACATCGAGGAAGCGACCAAACGCGGCGATCTGATCAACATCCTGTTGCCGGACGAACTGCAGGGGGACATCTATCGCAGTCTCATCCGTCCCAATCTCCAGCCGGGCAACGTGCTGATGTGCTCGCACGGTTTCAACGTCCATTATGGCCAAGTCGAGCCGCCGCCGGGCGTTGATACGCTGCTGGTAGCGCCCAAAGGCCCCGGCCATCTGGTCCGTAGCGAGTTTGAAAAAGGCGGCGGTGTGCCTTGTTTGATCGCGGTTGGCAGCGGTGCCTCGGAAGAAACGCTGGCTCTGGGCCTGGCGTATGCGAAAGGGATTGGCGGCACCCGCGGGGGCGTGATCCAGACGTCATTCGCCGAAGAGACAGAGACGGACTTGTTCGGCGAGCAAGCCGTGTTGTGCGGCGGCGTCAGCGAGTTGGTCAAGGCGGCCTTCGATACGTTGGTCGAAGCCGGCTATCAGCCGGAGATGGCGTTTTTCGAGTGTTTGCACGAGCTGAAGTTGATCGTCGACTTGTTCTACCAGGGCGGCCTCAGCTATATGCGGTACAGCGTTTCCAACACGGCGGAATACGGGGACTACTCGCGCGGCCCGCGGATCGTCAACGAACAGACGCGGACGGAAATGAAAAAAATCCTCAAGGAAATCCAGAGCGGCGAGTTTGCCCGCGAATGGATCCTGGAGAACAAGGCTGGTGCCCCGGTGTTCAAGGCGCATCGAAAACGCGAGCAAAAACTGTTGCTGGAGCAGGTCGGACGGCAACTGCGCGGTCTGATGCCCTGGATCGACGCCAAGGAAGTCTGAGTGCAACGGTCGTCACCTAGCCCGGTCTCGTCGAGACCGGATTCGCAGGTTCGGCAGCGGCGCCAGGTCGTTTGCAGCGAGAATTTGCGTCGGTGACCGTTTCGCATCGTCTTCGCCGAGGCTTACTCGGCGCATTTGGTTTGCGGTCCAAGCGCCAGGCAGGCTGTTGCGATGCTTGAATCAACGTCCCCCAAACTCACAGGCTGTCGATTTAATCGGTGACGGCACGTGGGGTAAGCTTCCAGCTTGCCGACGTTGCCCATGTTCAATTTGCTATTTTGCTTCCGTTGCCCATGTCGCAAGCTGGAAGGTTACGCCACGATTGAATCAACCGCCCGCTCAGCGGGGGCCGTGAAAAGAGTGCAAATTCCACCCTACGCAGAAAGAATGTCCACCACTTCCCTGCACGTCCAGCACGAGCGACAGTTCGAAGGCAACCGGTTCGTCTATCCGGTCATCAGCCGGCGGAGTCGTGGTCTGTCGATTGGGGTCAATCTCAATCCGGACAAACTCTGCAATTTCCACTGCATCTATTGCCAGGTGGACCGTTCCGTGGCGGGGGAAACGCGGTTTGTGGAACTAGACCGTCTGGTGGCCGAACTGGACGAGTTGCTGGCAGCCGCGGTATCCGGCACGTTGTTCGAGAGCGGCAAGTTTCGCAGCGTGCCCCTGGATTTGCGGCGTTTGAACGACATTGCTTTTTCCGGGGACGGCGAACCGACGACCCATCAGAATTTTGACGAGATCATTGCGGCCTGTGCCGAGGTCAAGCGCCGCCACGGCTTGGGCGATGTGAAAATGGTGTTAATCACCAACGCCAGCCGATTTCATCGTCCGCACGTCCAACGCGGCTTGGAAATCCTGGATTGTAATCAAGGCGAAATCTGGGCCAAACTCGACGCGGGAACCGAGGCGTATTTTCGGCTCGTGGACCGTTCGCCGATCTCGTTAAGCCGCGTGCTGGAAAACATCACCCAGGCTGCCCGGATCCGCCCGCTGGTCATTCAGTCGCTGTGGATGCAAATTCACGGCGAGCCGCCGTCCCGTGAAGAAATCCGGGCTTTTTGTCAGCGGCTGTGCGACATCACCGCCTGTGGGGGCAGGTTGAGTCTGATTCAGATTTACACCATCGCCCGACGTCCGGCGGAGAGTTTTGTCGCCCCGTTGTCGGACGAGCAAGTGGACGAAATTGCCGGGATCGTACGCGGTGAGACGGGACTGCCGGTCGATTCATACTACGGTGTCGGGGCATAAACCTTTCATGAATTTCCGTAACTTGCCCTTGGCGGCCTTTTCTCCAAACCGAATTCGGCTAAGATGTTAGGCTCGTGAGATAGCACGCCAAGATGGGGACGACCTCTGGCATCTTTGGCTTCTAGGCCACGAGCTTGATTTGATCTTCAGGTTCCAACCTGTCCCCAGCGAACATAATCCTCCCTTGCCTGTACCTGTGACTATGGACCTTGCCAAGCTTCGCAATATCGGAATTTCCGCCCACATCGACTCGGGCAAAACCACGCTCAGCGAACGGATCCTGTTCTATACCGGCCGCATCCATCGCATGGAAGAGGTGGGCGGCGGCGGTGCCGGCGCGACCATGGACCACATGGAGTTGGAGCGGGAGCGTGGGATCACGATCACCAGCGCCGCAACCAGCGTCGAATGGAAGGAGTTTGCGATCAACTTGATCGACACCCCCGGCCACGTGGATTTCACGGTCGAGGTCGAACGCAGCCTGCGCGTGCTTGACGGGGCCGTCCTGGTGTTGTGCGCCGTCGGCGGCGTGCAAAGTCAGACGATTACGGTCGATCGGCAGATGAACCGCTACCACGTGCCGCGGCTGGCGTTCATCAACAAGATGGACCGAGCCGGGGCTGATCCTTTTCGCGTGGTCCGTGACCTGAAGGAAAAACTGGGCGATGACGCGCTGCTGATGCAGATCCCGCTGGGCGCCGGAGACCAATTCCAAGGAGTCGTCGACCTGGCGACCATGCAAGCCCTGTACTTCGACGGTCCAGAGGGCGAACACATCCGCATCGAGCCCATCCCAGCCGACGTGGCCGAGTTGGCGCGAGAATGGCGCATGAAGATGCTCGAAAGCTTGGCGATGTACAGCGACGAGTTGATGGAGCGTTTGCTATCCGAGGAAGAGATCTCGGCCGAAATGATCCACACCGTCACACGCATGGTGGTTCAGCAACTGGATGTAACTCCCGTGTTTTTGGGCGCCGCGTACAAGAACAAGGGCGTTCAGCCTTTGCTGGACGCGATCACGCGCTATTTGCCCTCGCCGCTGGAACACGAGATTCACGCCAAAGCGTGGGACAACGCCGCTGTAACGGTACCGCTGGAGCCCGATCTGGAAAAGCCGTTCGTCGGCATGGCATTCAAAATCGTGGACGATCCTTACGGTCAGTTGACGTTCATGCGAGTGTATCAAGGCCGCATTGAAAAGGGCAACACGTACATCAACCAGCGGACGGGACGCAAGGAGCGTTTTAGCCGGATCGTGCGGATGCATGCGGACGAGCGCAAGGAAATGGCGGAAGCTCAAGCCGGCGACATCGTCGCGGTGATGGGTATTGACTGTGCCAGCGGCGACACGTACGCCGCCACGCCCAAGTACTGTACGCTGGAGAGCATGTTCGTGCCGGAGCCGGTGATCAAGATCGCGGTCAGTCCACAAAGCCGCAACGATGCCGACAAGTTGGGCAAGGCCCTGGCTCGCTTCCGCAAGGAAGACCCCACGTTCCGCGTTTCCACCGATCAAGAAACGAACGAAATCCTGGTCGAAGGCATGGGCGAACTGCACTTGGACGTCTACATGGAGCGGATTCGCCGCGAGTACAAAGTCAACGTGCTGGTCGGCGCGCCCAAGGTCAGTTACCGCGAAGCGCCGACGCAGCCGATTTCGTTCGACTACAAACACAGGAAGCAGACGGGGGGATCCGGCCAGTACGCGCACATCGTCGGCCGCTTCGAACCGCTGGCCGAAGACGTTCCGGAGCCGTTCGTGTTCGACGAGGAAGTCGTCGGCGGGCGCGTCCCCAAGCAATACATCCCGTCGGTGAAGAAGGGCTTTGAGGACTGTTTGCTCAAAGGACCGGTCGCCGGGTTCCCGGTGATCGGACTGAAAACGGTCCTGACGGACGGCTCGTACCACGAGGTCGACAGCAGCGATCGGGCTTTCCAAACCTGTGCCCAGGGCTGTTTTCGAGAGACCTTCATGAAGACGCGGCCGGTACTGTTGGAACCGGTCATGAAGCTCGACGTCGAGGCCCCCGACCAGTTCCAAGGGCCGGTGACCGGCGACGTCGTCAGCCGCCGGGGGATCATCATGTCAACCAGCAATCGCGACGGCTTGGCCTTGATTTCCGCCGAGGTCCCGTTGGCCGAGACCTTCGGCTATGCCACCGACTTGCGGAGCATGACGCAAGGCCAAGGGACGTTTACCATGGAACTGCTGTGCTATCGCCGCGTGCCGGCCAGCATCCAGGAAGAGATCATCAAGAAGCGGAAAGAAGATAGCTGAGACTTTCGCCCGCACGCCGCGCCATACCTCGGAAAAGGCCGCCGGCGGACCTCGGCGGCCGGGCGAGTTTCCGCCCAGCGTTCAGTCCGCGGCTTCTCGAACCAATTGGTGCCGACACCACGCGGCGTCGTCCTCGGTCAAATCGCCCGGGGGCGGTTCGTCGTAACGCAACAGCGCGGGATAAGGACCGCTGTCCCAGCAACGGCTGAACACGGCTTGCAGGTCCAACATTACATCGGGGTCGCCCGCAGCAAGCGGGATGCCGATCCGCGGCAGTCGTTCGCGCAGCGTGGCGGGATAAAATTCGCAATAACGCGGACGCCGAGAGACCACGACCACATACTGCCACTGTGACGTGTCACCGAACTGGTCGGGTTCGACGCGGAACAGACGTTTTCCGCCTCGCAGCAGGTCGATTTCCACCAGGTGCGCGTCGGCATGCCAAAGTTCATCCCGTTTGTCCAAGTAGGAATCGCGTCCGGGGCCCGGATCCTTGTTGTCGGGGCTCAGCACCTCGATCGCCGTCACAATGCGGTTGCCCGCTGCCGGCTCGATGATGTGAATGATCGGCTGCGTAATCTCCTCGGCGACGAATTCCATGACCAATGGACGGTCGGGCCGCGTCAGAACGGCCACGCCCCCCTCGCCGAACGGGGCTCGCACGATCGACACGTCCGGACGAATGGGACGGCGATGTTCGACCACATACAAGCGGTCCTGTGTCAACGCTGCATAGCGCGGCCGCAATTGCGGCTGCAACGCCTCGCTAATGTAGGTCACCAAGCGATCGTGAAAATCCGGCCAAATCTGCGGCCGTTCGATGTACGGGTCCATTCCAGGAAACGGGCATGGCATGGGTGAGCCTCCTTACCGGTTATTGTACGGCATCCGGGCCGAGCTTCCCAGCTGTTCCGCTCACGGTTCGTACAGCAACGCCCGGTCGTCGAGCGGACGGACCCAGATATTGCGAAACCGCACGGGGCTGTCGTGGTCCTGCAAGAACACGGGGCCCACGCCGATTCGCTGCTGCTGCTCCCAGATCTTGGCCAGGTACGGCGTCGTGCCGTAGCGGAATGGATGGTACGGCGAGCGTGGTGCGCCGAACTTGGCTTGATCCTGTACCAGCACGCCGTTCAAGTGGGCCGTAATCGAGCCATCCTCGACAATCTCGCCGTTTTCGTCCCGGCGCGGCGCCCGATAGCGGATGTCGTACACCTGCCACTGGCCCGGCTTTCGACAGGCGTTGACCAGCGGTTTCGAAAAGCCGTAAATCGCGCCCATGTCGTCCATCGTGAGTTCGTCCTTGCCGAACGAATTGAAGATTTGCAATTCGTAGTTGCCATGCAGGTAGACGCCGCTGTTTCCCGATCCCTGTTCGGGCAGCATGAATTCCACGTGGATCTCGGCGTCGCGAAAATGCAGTTTCGAGACCAAATGGTTTGTTCGGACTTGGCCGCGCGTCGAGACCAGCGCGGCGTCTTCGATCGGCCAATCGATCTCGTTGCCCTCCATGCTGAGGAATCGGTTCGTGCCGGCTCCGTCGAACAACACGATCGCGTCGTCCGGCGGTGGGGCGGGCAACGGATCCGGCGGGGACTGGTCGGCTGCCAACAGGGACGCTAATACGTAAAGTTGGATGAACATCGGTTGCTCCTTGAACCATCGACGGTCGAAATTTCGGTGATACGGCAAGTATGCCGCAGGATCGATCCGGCGCGAAGTGCGGAAGTCACCGGTAACTCCGGCAATCCGGTGGGTGCAGACCAGCCGGTTCCGCGTTACACTCTGGCATAGCGCGACCCACCGCCGCCCTGAAAGGAAATGGTTTTTCGAGAATGCTTCGGCCCGCGGATGGCAGAGCGAACCCACGGATCTTCAACTCACGCCTCGTCCGTGGGACCGTTCTGCCATCCGCGGGCATTGCCTTTGGCGTGTTAAAGACCATCTGGATCTCGGATGTGCTTATGGAACTCGGCCGGTTTGAGAGGACGTTTTGATGAGTGACTTGCCCGAATCGTTGGCCATCGCGGGGGCTTGGGGATACATCGGCCGGAAATTCCTGGACACTGCGCTGCGCCGCCATGTTCCCACGTTCGTCTACGATCCGGGCGTCGTGCCGGACGACATAGATCCGAACGCTCTGACGCGCATGAAGGATGAAGCCGAGTTCTATCGCTTGCCGGCCGATTTGTTTCATTTAGCGACGCACCCCGAGCACCGTCGCGTCGGGCAGCAGATCTTGTTCGAACGGGTACAGCGGGAACCGTTGTCGATCCTGAATGAAAAGCCGATGGCCAGCCCCGAGTCGCCGGAGGACTGCGCTCGGGTCGTCGCCGCGGCGCATCGCAGCGGTGCGGTGACGCTGTACGATTTCCCGGAGCTTTATGATCCGTTGACGGAACGAATCATCGAGCGACTGTGTTCGTACCGCGAGGTGACCGTCACGGACATCGCGCTGTGCCGCTCCAAAGATCGCGAAGCGCCGGACAATCCACGGAACTACAAGCGCATGGTCCCGATTCAATATCAAGAGTCGGTGCATTGCTTGGCCTTTGTGCTGTTCGTCCTCGCCCGCTTGCGCGGCAGCTTGGCCGAGGTGTTCGAGGGCGGCGTCCGCCTGCGGGCTGAATCCGAGCCCTACGAGCCGCCGAACCCGGATGTCTACCCTCACGTGGTCGACGGCCGGTGCCGCTATCGGCTTTCGCTAGGCGGCGTGCAGATCGAGGGCCTGACGGATTTCAAGGCGGGCGCGGAATTCGCCAAGCGGCGAGTCTTCCGGGGCCGCGGAGACGGCCGGCCGTTTTGCATCGAGGTGGATTACTTGGAAGGCCGCAAGCGGCTATGCATCGACGGCGTCGAGCAGACGATCGATCCGCGTGCGGATTCCTACGAATCCGTGTTGAGGACATTCGCCCGCTGGCGACGGGAGACGCCGCGCGACGATTTGATGGCGGGCATCTACCCGAATCCTGTCTTCGCACAAATCACGTATCAGTTGTCCAGTGCCCTGTGGCGAGCCAGCCGCGACCGCGCCGAGTTGAATTTCGCCGACTTGGACGACGTGCTCCAATTCGATGCGGGCTTTCGAGAGGCATTGCCGCAGTTGCCGCGATACAGGTAAGTATCCGCAAAGAAATAACTGTCGGGTTTCCAGGTGAGCGGCAAGGCGCTAGCCGCCGGTGAAGCCTAGCCACGCATTCCGCCAAAAAACCGAGGCTAGCGCCTTGCGGCTCACCGTGTCCGGGTGCCGCCGTGATCCGACTCGCCGTATCCCGGGCGAACTTCGTTGGCGCCGTACCGAATTGCCCGTACACTACATTTCTGACGGCGCGAGTTTCCCTACCTCAGCGGAGGACACGTCATGGCAAGCATTCGTCGATACCTGAGCGTTACAACGGCGCTGGTATTCATTGCCGGCAGTTCCGCCCTTGGGCAGTCGCTATATCCCTACTATGCCCCCAAGCTGCAGAACAGCAAGGACGGCCAGGTGCATGATTTCCCGCTCGGAGTGCTTTCGGCCACAGGGCGTCTGGAGCCCGGGGCGACGGCTATCGTCGTGCGGGACGTGGGGCCCGACGGCCCCGGGCAACGGGGCGGTTTGCAGGTGGGTGACGCGATCATCGCCATCCAGGGCAAGGCCATGCCGCCGTACTCGAACGAACTCGATGCCGGTTTGGCGGGCCCACAAGCCGTGTTGGCCTCGGCCTTGGATGAACGGTGCTCCCAGCCCGATCCCAAGTTGAAAACGGACGCATGGGCCACCACTACGAGATTACCTACGGAGGCGGCGGGCTGACGATCGTCAATACGCACGCGCATCTGGCTTGGGGCTTGGCGGACAAGTGCGGCGGCCGCATCGACGCGGCGGCCTGGAACCGTTCGCTGGGCGAAATCGCCAAGGCGATGACCAGCAACGGGGCCGTCGGCTATTCCTCGGGTGCCCGCGGCGACAACGACGCTCCGGCCCGCACGGGCGGGATGGCGGCGGCGTTGGTTATCAGCGGGCAACGTCCGGATCTGGCAGCTGCGATGGGACGGTGGCTGATCCTGAAGAACAACCGGATGCGGCACGCCCACACGAACTGTGCGATGGGCCTGTTCTTCGGCACGGCGGGAATCAAGCAAGCCAATCCTCGCCAGCTGCCGAGCCACTTGCAGAATTGGCTGCCGTACTTCGAGTTGTGCCGTAGCGCTCACGGCGCGGCGAGCTACTTCGGCTCGAAACGCAATTTCGGAGGCGACGAGTACCTGGGCCTTGCCCCGTTGGCCAATGCGACGATCGCGCTCATGCTGGCCTCGGCGGAAGACAAGCTGTTCCTGTTCGGCGGCAAGACGAAGGGCTGGTTGACGAAAGCGTCGCCCAGCGATCTGGCGGATGCCGCGGCGAAATCCAAGCCCCGCCCCGGTACCTCGAAATCAGACGCGACGGCTGCAGCCGGAACGGCCCCGTACCGAACATGGACAAGTGCCGACGGGCAGTATCGAGTCGTGGCGAAACTGGTCAAGCTTGAGGACAAGACGGTCCATCTGGAACGTAAGGACGATGGGGAAATCGTCGCGGTCCCCTTGGCGAAACTGAGCGCCGATGATCGGCTGGTCGTGCGGAGTCAGGCACACGATTAGTTCCTTGGAGAGGAGCATTCTGAAAGACTGGTTTCGCAAGGTCGAGCGCCAGTTGTACTACTACTTGCCGCGAGATGCTTCGGCAGACGACAAGCGGCAGCTGACGGCTGCTTCGGCGCCCAAGCGGCTCGTCTATGTTCCCGCCGTCGACAATCTGGAATTGCTGGCTCAGATTTGCTATCGCCCGACGGACACTGTTGGCCGAACGGGATCGTATTTTGTGCATTTTCGGAGTACCTGTTCCCCAACGTCCGCAGCCGCCACCGTGGCGACACAGGCGTTGCTCGACACGCTCGGTCGCCGCGGGTATGATACGGTGGATCGGGCAAATCGGGCGGAGGCTGGCAAGATGGAGACGAAAACGGTCGATCCGTACTACGAATGGCTGGGGATTCCGCCCAAGGATCAGCCGCCGAATCATTACCGCCTGCTCGGGCTGGAATTGTTCGAGGAAAACCGTAACGTGATCGACGCGGCGGCCAACCGGCAGATGAGCTTCATCAAGGAATACCAAGCCGGGGCGGATTCCGCATTGAGTCAGAAGTTGCTGAACCAACTCTCGGCCGCCAGGATCTGTTTGCTGTCGCCGGCGACAAAGACGGCTTACGATTGCGGACAAGGCCATTGTCGAGTCGCAGGCAGACCGCGCCAAGGGCGCGGCGGAGCGGGCCTTGGCCGCAGCCCGAAAATCGGAGTCCGAGGACATGGTCAAGCAGGCCACGTTGCTGTGGAGCGAACTGATGCAACCGCTGACGGACGAAGTGAAAGAAAGAGCCCGCCAGCGGCTTCGACAGAACAAGGAAACAGGGCTTTGAACGAGAACCGTGAAGACGGGATCACGACGCGTTCCTGGGGCGTTGCCCCAGGCTACGGTGGAAGCAGGCCTTCGGCCAAGGGGGTGACGCCAACATGTACAACATCAAAGAGCGTACGCGAAGGCAACCTCAACACGAACCAATATCAAGGAGATCAGCCATGCCATGTACCCGTCACGATATCCTTGCCCCGATCTTGCTGATGGCGTCATGCCTCGCCACGGCCGGCGAATTGACGGCTCAACCCAAGACGCCCGTCCCCGACGCGACGGCTCAGCAAACGGCCAAGAAGGCGGCCGGTGAGTTGTTCGCGGATCGTTTCAAGCAAGCCAAGACGACCGCCGAGAAGACGGCCTTGGCGACCGACATGATGGGCGCGGCGGGCAAGGTCCAGGCGGGTTCGGAGGATCAGTACGTCTTGCTGAAGATTGCCCGCGACGTAGCAGCCGGGACCGGCGACGCGGCAACGGCGCTGCAAGCGGTCGAGCGGCTGCTTGAACAGTTCGACGAACCGGCTGCCGAACTGATTGGCGACACGCTACTGACCGCGGCTCGCGAGGCCACCACCTCCGCCCAACACAAGGCGGTTGCCGAAGCGGCCCTGAGCCTCGCAGGGATGCTGGCGGACGCCGACCAATACGACACGGCGTTGCGTCTGTGCGAAGCCGCAAGGTCGTCGGCTCAGCGGGCCAAGTTGTATCCGCTGGCCAAGGAATTGACCGCCCAGATCGAAGAAATCAAACGTCAACAAGTCCAGTCGGAGGAGTACCGCAAGGCGTTGCGCGTCCTGGAAGACAAGCCCACGGATCCGGCGGCAAACCTGGCCGCGGGCCGGCATCTGTGTTTCGTCAAGGGGAATTGGGATCGCGGAGTCCCGATGCTGGCTCTGGGGAGCGACACGGTATTGAAGGCGGCCGCGATCAAGGATCTGCGCGGGGCCAGTTCGGCCGAGGAGCAAGTGGCCATTGGCGACGCTTGGTGGGATTTGGCGGAAACCAAGCAGGGCGAGGAGCGGGACACGCTGCGACTGCGGGCGGGAGTCTGGTATCGGCAGGCCGAGCCGAAGCTGGCCGGAGTTCTAGTCGGGCTGAAAGTCAAGCAGCGATTGGAGGAGATCTCGAAACTGGGTCGCGACATTCCGGCGGCGTCGCGCGGTCCCGCAGGCTTGCAGCCCCCACCGCTGGCGATAGCTCCGTTCGACGAGAAGGCTGCCAAGCAACATCAGGCCGCGTGGGCCAAGCATCTGAAGGTTCCCGTGTTGTGGACGAACTCCATTGGCATGCGTTTCGCGTTAATCCCGCCGGGTGAGTTTGAGATGGGATCGACCGCCGAAGAGGTGGCTCGATTGATGAAAGAAGCCGAGGCACAGAAGGCGCCGGGATGGTATCTCGAACGATTGCCTTTCGAAGCCCCCAAGCACCGCGTCAGAATCACCCGGCCGTATTATGCGGGCATCTATGAGGTGACCCAGGCGGAGTACGAGCGGGTGATGGGAACGAACCCCAGCCGCCTCAAGGGCAATCCAATCCGGCCCGTGGAACAAGTGACTTGGCACGACGCGGTGGCGTTCTGCCGTCGGCTGAGTGAAGATCCGAAGGAGAAGGCCGCCGGAGCGGTGTACCGCTTGCTGACCGAAGCCGAGTGGGAGCATGCATGCCGTGCGGGCACGACGACGCGGTACAGCTTTGGCGACGACGCAGGAATCCTTGACCAGTACGCTTGGTGGGCGAAGAATTCGCGCGGCAGCACGCAACCTGTAGGCCAGTTGCGGCCGAATGCGTTCGGATTGTTCGATATGCATGGGAACGTGTGGGAATGGTGCGCCGATTGGCACGCTGGCGACTATTACGCTAAATCTTCCCCAGACGATCCCACAGGTCCCGACTCAGGCTCGTCGCGTGTGTTGCGTGGCGGTTCCTGGGACTACGACCTTCCGGGCCACTTCCGGTGCGTGTGCCGCTACCTCCACCGCCCCGCCGACCGGAACGACAGTTATGGTTTCCGTGTCTCCAGGACTCTAACACCTTGAACCTTTACTCCTTGACTGCTTTTTCCGTCCGCTTGCCTCGGCCCGCGTTTCGATTGAATTCGGCGTCGGGCATGTCGTGCGACGCTCTTGCGCATGATTGGAGGCAAGCACTCGCATACGGTAAGATGGCAAAGACCTTGGTCGCACGAGCGAGCACGATCGACTAGGTTCGAGATGCCCAGCGGCATGGCATCCGGGTGGCCGAAAACGACTCCCGTGGCCTTCCGCCGGCCGAATCAATGAATATGTGACCGGGTGCTCACGACAAGGAGCGAAACCATGCCATTGAGCCGACATCGAAATCGCATCTTCATCCAAGCCATCCTGGTCCTGACGTGCATTGCCACGACCGGTCGCCTGACCCATTTATTTCTCGGGAACGAACTTACTCCACGAGAATCCTTGAACCGCAAGACGGGGTTTTGGACATGGCCAAACGCAAGAAACGTGAGCAGGACAGCGACTACGATGGAGCCTGGAAGGAGACGCTGCGGAGGTATTTGCGCGACCTGTTGAGGCGGTACTTCCCGCCGATCCATGCGGCGATCGACTGGAGCGTCGAACCTAAGTGGTGCGACAAGGAGCTGAGCCAGGTGGTGGGAAGAGCCAAGCGGCGCAACCAGCCGGTGGATGTGCTGGTCCGGGTGCGGTTGCTGTCGGGCTCCGAGCAGTGGATTCTGCTGCACGCGGAAATCCAAAGCTCGCCCGAGGCGGGATTCGAGCGCCGCGTGGCGCGTTATCATAGCGGGCTGTTTTCTTTCGTCTGATCGACTGGATGATGCACTTGACCGAGCCGTTGAGTCAGCGGTTCGAGCAGGAACTTCGGGAATTGGAGGAGACCTTGAATATGCCATACGTGACATCCGTAGAACGAATTGCCGAAGCGCGAGGTGGAGTCAGCCTCTTGCTGAGGCAACTTGGCAAGGTCTGCGGACGGCTGCCGGAGGACGTTGCGGATCGCATCCGCAGCTTGCCGTTTCCACAGATCGAGGCATTGGGCGAAGCCTTGCTCGGTTTCCAATCGCTGTCCGATCTGCAGAACTGGCTCGATCTGAACGAAGGTCCTGCGGAATGAAGTTCCGGCCCCGTCGGATTCCTGCCGTCTCACGCACAGACGCAAAGCTCGCGAAGCAGACGCCGTACTTGCCGAATCTTCGCGCCTTTGCGCCTTCGCGTGAAACGAACGGTCGGCCGGCTCAATGGCGGGATTGGAAGCGCAGGAATCGCTCGGGATTGCCGACCGCGCAACCCGACTTGGCCAAGCGTGTGGCGGCGCGGGCCTTCGCGGCAGCCCGGAAATCGGATTCGGACAAGTTGGTCAAGCAAGCCACGTTGTTGAGCGAACGGATGCAACTGGTGACGGAGGAAGAACGAGCCCGCCTACGGATTCGCGAGCGGGGCGTTTCGCCGCCTGCGGGTGCGGAAGGGCAAGAACGAGGGACAACCACCCGACAAATCATTGAAGTTGCCACGCATCAAGGACAAGGGAACACTAATCTCCGCTAATCACCGCTAATTGCTAATTGGGACGCATTCATTAGTGGTCCGTCTGATCGACTGCACCCGGATCGAAACGGGATGACGCATCGGCATGGATCGCGTAGAATACACCAAGCTTACGCCAACGCGTTTCTGCTCCGTGTCGGTTTGGCTGCAAGGAGTCCGCTGGTGAGCGAGTACGACAGCCCGTGGAAAGAGGCCATCGAGTGGTTTCTGCAACCGTTCCTCGAATTCTTCTTTCCGGACGTAGCCTGGGAAATCGACTGGAGCCGGCGGTATGAAAGCCTGGACAAAGAACTCCAGCAGATCGTGCGCGAAGGGGAGTTGGGGTTGCGGTTGGCCGACAAGCTGTTCAAGGTCTGGCGACTGGACGGCGAGGAGGCTTGGGTGCTGATCCACGTCGAGGTGCAGAACCAAGCCGAAGAGCAATTCGGCGAGCGAATGTACGTGTACCACTACCGCATCTTCGACCGTTTTCGCCGGCCCGTGGTCAGCTTGGCCGTGCTGGGCGACGAGCAGCGAAGCTGGCGTCCGCAGCACTTTGGGTACAGCCTGTGGGGCTGCTCGATGCGGTTGGAGTTTCCGGTCGTCAAGCTGCTGGACTACGGGGATCGGGTTGCGGAGTTGGAAGCGGAACGAAATCCGTTTGCCGCCGTGGTCCTGGCCCACTTGAAGACGGTCGAAACGCGGCACCGGCCGGCGCAGCGGCGGGATTGGAAAGTCCGTTTGGTAAAGAGCCTGTTCGACCGCGGGCTGAGCGCGGAGGAGATCCGGCAGTTGTTTCGGCTGATCGACTGGCTGATGGAATTGCCTCGCGAGTTCGAAGAAGACTTTCAAGAGCAGATTCATCGTTTTGAGGAGGAACGACAGATGCCATACGTGACCGCGATTGAACGCATGGCCCTGGAGAAAGGGCTGGAGCAAGGGATCGAGCAAGGGATCGAAAGAGGGCTCCAGCGCGGAGAGCTTCGTGGCTTGCAGCGGGGAATTGAGTTGGCGTTGGAGTTGAAGTTCGGCCCCGACGGGTTGCAGTTGTTACCGCTGGTGCGGGCGGTTTCCCGGGTCGAAGTGCTACGAACCGTCGAACAGGCCATCCGTGCCGGACGGACGTTGGACGATGTCCGCAGCCTGTTGACCTAACACTGGTGGGACGGTGCCGTCGAGGTCCGGCACCGCGCAGGCGGTTGTCAACACCTTTCGGAATACCCGTTCCCCGACGTCTGCCGCCGGCGCTGCGGCCGCTCAAGCGTTGCTCGACACGCTCGTTCGCCGCGGGTACCCCTTGCGAGCGTAGCGCGCGAAGCTCTTTTCTTGAACCACGAACGCGAAATTTGCCGCACTGTCCCGGCACGGGCCTGTTGGCGGTGACGGCTGTTATGTTGAACAGCGTGGCGATCCGGGTGATTGGGCACGGGAGATTCTGGACATCGGCTGCAATGACAATCTGCGGATTAACGAGCAGTACTTGACCGCCGGGGCGGGCGTTCAGCCGGGGATGGTTTCCCCTGGCCACCGCATGCGTCCAAGTGTAGAATTTTTTGGAGGAGGTTTTTCGTGCAACGGCTTTACTTGGATACAACCGTACCCAGTGCTTATATCGACGCCAGGGCGCCAGATCGACAGCGGCTCACCGAGGAGTTTTGGCTCGAGCGACTGCCGAGCTATGAGCCGCTGATTTCGGCACTGGTGATCGCCGAGATTCGGGACACGCCGGACACTGATAAGCGCCGCCGCTTGGAGTCTTTAGTTCAATCATTTGCCGTGGTGCCAGTCACGGCGGAAGCCGAGGATCTGGCGGATGAATACGTGGATCGCGGCGTGGTGCGGGCAAAATTCCGAGATGACGCCTTGCACGTGGCCCTTGCGGTGACTGGGCAGATTTCTTTGTTGGCGAGTTGGAACTTTAAGCACTTGGTCAGACTACAGGTGCGACGGCAGATCAACCTGATCAATGCGATTCTGGGCTTCGGACAAATCGACATCGTAAGCCCCGCGGAGCTATAAGCCATGCCGAATCCTCGATCGTTAACCGAGTCCGAAATCCAATCCTTGTGGGCCGAAGTCCGCGCGGAATTTCCCGGCGATGAAATGATGCAAGAGGTGCATTTCGTACGGGCACTGCATGCGATTCAGCTCCGGGATTTCACCCGCGAGGAACGAATTGCATATCTCAACCGATTCGTGCCTCAGACCGCATCCCAATCGGCATGACGTCGCCGTGGTCGTATCATGTTGTCAGCACCTCGTCGCGCACGATGTGCAGGCCGATCATTCGCGGTCTCTCGTGGTCCTCGAAGTGGCACTTGACGGCCTCGCGCACGTTGGCTCACAACCGGAATTCCGCCCAAGGATCACCCGCCGAATCATTACCGCCTGCTCGGGCTGGAATTGTTCGAGGAGAACCGCAACGTGATCGACGCTGACGGAGGAAGTGAAAGAACGAGCCCGTCAGCGGCTTCGCGAGCGAGGCCTTTCGCCGCGCGTGGGTACGGAAGGGGAAGGACAGAAACATTGATGACAAAAAGATATTCCGTGGGAACGTGGGATGCGTGCCATCTTTTTGTCATCCATCTTTTTGTCATCCATTCTCTGTCATCGATTGGCGGAAGTGGAGAAGTTGGGGCGGGAGATTCCGACGGCGCCGAGCGAGCACATGGCATCCAGCGAACCCACGGCGCCGAGCAAACCCGTGAAGCCGCGCGGCACCGATCCGCGTTCGCAGTTGCTTGCGGGGGCGGTTCTGCTGATGACGTTCGAACCCGACACGTTCACGTCCCAAGACGGCAAGTTGCGTGTCGCTGACTTGGCTCGCTAGAGTGCTCCACACGGGCCGATGTCGGTTTCGTCCGGGAGCAGGACCACGGCCTTCAGCGACGTGCCACATGCGCAGGGCCACGCCAGTTCCCCGGCCTGCGGATTCACGGACTCTCGGCCAACTGATGGACGAGTTCTCCGTACCACTGGGCGCGGCGCGTGCGGAGTGCATCGGCGTACTGCTCGATCCGCGTGCGAAGCGGCGCGGGCAGATCTTGGGCTGCCAGCAATTGATCGCAAATCGCGATGGCTTCGTAGAAGTTGCCGGCCTGAGCCCAGCAGCTTGCCGCGCTGAAGTAGTGTACGAACGACTTCTGCCGCAACTGCTTCTGGACGCAGGTTTCGCCCAACTGCTCTTCCATCGCGGCAGCGTCTGCGAACTTGTCGGCCGCTGCTTCCGGCTCCTTCCGCTGGCGCAGGAGCCGCGCTTCCAGGATCAATCGCGACTTCCGAGCCTCATCCTCCAGAAACGCTTCGCCTAAACCGAATTCGGAGATGCCTCGAACCGACTCGCTCATGCGTGTGATTCCTCGTACTGGTGAAAGGAAAAGATGACTCGGCGTGCGGTGAAATCAACGACCACCACGTAGCCGTCGACGCCAAACGGATTGTCCAGCAATTGCTCCGCCTTGATGCGGTGCCGCGTCTCTAAGTCTCCTGTTAGAGTCCCGCTCACTTCCAGACCGAATTGGCGCCGCCCGTCGGACACCCAGTAATCGAAGCGGTCTCCGTCTTCGGTGACGGCGCGAACCTGCAGTCGTGCGTACACGTGTACTACGACGCAGGCAATCGCACAGGCAGCCCACTCTGTGACGTCTCGCCGCGGGATCGCCAACGGCTGTGCAGGCACGCTGGCGGCGGACTAGCACACCTCCAGCCGACGGTTGCTCGGGCCTGCGGAGCCGATGCCGCGGAACTCGATCAGGAGTTCCGCCTCCGTCACACCGTCCTGTCCGCCTAAACGGACAACGGCAAAGGGAACGAACAAGTCAGCGCCAAGCGGATGAACGCTGGCAAGGTCAGCCAAATCAAATCGGTCTCGCTCTGACACTTCAGCCATTTACCCAGCGACCATTCCAGCGACTTGCAGTACACCTTCAATGTTAGCGTCCTCGGCGAGTCTGGTTGCCGCCGCACGGCCGCTCCGTTCACTTGATTATGGGCTAATAGGGCGCCGTTGACAATTGCGGTTCCCGTTCCTCGTCGTTGATGCGTACGTTCGTCTAGCACTTTCGGTAACCCCGTTCTCAACGTTCGCAGCCGGCGCCGCGGCGGCGAAAGTGTTGCTCGACACGCACGTTCGCGGCCGGTATGATATGCTGGATCGGACAAACCGAGCGGAGGCTGGCCAGATGCAAACGAAAACCATCAATCCGTACGACGAATGGCTGAGACCCCCCATGTCATTCAGCGGACACCGAGCCCGATTTCTCGCGCAAGTGTTTCTGATGCTGACCTACCTCGCCGCGGCCGGCGAATTGATGGCGCAGGAACGATCGCTGGTTCCGGACGACACGGCGGAGCGGACGGCCAAGCGGATGGCGGGCGAGATTTACGGGGGTCGCTTTGCGCTGGCCAAGACGGCGGCCGACAAGACGGCCCTGGCCGCGGAGATGATTGAGGCCGCGCTGAAGGTCCAGAACGGGTCTGCGGATCAGTTCGTGCTGTTGCGGATCGCGCGGGACGTTGCGCTTGGCGCGGGCGATGCGCCGACGGCCCTGGCGGCGGTCAAAGAACTCGTCCAGCGGTTTGAGGTAGCGGCGGCAACTTTGACGGCGGAAACGTTTCTGGCCGCGGCCCAACAAGCTACGATGTCGGGGCAGCGCAAAGCGGTAGCGGAAGCGGCCCCGAGCGTGCTTGCGCAGCTGTCGCAAGCGGACGAACACGAATTGGCCATCCGCGTGTGCGAAGCGGCACGCGAGGCCGCTCAGAAGGCCCGGGAATTCAAGCTCGCCGCAGACCTGTCGGGACGGTTGCCGGAACTGAGACGCATGCAGAAGGAATTCCAAACGTACCGCGAGGCGCTGGCCGTCATGGAGGACGATCCCGCCCAGCCGGGCGCCAACCTCACGGCGGGCCGGTATCTGTGCTTGGTCAAAGGTGATTGGCAGCGGGGCGTACCGATGCTGGCTTTGGGCAGCGACGCGGACTTGCGGTCCGTGGCGTTGCTGGAACTGCGCGGCGCCGCTTCGGCCGACGCGCAGACCGTGATCGGCGACGCGTGGTGGGACGCGGCCGAAACCAGGCCGGGCGACGAGCGGGACCTGCTGCGGCTGCGCGCCGGATCTTGGTATCGCCAAGCGGCTCCGTCGGTCGCCGGGGGACTGGCCGGGATGAAGATCAAGCAGCGATTGGACGCGATTTCGAAGCTGGGCCGCGAGATCCCGGCGGCATCGAGCCCGCCCGAACCCCCGCAGACCCCCCCGCTGGCGATTGCCCCGTTCGACGAGAAAGCCGGCAAACAACATCAGGCCGCGTGGGCCAAGCATCTGAAGGTTCCGGTGCTGTGGACGAACTCGATCGGGATACGTTTCGTGCTGATCCCGCCGGGCGAATTTGACATGGGATCGACCGCCGAGGAGGTCGCCCGACTGTTAGACGAGGCTAAGCGCGACAAGGCGCCACACTGGTATCTCGACAGCCTGCCACGCGAAGCCCCCGGGCATCGCGTTAAGATCACGAAGCCGTTTTACCTGGGGTCTTGCGAGTTAACGCAGGCGGAATACGAGCGAGTGACGGGCAGCAATCCAAGCAACTTCAAAGGGAACCCAAATTGTCCCGTAGAAGGTGTCAATTGGGACGAGGCATCAGCGTTCTGTCGCAAGCTCGGTGAACTGGCGCAGGAGCGCGCGACCGGTACGGCGTATCGTCTGCCGACGGAGGCTGAATGGGAATACGCCTGCCGAGCGGGCACGACGACTCGTTACAACCTTGGGGACAGCCCGGAAGTCCTCACCATGTCCGTTTGGTGGGGACGAACATCGCCGGGACGGCCCCAGCCGGTCGGCCGCCTGCGGCCGAATGCCTGGGGCCTGTACGATATGCATGGCAACGTGTGGGAATGGTGCCAGGATTGGTACGCCAACAATTACTACGGGCTGTCGCCGCCAGAGAATCCATCGGGCCCCGCAGCTGGTCAACAACGAGTGTGCCGAGGCGGCGGGTGGAACGATGACCGTACGTTCTACTGTCGGGCGTCGTACCGCGGCGGGCGAGCCCCTGGCGACCGCAACAGCTACCGCGGCTTCCGCGTGGCCCGGACGATCGCGCCGTGAATTCGTTCCCGGTTGACCAAGTACCATGCCGGTTGATGGTCACAAGCACCCGCCATGTCAGCAGTTATAGAAACCAAGCGTATGGCGAAAAACGCGTAATATCAAGAAGCGTAAGCCAAGACAAGGCCCGCACGAGCCAATCCCAAGGAGGCCGTCCATGCCATTTAGCCGACACGTTCTTCTCGTCCCGGTCTTTCTGATTGCGTCATGCCTCGCCGCGATGGACGAATCCGCCGCTCGGCCCAAGACGCCCGTCCCCGACGCGGCGGCTCAGCAAACGGCCAAGAAGGCGGCAGGCGAGCTGTTTGCGGATCGTTTCAAGCAAGCCAAGACGACCGCGGAGAAAACAGCCCTGGCGACCGACATGATGGATGCGGCGAGCAAGGTCCAGGCCGGTTCGGCGGACCAGTATGTGCTGCTCAAGATCGCCCGCGACGTGGCGGCCGGGACGGGGGATGCGGCAACGGCGCTGCAAGCGGTCGAACGGCTGCTCGGACAGTTCGACGAGCCAGCCGCCGAACTGATCGGCGAAACGCTGCTGACGGCGGCTCGGCAAGCCTCCGCTTCCGCCCAACACAAAGCGGTTGCGGAAGCGGCCCTGACGTTTGCAGGGAAGTTGGCGGATGCCGACCAATACGAGACGGCACTCCGTTTGTGCGAAGCGGCAAGATCGTCGGCTCAGAGGGCCAAGTTGTACCCGCTGGCCAAGGAGTTGACGGCCCGGATCGAAGAAATCAACCGTCAACAACTGCTGTCGGAGGAGTACCGCAAGGCGTTGAGCGTGCTGGACGCCAAGCCCACGGATCCGGCGGCCAACCTGGCTGCCGGTTGGCATCTGTGCTTCGTCAAGGGCAATTGGGATCGCGGCGTGCCGATGTTGGCTTTGGGAAGCGACGAGGCATTGAGGGCGGCCGCGATCAAGGATCTGCGCGGGGCTAATTCGGCCGACGAGCAGGCCGTGATCGGCGATGCCTGGTGGGATTTGGCGGAAACCAGGCAGGGCGAGGAGCGGGACACGCTACGGCTGCGCGCGGGCTTCTGGTATCGGCAGGCCGAACCACAGCTGGCGGGCGGTCTGGCCGGGCTGAAAGTCAAACAGCGGCTGAAGGAAATCGCTGTTCTGGGCCAGAGGCTGCGGCCCCTGGCGGGTTCGCGCTCCGAAGTCGTTCTGAGCGCCGACTCCTTGCCCGTCGGTGAAGTGAGGCGGTTCGGACCAGACATGTCCAAGGTCAATGCCATCGCGCTCGCGCCCGCAGGCGACGTCCTTCTGGGCGGGTGTGAGGACGGCCACGCGGCAGTGTGGGAAATCGGGACGGGCAAGGAACTAGCTCGCCGCAAGATCGACGGAAGAATATTCGGCGTCGCCATCTCGCGCGACGGCAAGCTCGCCGCCTGCGCGTGCGAGGACACCCACGCCCATGTGCTAAACCTGAACACTCTTGAACCGATTGGCACGATCGGTCCCACGGGAAGCTGGGCGACCCGAGTGGCCTTTGCAACCGACACGCGGAACATCATCGTCGCCACGGAAAAAGTCAATCCGCTGCAAATATGGGGGATAGAGGCTCGACGGTCCCTGGCGAGCCTGCCATCGTCTAGCGGGAACGTGCGCGCGCTGTGCCTCTCTCCCGACGGACAATACGTGCTCGCCGGGTTCCTGCAGGGCGGTCTTTGCCTCTACGAGGCCGGCACCGGCAAAATTGTGCGCTCGTTCAAGGGCCAACCCGCGGAGTTGAGTTGCGCCGCTTTCTGCCCCGACGGAAGAAGAATCTTGTCTGGGGGCTCGGATAAGATAGTGTACGAGTGGGACTTGACGACCGGCACGCCGATCCGCCGGTTCGAGGGCAATCAGGCCGAAGTGACAGGCGTGAGCGTCTCGACCGATGGCATCTGGCTCGCAAGCTCGGCCAAGGACGGCGCAGTGCGCCTTTGGAACCTGAATAGAGGCAATCTCGTGGGCGCTTGGAAGCTGGAGGGTGAGGCCCGCGGTGTGGCCTTCCTGCCCGACCCGCGTTTCGCCGTCTTCATCGGCGGCGATGGCAAGATCCACCTGTGGAAGCTACCCGTGCCGAAGCCGCGCTAGCTGCGCAGTTGGTGGGAGAGTAGTTGGTGATTGGGCAGGGAGACTCGCAGGACGGGCGAGGCCCGATTGGCGGCGCCCGGCGAGGCGGCGCAGGCCGTCGGTCGGCAAACAATCAAGGGGCAAGCATGCGTCGATACCTGAGCGTCACAATCCCGCTCGCACTCCTTGCCGGCAGTTCCACACTTGCCCAGTCGCCCTTTCCGTACTACGCCCCCAAACTGCGGAACAGCAAGGACGGCGAAGTGCAAGATTTCCCGCTCGGGGTGCTGTCGGCTACCGGGCGTCTGCAGCACGGGGCGACGGCCATCACCGTGATGGACGTGGGGCCCGACGGTCCCGGCCAGCGAGCCGGCTTGCGGGTGGGCGACGCCATCGTGGCCATCGAAGGCAAGGCCATGCCGCCTTACTCCAGTGACCTCGACGCGGAGTTGATGGGGCCGCAAACCGCATTGGCCACGGCGTTGGATGAAGCGTGTTCCCGGCCGCACCCCAAGTTGAAAATGACCGTCGCGCGCAATGGCCAACAAGTACCCCTGGAGGTCGCTCTGCCCGCTTCGCCGCGATATGCCCGGACGTTCCCTCTGCAATGTCCAAAAGCGGCTGCCTACCGCCGCGCTGCTTATCAATGGCTGATCGATCACCAACGTTCCGACGGAACTTGGCCGGGACATATCGGCGGGGCGAATCGCCTTTTGAGCCAGCCTTCGTCGTTTGCCTGCGGCGCAAGGGATGGGGTCAACTCTGACACTTGACACCATTCTGCAGCGAGAGATTGCCCCGCATCGTGACGAGAGTCAAGAGTTGTCAGCTCTTGGAACGGATCTGTGGTCGTGCCAGTTGAAAGACTGCGCGAGGACGGCTGCGCCGGCAAGATGCGGTGCCCGACGAAGCGTGGCCGAAGCTCCTCGTTTCCGTGACTTGTCCGTCGCGGCTGGTCGGGGTATGTTGACCGGTTGAAGGCAACTCGCCCCGTGACGCCCACGAATCAAAAAATGAGATGTCGAGTCATGGCCAAGAGAAAGAAACGCGAGCAGGACAGTGATTACGATGGGGCCTGGAAAGAGGCTTTGCGGACGCATCTGCGGGAACTGCTGAAGCAGTACTTTCCGGACGTGTACGCCGCCATCGATTGGAGTGTCGAGCCGAAGTTATGCGACAAGGAACTCAGCCAAGTGATGGGAAAAGCTAACCGGCGCAACCGGCCGGTGGACGTGTTGGTCCAGGTGCGGCTGCTGTCGGGTGCCGAGCAATGGGTTTTGTTGCATGCGGAAGTCCAGAGTTCGCCGGAAGCTGGCTTCGAGCGCCGTGTGGCGCGATACCACAGCGGCCTGTTCTGGGTTCACGACCAGCGGGTGATTACGTTGGTCGTGCTGGCCGACTTGCGTGAGGATTGGCGTCCCGGCGAAGATCTGTTCCAGGTCGCGGATTTCGAGAGCCGCCTGCGGTTTCCGACTTGCAAGCTGATGGATCGCTTGGAGACCGATTGGCGCGACGATCACTCGCTGCCCGTGCAGATCGCTCGAGCCCAAATCGAGGCCCTGCGGACTGCCAGCGATCCGGAAGGCCGATACCGAGCCAAATCGCGACTGGTTCGAAAACTGTACGAATTGGGCTATAATGCGGAGGAATTGCGGGAGATCTTCCGTCTGATCGACTGGATGATGCATCTCACGGACGCCTTGAGTCAGCGATTTGAACAGGAACTTCGCGAGTTTGAGGAGAACTTGAATATGCCGTACGTAACATCCGTGGAGCGAATTGCCGAAGCTCGCGGGGAAGCGCGAGGTGGTGTCAGCCTTTTGCTGCGGCAGCTTGCCAAGGTTTGTGGATGTCTGCCGGAGGACGTCACGAATCGCATTCGCAGCCTGCCGTTTCAACAGATCGAGGAATTGAGCGAGGCCTTGCTCGATTTTCGGTCGCTGGCTGATCTGCAGAACTGGTTGGGTCCAAGCGACGATCCCGCCGAGTGAAGCAGTTCGCGGCCCGGCAAGCTCGGAAGGCAAGCGGCACCAAATAACTTACCGTTCTACGAATGGCCGGGATTCCGCCCAACGACCACCACCGAACCGCTACCGTCAGCTTGGGTTGGAACGGGTCAAGGAGCCCAGCTATGCCATTTAGCCGACACGATATCCTTGTGCAAATTGTGATCGTGGCGACGGGTATCGCCACGGCAGGCGAATTGGCGGCCCAGCCGAAGACGCCCATCTCGGACGCGGCGGCTCAGCAAACGGCCAAGAAGGCGGCGGGCGAGCTGTTTGCGGATCGTTTCAAGTAGGCCACGACGACCGCCGAGAAAACAGCCCTGGCGACCGACATGATGGACGCGGCGGGCAACGTCCAGGCCGGTTCGGCGGACCAGTATGTTCTGCTGAAGATCGCGCGCGACGCGGCGGCGGCGACCGGCGACGCGGCAACGGCCCTGCAAGCGGCTGAACGCCTGCTCGAACAGTTCGACGAACCGGCTGCCGAATTGATTGGTGATACATCCAATCCCTGTTCCAGTTCGGCCAGCAAGCGGAACCGCTCATCAAGGCCCCGCGAAGTCGTTCGGGTCGCTAGAGAGGCCAGAAGGGAACGGACAGGTAACCCCGCTCTCAACGTCCGCAGCCGGCGCCGCGGCGGCGACAGTGTTGCTCGACACGCACGTTCGCGGCCGGTATGATACGCTGGATCGGACAAACCGGGTGGAGGCTGGCCAGATGCAAACGAAAACCATCAATCCGTACGACGAATGGCTGGGACCTACCATGTCATTCAGCGGCCACCGAGCCCGATTCCTCGCGCAAGTGTTTCTGACGCTGACATACCTCGCCGTGGGCGGCGAATTGATGGCGCAGGAAAGATCGCCCGCTCCGGAGGAGGCGGCGGAGCAGACGGCCAAGCGGATGGCGGGCGAGATTTACGGGGGTCGCTTTGCGCTGGCCAAGACGGCGGCCGACAAGACGGCCCTGGCCGCGGAGATGATTGAGGCCGCGCTGAAGGTCCAGAACGGGTCTGCGGATCAGTTCGTGCTGTTGCGGATCGCGCGGGACGTTGCGCTTGGCGCGGGCGATGCGCCGACGGCCCTGGCGGCGGTCAAAGAACTCGTCCAGCGGTTTGAGGTAGCGGCGGCAACTTTGACGGCGGAAACGTTTCTGGCCGCGGCCCAACAAGCTACGATGTCGGGGCAGCGCAAAGCGGTAGCGGAAGCGGCCCCGAGCGTGCTTGCGCAGCTGTCGCAAGCGGACGAACACGAATTGGCCATCCGCGTGTGCGAAGCGGCACGCGAGGCCGCTCAGAAGGCCCGGGAATTCAAGCTCGCCGCAGACCTGTCGGGACGGTTGCCGGAACTGAGACGCATGCAGAAGGAATTCCAAACGTACCGCGAGGCGCTGGCCGTCATGGAGGACGATCCCGCCCAGCCGGGCGCCAACCTCACGGCGGGCCGGTATCTGTGCTTGGTCAAAGGTGATTGGCAGCGGGGCGTACCGATGCTGGCTTTGGGCAGCGACGCGGACTTGCGGTCCGTGGCGTTGCTGGAACTGCGCGGCGCCGCTTCGGCCGACGCGCAGACCGTGATCGGCGACGCGTGGTGGGACGCGGCCGAAACCAGGCCGGGCGACGAGCGGGACCTGCTGCGGCTGCGCGCCGGATCTTGGTATCGCCAAGCGGCTCCGTCGGTCGCCGGGGGACTGGCCGGGATGAAGATCAAGCAGCGATTGGACGCGATTTCGAAGCTGGGCCGCGAGATCCCGGCGGCATCGAGCCCGCCCGCAACCCTGCAGAAGTCCCCGCCGCTGGCGATTGCCCCGTTCGACGAGAAAGCCGCAACACAATATCAGGCCGCTTGGGCCAAGCACTTGAACGTTCCCGTGCTGTGGACGAACACAATCGGCATGCGGTTCGTGCTGATTCCGCCGGGCGAGTTCGACATGGAGGCGACGGAGAAGGAGACGGTTCGATTATTGGACGAGGCCAAAGCCAGGGTGCAGAAGTCGCCTGGAGGGGATCTCGAACGATTGCCTTCCGAAGCCCCCAAGCACCGTGTCAGGATTACGCGGCCGTATTATGCGGGCATCTGGGAGGTAACCCAGGCGGAGTACGAGCGGGTGATGGGCACGAACCCGAGCCGCTTGAAGGGCAACCCAAGCCGGCCGGTGGAACACGTAAGTTGGTCCGAGGCGGTGGATTTCTGCCGCCGCTTGGGCGAACTGGCCGAGGAGAAGAAGGCCGGGGCCGTGTACCGCTTGCTCACCGAAGCCGAGTGGGAGTATGCGTGCCGTGCCGGCACGACGACGCAGTACAGATCCGGCGACGACGAGGGAATTCTTGGCCAGTACGCTTGGTGGGCAAATAATTCGGCCGGCAGGACGCAGCCGGTGGGACAGTTGCGGCCCAACGCGTTTGGGTTGTTCGATATGTGGGGGAACGTATGGGAATGGTGTGCCGACTGGCACGCGGACGACCGCTACGCGAACTCTTCCCCAGAAGATCCCACGGGTCCCGATTCAGGCTCGTCGCGGGTGTTGTGTGGCGGTTCGTGGCGCACCACGCTGCGGGACTATTCCGCGCCGCGTATCATTACTTCGGCCCCGCCCGAAGAACGGTCCAGCGCCTGGGGGTTCCGCGTTGCCAAGATGACTGGTGGTACTTGACAGCTTCCCCGCGAGACTCAGCTCAACCCCGTCGCGGTTCCGTCGGCGGCAACTTTGATGCGGGCCGCCGCAGGAACTTTGGGCAGTCCCGGCATGGTCATGATGTCGCCGCAGATCACGACCACGAAGCCGGCCCCGGCGCTGATCCGCAGTTCGCTGACCGTCATCGTGAAATCGCGGGGGCGGCCCAGCAGTCGGGGGTCGTCGGACAGCGATTTGGGCGTCTTGGCGATGCAAATCGGCAACTCGCCGTAACCGGATTCCTGGAGCAGCTTCAAATCTTCCTTTGCCCGCCGCTCGTAATCCACATCCTTGGCTCCATACAGATCGCGGGCGACTTTGGCGATCTTGTCCACCAGCGGCATCTCCAGCGGGTACGCGAACCGCAGTTTTCGGCCCCGGTTCTTCTCGATGCACCGGAGCACGGCGTGCGCCAAGTCGAGTGCGCCCGCGCCACCGTCTGCAAAATGCGAAGCGACGACCGCCTCGACGCCCAGCGTGCGACAGAACTCGATGATCTCGTTCAAGTCGGCGTCGCTGTCGTCGGCGAAACGGTTCAGCGCGACGACCGGTTCCAAATTGAATAGGCGGACGTTTTCGATGTGCTTGGCCAGGTTGCCCAGTCCGCCGTCGTCCGTGAAACCGCCGTGATAATGAACTGACTTGGCCGTTGCCACGATGATCACTGCATTCGGTTCCAGGCCCGCCGTGCGGCACTTGATGTCGAAGAACTTCTCGGCGCCCAAGTCAGATCCGAAGCCGGCCTCGGTGATGACGATTTCCGACAGTTTCAGAGCCATTCGAGTGGCGATTGCGGTATTCGTGCCCTGGGCGATATTGGCAAACGGGCCGCCGTGGACAAAGGCGGGCGTCCCCTCCATCGTCTGGACCAGATTCGGATTGATGGCGTCGCGGAGCAGGACCTGCATCGCGCCTTCGGCTTGGATGTCGCGGGCGAACACCGGTTTGCCGCGGTAGGTAAAAGCGACCACCATGTTGGCCAATCGCCGGCCCAAGTCGGCAAAGTCGCCGGCCAGGCACAGGATCGCCATGACTTCGGACGCCGGTGTGATGTTGAACCCGTCCTGCCGCGGAATGCCGTGCTTGACGCCGCCCAGGCCGACGAAGATCTCGCGCAAGGCCCGGTCGTTCAGGTCGATCACCCGGCGGAGCACGATGCGGCGGGGATCGATCCCCAATTCGTTGCCGTGTTGCAAGTGGTTGTCTACCATCGCGGCCAGCAGGTTGTTGGCTTTGCTGACCGAATACATGTCGCCCACAAAGTGGAGGTTGATGTCCTCGGCCGGCACCACCTGGGCCCGCCCCGCGCCCGTGCCACCCCCCTTGATACCGAAGTAGGGCCCCAGCGATGGCTCGCGCAGACAGATCGTCGACCGCTTGCCGATCTGCCGCAGCGCGTCTCCCAAGCCGATCGTGGTCGTCGTCTTGCCTTCGCCGGTCGGCGTCGGACTCATGGCGGTGACCAACACCAAATCGCCGTCCGAATCACCTGCGCGTCGCTGCAGTTCGTCGAAGGGGATCTTCGCGATGTAGTGCCCGTGCAGGAGGATGACGTCGGGATCGAGGCCCAATTCAGAGGCGACTTCGTGAACCCGCCGCGGCGGAATGCGATTGTTGATCGCTGTGGAATCGGACATGGGAAAGCTCCAGGGGGCAGAGGGCAGTTGTCAGGGGTCAGGTGTCAGGTGTCAGGTGTCAGGTGTCAGGGGTCAGTTGTCTGGCTAGGCTCGTTCGACGGGGAACGCGACGACTTGAGCAATGTCCGCCGCACCGGCGGCGAGCATCACGAGGCGATCAAAACCGAGGGCGACACCGGTGCAGGGCGGCAAGCCGCGGTCCATCGCCGCCAGCAAGCGGCTGTCTTCCGGCACGCGGTACTTGCCGTCGGCCGCGCGGTGGCGGTTGGCGGTCGCGTTCCGCTGGCGCAACACGTCGGCATCGATCAGCTCGTGGTAACCGTTGGCCAGTTCGACGCCGCGGATGAACAACTCGAAACGTTCCGCCACGGGCGGATCTTCGTCCCGCACTCGCGCCAAGGCTGCTTGGCTGGCCGGATAGTCGTACAGGATCGCAGGACGGTCTCGGCCGAGGTTCGGCTGAACGCATTCGGTCAACAGCAAGTCCAGCCAGGCGTCGCGGTCGTTGTCCAGTCCCGCGGGTGCGGCCACGCCGCGCTGTCGCGCTGTTTCCTCCAAGCGACGGATCGGCGTCAGCAGCGGATCGAGACCGACGCAGGCTTGGAACGCTTGACGGTAGCTGAACTGCTCCGCCGCCCCCCAACCAAGTACGTGTTCGGCCAAATCCGAAAGCAACTGCATTCCCTCTTGCATCCCATCGCCCACGCGATACCACTCGACCATCGTAAACTCCGGATTGTGCCACGCGCCGCGTTCACCACCGCGGAACACGCGAGCCACCTGATAGATGGCTGTGGCACCGGCCGCCAACAGCCGCTTCATACCGAATTCCGGCGACGTCTGCAGCCAAAGGGTACGGCCGATCGACGGCTCGCGCGGGTCGTCGAACAGCATCACCGCCAGCGGATCGAGGTGCCGGTCGACCACCGTGTCGGCAGACAATACCGGCGTCTCGACTTCCAGAAAGCCCCTGCCATCGAAGAACTCGCGCACGCGCCGCAACAGCCGAGCGCGAAGCACCAAGTTGGCCGGCGACGCCGTAGGTAGGAAGTCGGCCGGCGCAGCGTTGTCTGCGTGCATCGTCGTCACCGCGTCAGGTGCTGACGCGTTCGACGTAGTCGCCGGTCCGCGTGTCGACCTTGATCACATTTCCGATGTTGATGAACGACGGACAATTGATCTCCGCGCCCGTCTCCACCTTGACCGGCTTCGTCACGTTGGTCGCTGTGTCGCCCTTGACGCCCGGCTCGCAGTACTCCACCTTCAGCATGACATGGTTCGGCGGTGACATCGTGATCGGACTGCCGTTGTATAACACCATCGAGCAGGCCATGCCTTCCTTGAGGTACTTCCAGGCATCATCCACCTGCTCGGCAGACAATTCGTATTGCTCGTAGCTCTTGTTGTCCATGAACACGAACGTGTCGCCCTGCCGGTACAGGTACTGGACCTCGATCTCCTCTACATCGGCAGACTCCAAGGAATCGCCCCCCTTGTAGGTACGTTCCAGTGTCGTGCCGCGGATCAAGTTCCGCATCCGGCACTTGTACATCGCGTTGCCTTTGCCTGGTTTGACAAAGTTCATTTCGATCATCAGATAAGGTTCCCCGTCGATCTGAACCTTCAGCCCCTTGCGGAAATCGCTGGTCTTGTAAACGCCCACTGGTCTAGTCCCCACTTCGATTCTGTAATTGAAACCGTTACGATGCTGCTACAAACAGACGATGTTGCCACAAAAACGATGACTATTTTAACGTCTTCCTCCGATCCTGTCCGCGCCGGTAGGGCGCCGCTGGCTGCGTGGCGACAAGCCTTGCAGACGTCCGTGCGCGATCCAGGCGAGCTTTGTCAGCGGCTGCAACTGCCGGCCGAGTTCGAATCTGCCGCAATTCGAGCCAGCCGCGATTTCCCCGTTTTTGCTCCTCTTTCCTATATCGCCCGCATGGAACGGGGCAACCCACGCGATCCGCTGCTGCGTCAAGTGCTGCCGTTGGACGACGAACTACTTGCAGCGCAAGGCTTTACGTCGGATCCCGTGGGCGATTTGGCCGCTCGGCGAGCCGCCGGCCTGCTGCACAAGTACCACGGACGGGCGTTGATGATAACGACGGGCGTTTGTGCCGTCCATTGCCGATACTGCTTTCGACGACAATATCCGTACGAAGACAGCCCTGGGATGCCCGTTCGCTGGGCGGCAGCCGTGGAGGAAATCCGGCAGGATTCGTCCCTGGAAGAGGTGATCCTTAGCGGCGGCGACCCCTTGACGATCGGGGACTCGCCTTTGGCCAACCTGGCCGAACTGCTAGCAAGCATCCCTCATCTTCGGAGGCTGCGAATCCATACACGGCTGCCGATTGTCATTCCCGAGCGGGTCACCGAGGAACTGGTCCGGTGGCTTCGCGCCACGCGGTTGACGCCGGTCATGGTCGTGCATGCGAATCATCCTCGCGAACTGGACGGCGCGGTGCAAACCGCGCTCGGCCGGTTGGCGGATGCAGGCATCCCGTTGCTGAACCAGGCCGTGCTGCTACGGGGCGTCAACGATCGTGCGGACGTGCTGGCCGATTTGTCACAGCGGCTGTTGGACTGCCGCGTCTTGCCGTATTATTTACACCAACTGGATCGTGTGGCGGGCGCGGCTCATTTCGAAACACCTGTCGAGGTGGGTCGGCAACTGATCGCCGAGCTGACCACCCGCTTGCCCGGCTACGCCGTTCCCCGATATGTCCGCGAAGTGCCGGGGGCGGCGGCAAAGGTGCGAATCATGTGAGCGCGTGCTCGTGACGTGGGTTTTCAACTTGATGCCTCTACGGGAGGGAGAAACGATGATGCTTCGCAAGTACCGTATCGCGGTGATTGGACACACCGGCCGCGGTAATTACGGCCACGGCATCGACACGGTGTGGTTCGATATCCCGGGCTGCGAAATCGTGGGTGTGGCCGACGCCGATGAGCGGGGGTTGGCTGCGGCGGTCCAGCGGCTGAAGGCCCCCAAGGGCTATGCGGACTATCGCCAACTGTTGGACGAGACGAAGCCCGATATCGTGGCGATCGGTCCGCGGTGGCTGGATCAGCATCGCGACATGGTGGTGGCCGCCGCCGAGCGGGGGCTCCACGTTTACATGGAAAAGCCGTTCTGCCGGACGCCCCAGGAAGCGGACGAGATCGTTGCGGCGTGCGAGCAGCACAACGTCAAACTGGCGATCGCCCACCAGACTCGCTACAGTCCTCGCCTGCAGAGGGTGCGGCAGTTGATCGAGGACGGCGCGATCGGCAGCGTGCTGGAGCTGCGCGGCCGCGGCAAAGAGGACTCGCGCGGCGGCGGCGAGGATCTGTGGGTGCTGGGCAGCCACGTGATGAACCTGATCCATTATTTGGGCGGCCAGCCGCTGTGGTGCTGCGGCAGCGTACTGCAGGAAGGCCAGCCGGTGACGAAAGAGCACGTCCGTGCGGGCAACGAAGGCATCGGGGCCTTGGCGGGCGACACGATCCACGCCATGTACCAGTTGGACAACGGCGCGGCGGCCTATTTCGGCAGCCGCCGCAATGCGACCGGCAATCGCTTTGGTCTACAGGTCTTGGGTTCCGAGGGTGTGATCGAAATCCTGACCGGCCACCTGCCGCCGGTGCATATTCTCCAGGACGCCGCGTGGTCGCCCGGCCGTAGCGGCAAGTCGTGGGTTCCGGTCAGCTCGGCCGGCATCGGCCAGCCGGAACCGCTGCGTGACGGCGGACTGCACGGCGGCAACGTCCTGGCCTGCCTGGACCTGATGTCGGCGATCGAAGAAGACCGCCTGCCCGAGTGCAACGTGTACGAAGCCCGCATGACCATCGAGATGATCTCGGCCGTCTTCGAATCGCACCGCCTGGGCGGCCCGGCCAAGTTCCCGCTGCAGCACCGCGGCAACCCGCTGGAGTTGCTGTAAGCGATGTCCGAGAAAAGAGTGGCAACCGTGGCGTGTTCCGTCTGAAGTGCTAGAGGTTGTGCCGTGCAAGACCGGTTGTTAGCTTATTCGAGAAGAGCGTTTCGGCGGTTGTTTCCCTAGAATCCAAGGACTACGTATGGCCCCAAGAACGACGGCCTTGTTGTTGATCGGCTACCAGAACGACTATTTCTCGCCGCAGGGCGTGTTGCGTGAGGCGATCGAAGAGCCGTCCCTGGTGAGCGGCACGCTCCGGAACACGATGGAACTGATCGAGCGGCTGGGGCCGACTGCCGTGCTGATGATCACGACGCCGATCGTGTTTACCCCTGATTACAGCGAACTGCAACACCCCGTGGGGATCCTCAAGGTGATCAAGGATGCAGGTGCCTTTCGCGCCGGCAGTTTCGGCGCGGCGACAATCCCGGAACTGACGCAATTTGGAGATCGGCTGGTCGAGGTGCCGGGCAAGCGGGGCCTGAATGCCTTCTCCAACACCCAGCTGGATGAGATCCTACAGGCCCACGGGGTGCGCGACGTGGCGATCGGCGGCGTGGTGGCTTCGCTGTGCATCGATTCGACCGGCCGTGCCGCTTATGAACGAGGCTATGGCGTGACCATCATCGCGAACTGTATCGCGGGACGGACGCGGGTCGAACAGGAGTTTTACTTGTCCGAGATCTACCCCATGTACGCCCGAGTCCTGACGAGCCATCAGTGGCTTGCAGACTTGGGGTGTTAGAGAAACCGCGTAGCATCTGACGTTCCTCCGTTTCAAGAGCGATCCATGTCCGACGAAATCGTTGTTCAAGCTCAATATCGGTTGGTGGAAGCGTTGGCCAAGGCCGAGCGTCTCGCTTCGTTGCGGCTGAATACGCTCCACGAAATCGTCTTCGAGACAGACGCCGCCGGAAAGCTGTCGTTCGTGAATCTCGCCTGGCAGAGGAACTTGGGACGCGATGCGGCCGCGGCCTTGGGGACCCCCTTGGCAGATTACATCCTGGCCGAGGATCGTTCTGTTTGGGAGCGGCTGCTGCAGACGCCTGCGGCTTTGCCCGATCCTCGCCCGGCGTGCGAACTGCGGATGACTCGCGAGGAGGGAGCGCCGATCTGGGTCGAAGTGGCGATCCGTTCCAGCGAAAGCGGCGGCTGGGTCGGTTCGATGCGAGACATCACCGAGCGGAAGGAATCCGATGCCGTGATCCGCCGGCTGGCCGCGATCGCCTCCCGCACCAGCAACGCTGTGATCCTGACCGGTCCCGACGGGCACGTCCAATGGGTCAACGACGGCTTCACGCGTCAGACCGGTTACTCGCTGGCCGACGTGGAAGGCCGAAAACCGGGAATCATCTTGCAGGGCCCCCAGACGGATCCGCGCACCGTCGCTTCCATGCGTCAGTGCTTGGCACGGGGCGAAGGCTTCAGTGCCGAGGTGCTCAACTACGACCGCCACGGACGCAAGTATTGGGCGGCGATCGAAGTGCAACCGATCTACGATCCGCGGGGGCAGTTGACCGGTTTCATGGCCATCGAAAGCGATATCACGAGGCGGCGGCAAGCGCAACTCCGGCAAACGTCCCAATGCTTGGCCTCGCGGATCCTGGCCGAATCCTCGACAATGGAGCAAGCTGCTCCGCGGCTGCTGCAAACCGTGGGGAAGAACATGGAGCGGGAGGTCGGGGTTATCTGGCGCGTCGATCCCGAGGCGGGCGTCTTGCAGTGCGCCTATCTTTGGTCCACGAAGGCCGCCAGTGACAGCCTGTTTTGTCAGCAGAGCCGTCAGATCGCTTGCGCTGCCGGCGAGGACCTGCCGGGAAGCGTGTGGGCGTTGGCAACGCCGCTTTGGGTGACCGATTTCACCCAGGAACCTGGCTCGTCCCGCGTCACGGCAGCTGCCGCCGCGGGCCTGCGCTGCGGCTTGGCCGTTCCCATTCCCGTCGAAGGCCAGTGCTGGGGCGTGATCGAAATGTTCGCTGCCGACGCGGAACCGCCGGACGAAGAACTGTTGCAGATGCTGGATGGCATCGGCCATCAACTCGGTCAGTTCATCGTCCGCAAGCGGGCCGAGGAGGAATTGCGCCGGGATCGCGACGCGCTGGCGCTGGCCAAGGAAGCGGCGGAAGCCGCGAACCGAGCCAAGTCCGAATTCCTGGCGATGATCAGCCACGAAATCCGCACGCCGATCAATGGCATCATGGGCATGCTCGACCTGACGCTCGACACGTCCTTGGGCGACGAGCAGCGAGACCAACTGGGCATGGCTCGCTCGGCCATCGATGGGCTGCGGGCAATCTTGGACGATGTGCTTGACTTCTCGAAAATCGAGGCCGGCAGAATGCAACTCGAACACGCGCCGTTTTCCCTCGGTCAGGTCATCGACCAAGTCGTCCGGACGGTTTCCTTGCGGGCGAAACGAAAGGGGTTGGAGGTGCTGGTGGAGGATCTGACCGGGATTCCCGACCGCCTGATGGGCGACGCGAGCCGCTTGAGCCAGGTGCTGTTGAACCTGGTCAGCAATGCCGTCAAGTTCACCGACCAGGGCACGATTCGCATCGGCGCCGCAACTCATCGCCTGGTCGATCAACGAGTCCGTCTGCACGCCTTTGTCGCAGACACCGGGCCTGGGATTCCCGAAGCGAAACGGCAGGCGATTTTTCAAGTTTTCGAGCAGATCGACCAATCGCTCACGCGCCGCCACGGCGGCACAGGTCTGGGACTGGCCCTCTGCTCCCGCCTGGTGAAGTTGATGGGCGGCGAGATCTGGGTAGACGGGCAGGTCGGCGTCGGGAGCACCTTTCATTTCTGCTTGGAACTGGACGTCGACCGGACGTCGGCCCCTCCGCCCGATCAGCCCGCCCCGGCAGCGGCCGCGAAACCAGCGTCCGTCGTGCCGCCGGAGTCTTCCCTGCGGATTCTGCTGGCCGAGGACGAGGACGTCAGCCGCGAAGTCGTGGTACGGATCCTGACCCGGCGAGGGCATACGGTCACGGCGGCGGCCAGCGGGCGGCAGGCGCTGGAGATGTGGGAGGCCAACCCGGACGGCTTCGACGTCTTGGTGACGGATATCTCCATGCCAGAGCTGGGAGGCGTGGATCTCACCCAAGCGATCCGCCAGATCGAGCCTCCGACTGGACGCCGGCTGCCGATCGTCGCCATGACCGCCAATGCGTTACGGGGCGACGCCGAACGCTACCTGGCCGCAGGCATGGACCGCTACGTTGCCAAGCCGATTCACCGCGACGAATTCCTGCGGACGATCGAAGCCTGCCGGGGCGTGCAGACGGCATCTGCTGTCCCGGCCCGCGCCGAGCCTCCGCCCACCTGCGATGTCCCCGGACTGTTGGAAGCCTACGACCACGACGTTGGCTTCGTGTCCAGCCTGGCGGATATGTTTTTCCAGCTGTTTCACGACGAACTGCCTCGGATCCGCGCGGCCATTGCCCAGCAGGATACCGCCGACGTGGCGCGGCGAGCGCATCGGGTGAAAGGCTCGGTGGGGAACCTGCATGGACGAGCCCTGCGAGCGATCGCCGAAAGCCTGGAAAAGCAAGCTTCGGCCGGGAATCTGGCCGCGCTCCCCACGCTGCTCGGCGAACTCGAACTGGAGTTCCCACGACTGCAACGTGTGCTGCAAGACGTCGCCCGGCGGGACGTGAGATAGTTCGCGCTGGCGCACCGGCAGCGGCGCGCTGGTTGCCGTTCTGATCGCCATCACGGCCGGATGGCGATGAATTCGGCGTCCTTTGCCTTGTATGCTCGGGCAGACTCGATAAACTGTTTTTCACGGGCGACGACGCTCCCCGCGACGTGCCTGTTTTTCTTCCCGCTGCCAGCGGCGGCGGGACGGAATCGTCCGGTCAGGTTCGAGCCACGTACGAAGGAATCGACATGAGTTTTCTGGCCCGCGTGTTGACATCCCGTTGGGGACCGATTGTCACCGGCGCGATTGTCGGCGTGCTGGCTCCGGTTCTGGTCCGCCTGGGCAATCCTGGAAACATGGGATTATGCGTGGCGTGTTTCAGCCGCGACATTGCCGGAGCCCTGGGATTGCACCGCGCCGCGGCCGTCCAGTACATCCGGCCAGAGATCGTCGGCTTGGTCCTGGGGGCGCTTGCTGCCGCGCTGGTTTTCCGCGAATTCAAGCCGCGGACCGGATCTGCGCCGCTGGTGCGATTCCTGCTGGGCATGTTAGCGGTCATCGGTGCGCTCGTCTTTCTCGGTTGCCCGTGGCGAGCTTACCTGCGTTTGGGCGGCGGCGACGGGAATTCGCTGTTCGGTATTCTGGGCCTAGCCGTGGGGATCGGGCTCGGCATCCTCTTCCTGCGGCGGGGATTCAGTTTAGGCCGTAACCGGCGGGCGACGCCCGCGCTGGGCTGGGTGATGCCCGTGTTGATGGGCGTGCTGCTACTGGCATTGGTCTACGCGGCGCCGTTCGGTCGGGACGCGGAGGGAGCGCCGACAGGACCGATATTTCGATCCGTGAAAGGTCCCGGCAGCCAGCATGCGGCGATCTGGATTTCCCTCGTTGCCGGCTTGCTGGTGGGATTTCTGGCGCAGCGCAGCCGCTTTTGCACGATCGGCGCGCTGCGGGATCTGATGTTGCTCCGCGATCCGCATCTGTTCAACGGCGTGGCGGCCTTGACCGTCGCAGCGCTGGCGACGAACCTCGCGCTCGGTCAGTTCCATGCGGGTTTTGACGATCAGCCGATTGCGCACACCAACGTCTTGTGGAACTTTGCGGGGATGGTACTGTCGGGGCTGGCGTTCACCCTGGGCGGTGGTTGCCCGGGGCGTCAATTGATCCTCTCCGGCGAAGGCGACGGGGATGCCGCGGTCTTCGTATTGGGGATGATCGTGGGAAGTGGATTCGTCCACAATTTCAGTGCAGCGAGTTCTCCCAGCGGCCCGGGGGCTTTCGGCCCGGCGGCGGTGGTCATGGGCCTGATTGCCTGTTCGCTGATCGGATTGGTCATGCGCGAACCACCGGCCGCGTAGGCCGGGCGGGGTGGGCCGGGGCGGGGTGGGGCGGACGAGGCACTTGGACGAACGCGAGGAACACGAGGAGCGCGATGAGTGAGAAGACAACAGCGGGCCAACGCGGGTCGTGGTGCCCTCAACGGGTTCTTAGGGATGCCTCATGATCTACCTCGATCACGCCGCGACTTCTTGGCCCAAACCACCCGCAGTGCTCCGCGCGATGGTCGACTTTTGCGAGCATGCCGGGGGCAATCCCGGTCGTTCGGGGCACCGTCTGTCCCTTGCGGCCGCCCGGATTGTCTACGACGCGCGCGAGTCGCTGGCTGAACTGTTCGGCGCGTCCGATCCGCTGCGGATCATCTTCACGGCCAACGCCACGCACGCGATCAACCTGGTATTGCAGGGCTTGCTGCACGCCGGGGACGGCGTGGTCACGACCGGCATGGAACATAACGCGGTGATGCGTCCGCTGCGTGCGTTGGAGGCTCGCGGCGTGCGGCTCACCGTGATCCCCTGTGCCGCAGACGGCTCGCTCGACGTGGCACAGGCGGCAGCCGTCATCACACCCGCTACGCGACTGGTCGTACTGAACCACGCCAGCAACGTCGCGGGGACCATCTTGCCCGCCGCACAGGTCGCTCGGCTGGCCCATCAAGCCGGCGCGTGGCTCCTGCTGGATGCGGCTCAAACCGCCGGGGTCCTGCCGATCGACGTGCGGGCGATGGGCATTGACCTGCTGGCCTTTACCGGCCACAAGGGACTTCAGGGCCCGCCCGGCACGGGCGGTTTGGTCATCAACGACACGGTCGACACCTCGCAGATCGAGCCCTTGGTGCGGGGCGGTACAGGCAGCCGCTCCGAGCACGAGACGCAGCCGGAAGCCTGTCCCGACAAATTCGAGAGCGGCACACCCAACGGCGCCGGAATCGCAGGCTTGGGCGCGGGCGTGCGGTGGCTGCTGGACCGCGGCGTCGAGGCGATTCGCGATCACGAGCGCGAATTGACCCGCGTCTTGATCGAGGGCCTGTCCGCGATCCCCCACGTCACCGTCTACGGGGCGGCGGACGCGTCGCACCGCACCGCCACCGTGTCGTTCGACGTCGGCCAGCGGACCGTATCCGAGATCGGTTTGCGATTGGACGACGAGTTCGACGTCTTGTGCCGCGTGGGACTGCACTGCGCGCCCGCCGCGCATCGCAGCCTGGGCACCTTTCCCCAAGGTACGGTGCGTTTTGCCGCCGGAGCGAGCACGACCTTGAACGACATTCATGCGGCGATCGCCGCCGTACGACAGTTGGTGGGCTCATGAGCGAGTACGGCGTCGTCCTGTTTCACACCACCTCGTCCGCCATGCGGGCCGAGAAGACGCTGCTCCGGCAGGGCCTGGCGATCAAGATGATCCCTACGCCGCGCCAATTCTCCAGCGATTGCGGCATCGCGCTGCGATTCGCGTGGAGCCGGCAAGATGCGGTCCGCGAGTTCCTGGCCGAGGCGAGTGTCGAAATCGCGGGCTTGCATCCCGATGGCTGAGCCCTGGAGTTGATGTGCAAGTCCGGTTGAACTTTCCCCGCAATCAAGTCAAGTGAAACCCTGTTCCACAAAGGATTCGACATGCAGACGCAGGACCGTTCCTCTTGCCGACGGTTGTTTGCCTGGCCCGTGTTCGCCGTCCTGATACTGCCCGGCACCTCGTCGCTCTGGAGTGCCGAAGATGGCGCGTCGGAGAAGGCCCCGCCGCCTGCTGCGGAACCCACCGAGGACACGGTCTTCGACGCCCCGCAGATTCAGGCGATGCAAACGTCGCTGTTGCTGCGATTCCTGCAGTTGGCACAAGCCAAAAAGCTGGCCGAAGCCGAGGACCTGCTGACGCGCGCCGTCCAGGAACGCCGCTTGGACAACGCGGCCAATCGCTACAACCTCGCCTGTGCCCAGGCGGTCCAGGGCAAGACCGAGGCGGCGTTGGCCAGTCTGGCTGCCGCCGTGGAACGTGGCTGGGCCAATGCCGAACACCTGCGCAAGGACGCGGATCTGGAGTCGCTCCGCGCGTTGCCCCGCTTCGAGGAACTCGCCCAGGCCGCTGCGGAGCAGGCCCAACAGGCCAAACCCACTCCACCGGTCCAGGCCGCAGTCAAGGACGGCGTCGCCTTGGTCAGCGACGCCAATACCAATTGGTTCCCGCAGGTCCAGCAGTTCCTCGTGCTGCACCAGTTCCCGCCGGCCGATCCGAACCAGCCGATCACGACCCTGAGCGGACCGGTCGGCGACCTGCTGCGGCAGTGGCACAAGGAGGGCACGGCAGCCGGCTTGCACGGGTTCCTGTACGACAACCACGACCGGGACCACAGCAATATGGACTTCGGCCGGTTCCCGGGCCTGACGCGCGTCGAGTATGCCGAGCCGGCTAAGAAACGCGGGTTCGACCACGGCTTGCAGCAACTATTCCTGCACAACGCACCGACGATCGGCAATTCATCGACGGCCCTGGTGGCCGGCCCCTTGTGGTCCAGTCAGTCCCGCATCGCACTGCGGCAGGCGCGCACCGCAAACGTGCTCGCCCAGCAGTACCTGAACAACCACTTGTACTTCTACCCGGAGCACCGCGATCACGATGCCGACGGGTTCGGCGATGTGTACCACGCCAATACCCCGTACACGATCACCAGCCAAGGCTCGTCGGGCTCGGACCGAGCGTTCCTGCATGCCGTGGCCTGTACGCTGGCCGCCTTCCGCCCGGACACGCAACGCTTGTTGATCGAGAAAAAGCTGCTGATGCCGACCGTCCAGATGGTCTTTCGGAGGAGCCGGAAACCGGTGGCCGGACCGGACGATTACCTGACCGGCAAGGCCCATCCGACCGTCTTCGGCGAAGAGACCCTGGACGTCGAGAAAATGGTCCGCGCCGCCCATGACTTGAAGCCCGACGAGATCCCGCCGCTGGTCCTGTTGCGGGTCGTGGAGGAGGATACCGCCCGCGCGGGCGTGGATTACTTCGAGGCCGGCGATGCGGACAAGGTGAACACGGACAAGGTAAACACGGACAAGGTAAACACGCACAAGGTAAACACGCACAAGGTAAACGTCGAGAAGGTGTTCGACACCGTTTCGGCGATCGCCCGCGTCGCCCGCGCGACCCGCTGGCAGCGGCGGATGTTGGTCAGTGCCGAGAACTCCCGTGATCCGAACAACCGGCCGCTGGTCTACCACTGGCGTCTGCTGCGCGGCGATCCGGAGCGCGTGCAGATCAAGCCGCTGGATCCGCAGGGCACGCAAGCCGAATTGCTGGTGGCCTGGCACGAGCGGCGGCCGATCGAGCCGGGCAGTGCCTTGCTGTCCAGCCGGGTGGACATCGGCGTGTTCGCACACAACGGAGCGCACTATTCGGCGCCGGCTTTCATCAGTTGGTACTTTCCTGCCAACGAAAGACGCACGTACGACGACGCGCGTCGCATCGCGGCCGTCGAATATCGCCCGGCGTCGCAACCGGAGTCCTACGCCGATCCGGCCTTGCTCACCCCCGCTTCCTGGCGCGATGTGTACCAGTACGATCCGCAAGGCCAGTTGCTGGGTTGGACGCGGACCCGCGACGGCGCGACCGAGGCGTTCACGCGCGACGGGGCCCTGGTCCTGAAACGGGACGAGCAGGGTCGGGCGAGCGAGGCCCGCACCGTGCGTTACGTGCGCGAGCAGCAGAGTTCCGGCCAGTGGCCCGTGCTGCGCCAGGAGCCGGGCCCGGAACGGCTGACGTACACCTACCAATCCGACACCCACCAGCTGGGCGAGATCAGCGCGCGCCAGCCAGCGGAACCGTTGTCACCGGCGCAGTCGCCCGCGGAGTGAGAAGTCCGTCTCCGGCGTCTAGGTGCCTGTTCCATTTCCCGAGATTCAAGGTGTCTCGACTTTACGGTGGACTCGGCGGCAGCTATTTTGTTAGCCTAGTCGACCGGAAGAAACAAAGGAACCCGCGATGAAAAAAGTCGAAGCCGTCATTCGCAGCTTCAAATTGGACGAAGTCAAAGAAGCGTTAACCCGCAACGGCATCCACGGCATGACGGTCATGGAAGTCCGCGGCTTTGGCCGCCAGAAGGGGCAGACCGAGCGGTATCGCGGAAACGAGTACACGGTCGATTTCGTGCCCAAGGTCAAACTCGAGATCACCTGTGCGGACGACAACCTGCAGAAAGTCGTCGACACGATCCTGGGCGCCGCCCCGACGGGCGAAATCGGCGACGGCAAGATCTTCGTCTCGGATCTGCAGAACGTGATTCGCATCCGCACCGGTGAGAGCGGCGAAGACGCGCTGTAATCCTTGCCCGTCAGCCGTTCAAGATGTCGATCAGTTGGCGGAGGCGGCCGTGATCGCGGCGGTTGAACGACGGGAATCAGGTCGCGTTTGCCGGTTTGCAGGAGGGTTAGCACTTCCATCGCCTCGTCGATGGTGCCGAAGCCGCCGGGCAAACAGACCACGGCGTCGCACTCTTTCACCAGCATCAGCTTGCGGGTGAAAAAGTACTTCATGTAGACCAGTTTCGGATCGCCGTGGATGATCGCATTGGATTCCTGCTCGAACGGCAGCAGGATGTTCAGGCCCATCGCATGCATCCGCCCGGCGCCCTGGTGCCCCGCTTCCATGATGCCTCGCGCGGCTCCGGTGACGACCATCCAGTCGTGCTCGGCCATGGCCCGTCCCAACTGGACCGCTTAACTCCGTTAACGGCCTGCAGCGGCACTCTGGCCTGCCAGAGAACCGGTACTGAAAGCCGCTTGGAAGTTGTAACCGCCGATGGGACCGTCCAGGTCCAGGATCTCGCCGGCAAAGTACAAGCCGGTAACGCGTTTGCTCTGCATGGTCCGCGAATCGACTTCGTCCAAGCTGACGCCGCCCGCCGTGACTTCCGCTTTGCGGAACCCCATCACGCCGCGGACCGGCACCCGAGTGCGTTTAAGGGTTTCGATCAGCCGTTGTCGATCCCGCTTGGGCGTCTCGGCAGCGCGTTGGGCAACGGGCACCGCCGCCAGGTCCGCCAACGTTTGGATCAGGCGGCGGGGCCAACGTTCCGCCAACAAGCCGTCGATCTGCCGGCCGCCCTCGCGGCAGCACCGCTCGTCGAGCCAACGTTCCAGTTCGTCGGCCGATTCGGCGGGCGCAAAGTCGCAGCGCAACTCCAATGTCTGTGGCTGCGGCGCGCCGCTGACGGCTCGGCTGACATCCAGCACAACCGGACCCGACAAGCCAACGTGTGTGAACAACAGCGAACCGCGGGCGGCGGCCAACAGGCCCCGCGACTCGGACGATCCCCGCCGCTTGCCGCGCTGGGCCGCTTCGCCGGCTTGCGCCGGGGCTTCACACACCTGGACGGCCACATCCGGGATGGTCACACCGCTCAACGGCTTGACCCATTCCGCGGCGGTCAGGATCGGAGTCAGGGCGGGACGGGGAGGCACCAGGCGATGCCCCAATTCCGTCGCCCAAGCGTAGCCGTCTCCGGTCGTTCCGCAACCGGGATACGACATGCCGCCGGTAGTCAGAATCGCCGCGCGGGCCTCGACCTCGCGCCGCGCAGTGGTCAGGCGGAATCCGTCCGTATCCGCCGCCAATCGCAGCACTGGTTCGCAGAACGATAACTCGGCGCCGCTGCGTCCCAGTCGCCGCAACAGCGCCTGGACCACGTCCGCTGCGCGGTCGCTGACCGGAAACACCTTGCCTGTCACCTCGACCTTGGTCGCAACTCCCTCGCGCTCGAACATCTGCACGACCTCGTCGGGGCCGAGCGCCGCCAGCGCGGAATGCAGAAACCGGCCTTGGCGGCCAAATGCCGCGATCACCCCGCTGGCGTCTGTGGCGTGCGTCAGGTTGCAGCGCGTGCCTCCGGACATCAAGATTTTGACCCCAGCCCGGGGATTCTTCTCCAATACCAGCGTTCGCCGCCCGAGTTCGGCTGCGCTGATCGCCGCCAACAAACCCGCGGCACCGGCTCCGACGATCACAACATCCCATACCATAGATTTTCCTCTGGCAGCCCAGCATACACAAAGGAGCCGGTACATGGAATTGCAGCCCGGCCAATTGTGGGTTACAGTGACGGTCGTCGCAAGGAACGGTACACCAGGCTCAGACGTCATCCAGAAAGGCCCCCTGCCGATGACCACCAGCATCGATCCCAACCGCGTCGACGTGATGATCGCGTCCGACGAAATCGCCGCGCGAGTCCAGCAGCTGGCAGCCCAGATCTCCGCCGACTATGCCGGCAAACAGCCGTTGATCATCGGCGTCCTCAAAGGCGCTTGGATCTTCCTCGCGGACCTGGTGCGGCAGCTAACCGTTCCGGTCCGCTGTGATTTCGTCCGCGTCACCAGCTACGGCGCGGGGACCGAGACCAGCGGCCAGCCGAAGCTGTTGCTGGACGTTGCCGAGTCGGTCGCGGGTGCCGACGTGCTGGTCGTGGACGATATTTTGGACACGGGCATCTCGGCCGCCTGGCTACTGGACCACCTGCAGCAGAAGAATCCGGCAAGTGTGCGTCTGTGTGTGTTGTTGGACAAGTCGGAACGGCGGCGCGTGCCGGTGTCCAGCGACTACGTCGGCTTCTCGATCCCCGATCGGTTTGTGGTCGGGTATGGCTTGGATTGCGGCGAACAGTTCCGCGAACTACCTTTTATTGGTCATGTGAAAGGCGAGGGGTAGAAGATGAACGACTTGGAACTTCTGCAGCGTCGAATCCGCGTCGCCGGAGGACGGGAACCGGGTGATCTGCTGCTGCGCAACGGACAGATCGTCAACGTGTTCACCGGCCAGGTCGAACCGGGCAATATCGTCATCGCCGACGGCTGGATTGCCGGCGTGGGGCCGTACGACTGGCAGGCCGCAGAGGAGATCGAGTTGGGTGGACGGCCGGTGGTACCCGGCCTGATCGACGCCCACATGCACTTGGAGAGCACCCTGCTGTGGCCGCCCGAACTGGCTCGCGCGCTGGTGCCGCTCGGCACCGCAGCGATCATCGCCGACCCGCACGAAATCGCCAATGTGCTGGGCATTCCCGGCGTCGAGATGATGCTCGCCGCCAGCGAAGGCCTGCCGCTGGACATGTTCTTCATGGCCCCCTCGTGCGTGCCGGCGACCAGCTGGGAAGATGCCGGCGCCGTGCTGGACGCCGAGGCGATCGAGCGGCTATTGCAGCTGCCGCGCGTGTTGGGACTGGCCGAAGTGATGAACTTTCCGGGCGTGCTGGACGGCAGCGAGCCGGTGTTGGCCAAGGTCGTGGCGGCGCTGCGGCGCGGTGTGCCGATCGACGGCCATGCACCGGGACTGCGCGGCCAGGCGCTGGTCAGCTACGTGGCTGCTGGAATCCGGGCTGACCATGAATCGACGGAGGTCGACGAGGCGCTGCAGAAAGCGGCGTTGGGCATGATGGTCCAAGTCCGGCAGGGATCCAGCGAACACAACCTGGAAACGTTCCTGCCGCTGCTGGTCGCAGACCAACTGGGCGATTGGTCGCTGGCCACCGACGACATCCTGCCGACGGACATCCTCGAACGCGGCCACATCAACGCGCTGCTGCGGCGTGCGGTCGAAGCCGGCGTGCCGCCATGCCGCGCCGTCCGCCATGCCACCCTGGTGCCGGCTCGGCATTATGGCCTGCGGGATCGCGGAGCGGTGGCCCCAGGCTATCGCGCGGACGTCGTGGTGATGAACGACTTGCGGACGTTCCAGCCCGACTTGGTCGTCCACGGCGGTCAGATCGTCGCGCGCGACGGACGCGCCGTATGGCAGGGCGAGGTTCGTCCCCTTCCGCTGGCCAACACCGTGCGGATCGCCGCCGTGAACGCAGAGGATTTTGAACTGAAGACGGCCGGGAAAGCCTGTCCGATTGTCCGCCTCGTGCCGGGGCAGATTGTCACGCAGGGCACCGTCGAGGACGTGCCGACGCGAGACGGGCGGTGGTGCTTTGCGCCCGATCGCGATCTGGCCTTGGCTGCCTGTATCGAACGCCATCAGGCCAGCGGAAAAATCGGCTTGGGGTTGGTCCAGGGGTTGGGATTTCAGCGTCACGGCGCGATGGGGTCGTCCGTCGCGCACGATTCGCACAACCTGATCATCGCCGGCACCAATCCGCAGGACATGCTCGTGTGCGTCCAAGCCCTGGCCCATCACGGCGGCGGGTTCGTGGCCGTCGCCGAGGGCCAGGTGCTAGCCGAATTGCCGTTACCCATCGCCGGCCTGATGTCCACCTGGGACGTGCATACGGTTCGCGATCGGCTGCAGCAATTGCATGCGGCCGCCCAGTCGCTGGGCTGCCCGCTGCCCAGTCCCTTTGCCACCTTGTCGTTCCTGCCGCTGCCCGTAATCCCCGAACTGCGGGTCACCCCTCGCGGCCTGTTCGACGTCGGCCGCCAGCAGTTCGTCGCCACGGTCTGACGATGACTTCCGGCGGACGGATTCTTGAAAGCACGCCGGGTTCAATGGACCGGCGGCTGTTGCTGCCCGACATAATTGCCGTACGTGATGATCAACGTGGCGACGACGATGATCAGCATGCCGACGTGAAGCACCTTTTTGGGCGTGGGCGAAATCCCTTCCCATTCGCGGAACAGCCAACCGTAGACGTTGCTGAACAGAATCAGCATGGCCATGTGCAAGGCCCAGCTGGTGAACCCGTACTGTTGCCCCATGTGCGAGTGGCCCATGCCATAGAAAAAGAACTGGAAGTACCAGAAGGCCCCGCTCAGCGCCGCCATCAGATAGTAGAACGCCAGCGTCGCCGTCCCTTTCTCTGGTAACCGCACGAACTGGGACGCCGTCCGGTTCCGGCGGATGAGGATCAAGCACCAGATCACGTTCGTGACCCATGCCCCTCCGTTGGAGAAAGGATAGATCGCGTTCATTTTCAGCATCTCGCTCGCCCCGTGCGCGACCGCCGCCCGTTCGAGAGGTTCGCCTGCCAACAGGGCAAAGTTGAAAACGGCAGAGAGAATACCCGCCAGAACGGCCAGCGGAATGCCGACTCGGAAAGCATAGCGGGCAACCTGCGGCTCCGAGACCGGCGTCTGGTCACGCGATTCCAACTTTTCCCGCAGTACTCCGGCCCATCCGCAGATCGCGATCCCGGCGAGCGAGACGATGATGCCCGCCAGGATAATCTGCCCCGGCCCCGTGCTGAATTTGTCCGCGAGTTCCCAGACAAAGCCCCGGTTGGGATGCCAGACCAGCGGCAGCAGCGTTCCCAGGCCCGCCGAGATTCCGATGGCGATGGCATAGTTCAGCGAAAAACCGATGTAGCGGATGCCCAGACCGAAGGACAGGCCTCCCACCCCGTACAGAACGCCCAGCGAAAACGACTTGCCCATCACGAGCACTTCGGTACTCCGCAGCACCTCGACGTAGTTGGGGATCGTCAAGAACGCCACGAGGATCGGCAGAACGAGCCAGGCACAGGTTGCCTGGGCAATCCAGTAAACCTCCCAGGCCCATAGCTTGGTCTGCTTCTGCGGCGTGTAACAACTCGATGACGAGAACGCACCGATGCTGTGCAGGACAACTCCCAGAATTGGATTCGCTTGCATGTCGCCGAGCCTTTCAAGAAAGAAAAAGAGGCAGGAGGAAGCCAGGAATCAAGAATCGCGATCCCCAATCCAAGCCTCTGGGACATCGTTCGGAGCCGCCCGGACGTCCAATCACGACTCGAGCTTGCGCACGATGTCCATCGCCCGCTTGGGCGTCAGTTTCTCGCCGTCGTCGCCTTCAATTTCCAGGAAGAACGCCATATCGTCGATCCGCTTCATCATAAAACTAATGACGATGCCCTGTTTGAGCCCCTCGTCGGTGCGGACTTCGACGCGGTCGCCGATCTGATAGGGGCACTTCAGTACGTTGACCGCCCACCAGACGATGTTTTCCAGGCCCTTTAGCATCGGATCGATTTCTTTCATGACTGCCTCCTGATGCATCAATTTAGCGGCTGAAACCGAAATAGGAAGGGGCGGTGCTAGCACCGCCGCGTCAAACGCTGTGGGTTCGTCTTGTGCGATTTGCGGTTTCCGCGTACTCTCTGCTGCCTCTATCTCTTGGTAAACCCCTGTTTCTTGGTAAGGCGACAGCAGCAGATGCAGGCGCGGACCCTTGGCCTCCGAAATACGCACCGCGTGCTCGCGGCCCTTGTGCTGGCCGCGTGGTCGCTCGGCTGCCGTAGCGATCCGTATCGGGACGCCTATCTCGAGATGCTCAACGCAGAGAAACGCGTCTTGGAAGACCGGCTGTACGAGTCCGAATACAATTACGAACAAGCGCTGAACGAACTGAAAGCCTCGCAAGCGTCCGCCAAGGACGTTCGCAAACCGGCCAGCCGGACGCGGTCCGGCGGGACCGAACGCCCGCTGATCGAAACCGAGGACGACGAGCCGCACGAGGCTCCGGAATTGCCGACGATCGAATTGCCGCCGGGGGTCGAAGAAGGAAAACGGAGACGTGCCGGGGCGACTCCGACGGCCGCACGGCCGGGCGCGCCGGTGGTCACTGCGTCAGCCGTCAAGCCGGCCAAGTCGCGTCCGCTGAGCGAAGACGAATTGGCCGCGGCGATTGTCTCCGCCCTGGATCAACGCGTGGAGACGATCCACCTGAACTCGCGGCGGACCCGTGGCATCGATTTCGACGGGAAACCTGGCGACGACGGCATCGCGGTGTTAATCGAGCCTCGCAATCGCCGCGGAGGGGTCGTTCCCGAGGGCGGTCGGATTTCGATCGTGCTGCTCGATCCGTCCAAAACCGACGAGGCGGCGCGGGTCGCCCGCTGGGACTTCGATGCCGACGCCGCCGCCGAATTCCTGCAAACGGACTCGCTGGACAGCGGCCTGCTGTTGCGTCTGCCGTGGCAGGAGACGATTCCTGACCGCAAACGGCTGCACCTGTTCGTCCGCTACTTCACCGCAGACGGCCGAAAGCTCGAAACCGACCGGCAAATCGAGGTCGAATCGGCGGACCTGATCGCACAGCGCTGGACGCCCCGACGCTCGCCGTCACCGGAAAACGTCGCCAACCGCGAAGCCACCGCGACGTGGCGCCCCAAGGACGAAGAGGCTCCCCCCACGGTTGCCCTGGCGGCGGCGGAAGAGCCAGTCCAGCCGGACAAGCCAGTCCAGCCGGACAAGCCAGTCCAGCCGGACAAGCCAGTCCAGCCGGACAAGCCAGTCAAGCCCGCCGTCGTGGCCGAGGCAACCCCACCGCTGGTCCTCAAGCCGGCGCCGGCGAAGGCCGCCGTCCCGAAAGAGGCGAGCGACGCCCAGACCGGCACGGCCCCCAAAACTCGTAGCGGGCCCCAAGCCCCCACGGGCCGATTCTGGAAGCCCGAGCGGTGAGTCGGTGGCATGCGCCAGCGCTGACGGCATTTCATCCCGGTGCGATCAAGTCGCCGCGCGGAACTCGATGCCCCCCTGTTAAAGACGCCGTGGATCTTTGTTCCTGCGACGGGTAACGAGCGATGGATTCTCGGTGCCACGCTCGATCTTGCGACGTGAGCGGTCAGCAGTTCCTCGATCCGGTCCAGCAGGTCGCGGGCGACCAGGTGGGCGTTCTCGCAGGCGGGTTCGGCTTGCAGACGTAATCTCGTCATGATCGGCTGCCCCTTACTTCTTCGAGGCCAAGGTGAACAGGCCGCCGTCGGCCTTACGGAATTGGGCGTCGCTGCCCTTGCGGGTGTCCCGCAGGATCGAGGCGTACAGCGTCGCCTCGGGCGTCTTGCCGCCTAGGCTGGACCACAGCCCCTTGGCGGTCATGGCCTCGACCATCGCCTTGCAGGTCATGGGTTCGCCCGTTTGCGCCAGGACCTGGACCGCCGCCTGGAACTGGCTGAGCGTCTTGCCGGGCTCGGCGGTGGGCGTCGCCTTTTTGACCGGCGCCTTCTTCGTCGCCGGCTTGGTCGCTTTGGCCTTGGCGGTCGTCCGGGTCTTGCTTCGCGGTCGTTTTCTTCGTTGCCATCGTTTCGTCCTTTCGTGTTGGCGTTCGTTCTTCCATCGGCGGCTAATCCGCCGGCGACAGACACACAGGAGCTAGGAATTTCCGCCCGAAGCAAGCCATTCGGTGCAAGATTCTGGCTGGTTTTTGGTCCAGATTCCAGTGGTATCGCAGGCCCGCAGGCTGTGCTAGACTACGATCCTCGATCGCTCGCGAATCGCATGAAGGACAAGCCGATGCCCAAGCTCACGGAGTGCCTACCCACGGCAGTTGCGGCGGGATACCAAGGCGTGGTGCAGAACGAGCGGAGCGACCTGGATAAGTCCAGATTGGTGGAAACAAGCGGGAGACATCGAGCGTGATTAAGCGGCTGCCAATACCACTCCCGCCCATCGCCCTCCAACGCCGTTTCGCCGCCATCGTCGAATCCGTCGAACTGCAGAAAACCCGGATGCGGGCGCACCTCGCCGAGTTGGACGCGCTGTTCGCTTCGCTGCAGGTCCGTGCTTTCAAGGGGGAACTATGAGCGGTCAGAGTGGACAGAGTGGACAGAGTGGCGGAAGCGGCCAGAGAAGACCCGAGGCGACCGGGCGGGCCACTTCGTCGTCTTCGCCTGCCCGGTCCGCTTCGCCGGCGTCTGGCGGGCCGGGCGAGCCCATCCTGGGTCCGCACGGCGGATACCGGAACTTGAAAAGTTTCCAGATTGCCCAATTGGTCTACGATCTGACGGTGCGGTTCTGCGACCGCTATATCGACCGCCGCAGCCGCACCCAGGACCAGATGGTCCAGGCCGCTCGGTCGGGGGTGCAGAACATTGCCGAGGGCTCGGAAGCGGCGGCCACGTCCAGCAAGACCGAGCTGAAACTGACGCAAGTCGCAAGGGCGAGCCTGGAGGAATTGAAACTCGACTACGAGGATTTCCTGCGTCACCGCGGACTGCCCTGCTGGGACCGCCAGCACCCGCTGCGGCAGGAACTGGTCGATGCCCGGCTGAAGAACCCGGACCAGGTCGCCGCCTGGGTGGCGCAGAAAGCACGACTGCGCTGCACGGAAGAAATGGGGAAAAGTGGACCCCGTGGACACGACACAGGCACTGCGTCCGCTGCGTCTACTCCGTCCACTTTCTACCCCGAACTTTCGGCCAACGCCATTCTGACGCTAGTTACGGTGGCGGGCTTTCTGCTGGACCGCCAGGTGGCGCTGCTCGCGAAAAAATTCGAGGATGAAGGCGGCTTCACAGAGCGCATGTACCGAGTGCGCTCGGCCCGCAGGAGACAGCCATGAGCAACTTCGCCTTCCTGCCGCCCGAGTTCCTCGCGATCTCGTTGACCGCCTGGACGCCTGTCTCCTCGAAAGGATGGGGGGCTGCGCGTATCGGCTCACTGAGCCGATAACGAGCCGATATGAGGCGGTAGTGAGCCGAAAGTTGGCCCAAAATGAGCGGTCTTGATGCGATTTGAGGCAGTAGTGAGGCGATTATGGGAACCGGAATGAGCAATTTTTCCTTTCTCCCTGCCGAATTCCGCGACATCGCGGAATCCGCCACCCGTGCGGAAAGCCACATCATGGGCGATCCGCGGGCCGCCTGTTTCCATGCTCGCTTCGCTCTGGAGTCGGCCATCCAATGGCTGTACCGGCACGACGCTGCGCTGCGGATGCCCTACGACCAGAGCCTGGGCGCGCTGCTGCACGAGCCCTGCTTCCAGAACCTGCTGCCCGAGGCGGTGTTCCAAAAACGCGCGTGATTCAGAAGGTGGGCAACCAGGCCGTTCACAACCGGCGACCGATCCGCCAATACGACGCCCTGCAGGTGGTCAAAGAGCTGCATCACCTGTGTCACTGGCTGGTGTGCACCTATACGCCCGCCGCTGGCCAAGAAAACCCCGTGTGGAGTGACGATCGCGTGCCCCCGGCTCCAGAGTCCGGCGTGCCGACGGACGCCTACGAACTGGAGCAGGCCGTGGCCGACGGGTTCCTGGTCCCGCCCCGCGTCCAACAGGTGGACCCGAAATTTCCCCGCGAGGGCATCGTTTACGACAAACTCTCCGACGAGGAAAAGTCGCAATGGGAAAGCCTCGATTGGGGCGACGACGTCGAGCCGGGCAGCTTGCCCGACCGGGTCAACGCCGCCGCCATCAATAGCTGGCTGTTCAACAAGGATACGGTGGACAGGGTACTGCAGCACCTGATGCAGCATGGCCACAAGGTGGACGGCGGCGACCGGCTGGCCAAGACGATCATCTTTGCCCGCAACCACGAACACGCCAGGTTTATCGAAGAGCGGTTCAACCACCACTACCCGCGGCACCATCTCCGTCACATCGTGATCCACCGCCTGCGGACCAATCAGCCGCTGACGGCAGATGACCTGACGTCCCTGGAGAGGACGCTGGTCGAGATCGGCGAAGACGACGGCGAAACGTTGCTGTCCGCCTTGTCGGCCCGCAGCGAGGCGCCATCACTGGCCCATTTCGTGCGCAGCCTGGTCGGCATGGATCGCTCGGCGGCCCAAGCGGCCTTCTCCCAGTTCCTGAACGACCGCAGTCTCAAATCGTTTGAACCGCAAGTCCACAGTTTGGCGGGGTAGTCAGCAATGCGCGACGCCCTCCAGGTCGCGACGGGCCACAACCCGGCAGGCGGTTTCCGCTTGGCGACACAGAATATCCACGGATTGCAGGTAATCTCACGTCGTCATGGATCTCCTCGCCTACGTCTTCCGGCTGTCCACGCCCAGCTCGCCTCGCAACCTCCATGTGCTTGAAAAACTGCCATTCCCACCGCGGGACGAGGACCACGTCCTTGCGGCGGTACCCGGCCAGCAGCCACAGGTTGGCCACTCGGCAACAACGATGTAGACCGCAGATCCAGGCGTCGGCGGCGGACGAGGGGATTCCCGTCCTGTCTGGCTTGTCGGAAACGTCCTGATTCATGCAACATACCCCACTTGAAAACGCCGCACGTTATGTGTAGACAGGTGGGCCGCATTCACCAAGTCCACCTTCCGGAGAGATCACCATGAGAACCACCCCGAAAGCACTCTTTTGTATTCTGGCCAGTTTACTGGGCGGCGTCTTGATTTCCGCTGCCGTGCGGCCGGCCCGCGCGGCCGATCCGATCAGCCTGGAATCGCTGTTGCGAGAAATGGGCGACCGCGACCGGCTGGTACGTCTTCCGGAACCGGCTTTTACCTGTCAGCAGTTCAGCAGCTATGACCGCGATACGGTCGCGCCGGATCAGCCTGGGTGGTTTGCCAACTGGGACCGCAGCCAGTTCGTGCGTGTCGAAGAAAACGAGGGCCGTCGGGAATGGGTGCTGATGGACGCTCCCGGCCCCGGCGCCGTGGTGCGTTTCTGGGCGACCTGGCACGGACCGGGCGGTGGGCCGTTCAGCAACGGCACCATGCGGGTCTACCTGGACGGTAATCCGACCCCGGCCATCCACGGTCCGATGGCCGACTTGATCAGCGGTGGCGCCCTGGCGCCGCCTCCGTTGAGCGATTCCGTCTCGCCCGATTCGCCTTACGAACGTCGCGGCCATAACCTGTACCTGCCGATTCCCTACGCCCGGCACTGCAAAATCACCTACGAGAGCAAGGCGATGAAGGATCTTGGCGGCAAGCAGGGCGAGGCGCTGTACTATCAGATCAACTATCGCACCTATGCCGCAGGCACAGCGGTGGAAACATTCACCACGGATCGCCTGGCGGCATTGACCCCCGTCGTGACCGAAGTCGGCAAGCGGTTGCTCGCGTCGGGAGTCCCGGAAACGGCTGCCGAGACCGTGGCCGAGCGAGGCACGTTGGAGCCCGGCCAGCAGGAGTCGGTCACGCTGTCCGGTCCCGCCGCCATCCGCCAGTTGACACTGCGGATCGCGGCCGAGAACTTGCCGCAAGCCTTGCGATCCACCGTGCTGGAAATCGAGTTCGACGACCAGCGCACCGTGTGGTGTCCCGTGGGAGAGTTCTTCGGCACCGGCTACCAGATCCACGCCTATCGCAGCTGGTACACTCAGGTCACCCCAGACGGCACCATGCAGTGTTTCTGGGTCATGCCCTTTGCCCGCACGTGCCGCCTGACCGTGCATAATCTGGGGTCCGAGCCCGTCGAGGTGCAAGAGGCCAAGGTCGCCTGCAGCCCCTGGACGTGGGACGATCGGTCGCTGCTGTTTCATGCCGCCTGGCGGCAGTACACCAAATTGGATACCGGACCGGACAAGGACCAGACCGGGCAAGGCGCATTCGACGTGAACTATATTCAGGTACAGGGCCAAGGCCAGTTCGTGGGTGACACGCTGACGCTGTTCAACGGCACAGCCGCCTGGTGGGGCGAGGGGGACGAAAAGATCTATGTGGATGGCGAACGGTTCCCCTCGCACATCGGCACCGGCACCGAGGACTACTACGGCTACGCCTGGTGCCGCGCCGAGTATTTTCAAGCGCCGTTCCACGCTCAACCGTGTGGGGCGGGCAATCTCGCCGGCGGATTCTCGGTCAACAGCCGCTACCGCAGCTTAGATGCGATCCCCTTTACCAAGTTGTTCCGATTCGATATGGAGATGTGGCACTGGCGGAACACGGTGATCAATTTCGCGCCGGCCACGTTCTGGTATGCGCGGCCCGGTGCTCAATGGAATGTCGAGCCGGATGCCAAGACGGCGGCGTTGCCCGTCGCGCTGCAACGCAGCGATGTCGTCGAGATGCTGGTCGTGCCTGGGGCCATCGAAGGCGAGGGTCTGAAGATCATCGACAAGTCGGGAGGCACGACGGAGATTCAAAACGTCGACACGTTCCGCTGGAGCAACGACAAGCAATTATGGTGGATCGACGCCAAGCCGGGCGATCGGCTGGTGCTGGAGGTTCCAGTCCCCGCAGCCGGGACGTATCGCGTGCTGGTCAATTTGACCAAAGCCCGAGACTATGCCCAGGTCCGCCTGCGGCTGAACGACCAGCCGACCGACAAGACATTCGACCGCTACGCTACCCGGGTGGCTCACGACCTGCTGGATCTGGGCTCGTTCCCGTTGAATGCAGGTCCCAACCAGTTGGTGGTCGAAATCGTCGGCGCTCATCCCCAAGCCGTCAAGCGGCACATGTTCGGCCTGGATTATCTGAAATTGGAACGTGCGGAGTAATCCACGTTGAAGCTCACCATCGCCGTCTCGTTCACGGCGATGCCGGCGCGACGTACAACAGACAGAAATCCTGTCGGCCCAGCGGCATTGGAACCGCCCGGCCCCGGTCTGCTCGATACTCGGGCCGGTCTCGAGGTTCACGCCCAACAGCTGGCCCGCTAGGCCGGGCCAGGTCGCGTTCCAACGTCACGTCGTCGGCGGGACCGTCGCTGGCGACGACGATCAACGCCTGGCCGCCGCGGAAAGTCGCCGTTCCCACTGCTCAGACAGTGGCGGCGGCGTGCGCACGAAGAACCAGATCCGATACAGCGACGGACAGATGGAATCCTCTGCCTGTGCTCCTGGGGCTAATGGCACGGAATCCATAGCGTGACGCATATTGTCCAAGTAGAATGCACGTATCCAGCTTTTCCGTCAACGGCGACCTTCACCCGGCGAAACTGCGTTGGGAGACAAGATCATGTCACGCGCGCTCGTGTTCTTTCTGGTACTGGTGTCGACGCTCAGCAATTTCGCCGCGGGGCAGGACACGCCCCCCGCCCCGGAGCCGTCTCCGGTCGAGATGGAATCGGATGTCGCACAACCCGCGGCACAGCCGGCTGGCGAGGAACCGACGGTGCCAGGCGAACCCGCTGCCCAGCCGCCGGTGCGCCAGGAACACATTATCTACTTGCCGTTCGAGAACCTGCAGGACGTGTTCGAGGACGAGGATTCCTCGATTGTGCTGCCGTACAAACAGTTTCTGGAGATGTGGAATCGGCTGGTTCCGCCCGATTCGGCGCCCGTCAAGCCGCCGGTCAACGGGGTCATCAGCCGTGCCGATTACGCGGGGTCCGTCCAGGGCGAACTGGTCCATCTGGACGTGACGTTGGATGTCGAAGTGCTGAGTGCCGAATGGGCGCAGCTGCCTGTGCAATTCGGCGAGGCGGCGATCGGCTCGGCGCGGACGGAGGACGGCAGCGTGTTGCTGCGAGGCGTCGGCGAGGGACAGTACGAGCTGTTGGTGCGGGGACAGGGCAAGCACCAGATCAAGCTCCGTCTGGTGACCGGAGTCAAATCGGCCACCGAAGGCCGCAGCTTCACCGTGCAATGCCCGCCCGTGGGCGTCAGTAACCTGGAACTGGACATCCCCGAAAAAGACCTGGCGGTCCAAGTCACTCCGCACCGCACGTCCGAGCTGCAGCCCGATTTGCAGGATGCCACGCGCGTCCGCGCCGTCCTGGGAGCCACCACGGCGTTCACGGTCAGCTGGCAGCCCAAGTCGGGCCGCACCGACCTGGCGGCGGGCCTGGCGAACGTCACCGACACGATTGCCGTCGATGTGGGCGACGGCGTCGTCCACACGCAGGCCGTCTTCGACTATCAAATCCTCCGCGGGGCACTGAGCGAACTGCTGGTCGAAGTCCCGGCCGATCATCGTCTGCTGGACGTCCAGGTGCCCGGGTTGCGCGACTGGCAGACCGAGGCGGCGGACGATCGCCAGCGGTTGACCGTGCGGTTGCACGCCCCGGCCACCGAGTCGGTCCGCCTGGAGTTGCACACGGAGACCCCCATCCCTGAAGAAGCGTTCCAAGTGGGGCAGGTGCGCGCGATCGGCGTGGCGCGGGAGAGTGGGATCTTGGCTGTCCGCAGCGCCGAAGAGGTGGGCCTGGAATATGTGCTACGCGAGTCGATCACACGCGTCGACGCCGCCGACGCGCCCTTGTCCTTGCAGAAACCGGGCAGCACGTTCTACAAGTTCTTTACGCCGGACCACAACCTGTCGGTGGTCGCCTCGGCCCTGAAACCGCGGATGGTGGTCGACAGTCGCCTGTCGGTGCTGTTGGACAAGACGCGGCTGACCACGCGCGGCGAGTTCCGATACCAGGTTTCGCGGTCCGGGATCTTTGTCCTGACGTTCCGCCTGCCGGCCGGGTTGGGTGTCGATGACGTCCGCACGGAGGCGCTGGAGCGGTTCGAGGTCGTTCCGGTCGCCGACGCGCAGACCCTGACGGTGTATTTCGCCAGCAAGCAGCTCGGCGATCTGACGGTCGCCGTGACGGCCAGCCAACCGCGCGACAAGCCCGCCGGCGAGCTGACGCTGCCGTTGATCGAACCGTTGAACGCAACACGGGAGGAGGGGCTTGTGGCCGTGCTTGCCCCGGAATCCCTGGAGGTCAAGACCGAGGCGGCGCAACTCCGATCCGCCCGGGCTGCCACGCCCGCCGAACTGACGGCCAACGGATTCCAGCCCCAGATCCCCGAAGGCGCGACGCTCGCCGCCGCCTTCTCGTTCGTCACGCGGCCCGTCAGTATCGTACAGACGATTACCGAACGGCCGCGACGCACCTTGGCTGCCGTCGCAACGGTGGCCAGTGTCAAGGAAGACGTGCTGCAGGTGATCACCACGTTCCGCTACCAAATTCAGTTTGCCGGCACGGACACCTTCCGCATCGCGGTACCGGCGACCGTGTCCGACCGCCTGCAGATCGAAGGAGAAGGCATCAAAGAGCGACGCAAGTCGGAGCCTGCGGCCGACGACGGCGCGGTCGAGTGGACGATTGTGCTGCATTCCGAATCGCTCGGCCAGCGCTCGTTCATCGCCACCTACGATCAGCGGATCTCCATTCCCGAGCAGGGGACGCAATTCGAATTGCAACCGATCCGGACGCTGGACGTGGACCGCGAAACGGGCGAGATGGCGATCCACAAAGACCGGGCTCTGGCCGTCGAAGCGACGGCCAGCGGGCTGGAAGAGATCGACCCTCGCGAGTTGTCGCAGCCGATCGGCACGGCCCAGCCGCATCTGGCGTACCGCTATTTCCAACATCCGGCGCGACTGACGCTGCAGGTCACGAAACACGAACTGCAGGACGTCGTCAGGACCGTCGTGGATCGCGCTTACGTCGAAGCGGTGATTACGGAGGACGGCCCGATGACCGTGCGTGCCCGGTACGAGGTGAAATCCAGCGAACGGCAGCGGCTGGCGGTCACCCTCCGCAATCCGCGCATTCTGGGCATCACGGTGGCCGGCCAGGCGGTGGCCCCCGAGATCGCGCCCGCCGCATCGGACGGCAGCCCTGAGGACAAGACCTATTTCATCAACGTGGCGCGCACGGCCGACTCGGACGAGCCGTTCCAAATCGCCACGGTCTTCGAGACCCCGCGGCCCGACAAGGAACTGGGGATCACCGACCTCTTGCATCTGCCGCTTCCGCAGTTCGAGGACGGCGTCAAGTTCCAGAAGCTGTACGTCCGCGTCTGGATGCCCAAGGACTATCGTCTGGTGGGGAATCCCGGCGGATTCACCAGCCATCTCGGCGTCGGCCTGTGGGATTCCCGCGCGATCACCCACGCCCCCGACAACCCCGACAGTTGGTTTCCCAAAGACACGTCCTCGTTCGACTTCCAGGTCGGCGGGACGACCTACTTGTTTAGCAGCCTGACCGGCCCGCCGGAGTTGACGATCGGCTACTGGCACATCCCCACCATGACCCTGATCGCCAGTTCGCTCGCCCTGGTGATCGGAGTCGTGTTGCTGTGGTTCTCGCTTGAAACCAAGGTCTACGCGGTCCTGATGCTGGTCCTGGTAGCCCTGTTCGCCGGTTTGTTCGTGCCGTCCTTGATCAACAGCTGGCTGCTGGCCGCTCGGCTGGGGATCGCGGCCGTGGTCGCCTTGTGGCTGGTTGTCTGGCTGTTGCACGTCCGCCGGACCGGTTGGACGCTGCCGTCGCCGCCCACGCCCCGTGCCGCCGCGCCGGTCGCTCCGGGGGCCGAGCAGCCGGAACAGAGGACGGGCGAAAGGGAAGGAGGCGGCGATGTGCGGTAAGACAGCCGGTCGCGATCGCCCGCGCCGAGCTGGTTCGGTGGAGCGAATGATTCGCTCACCGGACCCTCGATGCGTCAAGCATGGCTTCCCAGCAAGCTCGGCGGGGAGCGGCAGACACAGGGCGACGGACGACAGCAAGGACCGCCGGGGCCCGGCGGGGCGCATTCTTGTGGGGATTGCCGCGTTGCTGTTGTGTCTGTTGCCTTCCTTTGCCGTCGGGCAGGTCACGCAAGGTCCGCCGCGAATTCGCCACGTGTATATTCCGGCGGATCAGCTGAAATTGCTGTTTGACAGTTCGGCCCAAGGCGTGCTGATGCCGCGCGACAAGATCTTGGCCTTGTGGCAGAAAGCTCAACGCCACGTTTCCTCGGAAACACTTCCGCCCACGGATGCGGTGGTCACGCAGGCCGCCTACGAAGCCCGCCTGGACGCTCACGAGCTGTGCATCACCGGCCGCATCCAGATCGTGAAATGGCGAAGCGGCTGGCAGGCAGTCGAGCTGCCCTTTGGGGGACTGGCGATCGAGTCGGCGCACGTGGGCGATCAACCGGCCCGGTTCGGCCGCAAGGACGACGGCACGCTGTTTCTGGTGCTTGATCAGGAAGGCCGGTTCGAACTGCAACTGGAGATGTCGGCCCCACTGGCCAGCAAGGGTGGGGATTTGGCAACCACGCTCCGATTGCCCCCGGTGCCCGCAGCGGAAATCCGGATTCAGCTGGCCGAGGGCAAACAACTGCTGGTCGGCGAGACGGTGCTGCCAGCCGACAGCACCGCTCGCGGTCAGCAGACGTTTCGCATGGCGGTCGATCGCTCGGGCCTGGTGCCGCTGGTGATCTCCGATCGTTCGGCGGGCGGCAACCGGGCGCCGCTGGTCTTGGTCCACAGCCGCTCGAACGGCCACGTCGAACCGGCCGGACTTCGCTGGGAGATCATCCTCGATCTGGACGTGTACGCGCGCGCCGCAGACGTCTTTCAGCTGCGATTGCCGGCCGCGGTGGATGTCGCGGAGGTCGAGGCGGCGGAGTTGAGCCAATGGACGATCCACGAACAGGCGGACGGTACGGCGGCGGTAAGGCTCGCTTTCCGCAAGCCGTTCCTCGGCCGGCGTGCAGTCCGGCTGCTCGGGTTGGCGCCGGCGCCCTTGTCGATCGAATGGGATGTTCCCACGGTCGCGGTGCTCGAGGCTGCGTCGCACGTCGGGCAGGTGTCGCTGACGTCATCGCCGGCGTTGAGAGTCGAGGTCGGCACGTTCACCGGGATCAGGCCCGAGCGTCTGGCAAACACCTCGACAGACTCGCCTCCGATGGATGCCAACGCGCCGTTGACGTTTGCGTTCTGGGACGAGGATTTCCGCTTGCCGTTGCGCGTGACAGCTCGCCGCCGGACCGTCCAGGCGTCGGTAGCGACTCTGCTGGAGGTGACTCGGACCGGCGTGGTGTTGCGGAGCAGCGTGCGCGTCGAGCCGCGGCACGCTCCGCTGTTTGACGTTCAAATGCAGTTGCCGCACGACTGGGAAGTCACTTCCGTGCTGTCCGCCAACGAGCCTGCGGCGTGGGAATCGGTGCCGTGGACGGATCCCGATCCTGCGGCGAATGCGTTGCTGCAAACCGTCCGATTCGATCTCCCGCGGCCGTTGTCCCCCGGCCAGTCGCTGGAAATCGCGCTGACTGCCCAGCGGCAACCGGAGGACTGGTTGACGCAGAGCGACGGATTCAGCGACATTCCGTTGCCCGAACTGCGATGGGCCGATGCCGACGAAGTGGAAGGGACGCTGCTGGTTCAAGCTCCGCCGGACATCGAGTTGCTGGTGTCGGACTTGTCGGACGATCTGCAACCGGTGGCGGCGGAAGGGGCACGCGGGATTTCGGTTCAAACTGCGGGGACGGCCCTGCAGTACCGCTATCAGGACGACGGCCGCGTCAGGGGCCGGCTGCAGGTGCGGACGAAACCGGCCAAGCTGTCGGCGGAAACACTGGCCTTTGTCCGGCTGGATCGCGGCAAGCTGGACGTCCATTGTCAAGTTGACCTGCACATCCGGCAGGGAATGGTACGGCAAATCCGCTTGACCCTGCCCGCGGCGGTCGGCGAGAAAGTCCAGATTGCCACGGTCGACTCGACGGCCCGAGTCATCGAGCAGCGTCATGCTCTGCTGTCCAGCGGCGATGACACCGATGGCGACCTGTCCTTGTGGCAGATCGTCCTCGACCAGCCCGTGACGGGGCACCTGATCCTGGCCCTGGATTTCGGGCAGACGTTTTCCGCATCGAGCGCGAACGGCAAGACCGCGGAAACGTTCGGCGGAGAATCCGCTTCTACCCCAGGCGGCATTCCTGTCGCCGTTCCCGTCCTGACGGTGCAAGACGTTTCGCGGCAGAGCGGGATGGTAGCCGTCGAGGCCGCCGACGATCAACAAGTCGATTTCGAACCCGAGAACCTGCGGGACCTGGATCCGGCGGACGTGTTCCAACCGCGAACCTACGTTCCCCGTCAGCGGATCGTGGCCGCGTATCAGTATCCGCGGCTGCCGTACCGACTGATGCTCTCGGCCACGCGTCACAGATCCGAGCCCGTGCTGACCGCGATCTGCGAATCGGCCGAGATTGTCAGCGTCGCCGGGCACCAAGGCCGGATGCGTCACCAGGCACGGTTTTCCGTGCGGGGCCTCAACCTGCAACACGTACCTGTCACGCTGCCCGACGGCGCCGACTTGTGGTCCGTGATGATTGACAGCGAGCCAGTGGAAGTGCGGCGGAGTCAGGGCACTTGCCTTGTTCCCTTGCCGGCCGGACAAGCAGGCTCGGCCGACGAGCCGCGTGACCTGACGCTGGTTTACGAAACGGACATCCCGCGTTTCGCTGCGAGGGATGTTTGGGAACGACTGTGGCCCCAGACCCTTTGTCAGAAGTCGCCCGAAATCGCCATGCCGACGCTGGGCACGACGTGGTACATCCATCCGCCTGAGGGGACGGATTGGGTGTCGACCGATGGGCAATTCCAAGCGGAAACACCGCCCGCTCGCTCGGCGCTGGTCACACGCCTGGCAGAAACGATCGGCCACCACAGCACGTCCGGGCTGTCCTGGAAGGTGGGCGGTCTCGTTGTGGCCGGCATCTTGGTGGGCTTGTTCGCGCTGGCCAGGACCAGCAAGAAGGGCGGGTTTAGCCTGGTCGAGCTGCTCGTGGTCATCGCCATCATCGGCATTCTTGTCGCCCTGCTGTTGCCGGCCACGCAATCGGCGCGCGAAGCCGCACGTCGCACGCAATGCAACAATAATCTCAAGATGATCGGTCTCGCTCTGCACAACTATCACGATACCTACGGACAGTTTCCGCCTGCGGTCATCGGTCCCCACAACGTACCGCGCGAACGGCAGTTCAGCTGGATGGTGGCCATTCTGCCCTTCATGGAACAGCGGAATTTGTACGACAAGCTTCGCCTCGACTTGCCCTGGGATGACCCGCACAACACGGCTGTGCTGCAAACCGCGTTTCCCGACTGGTTGGCCTGCCCATCGGATCCAGCGCCGATGGCGACGGAACAAGGCTTTCGCAAGACGTCCTACGTGGCCATCACCGGCGCCGCTGCATCGCCCGAGTTTCGCAGTTCGCGAGGGATTCTCGGACTCGACCGCGGGCTTCGTATGGAGGAGATCACGGATGGCACCAGCAACACGGCCATTGTGGCGGAGGTAACCGACGGTGGCGCGTGGTTCGCCGGTGGCGCCGGCACGGCTCGCCGGATCGACGATTGGATTGCCAAGAAGCCCTGGAGTCAACATCCGGGCGGAGGGCTGTTCCTGTTCGCGGACGGATCGGTGCAGTTTGTCACTCCTAATACCGATCCCCAGACCCTCCGCCGCTTGGCCATCGCCCAGGACGGGCAGATCGTCAAGTTGGACGACCGGGACGCGCCGCCTGTGGAAGCACGGCCGGGCGCCGACAGTGCAACGGCGGTGCCCGCGTCGTCGCTGGAAGCGGAGCCGCCGATCGAAGAAATGGAAGAGGAAGTGAAAAAGGACGTCGCCGGAGCCGTGGACGTGAAAGACGAGGCGGCAGCGGAACGTCTCAGGGCGGCACCGGCGCCACCCGAGGACAAGCCGTCGGCTCAGACGCCGCCACCGCCGTCCATCCAGCGCGGTGACCGTGCGCGTCTTTCTCTGCGCGTTGGACTCGAGCGGCCCGGCGGAGAAGCGATCCGTTTCCGGCGCGAGGGCGGGACCGGCGAACTGGTGATTGGACTGCAGGACGGAACGTTGGCGCGCACCCTGCAATGGCTGGTCGTGGCCGCGGTGCTGCTGGCTGCTTGGGCCTGGCGACGTGCGTCCGGAGCCCAGCGCGGGATGGCGGTCGTCGTGGGACTGGCCGTGCCGATCGGCTTGTCGGGGCTGGTCCCGCCGGCCTGGACGCTGCTGCTGGATGGGCTGTTGCTGGGTACCTTGGCCGGAGGATGCCTGTGGCTTCTGCGGAGAATCACCACGGCGATCACGCTGTCCGTGTCGAAGGGCGCGGCGGCGGCGGCGACGGTGGTGGGTATCGTGACGGGCATCGGCTTGGGGGTTGCCGCCGGCCTGAGCGGGGCGGAGGAGCCTCGTCCCGAGGCCAACGGCTCGGCAGCAACCGAGCCGGTTCGGCCGTCCGGATTGACTCTGTATATCCCGTATGATCCGGAGCACGACAAGCCGTTGCAGAACACGCAGGTGTACTTGCCCCACGACGAGTTCCTGCGGTTGTGGAAGCAAGCTCATCCCGATAAGCCACACCCCATGCCTCCGGATGTGCCGGCGATCGTCTGTCACGCCGAATACTCGGGACAGCTGCAGAACGACGTGGCCCGCTTCGAGGGCCGACTGTTGATCCATCATTTCGCCGAGGGCTGGGCGCGAATCGCGCTGCCGCTCGGCGAGGTTGCCCTCGAAAAAATCGAGATCGACGGCCAGGCGGCCACCCTGGCCGACGACGATTCGCATGGCGCAGGACAAGCCGCCTTGCCGGTCGCCCCGGTCGAATCCGAAACAGGCCAGTCGGCCTGTCCTACGGTGGGCCAGCCCGCGATCTACCTCGACAAACCCGGCCCGCACGTCGTGGACCTGAGGTTCAGTGTGCCCGTCAGTCGCTTGGGGGCCACGGGCCAGTTGACGATCCCGTTGCGCCCGGTGTCCGCGGGCAGCCTGCGGCTCCAGTTACCCGCGAATGATCTGGATGTCCAGGTCAGCGGATGCCCCGGAGGCTGGCGCCGGCACGTGCCGGGTCCCGACGACAACGGCACGGCTGCGGAAACCGCCGGCGAGTTGATCCGCGTCCCGCTCGGTGCGACTGACGAGTTGTCCATCCGTTGGCAGCCGCGGCAAATCGAGGCTCGGCAAGGGCATCTGATCAGCGTGGATCATGCCCTGCTGATCGATGTGCTGGATTCCGGGGTCCATGTTCAGAGTAAATTCCACTATCGAATTCAGCAGGGGGCGGTCCGCGAATTGCAACTGCGGATCCCGGCCGGCATCGCCGTCCAACGCGTCGAGGGCCCGGAAGTGGCCGATTGGTCGATCGAAACCGATGCGGCCGACGAACCCGATGCGGCCGACGAACCCGATGCGGCCGACGAACCCGATGCGGGAACGGCACGGCTTGTCGTCTCGCTGAAGACCGACCTGACGACCAGTGCGGATCTGGAGATCCACGCCTTCCGCCGCGATCGCCAGGTGACGGGAACGATCGAGATCCAGGCCCTTGAGCCGCAGGGAGTCGTCCGGGAAACCGGGCGCATCGCCATCGGCTGTTCGAGCCATTTCCGCGTGCATATCGGTCAGACGGATCGCATCGACCAGATCGACCGCACGGGACTGGAACTGCCGCACAGTTCCCGCGACGGCTGTGCCTTTTTGTCGGCGTATCGGTACACCTCGCGGCCGTGGCGTCTGCAGCTGGAGGTCGAGCGTTATCAGCCGCAGGTTGAGGTAACCGATCGCACGGTCGTGGCCGTGACGGCACGGCAAGCCACCTTGCGAACCCTGCTGACTGCAGATATTACCGGCGCCCCGATTCCGTCATTCGCCGTCCGGTTGCCGGCGACGCTCCGCATGTCGCAAGTTCGCATTCCTCCCGGCGCCGACTGGTTCCTCGAACGCGACGACAAAGACCAGCGGCTGCGAGTGGAACTGAACGAACCGACCGTCGGGAAGCTGGACGTGGCATTGACGGGCACTCTGGTGCGAGATGCGACTCAAACCGAGTTTACCGTGCCCGGCGTCACGGTGGAGGCCGTCCAGGCCCAACGCGGCCAATTGGCCATCTATCTGGACGACGATCTGGAAGCGGTCTTGATTCATGACCGCCGCGTGCGTCCCATCGATCCGGCCGAACTCGACAGCGTGCTGCGGCCGGACGACAGCCGGTCGGTGCGCTATGCGTTCCGGTACGAGTCGCCGCCGGACGAGTTGCGTCTGCAGCTGTCGCCCGCTCTGTCGCGATTGAACGCGGATGTGACCACGGTGGTCAGTGTCCGTGAGGGCGCGGTGGCGTATATCAGTCAGGTGAGTTTCGAGATCCGGCAAGCAGGCCGTTCCCGGTTTCAAGTCGTCACCCCGGAATGGCTGGGCGACGATCTCGAACTGCAGGGCGATCAGATCCGGCAGATTCGTTCCCGGGTTGCCAATGGCGAGCGCACCTGGGACATCGAACTGCAGCAGCCGGTGCGGGGAAGCTATCGTCTGCACCTGATGCAAACCCTGCCCCTGCCGGACGACGGCACAATTTCCGCCGCCGTCATCCGGCCGCTCGACGTGGAACGGTCGCGCGGTCACATGGTCCTCGAAAACGCCACGGCGGACGAAATCGCGACGGCCACGATGACCGGTGCGGTTCCGATCTCGCTGGCCGCCGTGCCCGAGGGGTTGGCGGATGCGATCCGCCGGCAAGCTGTTGCCGCATATCGAATCAACGAGCCCGCTGCCGTGCTGACGTGGCAACGTCGGGTGCGGCAGCAGGACACCGGTCTGCGGGCCAGTATCCCCCTGGTCGACTTGACGACCGTCATTCATGCCGACGGCCGCTACCTCGCCCGGGCCGCTTACAACATCCGCAACTGGACCTTGCAGTTTCTCGAATTGGAGTTGCCCCCCAACAGTCAAGTCTGGTCCGTCCACGTATCGGACCAACCCGTGCGTCCGACCACGCTGCACCGACAGGGCCGGCCGATCACGCGGTTGCCGCTGCAGAAAACGTCGGCCGGTGACTTCTCGTCCAAAGTCGTCGTGATCTACTCGGGCCAGCAGGAAGAACCACTGCACCGCTGGACGCAGATCCGACTGGCCGCTCCGCAGATCGTCAGTGACGTCCCCGTCTCGCGGACGCTGTGGACGGTCTGTGTTCCCCCCGAGTACCGCGTCCGGTTGGTGAAACAGCAGAGCAATCTGGAACGGGTCGCCGCGGCATACCAGCAGGAGGAACGGAAGCTGTCGTTCCTTGACGAAATGCGGGAGATCGTGCAAGTGGCCAGCACGGTGAGCAAGTCGGCCGCACGAACCAAAGCCTGGGATAACTTGAAGCAAATCGATCTCACGCTGCAGGACTATGCTCAGGAGCGTACCCAAGTCGATCCGGAACACGCCGCCGTCGTCCGCGAACAGGCTCAACAGGTCGAAGCGGAAATCCGCCGATTGGAAGCACTGAAGCCTGACGACAAGCGGGCCGATGCAGACGCCGCCTACTATTTCGGGCCACTGCGAGGCGAGCCGGAAGACGGCCAGGTCGATGCCGATCGAACGCGGCGTTTGGAGGCGCTTCCCGAATTGGCCACGCCGCAGGCGGAGCGAACCGCACCGGAGGACGAACGCAAGGAGTCGCCGGACGAGGGCCATGACCGTCCGGAAGAACGGCGAGGTGATTTGCGCAAGCAAGCGGCCGAGCAGTTGGCAAAACTGCAAACGATGCAGCAAGAGGAATTCGCTCAACCAAGGGAAGCCGCTCCGCAATCGCCAGCAGAGGCGCCAGCAGAGGCGCCGGAAGGCGAGCGGCAGGAGAGGACGGCTGGCTTGCCGCTTGCGACCGATGAACACAGCGGAGAGCCCGCGTCCCAGGAGGCACAAGCCGCGCGGGGGCCCGCAGTCGCCGCACCCCTGACAGGCCGTTTGTTGTCCCTGGATTTGAACGTGGCCCAGGTGGGAACCGCCTATCATTTCCGCAAGCTTCATGGGGAACCGCGGCTGGTTCTTGACGCCCGCCACGAAAGCCTGACGCAGACCCTGTTGGCCCTGGTCTGGGCCGGTCTGTGCTTGACGCTGGCAGTGGCCGTCGCGCACATTCTGAGGCGTCCCAACGCGGCCGCCTTGGCCCGCCATTATTGGCCCTGGCCGGCCGCGGTCGTCGGCATCGTATGGTTGTTCCTGCTGCCGGCCGGCGTATTCGGGTTGATTCTGTTGGTGACGGCGTCGTGCGTGCTGGTTGCCCGGTTGCGCAAACGGCGCCCCGCATCGTAACCAGTGCGCACTGGCCCTGAGAGGGCATGTTGGATTTTCACGGACAGTCCCGTTGATAACGCGTCGCGTCCCGAAGGAAAATGATCGCGATCATCGCCGCGTAGCGGCTGCTGAACGGGCCCGTGGGTTTCAACCCACGGAGCGAAAACTGGAAACATCTGATAAGAATTTTACTTCAGCGATGATCCGCAGGTGGCCCGGGCCAAGGTGTGGGTGGGCCAGGCGGTCGGGAGGGAGGAGGCATAAACCTGACACGGCACCGTCTAGTTTCCCCTGTGACGGTTTTCGAACTTCACGGTGGGCCAGAAAACGGCTCATGCTTGTAGCCGAGTTGGGCGATTAACGCCGCACATTGTGTGCGGGAGCTTGACGGCAGTGCTCAAAGTTGCTCGATGCCGACGAAGGTGCATTGCTTGCCGGCCTCGCGGACTCGGTCGCGAATCAGCGTCTTGGCGGCGTTATAATAGCCCGGTTCGCAAATCAGCCGGACATCCCACGCGCCGCCCGAGATGAGGACGTGCCGGGTCAGGTCGTTGGTCTCGATCTGCCGGGCCTCCTTCCATCGCGTGAACGGATGCCACGCGCTCCATTGCCCGCCTTTGAAGGTGATCAGAAACACGACCCACATCAGGAACCCCACGCCCCGGTCGGTGGAGCGCTGCCGCGCGGACGGCATGATTCCCGCGCCTTGTTCCGTTACGTAGAAAACGACTGCCGGGTCGCGCAGACCGGCTTTGATCAGCACCCAGACCAGCAGGAACAGCAGCCAGGCGCCGCCGAGCAGCACCAGGGCCGGGCCGGCGCCGTCAATCCCGCTGCGATCGACCATTCGCGCCCCCTGCCAGACCATGGCCGCGGCCAGCACGGCCATGACCGTCAAGGTGCGCGGCGTTCCGGGCCCGCCCTCGAGCGCGCGAGAGAACCGTGGCAGCCGTCCGGGCCATTGCAGCAGAACGTCTTTCGGGAATTGGTTGTTTCGGGTCATCAGAACAGGAACCCGCCCTTTCCCTGGCCAATCAGTTGGTCTTCAACCCGGGCCCGGTATCGGCCCGGGCGGTACGTTTCCGTATGGCGAAAGATCCTCTCGGGCGCCTTCCCGGTGAATGTGTAGAACGTAACCGTGACCTGGCCAGGTTCGATGCGCACCGTCGGCGCCCAATGTTGCGGCCTTGCGGCCGACCACTTCCACTGGCCGGCCGGAGTGGTTGGATGGGAAGGCGGGAACTCGTCCTCTGCCGACGGCTTCTTCCACGGATCGCCCTCCAGGAGGACGTGGGTGCCCCAGTCGATGCCGTGCCACGAGGCGCCGAACTCGCGCAGCTCCCGGCGTAGCACGGAGGCCGCCAGGTAGGACCACTGGGATCCGTCCCCTTCGATCGCTTCCATCAGGTCGTCGAGGGCGTCCCACGGCTTGGGAGCGTTGAAAATGTGATTCTCCAGGGTCGGGCTGTCTTTCGGCTCCGGAAACTCTGCGTTCTCGGGCATGGCCCAAACCACACCGCTGGCGTTGCCGTTTTCGCGAAATATGTACGCCCGCAACACGTAGCCTTTCCGCAGCCGCAACGGTTTGAACAGGTCGACCAGCTTGTTTGGATCGTGTTCGCTTTTCGCCCAGCCGGCCGGGGCCGGTTCGGGGTCTTGCTCGGGAAACTGGAAGTCTTGGTCGTCGCCGACGTCGACCGGCGGACTCCACACCTCCACGGCGTTCTTCCGCAGTTGTTCAATTTGGGTAACGGACGGCATGGGGGCGAGCTTGGAAGGCGGCGAGGGACGTGTTTCGACCGGGGGCCGCGGTGGCGGCGGCCGAATGCCCAACGTACGTTCCACCTCGGCGTCGATTGCCTGAAGTTGCGCCGCCAGAGCGTCGAGTTCCGCTCGCGGCACGGCAGGCGAAGGCAACGCTACGGCCGGCGGCGAAGGCGTGGGCCTGTGCGTTATGTCCGGCGGTGGAGCAGGTGCTCCTGCGATAGCGGGATCGGGTTCCGGGCCCCCGTGCCGCGTTGGGTCCGGCCGGCGCAGCGTTCCCAGAATGGTTTCCATCACAAACGGCAATCGGGCAGGGTCATTTTTAGGCGGGGTGAAGAGATTCACTTCGTACCGCCTCGCGTCCACTACCAAGGCAAGCCGGTACAGGGTGAACAGCCGCTCGCGCCCCACAACCCCCGACGCGAACACTGCGGGAATGTCGCCGAATAGGACCCAACCTGATTTGCCGTGGAGAAATGCCTCGCCGGTCTGCCGGCGAAACGCTTCGAGGGATTCAACAGCATTGGCGGCCGGCTCGGAGTCGGCGTACAGGTAGAGCCGATAGTTATCGTCGGTCGATTGCAAATAATAGTAGACGCGCCCCGTGACCTCCTCGCGGAGCGGGCCGGGAGCCAGCTTCCAGTCTGGGAAGTAATCGAACTGGTAGCCGCCGCCCGGGACAGTGTAGGAAAGGAAAGCCGGAGCAGGCGGGTCGGCCAGCGTGATGGGCAATTGCAGCGTCCCACGCTGCCGGCCGCGCACGAGGATAACCGCTTGCCGGCTGTCGGGTTCGACGGTCAACAGCGTCGCTTCAAAATCCTCGATGTTTTCGAGCTTGCGATCGCCCATTTGTTCGATCACATCGTTAACCCGGAAACCGGCTGCCGCCGCGGTGCTATTGGGCGCAACGTGCGTGATGACGACGCCCACGGGCGCCTCCACGCCCCGGGCGAGCGCCTCGTCGAAGTCGCCCGACGCCACCCGCAGCCCGACCGATCGAGGGCGGCCGTCCCGAAGCTGCCTGACTTTGACGGTGCCGGCGGGCACATTCACGGCATGCGCGGGCGCCTCGACTTCATGTTCCCTGGGCCCTTTGTCCGAAGGCACGGGATGCATGGTCGGAGATGCCACGGACGCTGCCCCTGATGCCTCGACCGTAAACGTGACGTTCATAGGTGCTAGAACCTTCGTTCTGGCATCGCCGTTGTACGCCTCCAAACGCAGGAACACCGGCCCCTCCAGAAGCCGTCCCGGATGGTCTGGGCGGGCCGGTTTCCACTCGCCGTCGCTCCAGAAGTGGGCAGTGACCCGGCCGTCGGTGCGCCGGAGACGAACTCTGAAGGTACGGTTGTCCGTCGCGCCGACCAGATGGCTCTCAGGGATCCAATAGTCTGCCACCGGGGCGCGGTGACCGGGCGAATTATCTCGCGTCAGCCCGTAGCGTGCGCCCTGCTGACGCACCTCGGCCATCAGGCCCACTGTCTGCTCCACATTGCTTGCTGCCACCACGCTCCATCCGCACACATGGTCACCAGGTGGCACCTCCGACATCGGGGCGTCCACAGTGACTGCTATATCGAAATCACCCTCTGCACAATCGGGGGAAAACGCTCTCGCCGTGCCGGGACCAGAGCCGTCAAGGCTCAGATGAACGGATGCCCCGGCGGTCTGGGCAGCGCCGTGTTGCGAGAATAGGCCCCAGTCCCGGTCGAGCGTGCCGGGCGGGCTCGTTTGCAGACTGACGTCCCGAAGTGTGAATGCGGCCGGCCCATGAGGTCTTCCGAACGAGTAGTTCTCAAACGACCACCCCGCCCAGAGGGTCTCGGGCAAGTCGGCCACATGCACCGTGCTGATCTGCCATTCCCGGCCATCGCGGCTCCATGCGGTGGTCCACACATCTTGCCGGCGACTCAGTCGGACCCATACCGGCGCATCTCCGGCCGCCAGCCACGACCCTGAGCCCGTGTTGAGCAAGGGTAGGCGAATCGATCCGCCAAACATGGCGAGTGCATCACCTGGCCGCCAGTAACTCCGACCAACCCCCCGTGGCAGCGCGAAGTCCCCACTCCTTTGCCCGTGGGTACGAGTCGCTACCAGTCCGGGATACGCACCGGGAGCGCGGACCAGGAAGCCAAGGTTCGCACCGTAACCCGGCTGCCCCTCCATCATCACCAAGGCCTGCAAGTCGAAGTCTCCGGTAGCCCGATGGAGCAGACGCGGCGCGGTGTCCGCCGCGTAGTGCCCACACGCAAGTGCGCTGTCACCGGGCGCGGTCACGCGCAACACACCGGAAGCCGGGCTCTCCACCTCAACCCGCGGTCCCCGTCGAACAGGCGGATCGGCAAGCAGCCAGCCATCGTCGAGGACACCGCCAGCCATGCTGAGTTCCTTCTTCCCGAACGGTTCAGCGGAGGGCTCGAACCAGTACTCGGGATCCGCCGGGATGCCATCAGCGGCCAAAGGTGGCCCGAGGGCGGCAGCGTCGAACTGCTCCACTGTTCCGTTGCGGTAATCCAGCTTCTGGCCGGCCTGCAAAGTGACCGTCTCGTCCTCGCCACTCACTTCCACGCGACCGGAAATGACCTCCACACCACTATCCTTGAGGACGAAGTCGGTCCCTTTGACTTTGATGGTCCGTTTTCCGTCGATGAACTCAATGCCTTTTGGCGACCAGCCGGTAGCCCAGAAGCGAATCTCGCCGCGAAGCCTCTCCGCGCACAACCCATGACCGTCAGGCATCCGGTCAATCCTGAACTCGGCCCCTGGCTGCAGGACCATCATGACACCATTCCCCTGCGCGACGACGGCCGAGTTCCCGGCGCGCAGCGTATCCCCGGGATGCAGTTCCATGCCTCGGAACGCGCGAAGCTCAGCGAGATGCTTCGCGAGTGAGACGCGCCCCTGATAGGACTGAGGCAGGTAACGGCGCCCACCCGCGTGGCCCCACGAGGTGGCCGGACTGAAGGTCACCCAAATCTGCCCCGGCTCACTGATGGTGAACTCTGCGCTCCTGTCCCTGGTCTTGCCGTCCATGTTCACGCTGAGCGAAGTGGCTCCCCCCGCGTATGCCGCGGGTGCCCCCATCGGCGCGAAGACGACACTCATCCCTGTGTTGAGGTTGCCGGCCGTCATCCCGGGCGCGAGGGGCGGATCGAAACTCAGGTGCGCCGAGTAGACGCCTGGGGTTACCACGAACGGACCGAGAGTGACAGGCGGGTCGACCTGCTGGTGATCCGCCCAGGAGGCCTGCGCGCCCTCGCCATGCACCCACGCTCCGCCCCCTCCCATGATCTGGCTGCCCGTCGCGACCCCACTGTGGCTCGCAGGATCGCGCGGGATAATCCGGGGATTACCAGGTGCGTCAAGAACCCAAACCCCTCTTCGGTGAACCGTTCCAAGCCCACGGCAATCCGGGCAGCGACTGGTCACTTGCCGGTAATCGCCGTGATCATCGATGCCCTCGCTGGTACTCCACCCTCTGCCCTTGCACCGTTCACACGCTTCGGTGTCGCCGCTGACGGGACCCAATGATCTGAGCAGTTCGATCGCCAGCCCGCCATACGGTGAAAGCCGTTCAAACGTGTGCAACCACGCACGGGCCCAATCATCAGCGCGTCTCACTGGCGAGACGATATTGGGGTCGCCGGAGTACGGCCGACGTCCTTCGTTCTTTCTGACTATGCCGTGCTCCCAGGCATCAAAGACCCACACGACTCCATCCTCATCGCGAAACCACGCCGCACCATGGTCGGCCATGTGGACATCCGTCCCGCCGAAAGTCCGAATGCCCCGCGCACCCTTCGACTCGTTCTCCACGGATATCGAACCGACGTTTCCGCCTTCGGCGACTCCCATACCGTGGAACAGTGCCTGCACGTTCTCGGTGTGCTGGCCACAGGTCAGATGTCTGTGATCGGGTCTGAACAAGGCATCCACGACCCTGTCCCCCCACGATTCGCTGATGGGTGCGTCCCTGCTGTCCAGGAACTTCAGATAAGCCCGGTAGCCCTCTTTGGCTTGCTGAAGCTTACTCATCCCCGCGAGCCTGTCCTTGTTATCTCTCGCGAACCGTTCGCCGAACGCCCTGAAGTCGAAGGCCTCGCGATCCTGGCGCCTCCTCTCTTCCCTTGTGGGACGACAATCCGTGCAGCGAGCCCTCACTTGTTTGTGCCCTTCGTGAGGTTCGTAACCCTCGCTGCTGATCCACCCGCTGCCCTGGCATCGTTCACATCCACTGGGTTTCTCCCCTGTCGGCCCCGGGGCATCATTGTCGGATCCAGCCGGTATACCAAATATCTCCGGGCCGATACCCGAAGCGGGCGCACCGGCGATGCAAAGCAGGACTGCCGTCGATATCGGCAGCCATCGGATAACAGACAGTGGATGTTCCTTCGGATTCATGATCTTGCTCTCCAATAGCAATGTCGAGGTTCTTCCCCCAATTCCAATCCTACTCTCCGTGATTGGTTCCGGACCACGTACCCGTCATGGTCACTACTCATAGAAAGCCTTCTCCTTGCCCCCGGATTTGCCGCGAGAAAAATAGTAGGTTCCATAATCGCTCATCACCGGCGGTGTGCAGGAATTGCACAAGGGTGTGTTGGACACGTGAGCAACTTCCTTGCGGCAACGCGGCCACGTCATGGCCCGTGGAGGCGGTGGCTTCTGCGGCTGCTTTGCAGCCTGACCCTTGCCGTGAAACTGCTTGGCGGCTTCCGACACGTGTTCCCGGTATTGCCGCTCGTATTTCGCCTGTTCATCGACTCCTCTTCCGCAGGCAAATCGGGACGGACTTTGGCGTCTCCTTGGGGGTCGAAGTCGTCCGACTTCAGGTCGTCGGGCGTGTCCTCGGTAGCCCAGTTCCTGAAGCAGCCGAGCCTGCAGCTTGAGTGACGACGCCAGCTCCAGATCGTGCCGCTCGAAGTTCATGGGAAAAAAGGCGTTGGGCACTCGTTCCTGACCGGGCTGATCACCCGCCCAGGCGGCACAGAACGATCCCAACATCATCACGGTGACGCTCGTGCTCTGGAGGATTTGTCTCGGGAATACGCACAGGGGTTGCATTGGCATCTCCTCATCCCACTGCTCGTCCAGTCGACTGCCCGCGAACGTCGCTTCGCGGCTCGGTTTCCGCGTCCACGCCGATCCATTATGCTGGGGTGCGTGGGCTTTGCAAGCGCTGCCTCTTGAACAAGATGACGAAAACTCATACAAAAAGAAAGCAGCCATGAGGCGTTTTTTCGGTCATTCCTGCCGCTTTCTCGGGCGACCGCGGGGACGAAGCGTATCGCCCGAACCCGGGACGGCCTGGCTCAGAGGGCCGTGGGGCTGTTGACGCGCCGGTTCCCCTGACGTATCAAGCGGATGATGCTCCGCCTTGCACGGGCGGACGCAAAGAGAGGAACTGGATACCGAGGAAGCTCTGTGCTCTCTGTGGCGAATATCTACTGGCATTGCCCCTCAGTGAGGGGCGGGAAGGGGGCGTGGGTCTTTTCCGAACGTAGAACTCGGCAAAAGTTTCCGTCCCCTCGCCCCGTGGAAGTTGGCGCCGGGTTGTTTTTCCCAGACGTTGCAGCCGCCCAGTCGGACACCGGTCAGACGCACGGTCGCCTCGGGGCCGAAAACGCGGTGCCGCCGGTCGGGCCGGCCGTCGAGGTAGAACTGGATCGAGCCGCCCTCGCGCGTGTCGCAGACCACGGCCACGTGATGCCACGCCTGGCTTCCTACCTCGGCGAACGACGCGAAATGTGCGCCGCTGGCCGAACCGCGGTGGATGGCCACGTTCGCGGCGCCGTTCTGCAAAAGGCTCAGGTGCAGATCGTGTTCGCTCCAGTCGTCGCAGAACAGGATCGCGTTCCAGCGGTTGCCCATATATGGCTGTACCAGCTTACCGCGACCATTTGTCCGGGGAACGTGTCGCCGCTGCCATGGGGCCAGACCGACCACGGACGTTCCACCTGACGCAGCACGCGCAGATGCTTCACCTCGCCGCGCTCCACGCCCGGCAGCCCTTCGTACACGTCGGTCAAGAACAAAGTCGCCGTCGCGTCCACCGGTTCGTTGGCAGGGCTGGCCGCGGGCGTTTCCGCCGCCGCGCCGGGGCCGGGGTCGCGGATGTTGTTGCCGTACACATCTTCGGAACCCGAACCGTCGGGCCGCATGGCCCACAGCGGCTGGATGGCCGCAATACCCTTGTAGACGTACTCCCAGCGCGTGTAGAGGATGCGGCCGTCGTCCAGCACCGCGGGCGTGAACTCGCTGAGCATCCCCTGCGAAAGCCGTTCCATGTTCCCGCCATCGGCATTGATCCGATACAGAACCGTACAGGGCAGCGTGCGGTATGCCGTCCACGGGGTATCCCCGATATCCAGCACGCGACCGTCCTGCCAGTCGGGTTGGGGCTTCCAGAGAGCGTCCCCCTGAGTATCGCGCGCACTCAGATCGATCATCCTTGCCAATTCCTGCTCTGCGACCGGTGGTTGTGCCACGTGCCACGGTCCCGCCTGTACCTGCGCGCCGGTGCCAGCCACCGCTTGTCGGCCATCACGCCAGGCGGCCCGCACCGGCGCGGATGCTGCGCAGCGACAGGGCGGCGCGGAATCTGTCCTGGTGCCAGCTCTTCTACTTGCATCTTGCCGACCTGCCAGTGACAATCGGGCGTATTCGTATGGAGGGTCTTGCCGATGATTACGTCGCACCGAGGTTGGTGGCTATTGGTTCTGCTCGTCTTGACTGGTTGGCTTACCGGGCCGAATGCGTTGGCTGCGGATGGTGAGGCCGATGCGTTGGCAGCGAGTATGCTGAACGACGCGGGGGTCCAGGGCGGGTTGGTCGTACACTTGAACTTCGGCGATGCGCCGGTCGCCGGAGTGACCGCTGCACTGCGCACCGGCGACCGGTTCTTGGTTCATGGCCTGGATCGCCGTTGGGAGCATGTCCATGCGGCTCGGCAGTCGCTGCGGTCCCGAGGCGTCTATGGACCTGTCTCGGTCGATTGGTTCGATGGCCGCAACCTGCCTTACACGGATCAGTTGGTCAAGCTGCTGATTGCCGAAACGCTTGGCGACGTTCCGCGGGACGAGGTGCTGCGCGTGTTGGCGCCGGGCGGAACCGCGTTGATCCGGCGCGGCGACGATTGGGAAAAGACGGTCAAGCCGTGGCCCACCGAGATCGACGACTGGACGCACTTTCTGCACAATGCCAGCAACAATGCCGTGGCGCAGGACCGGGTGGTCGGGCCGCCGAGCGGCTATCAGTGGATCGCCGGGCCGCGCTGGGCGCGCAGCCACGATCATCTGTCGACGTTCAGCGCGATGGTCTCGGCGAACGGACGGATCTTCTACATCGTGGACGAAGGCCCCACGGCCTCGGTCGCGGCACCGCCCCAGTGGCAACTGGTCGCCCGCGATGCCTTTAGCGGCGTGCTGCTTTGGAAGCGGCCGATCCTTTCCTGGGAAGGCCATCTGCGCGGGTTCCGCAGCGGACCGACCGATCTGGCTCGGCGCTTGGTCGCCCACGGCGATCGAGTGTACGTCACCTTGGGCTACGGCCAGCCGGTAAGCGTGTTGCAGGCGGCCACGGGCGAGACGATCCAAAGCTACGATCGAACGGACCACGCGTTGGAGATCATCTTGCATGATGGCGTGGTGTTCGTCGTGGCCGGCGACCGTCTGCCGGACAATACGGACGGCGCCGCGCTGCCCCGCGATCCGCAGCGGCTGTGGCATTGGTGGGCCATTTGGGAAGAGACGCCGCCTCGCAAGCGATTGCTGGCCGTGGACGATGCCAGCGGCCGCGTGATTTGGGAAAAGGACGACGCCGAGACGGCGGAGCTGTTGCCCTGCACGCTGGCGGCGTCCGGCTCGCGGTTGTTTTTCCAGAACTTTGACCGGATCGTGTCGCTCGAATCGCGAACCGGCCGCGAACTTTGGCAGGCCGATCGTCCGGTCAGCCGCCGGCGTCCCACGTGGTCGGCACCGACGCTGGTGGTATGGGACGGAGTGGTGTTGTCCGCGGATCGAGCCGTATCGGGGGTGGCCCCCGATGCGCCAGACACCGATCGGGCAACTCAGTGGGTGGTCAATTCCAGCGGCGGCCAATCGCCGCCGGGACAGTTGCTCGCCTTCTCGGCGGAAACGGGCCAGCCGCTGTGGGAAGCGGCATGTCGCGAGTGCTACAACGCGCCGGTCGATGTATTGGTGGCCGACTGCCTGGTCTGGTCGGGCGACTTGGTTTCCAAACGCGATCCGGGAATCACGGTCGGCCGCGATCTGCGGACGGGCGAGATCAAACGCGAGCGTCCCGCCGACCAGGAATTCTTCAACATCGTGATGGGGCACCAACGGTGTTACCGCAACAAGGCGACCGAGCGGTTTCTGGTGCTGGGCCGGGACGGGATCGAATTGATCGACACGGCCAGCGGCGAAGGCTTCGGGTATGCCTGGGTGCGAGGTTCCTGCCAATACGGCGTGATGCCTTGCAACGGGCTGATCTATTCGCCGCCCCATTCCTGCGCCTGTCACGTCGAATCCAAGTTGAACAGCTTCAACGTGTTGGCGCCGGCGCGGACGACGGCGGGGCGGCCGGACCACGGAGCAGGTCCGGAGACTCGATGGGAAAAGGGACCGGCCTACGCCGACGGGCCGGCGGATGACCAGCCGACGGAATCGATCGCCGCAGCGGACTGGCCCACGTACCGCTACGACGCGGCGCGCAGCGGCGCCAGTCCGGCGGCCGTGCCGGCCACCGTCAAGCCGGCTTGGGAAGCGACCTTAAACGAAGGCCCGATCAGCAGTCCCGTAATCGCCGACGGGCGAGTGTTTGTCGCCTCGATCGACACGCACACGGTCCATGCCTTGGATGCGGACAGCGGCCGGCGGCTTTGGAGTTTCACCGCCGGCGGACGCATCGACTCGCCGCCCACCATCCATCGCGGAACGGCGATTTTCGGCTCGGCGGACGGCTGGATCTATTGCGCGCGAACGAACGACGGCCAGTTGGCTTGGCGTTTCCGGGCGGCAGCCGAGGAACGCCGCATCGTGTCCTACGAGCAGTTGGAATCCGCGTGGCCGCTGCACGGCAGCGTGCTCGTGCTGGATGACCAAGTCTACGCCGTGGCCGGCCGGACCGCCTATTTGGACGGCGGCATGGTCTTGCATCGGCTGGACGCTGCCACGGGCAAATCCCTCTCGGCGACGCCGATCGACACGGCCGCGCTGCCAGATGTGTTGGCGAGCGACGGGACGTCCGTGTTCCTGCGGCATCGGCGGTTCGATCGTCAAGGGGCGGAGCAACCGCCGAACGTGCCGCATTTGTACAGTCCGGCCGGGTTCCTGGACGACTCGTGGTGGCATCGCACCTACTGGATCTTCGGCACGAACATGCGGTCGGGGTGGGGTGCCTGGCCCGACTCGGGGAACCAAGTGCCGGCCGGACGTTTGCTGGTCCTGGATGATTCGACGGTCTACGGATTCGGGCGCTTCAATCAATACCATCGCAACGGCAGCCACGTCGGCATGGGCAACGTGCGCCAACTGCTGTACGCCGCCGAGCGGAATCAGCCGCCGGCGCCAGCAAGCCAACCCGCGAGCAAAGCAAAGCAGGCGAAGAAACCGGCCGCCGCACCGGTGGCTCGCAACGTCGTCGCCCGCTGGTCCCGGACGCTGCCGCTGATGGCGCGGGCGATGGTGTTGAGCGACCGGATCCTGTTCGTTGCCGGTCCGCCCGATGTGCTGACTTACGTGGACAACCGCGAAGTCCACCCGTACCGCATCCATTCGGAAGACGCCGCTCGCGAACAGCAGTCGGCCTTCGAAGGCCGACGCGGCGGGCTGCTGCTGGCCGTGTCCGCCGACGATGGCAACCAACTGGCCGAGTACCGGCTGGACGCGATGCCCGCCTGGGACGGCATGGCAGCAGCCGGCGGACGTCTTTACCTGTCCACCCACGCGGGCCAACTGCTGTGTTTTGCGGCGGAATGAGCGGATAACGCTGCGATCGAAGCCCCGCCGGTTCGGCGTGATCGAGGGTGAGCGACCCCATACCCAGCGTAATGTGCCAGCACAACCCACGTCCACATCCTGCATGCCCCGCAGCTTCCCCAGGTCGCTGAAGAGACTCGAATTGACGGACCTCGCGCCGCGATCTGGGGCCGCGGGAAAGAGACTCGCCGCGTCGTCGCAACCTCCTACTAGAACTGGCGATAAAACGCAAAAAGCCCAGCACCTCTCGCGCGCCGGCCTTTCTTATAACCCTGCGGTAGCCGGAGTTCGCTACCGTCAAAACCAGTTGTGTGGTCCGCACTCGCTTCGAGCCGTCTCGGATGTGCCGGTAATAATCCGGACTTCATTACCGGGAAAAATATGCGGCTTTAGTTCGCTTGGAATGAACCCCTTCGTGGCGATACTCGCTTTTTTCATAGTGGTAAATCGTTTTTCGAGAGTTGCTTGCTGAGTTCGAGACCCTTTCGGTCGGGGTAATACTGCCTTGCTCGCTTGTCGTGGCGAAAATTGATGGACCGTTGTAGAGTTGTGAAGCCACGTGGGTATCTCCGTGTTTTCAGAAGTCGGGAGTACTGTCCGTCGGTGGTGACATCGGAACGTCGACAACCTGCTTGCACTTCGGACACCGGCCCTGTTTTCCGGCATGTGCCGAACAGACGCGCAGACTGTGGCGGCAGCCAGGGCAGACGACAACGTAGACGGTCCCCTGTGTGCGGACCGTACCTGTCGGAGGCGGTGACAGTTGGGAGCCCCCACTGGGGCCCGCGGGTGGCGCCACAAAAAGTTCCATCTGCGCAGGCGTGAACGGCCATGCTACGCCGATTCCGGTGTCTTTATGTCGGTGTTCGTCATGATGACTGCTTCCATCGGTGTGGGAACAAGTGTGGTCTTTGTAATCGGAATGGGGTTCGTTCCAATCCCCATGAGGATGTTCATGGTCCAGGTGCGACTGGACCGTCGACCGAATCTGTTGCCACCTTTCAATAGAGAATTGGGATTTAAGTCCGTTCTTCATTGCTGATGTAACCGCTGTGACGAGCGACCTGGCAGCGGAGCGACGCCAATCCTTGTCCTTATTGTGCAATGCCGCTACCAGGGGCTCGAACACTCGAACATCGCCGGTCTGCCCAAGTCTGGAAAAATCCGCGGTATTCCCTTCGATTAGGCCCTTCCATTTCGACTCGCCCAACTCGTCAAGTACCCTCGCCACCGTCCTGCGATCCTCACCAGAGACTTTGCCGAGCAAGCGAAGCAATGGCTCAACGGCTCGCGAATCGCGCAGTTTGCCCAACGCCTCGACGGCCGCGATTACGGTAGCACCGTCCGAGTCCGAAATCACTCGGATCAAAGGCTCGAATGCCTGCGGTTGTGGCCATCTCTAGGCCCAACGCCGCGAAAACCGTGTCACCTGCCCCGCAGACGTCACGGGCCTGGACTGGGACCGCGGGCACGCGTCGTACTGTCTGCCCGTCCGACCACCAGAGGCCAAGCTCGCCTGCCGTGACCACGACGTGACATCCCTGCCGGATCGCCAACCGGCGAGCCATCATGGCGGGCGGATCGCCGAGGTGGCAACCCAGGGCCTCGGCGGCCTCGATCCGGTTCGCTTTGATCACGGTGCAGCCCTCGTAGTCCCGCCAGTCCCGACCGCGGGCCGGGTCCACGAGGACGGGAACGCCTGCGACCGTGGTCTGCGACAGCAGTGATCGTACAACGACGCCGTGCAGACGCCTTTGCCGTAGTCCTGGATCAGAAGGGCGTCGCCATTCGGGCAAGCTGCCAGGTATTCGGCGGCGTCGCCTGGTATCGGGGCCTTGGATTCGAAGTCGAACCGATCCGGGCGAAGTTGGCCGCGCAGGATGAACCGGGTCTTGTTGGTCGTCGGCCGGGTCGAGAGTCGGCCCACAGGTGTGGAGCGATCTCGTGGTCGTCCAGCAGGTCCAGCACCTGGCCGGCGGGCAGGCGGCGGACAATCTGCTTGGCTTTGACGCGGATCAGCGTTCGCGAGTACTCAGTCACGATTCCCTGAGGATCAAACGGCTCGGGCATGACTGCCTCCTGCCGGAGGAATCCAAAGGTTGTCAGGCAGAATCCGGCCTTGCCGGGCGCTGGTTCCCGCCCTATATTGATCTGCGCAGGGGGACACTTTCTATCCCTTTGCGCAGACGACGTGGAGATCGCGACATGGCTGCCGCAACGCTGGAGAGGTGGATTGACAAACGCCAAATGGGTGGGCGATATGCGTTTCTTCGCAGAGAAGCCGTCGAAGAGAGTGGGCTGTCGGCCGAGGCTGTCAAGAAGGCACTGCAGCGCATGACAGCGCGCGGGCGGATCGCCAAGGCGAAGGACTACTTCTACGTGATCGTCCCGTTAGAGTACGCAGCCGCGGGAGCCCCGCCGGCGTCTTGGTTCGTCAATGATCTGATGGCGGCGATGGCACTGCCGTACTACGTGGGCTTGCTCACCGCCGCAGCCCAGCATGGCGCATCTCACCACGCGCCCCAGGAGTTTCAGGTTGTGACGGATCGGTTTGTTCGTCCGATCGTTGTCGGGCGAGCGAAGATTCGATTCTTCGCCAGCCAGTATGTCACGGACGCCGCCGCGGCGAATGTCAAGACGCCGACGGGAACGATGCGAGTATCGACGCCCGAAACAACCGTTGTCGATCTGGTACGGTTTTCCAAGGCCGCTGGTCAACTCGACAATGTGGCCACGGTGGTCGCAGAGTTATCTTCGTTACTTGACCCGAAGAAGCTGCTGACGGCTGTGAAGCTCGTCGGCGACATACCAAACGCCCAACGGCTAGGCTACGTGCTGGAGCATGTCCATGCCCGGAAAGCTGCCGGCCCATTACGGGAATGGATTGGCGGCCAATCTCCGAACTGCGTGCCGCTCCGAGCAGGTCATCGTTCACAGGACGGGTCGGAAGATCGGCGCTGGAACGTCACCGTCGATCGGCCGTTGGAGGTGGAGACGTGATTCCTCAGGCGAATATCACGGCTTGGCGCGCCAGAGCGCCGTGGGCTGACGACGCGCAAGTTGAGCAGGATTTGGTTCTTTCCCGCGCGGCTGTTGAGTTGTTTGCTGATGACGCATTGACCGGCAAGATTGCTCTCCGTGGTGGCACGTCGCTCCACAAGTTGTTTTTTCACCCGCCGCATCGGTATTCCGAAGACATCGATCTTGTACAGATCCAGGCCGGGCCGATCGGTTCCGTGATCGATACAATTCGCGGCAATCTTGATCCGTGGCTCGGGAAACCGATACGCGAACGGGGTCTAGGTGCCGTTACGCTGAAGTATCGCTTTGAGTCGGAAATCCCACCCGTGCGGCCGATGAAGTTGAAGATCGAGATTAACACTCGTGAACATTTCGTGTTGTTAGGTTTGAATCAGCTCGAGTTCGCGGTAACCAATCCCTGGTTCACCGGCGAGTGTAAGATTGCTACGTTCCAGATTGACGAACTGCTGGCCACCAAGTTGCGAGCGCTTTATCAGCGGCGCAAGGGACGAGACCTTTTCGACCTGTGGCTCTGCCTGGAACAACGATTGATTGATCCCCAGCGTCTCGTTGATTGCTTTCTCGAATACATGGATCGCGAGGGTCATACACTGACACGTGCCCAGTTCGAGCAGAATCTCCATGATAAGGAATCAGACACCGCGTTCCTGTCTGACATGCGACCTTTACTTCGGCCGGGTTTGAATTACGACGCCGCGGTTGCCCTTTCAACGGTACGAAAGGCGCTGGTGGAACGATTGCCCGGCGACCCGTGGCGAGGGCCGGCCGTGGAAAAATCGACGAAATCGGATCGAAGGAAAAAGGGCTAGTTCACTCCATTCTTCAAAACAGCGAGCAGCGTCGCGTGTGAACGGCATACAGAACCCAGGGTTGGACGCAACGCGCGTCCACAGTCGCTATCCCCCTAGGTGTTGGTAACGACTCATGCCTACTTACGCTTTTCCGTCCGCTGACGACCTGACGCCCCACGAACGCCGTTGCCAAGTGGCTGCTATTCTGGCGCAGGGCTTCTTTCGTCACTGCCGAATCGGGCAACTTCAACCCCGACCAACCGCTCCCGAACTGCCTTGCGATTACCGCGCGGAAGGGCCACCGGCAGCGGGCAGCCCACAAGGAGACCAGCGATGAACAAGAAGCTGGCAGCCGAGGTGGCTGGGGCGAGATCTCGGAAGACCGCTTGCGGCAGTGGACCGTCGACGTTCGCCGGTTGGTCACGGTCCTGTCGGCGGCTGTGGGGACCGGCCAGTCGGCCGACGAGTTGATCCGCGAATCCGCCTGGCAACTGGGGACCATCGATATCGCAGGCGAGTCGTTCGACGTCACCTTCGTTCGCATGGGCGGTCCGGCCCACGAGCCAGCGTTGGACGAGCTGCCACGAAAGCATCCGCCCGCGCGCACCATCTTCGATTCATTCGGAA
>Ga0351850_1001_pt2 | contig 66136 bp, 40 predicted proteins | sample TotcelHFGM3001N4_FD_206796 | JGI IMG/M metagenome (GOLD analysis project Ga0351850, IMG submission 206796) | Enriched cells from coal bed in the Powder River Basin, Montana, United States - Total cells FGM rep1 HSBNCT.FGM.300.1.N4 ...
GGCGGCGGTCATCGCAATGGCGGGGGCGGCGACGTTCTGGGGGGCGATCCCGCTAGCCGTTCAATTCCACGGTGGCCGCGCTGGGCAATTCCTGCACCGGCACGACAACCCGCAGGCGTTGCGGGAATTGCGAACCGCGTTGCGTCTGAATCCCGAGCGGGCGGAGACTTATTTCCTGTTGGCCCGCACGCATCGCCGACTGGGCAACTTGGAACAGGTCGAATCGCTGTTGCGCGTCGCGCAACGGCTGGGCGGCGATCCGGACCGCGCCCAGCGTGAGACGTGGATGACGTGGGCTCAAGCCGGTCGGCTGCGCGAAGCGGAGCCGCATCTGAGCGAGTTGCTGATGGATTTGAGAGAGGACGGCGCGGAGATCTGTGCCGCCTACGTGCAGGGCTATTTTGCGAACTTTCAGCTGGCCGCCGCGCGGCGGCTGTTAGATGCCTGGCAGCGCGACTTTCCCAACGATCCGCAGGCATTCTTCATGCGCGGTTACCTGAACCAGGCGCTGGCCTTGTGGAGCGAAGCCGCCGAGGCATACCGTCGCGGGTTGGAACTGGCCCCCAGTCAAACGCAGATCCGCGTCCGCCTGGCCGAAGTGCTTGGGGAACTGGGCGAAACCGACGTGGCGCTCCAGCAGTTCGAGCGTTGCGCCGGCGAGTTGCCCGGCGACGCCGCCGTCTTTGCGGCGTGGGCCAAGTGCCTGGCTCGGCAAGGTCGCACGGATCAGGCTCGGCCGGTCCTGCAGCGTGCCCTGGAGATCGCCTCGATGCACTTCGAATCCCTGCGGCAATTAGGCGAACTCGAATTGGCCGAAGGCAACTTTGCACAAGCCTTGCCGCCGCTGCAAGCAGCCGCCAGCCAACGGCCCTACGACGCCACCACCCGCAAGGCGATGGGCAAGACGCTGCAGGCGCTGGGACGAACGGCCGAAGCGCAATCGCACTTGGAATACGCCGCCGCGGCCGAGCCGCCGCTGGCACGCATGGAACAGCAGCTGCGCGAGGTGTTCGACCGCCCCCAGGACCCGCAATTGCGTTACGAGATCGGCTCGACACTGTTGCGATTCGGTTCGCCGCCGGATGGCGCCAAATGGCTGTATACGGCCCTCGAACTCGAATCCGATCATGCGGCCGCTCACCAGGCCCTGGCAGCCTATTATGGGCGTATCGGAGACGTACAAAAGGCGGCGGAGCATCAGGCGGCAAGCGAAAGGGTGCTGAGTCAGAAAGCGAAACGGGACAACAGCGGTTAGGCCCGGCGAAAAGACAAACGTCCCACGAATTGCCGTCCAGTCCGCCGCCACCGAGACGTCCAAACCGGAAGATTATTCTCTGACAGCGTCGAACGCGTCGGCAGCCTTCGCAAAAGCGACGAATTCTCCGCAGCTGCCGGTTGTCGGCGAGGCCGCGGATCAAGGCGAAAACCGCCGCTCGTCCGCGACGCGGCGCAACTGGTCTTCGATCCAAGCTTCGCCCCGTCCATGAGTCGGAAAGTGGGCCAACAAGGCTGCCAACAGGACGACCGTCACCACCAGGCTTGGCATCTGCCGTTCAATCATGTAGGCGCACAGTGCCAGGAAACAGGCGCCTTCGAGCAAAGCCGCGCCGACGATCATTTTCACCTGGTAGACCGCCGCCAGCTTGCCAAACTCTGCCGAGGCCCCCAGATCTGGCTGGTCCGCCGACTGCCCGGCGCCCATCGCAAGTCTGCGGCGATTCGCGGCAGCGATGAAACTGGGCACCACCAGGCAGAGCACCAGATTCACGCCGGCCACAACGCCGGCCAGCACGCTCAGCAGGTTGCCTTCTGCGGGTTCGTCGCCGGGAATAACGAACACGACGATGCCTGCGAACATGACAATGCCCATCGCCATCGCCGCCAGAATGATCTGCGACGTGCGGACCGCGGCGTCAACTTGTTGCCTTGCGTTCTCGTCAAGCATTTCGCCCTCCAAGCCATTTTTCCGACGTTATCGCAACCCGGCCGGCCCGCACCGTCCCTTTTCGCGGCCGTCGCAGGACGCTATTCTATTGACATGAACCTCTTCGTGGGCGGTGGAATACAGACTAACAAAGGAAAGGCAACGATGAAACACCGAACGAGCGAAACGGTGGCTGGGCTGTGCTTTTTGGTCCTGGTATGCTCCGCACATGTCTGCCAGGCTCAGCCGGCGACAGGCGGACTGCCGAACAGTTCGTTCGAGCAACAGCGCGATGGACGGCCGACCGGTTGGCGAACGGAGAAATGGGGCGGCGACGGGGTGTTCGAACATGCCCGCGTCGGCCGCACCGGCCAGCGGAGCGTGCTGATCGCTTCGGAGCAAGGCGGCGACATCGGCTGGGCGGCAAATGTGGCGGTCGAACCGTTCGCCCGCTATCGCTTGTCCGGGTGGATCAAGACCGAGAACGTTCAGGTCAAGAACGGCCGCGGGGCCCTGCTGAACCTTCACAACATGCAACCCGTCGCGACCCGCGCCTTGACCGGCACCAACGATTGGACACAGGTCGAAGTCGTGTTCGAAACCGAGGAGCAGGATGCGGTCCAGGTGAATTGCTTGTTCGGCGGCTGGGGGTTGGCCACGGGCAAGGCCTGGTACGACGACGTTTCCCTGGAGTTGTTATCGCGTTCGCCGCCGCTGCCGCAGCGCATCACGATCGACGCCGCCAAGACAGGCGAGCCGATCTCGCCGTACGTGTATGGCCAGTTCATCGAGCATATGGGCCGCTGCATCTACGGCGGGATCTGGGCCGAAATGCTCGAGGACCGCAAGTTTTGCGATCCCGTGGGCGCCAAGGGCTCGCCGTGGAAACCGGTCGGCTCGGCGGATGCGGTCAGCATGGTTCGACAAGACGCATTCGTCGGCCAGCACACGCCGCGAATCGCGCTCGGTGGCGACCGGAATGGCGGCATTGCGCAGGACGCATTGGGCTTGATCGCCGGCAAGTCCTACGTGGGGCGGATTTGGCTTGCCGGCAGCCAGGATGCCGGGCCGGTCCAGGTCAGCCTGGTTTGGGGCGATGATCCCAGCGAGCGGCAAACGGTCGCCATCCCGCAGCTGACCGAAGCCTATGCCCAGACGCCGCTGGCGTTCACCTCGGGCAAGAGCACGGACTCTGGCCGCCTGGAAATCACCGCGGCCGGCAGCGGTCATTTCTTCGTCGGCACCGTGTCCCTGATGCCTGCCGATAACGTCGCCGGAATGCGGCCTGATACGCTGGCCTTGCTCAAGGAACTCGACTCGCCCGTGTACCGCTGGCCGGGCGGCAATTTCGTCAGCGGTTACGACTGGCGGGACGGCATCGGCGATCGCGACCGCCGGCCGCCGCGGAAGAATCCCGCTTGGACCGGCATCGAGCACAACGATTTTGGACTGGACGAGTTTCTCGTGTTCTGCCGCGAGTTGAACACCGAGCCGTACATCGCGGTCAATAGCGGATTGGGCGAGGTGCAGGACGCCGTCGAGGAATTGCTCTATGCCAACGCCGCCCCCGACACGCCCCAGGGAACCTTGCGGGCGGCCAACGGCCACCGCGAGCCGTACGGCGTCAAGTTCTGGGGGATCGGCAACGAGATGTACGGCGGCTGGCAACTGGGCCACATGTCGCTGGAGAAATACATCGAAAAGCACAACCGCTTTGCCGAAGCGATGCGCAAGGCAGACCCTTCGATCGTGCTGGTCGCCGTCGGCGATGCCGGCAGGTGGAGCGAGGGGATGATGAAGCATTGTGCGGAGCACATGGACCTGATCAGTGAGCATTTCTACTGCGGCGAGCAGCAGGGCCTGGCCGGGCACGTCCGGCAAGTTCCCAACGCCGTCCGACACAAGGCAGAGGCCCATCGGCGGTACCGGCAGGAGTTCGAGTCGCTCCGCGGCAAGGACATCCGCATCGCGCTCGACGAGTGGAACTACTGGTACGGCCCGCACGTGTTCGGCGAATTGGGCACGCGGTATTTCCTGAAGGACGGTTTGGGAATCGCCGCCGGATTGCACCAGATGGCTCGCGACAGCGAAATGTTCTACATGGCCAACTATGCCCAGACGGTGAACGTGATCGGTTGTATCAAGACCAACAAGACGACCGCTGCGTTCGAGACGACGGGCTTGGTGCTGAAACTCTATCGCAAACACTTCGGCGTGGTGCCGGTGGCCGTCGAGTGCTCGCGAGCGATCGATGCCGTGGCAGCGTGGAGCGCCGACCGCAAGACACTGACGCTGGCCGTCGTGAATCCCTCGCTGCAACCCGCTGAAATCCCGCTGATTGTCAACGGAGCCAAGCTGGCCGGCAGCGGGACGCGCTGGCAGATCGTCGGCGAGGACCCGCAAGCTTACAACGACCCGGCCGATCCGGATCGTATCCAGATCGAGGAAGCCACCGTCCAGGTCGGGGACAAGGTCACCGTCGGACCGTGCAGCGTGACGTTGTTTGCGTTCCCGGTGGAGTGATCCTTACGCGTGGAGTCGAACCATGTACCGAACCGTGGCTCAACGTTTCATTTCTCACCTGTGCCTGGCCTTGGTCGCGATGGGCGGCGCGGCATCTGCCTTGGCGGCCGAAGACATGCCGCTCGGCGCCCAGCAAATCCTGTTTCTGGGCGACAGCATCACGTACGACGGCAAGTACATCGCTTACGCGGAAACCGAACTGCGGCTGGGCAACCCAGCACGGTCCTGGGAGATCATCAATTGCGGCCTGCCCAGCGAGACCGTGTCCGGGCTGTCCGAAGACGGCCACGCGGGCGGCAAGTTCCCTCGGCCCGATCTGCACGAGCGTCTGGACCGCGTGCTGGAACGACTCCGGCCCGATCTGGTCTTGGCCTGTTACGGCATGAACGACGGGATCTACCTGCCGTTGAACGACGAACGTTTTGAACGATTCCAGGACGGTATGCGGCGGTTGCGACAAAAAGTCGAAGGCTGCGGCGCGAAGCTCATTCACTTGACGCCCGCCGTGTTTGATCCCGTGCCCATCCGAGCCCGACTGCTGCCCGCCGACCGTGTCGCGTCCGGCCAGATGTACGAGGGGTACGACGAAGTGCTGGATCGGTATGCCGACTGGCTGCTGGGCCAGCGAGACCAAGGCTGGCAGGTCATCGACTTGCGAGGACCGATGAAACAGGCGCTGGCGGAGCAGCGGCAGCAGGATTCGGCCTTTACCTTCTCTGGCGACGGCGTCCATCCCAACCCGGCCGGGCACCAGGTCATGGCCCAGGCGTTGCTGTGCGGGTTGGGTGTATCCGCCGACTCGCTCGCCACGGGGTTCCGCCAGTACGCCGATTCGGACTCGACGCGGTCCCGGCTGTTCACCTTGGTCCACCGCCGACAGCGGATTCTGACGGACGCCTGGCTCACCGCGACCGGCCACCAGCGGCCCATGTCGCCCGGTTTGCCGTTGGACCAGGCGGAGGAGAAAGCAAAGGCGTTGACCGGGCAGATTCAGGAATTGATGGCCAGCCCCTGAGGACCGGCGAAGAAACAAGTCTTTGACTTGCCAATGTTGCCCACCCGCCCACGTCGACGCTACGGCCCCACGTCGACGCTACGGCCGGAACAGATGCCGCATCAGCAGCGGATGTTCCGGCAGCCCAGGATTGATCACGATCACCGGCTCGTTGACCAGGCCGTCGGCGAGCGTCTCCGCCGCGCGGTCGCCGTCCAGTTGCTCGCGCCACACCAGATCGAACTGGAACTCCATCACGCCGGGACTGTCGCCCTGGAAATTGGTGTACCAGCAGTTGTCGTAGACGATCGCCAGGACGCGGCCCGTGCGAGGCGGCACTTCCGTGATCCGCGACTTGAGATGCGGGCCGTCGACTGTTACCAGCGGCGCGTCGCGGGTGACCCACAGCCAATGGCCATCGGGCGTGGCATAGTGAGCCCAACCGTCGATGGCAAAATAGTCGCGGCAAGCGCCCGGGATCTGGTCGCTGAACGGCGTGAACCCCATCCCGCCGCTGCTGAAACGCGGCAGCACGCCATCGCACGGCAGTGGGCTGACGACGCACAATAATTCCGGATCGAACGAGGAGATCCGGTTCAGCCGAAACGTCAGCCGGGCTCGCGGCTGGCGTTTCCAGATTTCCAGCTGCCGCGTGGCCCACTGCAGCCGCGGATGCTCCAGCGACTGGGTGTAGCGGATCGTATGCGGGCCGTCTTCGACAGTCGCCTCCGAACTCGCTTTGGCCACGATCAGCTCGAGCTTCTCCTGCTGCAACCCTGCCCGCTGTCCGCTGTCGCCGGTTTCCATGATGTCCCGCAACACCCAACGCGGGGCGAAGCCGTTGACTTTGACGCTGACGAAATCGCCCAATCCTGCGGTGAACAGCGGCCGGTTCATGCCGGGCCACGTGGCGGACGCGGGCCACCCGCGCTCGCTGGTTTCGACCGTCGGCGGCGGGCTCGCAATCGGCGCGTCCGCGGCAGACTCCTTGCTCAGCTCCAACCGCTGCACGCTGACGGGGTCCAGATGTTCGACCCAAAAGCGAGCAAAGCGGTTGGGCACCCGGTCGGGGAACGTGGCCGAGACATCTTCGCGGCTCAAGTCGTCGAGCTTCTGCGGGCGGCCCCACAGCGGCCCCGGCTCGAAAACCAGCTGTCGCCGTTCGCCCGTCGCCGGGTCCACCAGCGAACGATAATCGTCGCGCAGGCAGGAAGTGATCAGCTGCGCCCAGCCGCTGAACGGGGCAGGCCCGGAATTGGCCAGCCACAGGCCCTCGCCCTCGCCGACCAGCCGGGTGCGAGCCCGCTGGCCCAACAGCCATTCGGCCAGCGCCATCGGACGCCAGGCGAACCGGGCCTTTTCGTTGAACTGGCCTTGAGCGTCGAGGCTGTAGGGCAATCCCACACTCATCCCCGAGCCCCAGGTATGCTCGTCGAACAAACAGACATCTTTCAGCAGTTCCGTCACCCGCGTTTGGCCGGCGGCATCCAAGGGCCCCCAGACCGGCGATTGCGCGGCGGCCAGGAACCGCTTGGCAAAGCGGCTGGCGGCTACTTCGCGCGGGGCGCTGGCCGTGCCGTTGGCCCACCAGTCCGTCCACTCGCCGGCGTATTCCGGCGCCGTAGCGCCGGCGGCCTGCTCCAAGTCCCGCATCGCCTGGGTGACGGTCGCCAGCCGGAGTTTCGGTTGCAGTCCCAACTGGTTCCAGGCGGCGACAAATTCGGATAACGGCGGGAACGGTGGGTCGTTGTCGTATCGCCACATACTGGTCATCGAGATCGGCAGCACGGCGTGGCGATAGCCGTTGCGCTCGAACTGACGCAGACGAGCCAGGCATTGCGCGTGAGCTTTGCGCAACGACGCCTCGTCCGTCCGCAGCACGTCCCCGGCGCGCGGCGGGCGATACCGGGCATCGGCCGCCAGCGGCAACGGCCCGCGGCGCCATTCCTCGGTCTCGAAAAAGAAAAAGCCATCGCCGTAGGTCAAGCTCATCCACACGAACAGCTTCCTGCCATCCGGCTGCTTCCACCAAAACGCCGTCAGCCGCGGCAGGGGCGGGCCGCCGCTGTCGCTGTTGATGCCGGAGAACAGGTACCGCACATCGCGGTCCAGCAGGGCTGCGGCCCCGGCCCGCGGAAAGCCGTTGACGTCGTTTTGGACCGCGGTCTGCGGCGCGAGTTCTTTCCACAGATTCTCCGGCAGCCAGTGCGTCATGACCTGCCACTGGTCGCGGTTGAGAAACGGCGTGTTATTGAAAGGCAAGGCGGTGACTTCGAGCTGTCCGGCCCGGACGGCTTGCAGGAACTGCTCCCGTCGAGCGGGCGCGGCGGCCTGCCACCAATCCTCGACCGCCACGGTGGTCTCGGCCGTCCAGCGGAACCGCGCTTCGTCCGGCAAATCCTGCGTCGCCAGAGCCGCATCCAAGGCGATATCCAGGTACCGTTGCTGCATGTCGCGGCAAACGGCCGGATGGTCGGTGAACCCGTAATCCGTGTGGGAAAAGTGAATCAGATCGAGCTGTCGGACAAACTCGGGCGATTCGGCCGCCGCAGGTTGGGCGGCGGCCTCTCGTGGCGCAGAAATCATGGTCAACACGCCCGCGACCAGGCAGGCGAGCACACGCCACCGCAGAATTCGATTCGTCGTCATCTTCAGCTTCATCTTCAAATCCTCTCCACAGTAAGGATCGGCAAAACAATTACTGTCGCATTCAAAGTGGCTTTCTAAGCTTCCAGCTTGCGAGTAGTGCGAACCGCAAGCTGGAAGCTTGCGCCACTTATTTCTTGGCCGATCCTAACCCGAAGCGTCCGCGAGGAAAGGTCCGGTCGCCGCACCGCGGCGCATCGGGTTCATTATTCCGGCCATCTCGTCGCAGCTCGCGCGCCTGGCTGCAGTCTCACTCGTCCGCTTGCTGATCTTCGTCTTCGAATTCGTCCTCGCTCTCGGGTTCGGTTTCGCTGGGCCCGCGATATACCGCTTCGACGCGGCGGATGGCGTCCTGAGGCAATTCGTTGGCGTAAATCACCGACAGAAATGACGGCAGGTACATGTCCAGCATGCTGATGGCCGTGCCGATCATCCGGTCGATCACCTCCTCGCCGACCGATTCGTAGACCAGGATTTGGGCCGCCTGAAAACGCAATTCGCCGTCATCCAAGTCCAACTCGAATTTGCCGATCCGCAGGCCGTAATTGGCCCGCGTCACCGCCTCGGCAATGGCCAGCCGGCAGCCTTCGGGAATCCGCAGCGGCGAGTAGCCGAAAACCTGAAACAACTCCGCCTCGGCCTCGACGCGGGCGACAATTCGGTACACAGCGACTTCACCCCGCAGATCCGTCCGAATCGCCTGGTCCTCGCTGGTCGAATAACCGATTTCGCGCTCGTCCAAAAGATGGATCAGTTCCTCGTAGGCAGCGGTCATGGGAGGGCCCTTTCGCTAAGGTCGATTGCTTCGTGTCCAGTGCGTTGCTTTCCCTACGCCTTATTCGCCGACGTCGTGACACGGTTGGTCACAGCAGGACAAAAAACTCGTCTATCAGGTTCGCCCGCAAGGTCCGACGGCCGAGCCTGTGGCATTATAACGCGCGGGCTGCTGGATGACAGCAAGGGAAGATTCGGCGATGTCGGCGATTGGCTGAACTTGTTTCCACACCGAGGCTTCGGATCAGCATGTGATGTGCCATTTGGGGTCGCGCGCGGCGTCCACGTTTCGGAGAAATGCGCGCTGCTGTTTCGTTTGGCGAGTGGAAATTGCTGGCCGGGTTCGATAAGATATGCCGAATCTTGTCGCCGAACCGCCGCAGATCTGGCGCGGAGGCGGCGATCGTCACTCGAAGGGAGATTCAAGATGACAGTACGCGTCCTCTTAGGGGCTTTGCTGTGGACGTTGATCCAAGCGAGTCTGCCGAACTGCTTTTCCGGGGAGCCGTCGATGGAGAATCCGTTTTTCCGTGAGTTCGATACACCGTTTTCCGCGCCGCCGTTCGAGCAGATCAAGAACGAGCACTTTACACCGGCCTTTCAGCGAGGCATCGAGGCGCAATTGGCGACGGTCGCGGCGCTGGTGGAAAACGCCGAGCCGGCGACGTTCGAGAACACCATCGAACGGCTCGAACGCTCGGGCCCCCTGCTGGACCGTGTCAGCGCGGTGTTTTTCAATCTCACCTCGGCCCACACCAACGACGAACTGCAGGCTTTGGCCAAGGAGATCAATCCCCGCCTGGCCAAGCATCGGGACGATATCTTCCTGAACGAGCGTCTGTTCGCCCGCGTTCAGGCGGTTTTCGACCGCCGGGACGGGCTGGACCTGACGCCCGAACAGCGGATGCTGCTGGACGAAACCCATCGTGCGTTCGTCCGCGGCGGCGCGAACCTTGCCGCGGATAAAAAGGCCCGATTTCGCGAGATCAACGAACAGCTATCTTTGTTTTCCACGCAGTTCGGCGACAATCTGCTGAAGCAGACCAACGCCATTGCCCTGCTGATCGAGGACGAACAGGACCTGGCCGGACTGCCCTCGTCCGTCCGCGATGCCGCCGCCGGAACGGCCACGGCCCAAGGCCACCCGGGCAAGTGGGGATTTACGCTGCAGCGGACCAGTTGGACGCCGTTTCTCCAGTTCTCGCAGCGCCGCGATTTGCGCGAGAAACTCTATACGGCGTACATGAATTTGTGCAGCCGCGGCGATGACTTCGACAACCGGGACTTGGCGGCCCGCATGGCGGCCTTGCGCGTCGAGCGGGCGGAATTGCTGGGCTACCCGACCCACGCGGATTTCGTGCTGGAAAAGAACATGGCAGAAACCCCCGCCCGGGTGAACGAACTGCTCGACAAACTCTGGAAACCGGCTCTGGCCAGCGCCCAGCGGGAACGGGACGAGTTGCAGGCGGTGGTCGAGCGCGAAGGCGGCGATTTTCAACTCGCCGCCTGGGACTGGTGGTTCTATGCCGAGAAGCTTCGCAAAGCCAAATACGATTTCGACGAACAAGCGGTCCGGCCCTATTTTGAACTGGACCGAGTCACGCAGGCGGCGTTCGACGTCGCTGGCAAGCTGTGGGGCGTTACCTTCACGCCGCGAGGCGATGTGCCCGTGTATTATCCGGACGTGAAAGCCTACGAAGTCCAAGACCGCGACGGCAGCCTGCTGGCCTTGTTCTACGTCGATTTCTTTACCCGAGAGAGCAAGCGGGGCGGGGCCTGGATGAGCAGCTATCGCAAACAGTGGAAAGAGAATGGCGCGAACATTCGCCCGCTGGTCGTCAACGTCTGCAATTTCTCGAAGCCCCCCGAGGGCCAACCCGCCCTGTTAAGCTTGGACGAGGCGAACACCTTGTTTCACGAATTCGGCCATGCCGTACATGGCATCCTGGCCAACGGAACGTATGCCAGCTTGTCCGGCACGAGCGTGCCCCGCGATTTCGTCGAGTTTCCCTCGCAGATGATGGAGAATTGGGCCTTGGCGCCCGAGTTCCTGCCCACCTATGCTCGGCATCACGAGACGGGCGAACCGATCCCGGCGGAACTGGTGCGGAAACTCGAACAGGCCAAGAAATTCAATCAGGGCTTCGCCACCACGGAATACCTGGCGGCTTCGCTGCTGGACATGAACTGGCACACGCTGCGAGACAACACCGCGCAAGACCCGCTGGCATTTGAAGCGCGCGTTCTGGAACGGATCGGCTTGATCCCCCAGATCCTTCCCCGCTATCGAACGCCCTACTTTGCCCACATTTTTTCCGGCGGCTATTCGGCCGGCTACTACAGCTATATCTGGGCCGAAGTGCTCGATGCGGACGCCTTCGAGGCGTTCCGAGAAAAAGGGCTGTTCCACCCCGAGCTGGCCCGCTCGTATCGGGAGAACATTCTGGAGCGAGGCAATTCCGAACCGCCGATGGAGTTGTATCGGCGGTTCCGCGGCGCGGATCCAAAGATCGAACCGCTGCTCAAGCGCCGCGGCCTGGACGGCGATTGAGTTCTGCTCCCGTTCTTCTGCCAGAGTGGACCGCCTGCGCATTGCAGGGGTCCCGTGACCGAAGACGGCATCGGCACTACTCCCGTCACTCGGCCAACCCGACCAGTTCCTGCTTGACCCGCTCGGCGGGGTCGATGAACTGCACCGGGCGCGGTCTGACCAGCGAGGTCAACTGCCGAATGTCACAGCATTCGAGCAGGCCGAAGCAGAACAGTTCCGGCGCTTCGGTGACGGGCCAGTTACGTTCCAACACTTCTTTCAGGCTTCCCAGCGCTTGATGGAGTTCAACGGCCGCGATGGCCTTCGTCTCCAATGCCGCGGCAACCAGGCAGAACACGCCGGCGCGAGGCCCGATCGAGACCACCGTCACCGGTCCGCCGTGACGCTCGGCCGCCCACCGGGCGGCGGCCGCGATTTGGCCGGCTTGCAGCCCCAACGGGCGATCACCGACCGAAGCCACCAATAGGGCGAACAGCCAGGCGCTCTGCCGGCTCCTCGCTTCGCCGACATGGAACGGGTCGATCGCGACCACGCGGTAACCGTCGTTCAACAGCTGCAACACGGCTGGCGCTGCTGCGGCTCGACCGCCATCGGCGATCAGGATCGCCGTCTTCTCCGCCCGCGGCCCGGCCAACTCGACCACGGGCAACGTCCAATCGGCGTCCATCAGCAACCGCCAGTAGATCGCTTCCACCCCGGACCGGCTGTCCCGCCCCGCTTCGGTCGCGATCACCTGGTAATCCTTGGCCCGCACGACGCCGCGCAGTTGCGTGCGAAGCTCGGATTGCCAGCGCTCGGCGGCGGCGGCGTCCTGCGGCCGGTCGCCCGCCCGCGGAAGATCTTGGCTGAGCGTCGTTGCCAACGTGTGAAAATCCTCGTTCGGCGTCGGCAGGTCGACGTGCAGCTGTTCGGCGGTCTTGATTTCGCCTTCGGAAGGAATCTCCCGAGCGTCAAACTCGGCGCTGCCGGCGAAGAAGAACTCGCCCATCATCCGATACAGGGCCTGGCGGTTGTCGACCTCGAAATTGTGCGTGCCGGGATCGTCGTTGACATGCCAGCGAAGCGAGTCGGCGCGGCCGAACAACTCGAATACCGGCTGGGCCGCGTCCCGCAAGGGCTGCAAGGCATAGCCCGACTCGAAGCAGCACTCGTCTTTCGAATTGTAAGTCAGCAGCGTGGCCCGCGGCGCCAGCATGGCCGTCAGGTGCGTGTAATCGACCAAGGTCGCCAAATCGTTGGGCGTCTGTTCGGAATCGCCCAAGTCCTTGAAGTTCCGCGTGCGAGTCAGAAAGCTGGAGTAGCCCGCGACGGGATTGCTCAGCGTGACCCGGGTGTCCAACGCCGACAGCACGATGGTCTGCCATCCGCCGCCCGACAAGCCGGTGACGGCCACGCGCTGCGGATCGGTGTTTTCCAGACTCAATAGCACGTCGAGGCCGCGTTTCATGTTCAAGTAGAACGGCGCCAGTCCGCTGGCGCCGCACAAGTCCAGTTGGTTCATCCGGGCGTGCGAATACCCTGACGCGTTCAGCTGGCCCATGCCGACCCATTCGATGTTCAGCGCCAACATGCCGCGTTTGGCCTGGTTGATGCATCGCAGCTGCTTGGGCGGATACTGTTTCCCCAGGCCGGTATGGCCGTTGACGTTCAGCACGGCGGGAACCCGGCCGGTCAGTCTTTCCGGTTCGTACAACAGGGCGGGAATCCACATTCCCGGCAGGGCTTCGTAGCGGAGCTTCTTGATCCGATAGCCCGGACCGCCGTCGATCGTCTCCAGCCACTCGACCCGCGTTGCCGCGTCCCGCCAGCGGGCCGCAGCGCCGCCGAACACCACGCGGTCCAGGACCGCCTGCCGCAGCCGATCCGCCTCCGCCTGCCATTGGGCGGCCGTCGTCCAGGTCTGCATCTTGGGTACGCGAGTCTCGACGTAGCGTTGGACTTCGGCCAACGGCAGTTCGTTGCCGATGATTTCGCGTTTTAACAGGGCGGCCAAGTCGTCTTGAGCCGCCAGCGAAGCCGTCGAAGCACCGATAACTGCGGTCAGGACGGCTGGCAACATGCGGGTTGCCAGGATGGTCTTCCACGTGATGGGACGCGGCATGACTGGGAGTCTCCCCGACAAAGCACTAGTTTCCTTGTTTCTGAACGTCATACGCATACAGCTTGTCGTCGTGGCGGAGGTACAGTCGCCCGCCGCAGACGACGGGGTGGGCCCACGTCGGACCGTCCGGTCCCGACGGGGTCCGGAATCGGCTCACCACCTGGTGCTCCGCCGCCACCGCGGGCACCAGACCGACCGCGCGATTCTCGCTGTACGTGTACAACATGCCGTCGGCGTACGTCAGCGAACCTTTGCCCACGCCGCGTTCTGCGTACCGCAACTGGCCGGTCTTCCAATCCAGGCAGATCCATCTGCCGCTGTTGAAATTGTGTGCTGCTCTGTAGATCGCCCCGTCCAGCAGAATCGCTCCGCCGTGATGGTTGTCCAGCTCGCGTGATTCCCAGACCTTCTCGACGCCCACCTGGGGGCCTTCGACCTTCAGTTGCAGCATCACCGATCCCGTCGTGCCGTAGCCCGAAGTCAGGAACACCCAGCCGTCGTGAAACAAGGGCGTCGTGGCGTTCACGTCGTACTCGGTCCGATGGGGATAGCGGAACAACAGGTCGCCGGTGTCCGCGTTCACGCCGATCGCGGCCCGCGAGGTCTTGGTCAGAATGATCCGCAAACCCTCGTACTCGACCAGCCGCGCCGTGGCGTAGCCGGCCAGGTCCCCTTCGGCACTGGGCGCTTTCCAGACGACCTCGCCGGTATTCTTGTCCAAGGCGACCACACTGACGTTCGGGCCGCCAGGCAGGCAGATCGCCCGGTCGCCGTCCACCAGGATCGACTCCGACAGGCCCCACGTGATATTGCTGCTGCCGAACTGGTCCAGGATATTCAAGCCCCAAATCCGCTCGCCGCTCTGGGCGTCCAAGCACACGACATCGCCGTAGGGAGTCTCGTAGTAGAGCCGGCTGCCGTCGATGGTCGGCGTCGCCCGAGTGCCACCGGGGCCGGCTGTCCAAGCCTTGCCGCACGGCGTCTGCCACCGCGTCTTGCCGTCCAAATCCAACGCCGTAACGACGGTGGCGTCGCCGACATTGCCTGCGGTGTAGAGCAGTCCGCCGCCGAGCGTTACGCTGGAAAATCCGGCGCCAATGCCCGAGGCCGTCCAGACCATCTGCGGACCGTCCTCAGGCCATTGCTGCAGTAGTCCTTCCGCCGGTGAAAGATTGTCACCTTGCGGACCGTGGAACTTGGGCCACGCAGGCGTCCCGGAAGCCGCGGCATTGGTTTCCTTCGGCTCGTCGGGCCGCTGTAAACGGAACGCGCTGACTTTGTTCTCCAGCATCTGCGGGACCAGCAACAACCGTCCGTCCGGTACGTAGCCGATGTCGGCGGCCCCTTTGGGTAACTGCATCACCAGGTCCACCGTTCCCCCTTGCCGGATGTAGAAGATCTTGCCGGCTGCCCAGTCGCTGACCAGATAGCGGCCCTCGGCCACGGTCTCGATACCGTCCAGATTGCCCACAGGCTCGGGGGTGAGGAGCGTTTTTTGCCCGGTCGCCAGATCCAGCGAGAACAGACGGCCCAGCACAGGCTTCTCGCCGCCGGAGCCCCACCCGCCGACGACCAGCTGGTTGCCGACCACCAGTAGCCCGTTGGGGTGTTCCAGTTTGTCCCCGGACGCGAACACGGACAACGCACCATCCCGATAACGGTGGATCGCGTTCGTGGTCATGTCCGAAACGTAGACCGCGCCTTGGGCGTCGCAAGCCACATCGTTCAAGAATTCGGCGTCGGGAACGGAAACACGTTCGACGATCTTGCCTTGCGCGATGTCGACACCGACCAGGCGATCGATATCGCTGACCCATAACCGGCCTCCGAAGCTGCGGATGCCTTTGGGCGCGTTCAGCCCCGTAATCCATTTGGCCGTGACCACCCGCCCGTCCGGCGTCAACTTGCTCAGGTAACCGTCGCCGTCTTTGTCCGTCGGTCCGCCATCGCCGATATTGGAAACGAAGACGAACCCCGACCCGGCGTCAAAGTACGCACTCTCCGGACTCTGGATACCCTCCGTGACTTCCCAGGCCAGCGGAAATGCCGGCTTGTCTGCGGCCAAGCCAGCGGAGGCAAACCAGATCAGATACCCCACGATGCCCGTCGTCAATGCGCAGCGTTTCATCAGATGCTCCTCGCGGTAAGACTGTTCTCAGAAAGCGACCGGTCCAATCCCGGTGACACGCGTCCGCATTATAGGGAAAGGCCGGGCCGGTGGGGAGCGCACGGGCTGGGTTCCGTCATTTTTTCCGCGGGCATTGCTCGGCCTCCAAGCAGCGGATAATCCGTGGAATTCGCGTTCCAGCCATTGGAGATCGACCGCCGGGATCGCTTTCGCTTGGTAGCTCCGTACGGATCCCCGTTGTCTCGGCAGTTCCGCGGCGCCGATTCAGGGATCGCACGCGCTGCTCAAGCAGCGCGGTCTGGACGGCGATTGGGTTCTGCTCCCGCTATCTCGGTCGGTTCGGCTCCAGCCCGAATCGCACCGTACGTGTGTCCAGTTCGCGGCCCGTCCGTTGCGCCAGGGGGACATACAGTTCGGGACGGCGCGCAAGGATCCAACGCGCGCCCGTACAGCGGTCCCGCAGGCGGCGGTCCAGATCGGCGACGACCATGTCGTCGCCCGCTTTACAGGTTTCCGCCAGAATCCGGCCGTAGGGATCCAGGAGCATGGCATTGCCGGTGCGGACTTCGTTGTCGTCGGGGCCGACGCCGTTGCTGAACGCCAGGAACATCCCGTTGTCGTGCGCTCGGGACGGCAGCCAGCGCATCAGCCAGCCGCGGCCCTTGTCGCCGCGAATCTCCGCTTCGATCGCCGCCGGATTCTGCTCGCGATTGTCCCACACGGCCCGATCGATCACCTTCATGCCGTGGGGGCTGCCGGAATCACAGCCGCCGGTTTGATGCGGAGCCAGCAGCAGCTCGGCTCCCGCCAAGGCGGTCGCGCGGGCGTTTTCGATGATGTTGTTGTCATAGCAGATCAGCACCCCGACCCGCCAGCCGTGCGGCGTGTCGAAGACGGTGTAAGCATCGCCCGGGCTCAGGTACTCGCTGACAAACACATGCAGCTTGCGGTGGCGGGCAAAGCGTCCGTCGGGCATGGCCACCACGTAGGTATTGTACAAGCCGCCGTCGGCCCCGATTTCGATCAAGCCGGCGCCGATCGTCATGCGGTGACGTTGGGCGAGGTCCATCAGTTGCCGCGAGGCCGGTCCGTCGAACACCGGCTCGGCCAAGCCGACCAGTTGGTCGCGCGTCAAATGCCGCAGGTGCCAGTAGCCGGAGATACAGCACTCCGGAAAACAGATCAACTGCACTTGCCGCTCGGCCGCCTGTTCCACGAAATGGCGGATGATGCCCAAGTTGGTGGACTTGTCGCCCGGGGCATGCTGGAACTGGACGGCAGCCGCGCGTAATGTTTGGGGCTCGTCGATGGGGACAGTACTTGCCATGAAACACTCCTCGTCAGCTCGCCTCGGCCAATTTGGCCATCGGCATCTGTTGCAATAATTCGACGAAACGGGTTACGGTCGGAGAGAACACCAGCCGGTCGCGGTGGATGATGCCGATGGGACGCTGCAAGCTGACCCCGCGCAGCCGGACGGCGCTGAGCGTGCCGATCTGCACTTCCTTGCAGACCGTCGGTTCCGGCAGGATACTGATCCCGGCCCCGATTTCCACCGCTTGTTTGATCGTTTCGATGTTGTCGAACTCCAACACGACCTCGACGTTAATCCCCTGCTGTCGCAGCTGGCGATCGATCTCCTTGCGGATCGGCAGTTCGCGGTCGAAGCCGACGAACTTCTCGCCGCCCAGGGCGGCCAGCGCGACGCTCTTGCGGCCGGCCAGCGGATGCTGGGCATGGCAGGTCAAGACCATCTCTTCGGAGCGTAAGGGGATGACGCTCAGCCCCCGCAGGGCGGTCGGATACGAGACCAGGCCCAGATCGACGCGGCCGCTCTGCACCGCTTCGTACACATCGGACGGACGCAGGTACTCGAGTTGGACGCGGGCCTTGGGGTAGCTGACCATGAACTGCTGCATGCAGTACCCCACTCCGTACAGGCCCACCGAGTAGATAGCGGCCACGCGAAAATGGCCTTGGATCTCGTCGCCCAGCACGCGGATCCGATCGGCGACTGCGTCGTACAACTCGATGATCTTGCGAAACTCGTCGTAGCAGATCGCCCCGGCCGGCGTCAGCACGGGCGGCCGCCGACGGCGATCCAGCAGTTGCGTCTCGAAATGCTCCTCCAGCCGCTGGACCGCCTGCGTCGCTGCCGATTGGCTGATGTGATGCATCGCCGCGCCGAGCGAGAAGCTCTGCTGCGCGACCACGCTGCAGAAAACTTTGAGCATGTCGATGTTCATCGCGTCCCCCCGGTGGCCGGCCCCGGCTCGCGAATCAGCTACCAGCCCAGGGTCGACACGAGACACCTGAATACACGATAACCCAAGGCGTGAGCGAGGCCAAGCGGGCGGCCCTTTCACTCACGCCTCCGATGTTACAACGCGAGGCCGCCTGTCTTAGACAATGCCCTGCGCCAGCATGGCGTCGGCCACTTTGACAAAGCCTGCGATATTCGCGCCGCGGACGTAGTTCACGAACCCGTTGGAACTGCCGTAGCGAACGCAGTTTTCGTGGATCGCCTTCATAATCTGCTGCAGCCGCATGTCGACTTCCTCCCGCGGCCACTTGATCACGCCGGCGTTCTGCGTCATTTCCAAGCCCGAGGTGGCCACGCCGCCGGCGTTGGCCGCTTTGCCCGGTCCGTACAGGATCTTGGCGTCCAGGAACACGTCCACGCCCTCGGGTTCCGTCGGCATGTTCGCGCCTTCGGCGACGCAGAAACAGCCGTTGGCCACCAGCGTGCGGGCATCCTGGGCATCGATCTCGTTTTGCGTCGCACTGGGGAACGCCAGGTCGCACTTGACCTTCCAAGGCCGTTCGTTGGGCAGGTACTTGGAGCCGGGAAAACGCTCCGTGTACTCGCGAATCCGGCCTCGGCGGATGTTCTTCAACTCCATCACCCAAGCCAGTTTTTCGGCGTTGATGCCGTCCTCGTCGACGATCGTGCCCGCCGAGTCGGACATCGTCACGACCTTGGCGCCGAACTCGTTCAGTTTCTCGATGGTATACTGGGCGACATTGCCGGAACCGGATACCGTCGCGATCTTGCCCGCGCAGCTGTCGCCGCGCGTGGCCAGCATTTCCTGTGCAAAGTACACCGCCCCGTACCCGGTGGCTTCCGGGCGAATCAACGAACCGCCGTACTCCAAGCCCTTCCCCGTCAACACGCCGTGAAAGCGGTTGACGATCTTCTTGTACTGCCCAAACATGTACCCGATTTCGCGGCCCCCCACGCCGATGTCCCCGGCGGGAACGTCCGTGTCGGGACCGATGTGGCGGTACAGTTCCGACATAAAGGCCTGACAGAACCGCATCACCTCGTTGTCGCTCTTGCCCTTGGGATCGAAATCCGTGCCGCCCTTGCCGCCGCCCATGGCCAGCGTCGTCAGGCTGTTCTTGAAGACCTGTTCAAAGGCCAGGAACTTGAGTACCCCCAGGGTGACCGTCGGATGGAATCGCAAGCCGCCTTTGTAGGGGCCGATCGCGCTGCTCATCTCGATCCGATACCCGCGGTTGATCTGGATCTCGTTGCGGTCGTCGACCCAGGCCACGCGGAACATGATCACGCGTTCGGGCTCCACGATCCGCTCCAGGATCTTCGCCTTGCGGTAGGCCGGCGTCGCTTCGACCATCGGGTAGACCGATTCGACAACTTCCCGAACAGCCTGGTGAAATTCCGGCTGGTTGGGATTGTTGGCCACGACCTGGGCGACAAACTGTTCCACCCGTTCGGTCATGCTGGGTCCGGCGGAATCCGCCACTAGTGTGCTGTTCGTTGACATACATTCCTCTCGTCTGATTGATGGGGGCTTCGGGGGGGGACACGCTCGCCGGCCGATGCTGCGGGCGGACGGGACCGCAGAATCGGGCCGAATTTGAATAAGGCGGAATTATAACCCTGGACGCTATCTGTGCAATAGCTTATAAAAGAAACTTGTCGTTTTTGTCCGCCCGACGGGCAAACTGGGGCCGGCGCGGCTGCCGGCCGCAACTTGCCGCGAGCCGAAGAAGGGACTTTGTGCATGGTGGATTCCAATCTCAGTACCGGGATGGCAGCGTTGGATCGGGTATTCCGGGGGCTGTTGCCCGGCGACAACCTGGTTTGGCAGGTGGACGCCATCGAGGACTTTGCGCCCTTCGTGGGGCCGTATGTCGAGGCGGCTCGGCGCGCGGGCCGGCCGCTGGTGTACTTTCGCTTTGCCGGGCATCCGCCGCTGGTCCCGGACGGGGACGGCGTGACGGTCTGCAAGCTGGAAAGTTCCGTGGGGTTCGAGAAGTTCATCACGCAGATTCGCCGGGTGATCCGCGAAGCGGGGCGGGGGGCATTTTGCGTCTTTGATTGCCTGTCGACGCTGGCGGAAGAGTGGCGCAGCGATCGCATGCTGGGCAACTTTTTCATGCTCACCTGTCCCTACGTCTACGACTTGGAATCCTTGGCCTATTTTCCGCTGGTCCGCCACGCGCATTCTTTCCATGCCACCACGCCCATCACGCGAACCACGCAGATCTTTCTGGACGTTTACCGTCATCACGGCGCGCTGTACCTGCAGCCCAGCAAGGTCGAGCATCGCTACTCGCCGACGATGTACATGCTGCACGCCTGGGAAGGCGAGCGTTTCGTGCCGGTGACGGACAGTTCGACCACGGCCGAAATTCTGACCTCCCTGCCGTGGGCCGGCCTGGATTCCATGCGTTTTCGCCTGGGCAGTTGGAACCGCACGTTTCACAAGGCCGACCAGGTTTGGGAATCGCTGCAACGCGGCGAACCGACGGCCGGCGATCCGTCCGTCCTGGCCCGCACCCTGATGCAGATGGCGTTCACCCGCGACGAACGGCTGTTGAGTATGGCCGAGAAATACCTGACGCTGGGCGACGTGCTGGCGATCTGGAAGCGGATGATCGGCACAGGACTGATCGGCGGCAAGTCCGTCGGCATGTTGCTGGCGCGAGCCATCCTGACCAAGACCCATCCCCGTTGGAACCGCCTGCTGGAAGCCCACGACTCGTTCTTCATCGGTTCGGACGTATTCTATTCGTTCTTGGTGGAAAACGGCTGCTGGTGGGTCCGCCAGAAGCAACACGACCGCCGGGCGTACTTGGACGACATCGAGGAAGCCCGCCGCCGGATGATTACCGGGACCTTTCCGGACAACATCATCAAGGAATTCGCCGAGATGCTGGACTATTTCGGCCAGTCGCCGATTATCGTCCGGTCGAGCAGCCTGTTAGAGGACAATTATGGGAACGCCTTTGCCGGCAAATACGAGAGTGTGTTCTGTGCCAACCAAGGTTCGCATCAGAAGCGGCTGGAAGATTTCGTCGCGGCGGTCAAGACGATCTATGCCAGTACGATGAGCGAAAAGGCGCTCCGCTATCGGGCGCAACGCGGGCTGTTGGACCGCGACGAACAGATGCCCCTGTTGGTCCAGCGCGTCTCCGGCAGCCTGCATGGCAACCTGTTCTTTCCCCAGATGGCAGGTGTCGGCCTGTCGGTGAATCCCTACGTGTGGAACAAGTGCATCGATCCGGCGGCCGGCATGGTTCGGCTGGTCTTCGGACTGGGCACGCGGGCCGTGGATCGCTCGGACGACGATTACACCCGCGTCGTCGCCTTGAACGCGCCACAGCGGCGGCCGGAGACGGATATCGACGAAGTCCGCCAGTATTCGCAGCACCGGGTGGATGTGATCGACCTGGACGCCAACCAGCTGGTGTCCTGCAAGTTTTCCGAAGTCATCGGCCGGGCCCCCGACCTGCCTCTACAAGTTTTTGCCTCGCAAGACCGGGAGATGGCCCTCCGCGCAGCCGAATACGGCCTGCCATCCAGCTCCGCTTGGGTGTTGACCTTCGAGCACTTGCTGGACCAGACGCCGTTTGTGGAAGACATGCGCCAGATGCTATCCACGTTGCACGCAGCGTACGACTATCCGGTGGATTTGGAATTCACCACCAACTTTTTCGCCCAGGACCAGTACCGGGTGAACCTGGTCCAATGCCGCCCGCTGCAGGTCGTCGCCGGCACGGCGGCCGCCGAACTCCCGGCCGGCTTGGCGCCCGAGGATATCCTCTTACAGGCCCGGGGGGCGGTCGTGGGGCGGAGTCGCGTCAACACGATCGACCGCATCGTGTATGTGACGCCGTCGGTCTACGGCCAGTTGACGATCCAGGACCGCTACAGCATCGCGCGGCTGATCGGCAAATTGGTGCATCGCCCCGACGTGCCCCGGCCGCACGCCACGCCGCCGCAGATCATGCTGATCGGCCCCGGCCGCTGGGGCACGACCACCCCGTCGCTGGGCGTACCCGTGGCGTTCGCCGAGATCGACACCGTACGCGTGCTGTGCGAGATCGTCGCCATGCGCGAGGACCTGGTGCCCGATGTTTCACTCGGCACGCACTTCTTCAGCGACCTGGTGGAATGCGATATGCTCTATCTAGCGTTGTTTCCCGCCCGGAAAGGCAACCTCTGGAACCGCGAGTTTTTCGAGACCGCGCCGAACCGCCTGGGGGAACTGCTGCCCGACGCAGCGCGGTGGGCCGAAGCGATTCGCGTCATCGACTTCCCCGGCCCGCACGCGCCCGGAGCCGCGTTGAAACTCGCGGCGAATTCCGTCGAGCAGGAGGCCGTCTGCTATCTGGAACGAGTGTCGGAGGCGGCCGATTCTGCCACCGCAGGCCCTGCGGCCCCGTTCTCGCCGTGGCTGACTTGACCCTCGGCACAGGTCCGGGCTCGGCTACGATAGGTTGCTAAGACTGCCTAACACCCTTGTGAGGTTCCTTCGCGACTAGCGCTCGTCCCCTCGTACCTGTCGTCTCCGCGTTTAAGGACCAGGATCGACCCGGCGGAGCCGCGGGCCTTTCCAGCGGGAGCTTTGATATCGCGGTGGACTCCCACGGGTTGCCCCGTCTTGATCCGCGCCTGTGTAGACAGGAGGCTGATAAGGCTCTCGCGAGTTCCCGTGCTATCCCTGTATCGTCGTGATCTGGTCTGCGACCCCGGTGGTCTCCGCGTCGGCTCGCCATGACGCCGGGCGGTTGCTACGTTCCAGCGTGATGAAACTGTCCGCTGTTTGGTTCAGAAGAATCAGGCATCCGTTCCTCCGCTTATCCCAGATCTGGACGAAGCTTACTGCAAAGAGCCGAATCGCCTAGTGCGGACCCGCATGCTCTCGTGGTGTGGGAGGGGCCCCGGAGCAATCCGGGCCCCTATCCCGATCTATGGTTCGGCCCTTTCGCCCAGCAATGTGTTGAGCCTTCGAAGGACTTGGCCCACGATGGCGTGGGGGATCGCGCAGACGCGTGTGCAATCCCGTGCCTGCCAATCGAGGCACTTCACCTGATCCGACAAGACTACGCCCGTCACGGGCAGGCCATCTGGCAGTGCGACCTCAAAGGGATAGCGCCGACAGATAATGGGGTAGCTTATACTGTTGGGCTTGCCGAGCACCCAAGTTGTTGACCTGTCCGGGGTTGTGGTGCAGGGTGCTCGCTGGGGCCGGGGACAATCCCGGCCAAGTGCGGCGGGACCGGGGTTGTGACATTGGGTTGTTCCTTTTCTGTCAGAACGGCCGCGTCGTCGAGACCGTCGATGCCATCAAGGCGAGCTTGCGCCCACGAGCATCTCGGCCGGTTGCGTGCATTGGCACAACTGGGCTGCCGAATTGTCCGTCACCGCGGCGTTGCGTTCGTAAAAAGTCGGCGGTTCGTAGGTCCATCCGTCCGCTAGACTGTTTTCTTCCCGGCGGATGCGGCTCAGCAGCCAGCGTCCCCCCAGGGAACCGTACACGCGGGATTTCCAGCCGAACTCCTGATACAGTTCCGCGAGCAGGGAAGACATCTTGGCGCGAAGGGCGGGGGGGTGGTCCGCAAAGTACTTGCGCGAGGCGGCGACCAGCGCGGTGAACGCGTTGCCCAACTCGCGGCCTTCCCAGCGAAAGCGGCGGCGAATCCGGGGATCGGGATGGTCCTTGTGCCGTTTCCAGCCGGCCAAGGTCGTGCGCGCGATCCGCACGGTGCTCGGGCCGTTGGCCGCGAAATCGGCGTCAAAGGCCCGAATCATGTACTCGGCCGTCTGTTCGTCGCTCAGATGGGGGTGGCGGTAATTCATGATCCGTTGGCCGTGGATGTCCCCGACGTGGTATTCGTCTTCGTCTTTCATCAGGCCCTGTTCGCTCAGTTCCGCGTGCAGCGGCGTGCCGGGCAGCGGCGTGTACAACATGAACTGGTGGAAATCGGTGTCGTGGCGCACGGCATGTGCAATCACCTGGTCGATATTCTCCGGCGTGTGGTTTTCCAAACCGATGATCGTCGAGCCCAGGATGCGGATGCCGTGCGATTGCAGTTGCCGCACCAGGGCCAAGGTGTCGATGCCGTTCAGCTTGGCGTAGCGGCTGTTCTCGCCCTCGATACCCATCCACACCCAGGAGATGCCTAAGCCGATCAGTTGTTCCAGGGAATACGACCGTAGCACATTGGCCGAACTGAAGACGTACAGCGCCCAAGCCTTGTCGTGCTGCTGCATCAGTTCCAGCAACCGCAAAGCGCGCCGCCGATGGAACAGGAAGTTCTCGTCCATGGCGAAAAACGCCTTAACCCCCATCGACTGTTCCAACTGACACATCACCTCGAACAACTCGTCTCCCGTGTGGTAAAAGTCGACGAACCGGCCTTTGCCGCCGAACATGGCCGAGGTTGAACAGAAGTTGCAGCCCAGCGGGCAGCCGACCGAGGGAATCAGGGTGGCCGCAATGTCCTCCGGGTTGGAACTGAGGGAGACGCCCGCACTGCGACAGCCGTGGCCGGATACGATCAGCGGATGCCGGATCGGTTGCTCGGTGTCTTCGCCCAGGAACTGCCGCATCCAACGCACGCCGTCGCCCCGGACAATGTAGTCCGCGTCGATCCGTTCGTCCAAGTCGGGCATATTGGCAATGTGACCGCCGACGACGATCTTGGCGTGAGGTTGATAGCGGCGAACCAGTTCGCACATCTTCCGCACCTTCAACTGGTTGGACACGATCGACGAAATGCCCACGATGTCGTACGTGTGCCGACGCAGTTCCTCGACGAAACGGTCGAGCGTTGGGAAATCGAGCACCGTGCAGGGGGCCTGGACGTTCGCCTGGATCAGCATCAGCCCCCAACTGCGATGGAACATCCGCAGGGAAAAAGGGCCTTGCGTCCGCGTCACCTGGTTGTGGTACAGTTCCATCGGATTCATCGCTCGCGAGCCATAGTCGTCGTCCTGGGCGTACGGACCGAAAACGCTGCTCAACAGGATGCGAGTCCGGGAACCGCCGGGGTGACGCGGAGAGACAACCGGACGGACAGCGGCGATTTCAAGGCAAGCGGTACTCATTATGGCGATCCTCCCGATCAGGGTAAGGCGAAGGGGCTTTCTCGGTTTCGCGGGCGGCGTATCCGCTCGCCTGACGTCCGCCACGCTTCGGATGGGGCGCGAGGCAAACGCGTGATTTGTTCTCCCTTTTCATCTTAAGGAATGTCGCCCTGTAAGGCTTGCCAACTTGGTTTGCGCTGTGTAATACCTAAGTAAAAGTTGCGTGTCAGGAAAGATGCCCCACCCGAGGTGAACGTTCTGCGGCGGATGACGAATGCCGAATTGCCCCCTGCCGCCCGACACCCACTGCTGATCACCCACTGACCACCAAGCGATGGTTGCGGTATAATCCGCTGCGTATGATCTCCCGACGTTCTCTCCGATTACCGATCATTTTGGCCATCGTGATGATCACGCTGCTGGTGGTCCTCACGGTGGGTTGGATCCTGCTTGCCGTCTTCGGCGCGCTCAAGGCGGGCCGCTTTGCCGGTTGGTACTGGGTCTCGCTGACCGTCGGCACGACGTTCATCGTGATGCTCTTGGTCGGGGTCATCCTGTACTTGGTGCTATCGATCAAGGCGATCAACTTGAATCGCCAGCAATCCAATTTCATTGACAGCGTCACGCACGAGTTGAAATCGCCCATTTCGTCGATGAAACTGTACCTGCAGACGCTCAGTCGCCGCCAGGTCAGCGAGGTGGAACGAGCGGAGTTTTACCGGGTGATGCTGGAAGATGTCGAGCGACTGGACCACTTGATCAACCAGGTCCTGGATGCCGGTCGCCTCGAATCGGCCGACGGCGAAGGAAACGTCGAGGACGTGGACGTGCCGCAGCTTCTGCAGCGGTGCGCCGATACGGTTTGCACCAGCTACCGCGTTCCGCTGGATGTGATTCGTTTCGAGCTTCAGCCGTGCTGTGTCCAAGCACGGCCAGCCGACCTGACGCTGATCTTCCGCAACTTGTTAGACAACGCGATCAAGTATGCGGGGACCGTGCCGGACGTGGCGGTCACCGCAGATCGCAGTGATTCAGGCACGGTCGTGGTGCGAATCGCGGACAACGGACGAGGGATTCCACCACGGTTCCGGCACCAGGTATTCGGCCGCTTCGTGCGTTTGGGCACCGAGTTGGAGCGGGACAAGCCTGGGACGGGATTGGGACTGCACATTGCCTATACCCTGGTTCGCCGCTTGCGTGGGCGAATTCGTATCCGTGGCCGTGAACCGGGGACGGGGACGGTGTTCGAGGTCGAACTGCCCGTTGCGTGAGGAGCTTATGGCGGAGTCGCGTCAGCCGCATATCCTGATTGTCGAGGACGAGCAGCACTTGGCCACGGGCATCCGGTTCAACCTGGTGGCCGAAGGGTATCGCGTCACGACCGTCGGCGATGGCCCGGCGGCCCTGCTTGCGCTGGAAGAGCACCCGGACATCGACCTGATCGTTCTGGATTTGATGCTGCCCGGGATGAGCGGCTATGCGGTCTGTGAAGCCGTGCGGGCCAAGGACGTGAGCTTGCCGATTCTGATTTTGAGTGCGCGGACGCTGAGCGAAGACCGCACTCGCGGCTTTGATGTGGGCGCCAATCAGTACCTGACCAAACCGTTTGACCTGGACGAGTTCCTCAGTCGAATCCGTAATTTGCTGACCTATCACAGCCGGATTCGCCCGGCGCCACCGGCCCGCGGGCGAACGATTGCGTTCGGCGACGTACGGGTGGATTTCGACACCTTCGAGGTCACGGTGGCGGGCGAGTCGGTCCGCCTGACCCAGTTAGAGATGACCTTGCTGCGGTACTTTGTCGAAAACGAAGGCCGCGTCATCCCCCGGACCGAATTGCTCGAACAGGTCTGGGGCATGCCCAGCAGCGTGAGCACCCGGGCCCCCGACCAATTCATCCGCCGTTTGCGCAAGACGTTCGAGTCCGATCCGTCTCGCCCCCGGCACTTTCTGACGATCCGCGATGCCGGCTACCGCTTCCTCGCCCGGCTGGCCCAAGGCGGCGACGACCCGTCGGAGGATGACGAGTCCCCATAGGCCGCATCGCGTCCGCCTTGCCTCGCGTCGTCGACCACGATTGGCATCATCACCTCGGGTAACTTTTCTTGTCTTGCCCAATGCCTGTCGCAAGGGCAAGCCCTGCTTGCAGGCGACGGAGCCGCTCGCGCGGAGTGTATTTATTCCACCTCACTTTGGTTGTGCCCATCGTAGCGGTACCGTGATGGCCTCCGAAAACGGTACCCGGACGCCCTCGGCGTGAGGCCATTCAGGTGGCTGGGGAAACACGGTGGTGTTGACCTGCGACGACCACGCGCGGCCGTCGGTCATCTCCAATACGATCCACAACCGGCCGATCTTGAAAAAATCGCGACCGCGATTGTCGATCGTGAAGGTGTTTTCCAGGTCCATCGTGGCGATCGCCTCGGGCGTTAGCAGCAGCGACGCCACGCTCCACACAAGTCTGCCTCCAGCGGCGTCCAGGCCTGTTCGATCCACGGTTGCTCGGCCACCATCGTCTCCGTGCCGACCTGTGCGCGATCCTGGGCCCCGTCCTGTGCCACGACGGCGACGCGGAACAGGATGCCGTCGCCCGGGTCGCTGCCCTCCCGTTTGCCGATCTGGCAACGAAACACGGCCGGCACGTCGGCGGGCAGCGTCAGCGGCGCGAAGACGGCGAACGTGGATCCCACGCCACCGCGATAAGGCGGATGCATGAACAGGCCCGGTTTCGTGACGTCGCCGCAGGTCATCTCCGACCAGTAGGCTTGTGCACCGGTGTCCGCAGACAAACCTGTCACGTCGCCGGGCCGATTTCGTGGCCGGCCTCGTCCCACGCCGTCGCGGCGGCGGCGCGGCCGTCGAACGCCATGCCGAACCGGCGGCACCCGGCCACCGGAATGACCTCGAACGCGCCGGCTTCACGACGCAGCGCGATCAGCGGCCCGTCGCAAGCCAGCTTGTCGAACCGTACGAACCGTCCACGCGGCTCGGCATACAGGTGCGCAGGCGAGTCGACATAGTCCGCTCGGTGGCCGTCAACGACCGCGCTGAACGCCAGCAGATCACCTTGGCTGTCATCGTGTACGAACCAGCCGAACGGCGCCAGCACCGCATCCGCCGTGGTCCACGTTTCCGAGGGATGGTCAGGCCGCAGTAGTAACAGTGATTGTTGCCTTCGCTGTAGACCGGCCCGTTCCAAGTCGCTTTCTGATGCAGCATGATTTCGCCATAGGCGTAGAACGTGGCGGCGAACGTGCCGCCGCCGGGCATGCGAGCATCAAAATCGCAATAGCTCCACGGCCGCACGGCGGTATGCACATCGCAGTAGGCGGTGTCCAGCTGGAACTTGTGCTGGATGATCGGCGCCAGGCGGGCTTCGTATTCCACGGCCCGAGCGGGTTTGGGGTTGTAGCAACGCGGCCAGGCCGTCCGCCATTGGCCGTCCGACAGGCGGCTGACCATGTCCTCGTGCCAAAACTCGTTGACGGGCGCAAAGTCGGTGTAGTTGTTGTAGCTCTCGCCGCCGTCTCGCCAGCCCGTCTCGTGATCGGTCAAGGCGATCTTGGTCATGCCGTACCGCGCCACGCGCTGCCATTGGGCGATCACAGATTGCCCAAGAACAGCAAGCGGTCCTCGGGGTTGCGCCCGCCGCTGATTTCCAGCCCCTCGCAAACCCCTTCACGGCCAATCGCAGCCCGTTGATCTGGCGTCAGCCGCCGGTGCATCAGCCACCATTCCTTCCAGTTGACCGACCCGAGGGGCACGCGGACGGCGGCGCCTGCAGCGGAGCGCAACAGCACGCTCAGCGCGACCTGCGGCGTCGAACGGTCCGGCACCCACGCCCAATTGTTCCCGTAGACCCAGAGCGTGATGCAATCCAAGTCCGGCGGCAGCGGTACCGGTTGAGGCGGCCGGAGCGTCACTCGCGGCTGGCGACCAGCGCTGCGATAAACCAGCCGGCCGACATATCGGCCAAACAGCTGCTGGTCCTCAGAACGGGAAAAGCAGGCGACGGCGTCTTGGATCTCGACCTCCCACGGCTCCGCGCATTCAAAGTCGACGGTCGGCGGCCGCGCGTCCTCGGTGCGGCCCGCCCAGTCCATTTCGTAGGGGGCGCGAGTGGATACGAGATTCCCCGGCGCCGCAGATCGAAATACCCCCAACCAGCGATATAACCACCCAGTGCCAAATGGGGAAAAGGCGAGCGGATTGCGTGTGATGTGACATCCTGGGGGCCCTTTTCGATAGCACAGGCAAATCGAGTTCATGAGGCACGCCGGCCAAGAGACAGTGACTTGAACGTTTTCGCAAAACCCTATTTACCATTTTTGCCGAAGATTGCTACAGTGCTGGCCATTCTTGACAGCTTTCTCAGGTCTTTCCTCGCTCCAAATCAGCCCATTTTTCCACCGCATCTACATGCTTCTCCCGATTTTGGCATCCCCTGTCGCCCCCTTATGCTGCTCGGTGACGAGACGCGATCCGACGGTGATCACGCTGGCAGCACGCTTGGCATGCTGGCTCGATGCCTGTGCCGGTAGGAACGTCTTCTCTCCGGCATCCGAGAACGATCCGGCATTTTCTCTCGAAGGAGGCCTCCCTTGATCCGAGATGCGGTGATGCGACATAATGGCGGGACATCTCTCTTATCGCGCATGGTGACTGGAAGACGCGGGGCGAGGGCGGTCGCCACACGTCGGACGCGGCGTGGGTTGGCACTCGAAACACTCGAACCACGGGTTTTGCTGAGTGCGACGATGGCTGGGGAGGGCAGCACTGCCGCGTTGCCCGCGGCGGACGGCGCCTTCGGTTCATCGGCACTCGAATCACGGGAACGTCCGTTTCGCGTGGGCAATCGCGAGATCGATCGCTGGGGCAACGTGGCCTACATTCTGCCAGTGCCCGATTCCCAACTCGCCTCCCCGTCCGGGGACTTCTCGGACGAGGCCGCGGTTGCTTCTGCGGAGGCCCCGCTGCCCCTGGCGGACACGTTCTTTTTACACAGCTATCCTTCGGCGACCAAAACCATCTACCTCGATTTCGACGGGCACGTTACCACGGGAACGCACTGGAATACCGTCTACAACAGCGGAAACCCTATCGTAACGCCCGCCTTCAGTCTCGACACCGACAGCCGTTTTTCGGACACCGAGTTGCAGCGGATTCAGGCCATTTGGCAACGTGTGGCCGAGGATTTTCGGCCGTTCGCGGTGAACGTCACCACCCAAGACCCAGGGGCCGCGGCATTGCAGAAATCGGGGGCGGGGGATACAGCATGGGGCATCCGGGCCGTGATCGGCGGGAGCTCTACCGATTGGTTCAGTACTAGCTCATTTGGTGGAGTTGCTTACCTTAACTCGTTCCCCTGGAACAGCGACACGCCTGCCTTTGTGTTCGAAAACAACCTGAACAACGGCCAGGAGAAATCCGTGGCCGAGGCGATCTCGCATGAGATCGGCCACACCTTGGGCCTGTCTCACGACGGGACCACCACCGGCGTCGAGTACTATCCCGGTCACGGCAGCGGCGCCACCGGTTGGGCGCCGATCATGGGAAACGGCTATTCGAAAGAGTTAACTCAATGGAGCAAAGGCGAATATACAGGGGCCAACCGAGCGGAAGACGATCTAGCGATCATTATCACTGCCAATGGCTTTGGCTACCGACCGGACGATCACGGGAATAATCAGGCTTCCGCGACGGTACTCCATCCGACGGGCGGCACGATTCTGGCGGGGGAAGGAATCATCGAACAGAACACCGACCGAGACTACTTCGCCTTGACGACGGGCAGTGGCCCGGTCAGCCTGACAATAACCCCCTTTGCGCGGGGTCCGAACCTTGACATCCTGGCCACGCTTTACGATCGCTCGGCCAATGTGATTGCTACGAGTAACCCGACGGACCGGCTGGATGCCAGCTTTAGTATCAACTTAATTGCCGACACCTACTACTTGGCGATCGAGGGGACTGGCAAGGAACCGATGACGACCGGTTACAGCAACTATGGCAGTCTGGGCTACTATTCGATCGTGGGTACCGTCTCTCCCGTCGATATCCGTAACGTTGGCGTGACGGTTTCGCCGACGTCGGGGTTAGTGACGACGGAAGCCGGCGGCACTGCAACGTTCACGATCGCACTCGACGCCGCGCCGCTGGCGAATGTCACCATCGGGTTGGCGTCAAGTGATTCGAGCGAGGGACTTGTGTCGCCGGCCGATTTGACGTTTACTCCCGCCAATTGGTCGGAGCCTCAGACGGTGACCATCACCGGGGTGGACGATGCCGTCGCCGACGGTGATGCCGGATACATCATCATCACCGCGGCCGCGATCAGCGACGACGAAGCTTATCACGGGCTGGATCCCGACGACGTGAGCGTCACCAATCTCGACGACGACTGGCCGGAGGTTCTGGCCGGCCAGCATACCCTGTTGCCGAACACGCCCAACCAGACCATCGCCGTGTATGTCGCCGGTGGTTTTCCGGTCCGTGGTTTGAAGTTTTTCGCGGAAATTGCGGGCGGCGATCCGGCATCGGGTGGGAGTCTCCAAGGGCCTCAGATTCAGTCCGTGGACCTGGTGGGCGACACGGCCATCCCGACGATTTTCACGGGCAACAACGACGGGCAGCACCAGGCGGGAGGAGGGTTGCCCCAAGTCCAGGCGTGGGAGATCTCTACTGCGGCCGGAAGCGTCACCGCCCAAGGGCTGTTGGCTACCTTGTCCATCGATACGACAGGATTCTGGAAGGAGCCGACGGCCGTGCACGGTTGGCCGTTGCTGCTGGCCGATACGCAAATCGAATCGACGCACTTTCTCAGCGTCAACGGGACTCGGGTCAATGCTGCGATCGTCGCCGGTACGATCACGCTGAATACGCCGCCGATCGCCTTGGCCAGCGACGTCACGACCGCGGAAGACACGCCGTACACGTTTGCCGTTGCCGACATTGGGTTTTCGGACGCGGACACCGGTGACGGCTTGACGGCCCTCCAGATCGTGTCGCTTCCCGCGGCGGGCACACTGGAATTCGACGGGGTGCCCGTGCCAGAGGACCAAGAGATCCTGACGGCCGACTTGACCGCAGGCAGGTTGCAGTTTCGGCCGGCGGCGGATGCCTACGGAAGCCCCTACGCCGCGTTCGAGTTTGCCGTCCACGACGGGATGGGGTATTCGAATTCGTCCGCGGCGATAACCATCCACGTGACACCGGTCAACGATCCGCCGACGGTCGACGACCAGTGGATATCGGTCTTGGAGAACGAGTCGACGACGCTGACATTGACTGGTTTTGATGTCGATGGAGACGACCTGGAGTTTGTGATCGTGGACGCTCCGATGCACGGCATCCTGACCGGTACCGCGCCGAACTTGGAGTACACTCCCCTAGCGGATTTCCGCGGAGCGGATTCCTTCACGTTCATCGGTCGCGACGGCTGGCTGGACTCGCCCCCGGCCACCGTCACGATTTTCGTGAGTCCCGCTTCCGTCGTGGTGGGCCGTTATGTTCTCTATAACGACTCGGCTTGGGACGCGAACGATGCCGCCGCCAATGCCAACGACGATGCGGCCATCGCGCCGGACAAGCAGGCGCTGTTGCCCGGTCAAGTCGCCGAGTTTCAGCACTACACCAGCTACGTCAGGGGCTTGAATGGCCTGATGATCGACATCGCTCATCTGGGGCCCGACACGGTACTGTCGGCTGCGGATTTTCAGTTCCTTGTCGGCAACAGCAATGATCTTGCGGCCTGGACGGCCGGGCCCATTCCGTCAGAGATTGCGCTTCGTCCAGGCGACGGTGTCGATGGTTCAACGCGAGTCACCTTGATTTGGGCTGATCCGGATGTGGTACGAAATCGGTGGCTGCAAGTCACCGTCAAAGCGACGGCAAACACCAAGTTGCCTCAAGACGACGTGTTCTACTTTGGAAATGCGATCGGTGAATCCGAGCTAGGGAATACCAACGGCTCGCAATCGCTCGGGTATTTCCCCGTGAACGTGACGGACGAAATCGCCGCGCGCAACCATCCGCACTCCTCCGCCGATCCCGCGCTGCTGGACGACGCTTTCGACTTTAATCGCGATGGGTTCGTGGACGCGACGGACGAACTCATCGCCCGCGGGCACGGCACGACCTTCCGGACGGCGTTGCGAAGCATTGCCCCCGCTGCCACCAGTTCGGAAGTCTCGCCGACCACGGTCCCGGGAGGATCGGGATGGCTGTTCATCGTGGTCGGAACTCACCTGTTGCAGCCCAATCAAGCGGGGCAAGAGATCCCGATTTACATCTCCGGTGAAACGCCCGTGGCGGGGCTGAATTTCAACATCCAGGTCGGCGATGGCGAGCTACTGTCCGGCGGCGGGCTATCGGCCCCCGCCATCGAGAAGGTCGACATCTTGACCAGAACCATCTTTGCAGCCAACCACACCGGTCTTCGCGCGGCCAGCTACGGCGACGTGAATCTGATTCCACAGCACGAGTACCAAGCCACCACCACGGAGTCCGGAACGGTGCTCGCCGGGGGCCTGCTCGCCACGGTGACGATCGATACCACGGGTTTCCAGCGCGGATCCTGGTCCCTGGTGATGAGTAGCACGGTCAACGGGCCGACCGATTTTGCCGGTTTGGGAGCGACCATCATCGATGGTTCGATCGCCCTGTCTCTGGACTGGCGCAATCCCGTCAATCCTTACGACGTCGATGACAATGGACACGTGTCGCCGTTGGATGCTTTGATCGTGATCTGCTACCTCAACTCCCTATCGGGCGGTTCCGAGTTGCCCGCGATGCAGGAGTCGCCACCACGTTATTATGACGTCAACGGCGATGGCGGTTGCACGGCTGCCGATGTGCTGCTGCTCGTCAATTTCATCAACGCCCAAGAGGCAAAGAGGGCGGGTGAAGGCGAGGCCGAGTTGTCGGCGGAAGGCACCGCGGCAAGCGTCGCTGGCCGGACGGCTGGAGCCCCCCGGTGGACCAGCGGTTATACCGTTGCAAGGCAGGAACGGCACGCGGTATTCGGAAGCACGGAACGCGGCGAAAGCCTGCGCGGGGAGCCGGTTTCGGCATGTCGGCCGACGAGTCCGCCCACCGTAGAATCCATAAGGTCATTGCACCGCTGCCAGGACGCCCCGACGCTCGTCTCGGACGAATGGGAAGCCGATCTGGCCGTGATCGCGGCGGACGTCGCGGAGGCCCAATTCGGCGAAGATTCGCTGTTCGGCTAGATTTCTCGCAGCGCCCGGGGGGCAGGTCCACGGTTTGCCTTGGTTGACGCCGAGGCCCCTGTGCCGGTATCTTGTACGGTTTTCAGATCCGCGCAAACACCAGGAGACCGTCCCCCATGTGGACTCGCTGCCTCGTCTGTTCCGTCCTCTCGGCGGTGACGATTCCGCTGACAAACATCACCCCGGAGCTATTGGCCGACGAAGGCATGTGGTTGTTCAACAACCCGCCGGAGCGATTGCTGAAGGACAAGTACCAGTTTCAGGCCACGCAGCCGTGGATGGAACATCTGCAGCGTGCCTCGGTGCGTTTCAACAGCGGCGGGTCGGGGTCGTTTGTTTCCTCGCGAGGGCTGGTGCTGACAAATCACCATGTCGGCGCCGATGCGTTGCAAAAGCTCAGCACGGCCGAGCGTGATATCCTCAAGGATGGCTTCCTGGCTCGCTCGCTGGCCGAGGAAATCAGGTGCGTCGATCTGGAACTGAACGTGCTGATCGGCATCGAAGACGTCACCGAGCGCGTCAACGCAGCGGTTCCGGCCGGGATGGAACCGTCCGAGGCTAGCCAAGCGCGACAGGCGGTCATGGCCACGATTGAACAGGAGTCGCTGGACCAGACCGGGTTGCGCAGCGACGTCGTCACCTTGTATCAAGGCGGCCTCTACCACCTGTACCGCTTCAAGAAATACACCGACGTACGGCTGGTGTTCGCGCCGGAACAGGACATTGCGTTCTTCGGCGGCGATCCGGACAATTTCGAGTATCCGCGATTCGATCTGGACTTTTGCCTGTTCCGCGCCTACGAGGACGACCAGCCGGTCCTGCCGCCGCACTTCTTGAAGTGGAGCGTCTCGGGAGTGGCCGACGGTGACCTGGTGTTCGTGTCCGGTCATCCCGGCCGCACCAGCCGGCAGAATACGGTAAGCCACCTGGAATTCCTCCGCGACCGGGCGTTCCCGTTCATCTTGAACGTCTTGCGGCGGCGGGAAGTTCAACTGGCGACGTTCAGCGAGCGGAGCCGCGAAAACGCCCGCCGCGCCAAGGACGATCTGTTCGGCATCGCCAACAGCCGCAAAGCCCGCTTGGGCGGTCTGGCCGGACTGCAAGACCCGGCGGTCATCGGACGCAAAGCGGCGGAAGAGCAGAAACTGCGGGATGCCGTCGCCGCCGATCCGTCGCTGCAAGCCGCCTGTGGCGATCCCTGGGCCGACATCGACCGGACCCTGCGGGTGTGGGACGAATTCTACGTGACGCACCAATTGCTGGAACGCGGCCTGGCGTTCAATAGTCAGAAGTTCAGTATTGCCCGGACGCTGGTTCGGATGGCGGACGAAGACGCCAAACCGACTGCCGAGCGACTCCGCGAGTACCGCGCGTCCAATCGCGATTCGCTGCTTCAGCAATTGTTGTCCGACGCGCCCATCTACGACGATCTGGAGACGCTGGGGCTGGCCGATTCGCTCAGCCTGTACGCCGAACTCGTCGGGATGCAGGAGCCGTTGCTGCAACAGGTGCTGGCGGGAAAATCGCCACGGCAGCGAGCCGCCGACCTGGTCAACGGCAGCCAGTTGCACAACGTCGAGTTGCGCAAACAGTTGGCCGGCGGCGCGGCGGCCGTCGCTGCCTCGCCCGACCCGATGATCTTGTTGGCGCGCTTGGTCGACGCCGCGGCCCGCAAGGTCCGTACGTGGTACGAAGAGCAGGTCGAAGAGCCGCAGCGGCAGGCCTATGCCCGCTTGGCCGACGTCCGCTTTCGCCTGTTGGGCACCGACACCTATCCCGATGCCACGTTCACCTTACGCTTGTCCGTCGGAGTCGTCAAGGGATTCACGGACGATCAAGGTCAAGACGTTCCCGCCTGGACACCGATCGGCGGCACGTACCAGCGGGCTGCCGAGCATGATCATCTGCCGCCCTTTGCGCTGCCCCAATCCTGGCTGGACCGCAAAGACCGCCTGGACCTGGACACGCCGTTTAACTTTGTCTGCACCAACGACATCATCGGCGGCAACTCCGGCAGTCCCGTGGTCAACCGCCACGGAGAATTCGTGGGCGTGATTTTCGACGGCAACCTGCCATCCCTGGTGTGGGATTTCATCTTCACCGAAGAGCAAGGCCGCTCGGTGGCCGTGGACTCGCGGGCGATCGTCGAATCTCTCCGCAAAGTCTACGATGCCAATAGCCTGGCCGACGAGCTGGGAAAATGACCCGGCGGCCAACGATGCAAGACCCCTGACCCCTGACCCCTGACCCCTGACCCCTGACCCCTGACCCTATGACTCCCGACGAATTCCGCCGCTACGGCCACGACGTGATTGACTGGATCGCCCATTACTTGGAGACCGTCGAGCAATACCCGGTGCTGTCTCAGGTAGAACCGGGCCAGATCCGCGCGCAACTGCCGCCGCACCCGCCGCAGGAACCGGAGGCGTTCGACGCCTTGCTGGCGGACGTCGAGCGGGTGATTTTGCCCGGCATCACGCATTGGCAGTCGCCGAACTTCTTCGGCTTTTTCCCCTCGAACACTTCCGGTCCATCGATTCTGGGCGACTTGCTCTCGTCGGGATTCGGCGTACAGGGCATGTTATGGATGACCAGTCCGGCTTGCACCGAGCTGGAGACGCACGTGTTGGACTGGTGCGTGGAGATGCTCGGCTTGCCCGCCAAGTTCCGATCCGACGGCGCGGGGGGCGGAGTGATCCAGGACAGCGCATCCAGCGCTTCGTTATGCGCATTACTGGCGGCGCGAGAACGGGCGACGGGCTACCAGACGCGCCGCCTGGGGGTCGCCCAACGCCTGGTCGCTTACACGTCCGAGCACGCCCATTCGTCGATCGAAAAAGCGATGAACATCGCTGGCCTGGGGACGGAGAATTTGCGCAAGCTGCCCAGTGACGAGCATTTTGCGATGCGCACCGATGCCCTGCGGGACGCCATTGACGCCGATTTGGCCGCCGGGCTCACGCCCTGCTTTGTCAGTGCCACGGTCGGCACGACCTCGTGCGGCAGCGTCGACCCGCTGCCAGCGATCGGCGAAATCTGCCGCCACTACGGCCTGTGGATGCACGTCGACGGCGCGATGGCCGGGACGGCGGCCCTGTGCCCCGAATTCCGCCACATCCACGCGGGCCTGGAAGCTGCCGACAGCTATTGTTTCAATCCACACAAATGGATGTTCGTCAATTTCGATTGCGACTGTTTCTACGTCGCAGACCGCCAGGCACTGATTCAAACGCTTTCCATTTTGCCCGAGTACCTGCGGAACCAAGCCAGCGAGGCGGGCAGCGTGATCGACTATCGCGATTGGCAGGTCCCCTTGGGCCGCCGGTTCCGAGCTCTGAAACTATGGTTCGTCATCCGCAACTTTGGCATCCACGGGCTGCAGCAGCGAGTCCGTCAGCACGTCGCGTTGGCCCAGCAATTTGCTGCCTGGGTGGCGGCGGATCCGGACTTTGAACTGGCCGCCCCCGTGCCACTGAACCTGGTCTGCTTCCGGCATCGGGGCGGCGATGCGGTGAACCAGCAGGTCATGGATCGCCTGAACCGCTCCGGCCGCCTGTACCTGTCGCACACGCGTCTGGCCGATCAACTCACGCTCCGCATGTCCATCGGCCAGGCCAACACGCAACTGCCGCACGTCGAGCAGGCCTGGCGATTGATCCGCGAAGCCGTCGGCACGGAAGGGGAGCGTGATCGTTGCTAGGCCGCTGATGCGCTACAGCTGCCAGGGCCCGCGCATCGGTCGGGCCAGCATCCGGTTCGCTTCCTCGTCGTTGACGCATTGCTCGCGGACGGGGTCCCAGTGCAGCTTGCGTTTCAGCTGCATGGCGATATTTCCCAAGTGGCAAACCGTGGCGGTACGGTGGCCCGCCTCGACCGGCTCGACGGGATCCTGGCGACTCTTCACGCAATCGATAAAGTTCCGCACGTGGTCGGGAATGTGATTTCGAGACGACTCGTCTTGCCGCGCAGGGTTGCTGACCGGCAGATGGATCTCGTTGGGGCCGATGTTCGAGGTCTTGAGCGATTCAGGCCCGGTCTGCACGCCCTTGTAGCCGTATTCGACCCAGCCCTCCGTGCCCTCGAATCGCGTCCCAAAACCGGGCTTGGCGGTTTGGCAGATCAGTTCCACGCCGTTGGCGTAACGGGCTCGAAAACTCACCTTCGTCGCGGTCGTAAACAAACTGCCCGGTTCCGGCCACTGGGCACCCGTGTCCTCGAACTCGACCGGTCCGGTAGCGTCCATGCCCAAGGCCCATTGCGCGACGTCGATCGAGTGGGCTCCAAAGTTGGTCGTCTGGCCACCGGAGTAATCCAGGATGAACCGGAACCGGTACAAGCAGCGGTCGAGATGGTAAGGCGCCTGAGGAGCCGGTCCCAACCACATCTCGTAATCGAACCCTTCCGGGACGGGCATCGGCTGCCAGCCCGGCCCCGGCGAGACGGCGTTGTTCTCGGCAACTTGGGTCAGAACCCGCTGGACCTGGCCGATGCGGCCGTTGCGAACCAATTCGCAAGCCAGACGGTTGGCCGGGCTGGACCGGTAGTGGCTGCCCGTCTGCAGGATCCGGCCGTGCTCGCGAACCGCTTTCACCATCGCCTGGCCCTGGGCGATGGTCAGCGAGAGCGGTTTTTCACAGTACATGTCCTTGCCCGCTTTGGCCGCCATCACGACCATCGGAGCGTGCCATTGATCGGGGACGACAAGGGCCACCGCGTCGATGTCCGCGCGGCCCAACACCTCGCGGAAATCGTTGCAGGCATCACAGCCTCGGTATTGGCCCGACGGCTGCTTGGCGCCGTAAAAGGCATTCACCTTGTCCTGCGCCGGCTTGCGTCCCAGAAACTGCTCCGGCGTCTTGTAGCCGTAGCTGGCCGTGTTCACGTCACAGACCGCAACCACTTGCACGTCGTCCTGGCCCAAGAAAGCGGGCAGATCGATCGTCGATTGGTTGCCGGCCCCGATCAACCCGACGCTGATCCGGTTGCTTGGCGCGTGGGCGCCAAATACGGACGCGGGCACAAAGTACGGAGCCCCGACAGCAGCGCCCAAGGCAGCCGCCGAAGCCTTCAAAAAACCTCGTCGCGACGGATCACGCATCACAAATTCCTCCTGCGGAAGAAAGACCAAATCGGGTATCCCGTATCCACACAAATTATTTTTTATCGTACCTACTTCGGTCGATCAGGCAATCTCGGATTCAGCTTTCACCGTACCCTGTCGATCATTTCGTGTCCGCCAACGCTTGCCGCCGTGCTGCGAACGGGAACGTATCATGCGAACGGCGTGGTGAGGGGATTGGGTTTCAACGTCTGGCCATGCTGTCGGATCCAGTCGCGCCACGGATCCGTAGCGAATCCAAAATCCTGGCCTGTGGCGGCGGCCAGTTCGGCGCGGGCGGCCCGCGCCTGGCAAACCCGTGCCTCGTCGAGGAACTCGCAGAGCGCGAGTGCGCCGTCGGCGGAGCCGCAGCGGGTCAGGGCGCGGGCAAGAGCCATTCGCAGGTAAGCATACCTTTCGCCAACGTAATCAGCGGTCTTTCGCAGGTCGTCGCGGCGACTAACAATGCGGTTCTGAAGGATGGGTGCGGTCAGAACCTCTTTCAGCGGAGCGATACCTTCAGCGCAGGCGAGCCGCTCGAAGCCGCAGGCGAGGGTGAAGAGGTAGCCCCAGTCGGAGTTCAGTCCGCCCATTTCAGCGCCAAGTCGATGGGCTAGTCTGGCCAGCAAGGCCGTTGCTTGAGGGACGCGGGCATGGGCGAGGCAACCCAGCAGCAGGGCGGGTTGAGGGGCGAATCCATGGTCGGGCATGGGGTGCGTGGTTGCACCGTACAAGACCGTGTCCAGGCGTTCGGCATCGATGGCTGCCTGAGCGGCAGCAACGTAAGCCGAGACGCCAGCCGGGACGGACAGGAAGCAGAGGAGCCTTTGCACGGCCGGGTTCGCGGATGCGGTATGGGGTGCGAGCGCGGCCAGCGCCTGATCGCGCGGGACCAGGCACAGCATGGCGGATTCGGCGAGGGCGGCGTCCGGTGTGGGACTTGCAGCCACACGTTCGGCCAGCACGTGAGTTGGGGCGGGGAACCCGAAGTCGTCCTCGGCGAGGTCCTCGTGTTTCAGGATATGCTTTGCCACCAGAAGATCCTGCAGTTTACGGATCGGGATGTCGCGCAGCAGGACTTTTTCCAGGGCAGCCATCCGCACGGCCTCGGCGGCGGCGATGCCCAGGGCGCAAAGGTCGGGCTGCATGCGTGCCAGCGCCAGTGCGTCGTGTGTGGCGGAATAGGCTTTTCCAGCGATGATGAGATTGTCGAGCGCGGTGGGGATCAGAGCGGCGTAGGGAATCGTCAACTCGTAAAGCTCTCGCCTGTTCGTGTGGATGAACCCAGCCTTGATGGCGTCGCTGGTGCCGATGCCCTTGATGTCGTGGTTCGACGCGGCGCGCAGGATGCCGTCGCGGAAGCGGCGGCCGGCGAGGGTGTCCAGAAAGGTGACGGTCTTTCCACATCGGATGTGGCGCGATTCGCGCGGGGCGAGGAAAAAGCTGGGCGGGGCGTGCTTCTGCCGGCTGATGAAGTCGCCGCCGCCCATTCCACCGGCCGAGTGCCGCCGCATGGCCATGATGAAACGCGTGGTGTCGACGGGGCTGCGCTCGTCGCAGGGCGACAGGAACTGCCGTCGAGCTTCCTGCCGTCCCGGGCTGAAGACGCCGAAGGAACCCCAGAGCGTCGTCTCGTCATGGATGCCGCCGAAGGTATAGCCACAGCCGCCCCAGGCGGCCAGAGAACCGTCGCCGGTGGCATCAATGACGTGGGTGGCGCCGATGCAGGCCAGGCCCATGGGCGTAATGACATACACGCGGCGGATGGTTCTGCCGGCCCGGGCCACTCCGGTAGCGGCGGCCTGGAAGATGACGTTGCAGCCGGCATTGCTAATTTCCTGGAAAAAGCCGGGCGCGTTCAAACCGTCGTTCTTTGCACCCATCGCGCTGTAGTAATCCTTGAAGCCCTGGGAACGGTTGCCGAACCAGAGGTTGGTTACGCCGCCGAGCGTGTTTGTGCCGCCGAGCTCCATGCCCCGTTCGAGGCAGGTCGTTCTCATGCCGAGCCGGGCCGATGTGAAGGCGGCGGCATTGCCGCTGGTGCCGCCGCCTGCGACAAGGACCTCGGTGTTAAACGCCGGTTGTGGAGGGCGAAAAATCACCTCGCCGGCGACGGTGCCGGGCTCGTCGAAACCGTGATCGGTAAATCCATGAACCATGTCCGGCGGTTCCGGGCTTTCGGCCGGTATGGCGCGGTTCCAGAATTCGTACACAGAATCCGCGCCGGCAACCGGGAGCGTGGCCGGGCTGAGTTGTTGCAGCGCGTTGGGGAATGCGTCGAACAGGGCGGCCGGGTTTTTCAATACCAGGGAGCCCACCGAGTTGCCCGGTATTCCCTGGGGTCCGAAGACGAGCAGGTTGTCGAGGCCCGCGATGCGTCCGTGCGGCGCGGTAATCCTGTCGACACCACTGCAGAGGAAGCCGGCCGCGCCGCGGAAACGCTTCTCGTCGCCTTCCCATCTGCACTGGAGGGCCGCGGAGTAAACCGCCGCAAAATCGGTATTCAGAGCAAAAGGCCCGCCGGATGACGAGTCCAGTGCGATGTCGAAGCAGGCGTAGTAGTGGTCGATGTCCACCGATACGCGAGCACCGTTTGACGCCGTGTAGTTCAGTGGCCGGGCGGAAACCGGTTTGGCGAGGTCGGCAACATAGTGGTAGCGTCTGGGCCCGGGCTGCGGGGTTGTTTCTGCGCCGGCAGTCCTGGCGACGGTGGCGTCCGGCGTAGCGTCGACAATGACCCCGGCTTCGATGGCGAAGAGACCGGTCTTGCCGCCAAACACGATGCCGGCCAGCCGCCCGCTGCGCCCGAGTGCACCGGCGACGGCGGCGTTGTAGAGGAATCGAACGCCGGCTTCGCACAGTTGATTTTCGATGTCGAGCGCTGCTTTGGAGGCGTTGAAATAGAGCCGGTCGCCTTTCCGTTCGCTTGTATCCGGGCTGGTGGCAACGGCCCGCACAAGGTCCGGAATGCGGTCTGGCTCGACCCATGATCGGAGGCAGGCGATTCCCTCGAAGTACGGGTTTGTACCTTCCATCACCAGCGTGGTCCTCTTGCCTGCGCGGGCGGATTGGAGGGCCAGGTCGCACGCGAACAGCGTGCTGCCGCAGATCAATACTTCGGTTGCCGCCTGGAACGGCAGCGCGAGCCGTCCGTCCGACCGTGGAGCGAGGCTGCAATCATCGGCTGAGCCGTACAGGTTGTGCCAGGGTCCGGCGGTGATTGCAGCGGCACCGGCGGCGAGGCGAACGAAGTCCCTGCGGGTGACGTGAAGTCTTGATCGCGTGGGGGAGTCTGTTGTTTCCGGTCGATCATTCATCTCCGGTTTCCTTGAAATGAAGCCCAGGGTTGATCAATCGTTCATTGGTCTGTCATGTCTGCTTCTGATTCGTGCCCGTCGTGCCCGCCGCTGGAGTTTACCGCGGATGGCGGATGGCCTCTACGTCGTTCCCGCTGCAACGTGCCGGGCGCACTGCGGCCGTCCGTGATGAGCCGCTCGAGCACGGCCTGCATCTCCGCTCTCCGCGAACTTGGCGCGGCGATGTCTTTCCGCCTTATCGTAAAAATTATGGCAACCTTCGGATAGGCCGTCCGCTGCAGAATGTGGAGTCACGGCATGGCCATCAAGGGCATGGCCATCAATGACCAGCTGCGGCGGCCATATCTTCCCGGCTGCCGCCGCGGTACACTGGTCATCCCGAACACCGGCGGCTGGCGCCCAATGCCACTTACTTCGAGCCGGTGTAGACGGGCCGCGTTTTGTCGCCCAAAACCCGCGGCTAGCGCCTTGCGGCTTACCGTGTCCGCGTGCAAAGCAACTGGGATTAGGCTGGCGCCGTGGAGCCTATTGTGACACTCTTCCGATCGAAAGAAGAGCAACCGGGAATACAACCCCTACCCACCCAAGGAGACCTTACGATGCCCACTCGACAAGCTTTCCTTTCCGCAATCGTGCTGTGCGTTTTCTCCGGTTCCCTTCTGTCGGCCGCGGAACCCGGCCCCGAGGCCCGTTTCGCGGCCATGACGCCCGACAAGGTCCGCGCCTATGAACGCGACCTCGCGCAGCGGATCGCCGACCTCTCGCTGATCCCTCCGACCATCAACACCAACCCGCTGCCGAAGTACGATTACGATCGGCTCGACTACGGAATGACCATCGGCCTCGCCCGCACTCCCGGCGGCCGGCTGTGGGCCCTCTGGGTCGGCGGCGAGGACGGCCCGAAGGCCTTTATGGTGGCCGCGACCAGCGACGACGACGGCGAGACGTGGTCGAAACCGCGACTGGTCGTCGACAGCCATTCCCCGGCGCTGCCGATCCCGCGCAGCGTGATCGTCGGCAACTTCTGGACTGATCCGCTCGGACGGCTGTGGTTCTTCTTTGACCAGACGATGAACCATTTTGACGGACGCCAGGGCGTCTGGGTCTCGATCTGCGAGAACCCCGACGCGGACACCCCCGTCTGGCCCGCGCCAAAACGCCTCTGGCACGGCGCCGTGTTGAACAAACCGACCGTGCTGTCCAACGGCGAGTGGCTGCTGCCGATCGAGTTTCCCAACTTTCCCGGGTTCGGCCTGATGCGGCACGCGAATGAGGATCTGGAGCCGCTGCGGGGCGCGAACGTCTTCGTCTCGGACGACCAAGGCCGGACCTGGAGCCGCCGCGGCTGCGTTCGCTTTCCGAAACCGTGCTGGGACGAGCAGATGTTCGTGGAACTCGAGGACGGCCGCATCTGGATGCTGGCCCGGACCCGCGACGGCACGATGCAGAGTTTCTCCGCCGATGGCGGGCGGACCTGGACCGAGCCCTCGTTCCCGACGTTCAAGCATCCGGTCGCCCGCTTCCACATCCGCCGCCTCGCCTCGGGCCGGATCCTGCTCGTCAAGCACGGCGAAACCATCGACGCCCACGAGGGCCGCTCGAAACTGACCGCCTGGCTGTCCGAGGACGAGGGCCAGACCTGGCAGGGCGGCCTGATGCTCGACGAGCGCACGGGCATCTCCTACCCGGACGGTTTCCAGGCGCCCGACGGCACGCTCTACATCTCGTACGACCGCAACCGTGCGACCGACGGCGAGATCCTGATGGCGCGGTTCACCGAGGCGGACATCCTCGGCGGCCGGATCACCGGTCCCCGCTCGAAGCTCCGGATGCTCATCAGCCGCCCGCTCAAGAACGAGGTGCTCCGGTTCGAGTCCGATGCCGCCGCGCAGCCCCTGGTCACGGGACCGGCTGCCGAGTTGGAGACGGCCGACGGCGAAATCCGCACGCTCGAGAAGGGGGCCAAGATTTACTCCAACCGCGTCTACACCTTCCACGACCTGCCCGCCGCGCTCGAAGGGCGGCGATTCGTCCACTCGGAGATTGACCACACGGAAGCTGTCTGCGTCCGCGAGGGCGTCGTGTACGTTTTCACACCGACCTCCGTGCGGAACAAGGATGTCACCATCGGTGCCGAACTCATGCAACAGGGCTTTGTGAAAGCTGCCTTGCTGGAATTCGTCTACGCGCTTGTCGACGGCCAAGCCCGCACGCATGAGACCTGCTCAGTCTTCCAAAAGATCGTCCAGCCCGGCGAGACGATCCGCTTCGGCCGCTGGGGCGTGCTGGCATTCTAAGGGCCGGCGAGAAACGTCAAGCGGTCTCCAGGAGCACGAAAAAACAACCCAACAGCGACTTCTTCCTCAACGAGGGCACGGATTCTTTCGCCAGAAATTGGCGCTATTTTCAGCATGATTACAGGGGAAAGTGGGGCGACTTGGCCGGCCGAACCATCCGCTTGCGGGGTGATGATTTAACGCATCTGCACGATGACCTGTGCGAGCCCTTGTGAAGTGACCTTATTGCGTAACCGTTGACGCTGGCTCCGGAACGGGAGATAATAAGGCCACTTTGCTTCCGTTCCTGGCCTGGCAGTTGATTGCCGGCAAACCGGCGCAAGCCGTCTGGGCCCGGAGGGAGAATTGCCCCCCCAGTCCCTTCAGTATCGAGGCACCGCCATGATCGCGAATGCATCTTCCGTGGGATACGACACCAGAAGCGATTTACTCCGTCTCTTGCTACCTAGAATAACGACACTGACTTTTTCGATTGTCGCTGTCACCTTGTCAGTAAACTCGGCGAAGATCGGCATTTGTGCTGACTCTTGGAGTGTACCAAACATTGTACTAATCCTGGCCGACGATCTCGGCTGGGCGGACCTCGGGGTGCAAGGGTCGAAGTATTACGAGACGCCGAGCATCGACCGCTTGGCGGCGCAGGGCATGCGGCTGACCAGCTTTCACAACTGCCAGAACTGCACTCCGACGCGGGCGGCGCTGATCAGCGGCCAGTACGCGCCGCGGACCGGTGTGTACACGGTCGGCGGGATCAACCGGTTTGCCTGGCAGACCCGTCCGCTGCGCCCCGTGGATAACGTCGTCGACTTGCCGCTGGACAAGATCACGATCGCCCAAGCATTAAAGACCGCGGGATACACCACGGCCATGTTCGGCAAATGGCACATCGGCCAGCAGGGGGAATACCACCCGAGCCAGCGTGGGTTCGACGAAGCGATCGTGTCGATGGGCAAACATTTCGACTTTGCGACCAGTCCCCAGACCGAGTATCCTGCGGGGCAGTACCTGGCCGACTTTCTGACCGACAGGGCGGTGGATTTCATCGAGCGTCACCAGGATCGACCGTTCTTCCTGTACCTGCCACACTTTGCCGTCCACACGCCGCTGGACGCCAAGCCGGAACGGATCGACCGTTTCCGCGCCAAGCCGTCTGTCGATGGCCATCGCAATCCGACCTATGCTGCGATGATCGCCAGCCTGGACGACAGCGTGGGCCGAGTGCTGGCCGCGCTGGATGCACGGAAACTGGCGGACCGCACGGTGGTGATCTTCTCCAGCGACAACGGCGGCGTGGGTGGCTATGCGCGCGAAGGCCTCGGCAAGGAAAACAACGACATCACCGATAACGCCCCGTTGCGGAGCGGCAAAGGCAGTCTGTACGAAGGCGGCACACGGGTGCCGTTCCTTGTGCGTTGGCCCGGCGTGATACAGCCCGGCTCGACCTGCGATGTGCCGGCGATCCACGTGGACGTGTATCCGACGCTGCTCGAGATCGCCGGAGCCCAACCGTCCACGGACTATGCGTTGGATGGCGAAAGCCTGGTGCCGCTGCTGCGCAACGCGGGCGGTGAGTTGAAACGCGAAGCCATCTATCAGCATTTCCCAGGCTACTTGGGCATGGGCCAGGACCAGTGGCGCACCACGCCCGTCGGGCTGATCCATGCCGGTCCGTGGAAACTGATGGAGTTCTTCGAAGACGGCCGCCTGGAACTGTACAACCTTCGCGACGACCTCGGAGAGACCAGGAACCTGGCCACGGATATGCCGGAAAAAGCGGCAGAACTTCACGCCAAACTCGTCGCCTGGCGGCAGGCGATCGGCGCCCCGATGCCGACGCCGAACCCTGGCGACATGCAGTCCGCGGCAAAGGCCAAGGTCGGCAAAAAGGCGAAGGCCAAGGCGGGGCGGCAGCCGTAGTTACATCCGCAGCAGGACGGAGCCCCAGACGAATCCGGAGCCGAAGGCCACCAACATGCAGTTGCTGCCATCGCGAACCATGCCCGCTTGGCGCGCTTCGTGGAACGCGATGGGCAGCGAGGCCGAGGCGATATTGCCGTATTCGGCGACGTTGATAAAGACCTTGTCCTGGGGAAACCCGGTTTGTTCGACGATCGCTTCCAGCATCCGCAAGTTGGCTTGATGCGGAATCAGCACGTCGACGTCGTCCATCGTCAAGCCGTTGACAGCCAGCGATTCGAACAGCGATTGCGACATGCGGGCCACGCCGTTCTCGAACACGGCCTTGCCGTCCATCCGGAAATGAATGCGGCCGGCATCGATGTCTTCGTGGTTCAGGTGATCGGCCCGCCCCAAACCGCTGCCGGGCGCGGCCGTGTACAACGCTTTGGCGCCACTGCCGTCGGCGTGCAAGATCGTCGAACGAATGCCCCGCTCGGATTCCTTGGGCTCCGGTCCCACGACCACCGCCCCGGCTCCGTCGCCCAGCAGGATGGCGATGTTGCGGCCGTCATACGAACCGTCGATCCGTTTTGAAAGCACTTCGGAACAAACCACCAGCACATGGTCATACGTGCCGGCGCGGACAAAGTGATCGGCCAGGGACAGGCCGTAGATCAAGCCCGCACACTGCTGGCGGATGTCCAAGACGGGAATACCGCTCAGGCCGAGCTTCGGCTGCAGGAAAAAAGCACAGCCGGGATCCGCGTGATCGGGCGTGATGGTGTTCATGATGACCAGGTTGATCTGGTCCATCGTCAAGCCGGCATCGTCCACCGCAGCTTGACCCGCCCGGGCGCCCAGGTCCGACGCGGACTCATGCGGTTCGACGTGCCGCCGCCGTTCGACGCCGGTCCGCGAGACGATGAATTCGTTGCTGGTCTCCATCATCTGCATCACGTCAAAATTGGTGACGACCCGTGGCGGAACGTAACGGCCAGTACCCAGGATGCGTGAACGTCTCATGAAATGCTCCTCGCTCGTAAGCAGCGATCCCATCGGGAATAACGTAACCAACCACCGGGCAAGCCGGTGCATGTCGCTTCGCGTGCCCTCGCCCGTTAGCCGATTTGCGCATGTTTGAGGGAGACCTTTACCAGCAAGCCGCAGTTCTTCACGAAAAAGTCCGGCGGCATCAGTTGCGTCTTTTCGTACACCTCCGCGCCCAGCGCCGCTGCGATCTGGTCGGGCGTTTTGCCCACTCGAACATCGGCCACAATCCGTTCGTGGTACGCTTGCGTGACCGCCAAGGCTCGGCGGAAGTAATCCTGGACGGCATCCACTCCGCGGATCACGGCATTATGACTCAGACACAACACGTCCGCATCCAGGGCGGCTAAACGTTCGATGGATCGCAGGTAGGCGGCGTAGTCCGCAAAATAGTTCGGCCACCAGGTATCGTACTGCGGGACGTAATAGCCGGTGGCGTCGGAGATGATCAGCACCCGGCGAGCGCGGTCGTGGAAACTCAAGCTGCAGTCGCTGTGGCCGGGCGTTTCCAGCACTTCCAGCACGACGCCTGCGTCCACTTCGATCGTGTCTCCGTCCTTGACCACGCGGTCGACGGCGATTAGGTTGGCGGCCAGCGGTCCGCGACGATGCTGCTCGCCCACCACGCCCGACTGGATCAGCGCACCGGTCAGCATGTCGTCCATCTTGCAGAAAAAGGCCACGGCCTTCTCGGCCTGTAGCGTCTTGGCCGCCGGCGCCGAAGCGATGACCGACACCTGCGGAAACATCTCGCGGAACAAGGGGACGGCCATCACGTGGTCCGGATGAGCGTGGGTCACGATGACTTGCCGGATCGTGTCCGCGGCGATGCCGAGCTGTGCCAGTTGCTCGCGCAGGATCGGCCCCATCGCGCCCGTGCCGCCTTCGACAATCGTCCCACCGCGGCTGCCTTGGAACAGGTACAGCGGATACAGGTTGGTGCCCAACATCCACAGATTGTCGATAATCTCGACGGGGGGATCTTTGACCAGCATGACAGTGCTCCTTGTTGCTTGGGGGATGAACTCCGTCGTCCAGGATTCCGTTTTCGCGGAGTTGACGCAACGATCCAGGCAGCCGCTGGGCCGCGAAAATTGCATTCTGGACGACGGAGCCTTTCTGTTACGGCGTCCCGTTGGTTTTTTCAAGGGCCATCAGGGCGGCGCCAAAAGCGCCGATGCACTGCGGGTCCGGAGGCACTTGGGCCGATTTGCCCAGCGTTTCGGACGCCAGTCGCGGCAGCATCGGGTTATGCGCCACGACGCCGCCGGTCATCACCAGCGTTCCGTCGATGGCGCCCATTTCCTCGATCCGCTTGATCACCGCTCGAAATGCGCCTTTGACGATGTCCTCGACCCGTTCGCCGGCGCGGATCTTGGCCAGGATCTCCGTGGCGGTGAACACGGTACAAAAACTGCCCAACGTGACTTCTTTGGTGGATTGTTCGGCCAAGCCGTTCAGTTCGCCAATCGGCAAGTCCAATCGCAAGGCGATTTCTTCCAGAAAGGCACCGGTCCCTGCGGCGCATTTGCGGTTCATCTTGAACTCGATTCGCCGCCCTTGGGCGTCCAACCGAATCAGTTTGCAGTCCTGCGCTCCGATATCGATCACCGTGATCGGCTGGCGGAAATGAAAGAACGCGCCGGTGCCGTGACAGGCGATCTCGGTGGCGACGTCGTCGGCCCAGCGGACGTTGTTCCGGCCATAGCCGGTGGACAGCGCGCGGCGGATCCCGCCGCGATCCAGTCCGTACTTGGTCAACGCTTCGTCCAAGCAACGATCCGCCGATTGCGCATAATCGATGCCCGAGCGGCGGATGGCCCGCGCCACGAGATGTTGATGCTCGTCGATCACCACCAGTTTGACCGACGAAGCTCCGATATCGACTCCACAATAATACGGCATACGTCAAACCTGCATCAGCTGTTCGGCAAACGCCTCGATGTTCGTCCGCGCCTGCTCTTCCGAATACAGCCGCAGGTCGTTCAAGTCGCCGTTGATCGTGAGGAAGGGCTTGCCCAGCTTCTCTCGCAGCCGCAGCGGCAACTCGTAACGACTGTTCGAGTTGTTAGGACAGGTCTTGGCGTCATGGTACAGGATGCCGTCGATCTGGTATTCCCGGGCCATCCGCTCGATATAGGCCTCTTTGAAGTCGTCGCTGCGGCAGATGAAGATGCTGGAATAGGCCCGGGCCATGCTGCGGAAGGGATCGGCCGGGTCCAGGTCGTCGAAGATCCAGCTGTTGCAATAGGTCGAAGCGACCACGCAGGTCCGCAGTTGCAGGAACTGGGAGGACAGATCCCGCAGCTTGCCCCAGATGGGCATGCCTTCCCAGTAGATCCGCAACCGCTCGCCTTCCACCGCCGCCACGCCCTGGGTGATCCGCTGATTCAATTCGTCCACCAGCACGCGATAATAATCGACCGCGTCCTGGCTGCCCCGCAGGACCACCGCCGGTCCCATCTGGATTGTGCCGTCGAAAAACGTGATGGGCGAAGGCACATGGGTGGCCGACTTCAGCACTTGTTTCCACAGCAGCGTGCATTGCTTCGACAGATCGACCACTTCGCGCAACCGGTCGATGTCCAGTTTGGTTCCGGCGACCTGCTCCAGCGGCTCGACCAGCGTCTCGGTTTCCTTGGCGACGTAATCGACCAGAGCGTCGTCCACCTCGCTGGTGCCGCGGGGCGTGTGGATCCCGATGCAGGGCACGTTCCAATGCCGTGCGTACCACTGGAACCAGTCTTTGACGTCGCGGCACTGATTCGTGTTGAACACCAGCACATCGGCCTTGGGCACGCCGGCCAGTCCCATCTTTTGCAGCGGCGTCTCGTTCTTCAGGAACGAACCGATATCGCTGGTCAGGTACGAACAGATGTCGGGCGAAAAGCCCTGGGCATTGGCCAGGGGAATCACGTCGGTGGCCATCTTGCTGGCCCCCAGCATGGCGCCGTGGTTTTCCGGGAAATAGACGTTGAAGCCCAAGGCCCGCAATAATTCGGCGGGTCCCACACTGGTACACCAGGCGGTCTTCTTGCCCTCAGCCGCACCTTGTCCCAGTTCCGTGAAGTACTTGCCCATCACGGCTCGCATCTGTTTGTTCGCTGCGAAATCCTTACGTTCCGCTGTCGCTGCCATCAAGAGACTCCTTGCTTGGTTCCTGGTTCTTCCCGCATCAGATGACTCGGCAGAAAACGCTCGCCGCACTCGGCCGCAAGTTCTTCCAGCCGTCTCCGTACTCGATCCACCCCGAGGTCGCGGGCGTATTGGATCACGCCGCCGCGAAAATCGGGAAAGCCGGTGCCCAGCACCATCGCCACGTCCACATCGGACGCGCTGCGCGCGATTCCTTCCTCCAGAACGCGGTACGCTTCGCCGACCATCCGCAACACCAGCCGTTCGACGATCTCTTCCCGACCAATCTCCCGCGGATGGCGTCCCGATTCGTCCCGCACCTCGGCAATGACCTCCGCCGTGTCGCTGCTGGCCAGCGGCGTGTGGCTGCCGGCCTCGTACCGATACACGCCTGCACCCGTCTTCTGGCCCAAGTGCCCGCGTTGCATCAGGCGAACGGCGATGGGCGACAACGGACCGTGGTAGCGGTAGGCGTGGTGCAGCACGCGCTGCGAGTGTACCAGGATATCGAGCCCGGCCATATCAATCAAGGCAAGGGGCCCCATCGGAAAGCCAAACTCGACGGCCGCCGCGTCGATCTCCGCCGCGGTCGCCCCCTCCTCCAGCAACGAAAACGCCTCCTGCAGGTACGGTACGAACACACGATTGACCAGGAACCCCTCGCGGTTCCTGACCAGCACCGGGGTCTTGCGCATGGCGCGGCAGAGCTTGACTGACGTCGCCAGTGTCAAGGCCGACGTGGTTTCGCGGCGAATCACCTCGACCAACGGCATCCGCTGGGCCGGATTGAAGAAATGCAGTCCGATCAGCCGCTCGGGATGGCTTAGTCCGGCCGCCAGTGCGTCCAGGCAGATCGTCGACGTATTCGTGGCCAGGATCGTGTCCGGTGTGCAAACCGCGTCCAACCGCTTGAGGACCGCCCGCTTAACCTCCGGATCCTCGAACACCGACTCGACCACCAGGCCCGCCTCCGCCGCCGCCTGCCAGTGACTCGACACCCCCAGCAAGTCCAGCATTCGCTCGGCCCGTTCACGCGGCAACTTGCCGTCGGCAACGCGCCGTTCCAGCGCCGTGCGGATCCGCTGCAATCCTTTTTGCAACGCCGCTTCGTTTTGGTCCAGCAGCGTCACCCGCACGCCCGCGGCCAACAGCGCTTGGGCGATGCCCGCGCCCATCGTCCCCACGCCGACGACGGCTGCGGAAACGACGGTCGCGGCGGGGACGTCGGCCAGTTCGGGCAATTTGCCCGTCTGCCGCGTGGCGAAAAACAATCGAATTTTATTGCGCGCGCCCGCGGTGTCCAGGCACTCGGCAAAAGCGGTCTGTTCGCGCAGCAGACCGGCGGCGAACGATTCCTCCAGGCCCGTGCGGACGCACTCGATGATCTTCTGCGGCGCCACGATCTCCGGCCGGACGTGGGCGACAAGGCTCGCCGCTTGTTCATAGGCGGCGTTGCGTGCGACGGGATCGGCGACCTTGTTCGTGCGATCCCGCGTCCGGCGAACCGACGCCGAACGCAACAACTGGCGCGCCCCGTCCAACTCCTGCCCGCTGGGAACAACCGCATCGACCAGGCCCAACTCCAAAGCCCGAGCGGCATTCACCACGGCAGCGGTCAGCAGCATCTGCAGTGCGGCTTCCGGACCGACCAACCGCGGTAAACGTTGGGTTCCGCCAGCCGCCGGATTGATGCCCAGCTTGACTTCCGCCATGCTGAATCGACTGCTGGCCGCCGCACAACGGTAGTGACAAGCCACGGCAAGTTCCAGCGCGCCGCCGACGACATTGCCGGTCAGCGCCGCCGCCACCGGCTTGGATGAATCCTCGACTTCGTGAAAGGCGGCTTGAAAGATGCGCGACAACTGGATCGCACTTTCCGGCGACTCGAGGTGTTGAAATAGATGCACGTCCGCACCGGCGCTAAAATGCTCTCCGCTGCCCGCGATGACGATTGCCTGCACCGCCGGATCCTCGTTGGCCTGCCGAACAGCCGCTCGCAACTGGTCCAGCAACGGCAAGGTCAAGGTGTTCAAGGGCGGCGCGTTCAGCCGCAGCAAGCACACCCCGTCGGAGACTTGATATTCCAATTGCATCGTCGGGACACCGTGCAGAAAGGGGTATTTGTGTGCACCGAAGTCTTCTACTCCCTTGAACTTACCGCTATTTCAAGCTGCGGTCAAGGGGGCTGGCAGCTGCGTCCTGCCACCCCAAGGCCGATGGCCCCGAACCTGGGAAAACCGGCTACCAGCTTCCTGTCAACGGCTGTTCACGTTCAGCCCCTCGACCGTTGACCGCCGCTCACTCGTGCCGCAACGCTTCGATCGGGTTCATCAGGGCGGCGCGACGGGCGGGGTAGACGCCGAAGACGACGCCGGTCAGGACGGACGTGCTGAACGCCATGATCACGGCCCACCAGCTAAGCGCGGTTTCGATTTCGGACAAATGGGAAACGGTCAGAGGGATGGCGACGCCCAGGAAGATGCCCATCAAGCCGCCGCCGGACGATAGCACCATGGCCTCGACCATGAACTGCGTCACGATGTGCGCGCGGGTGGCGCCCAAGGCGCGGCGGATGCCGATCTCCTTGGTCCGCTCGGAGACCGTGGCCAGCATGATGTTCATGATGCCGATGCCGCCCACCAGTAGCGAGATCCCGGCGATCGAGCCGAGCACCAGGTTCCAGATCCGCTTCTCGCGTTCGGCTTGCCGCAGCAATTCGAGCGGCACTTGGATTTCGAAATCTACCTTGTTCGGATGCCGTTGCTGCAGGAGTTTGCGGACCATGCCCGCCGTCGCCGTGACCAGGGTCTCGTCGTGCAAGGTCAGCGTGATTTCGCTGAGCTGCGTCCGTTCAAAATCCCGGCCTCCGGATCGGAGGATCAATTGCAGTTCGCCGAACCGGCTGCGGGCGGAACTGAGCGGAATATAGATGTCGTTGTTCAAGTCCTGAGCGCCGATCGCCCCCGGGACGGCGCCACCGCTGTCCTGGGATTGGAGCACGCCGACCACGACGTAGGCGCCGTCGCCCAGCAGCAGGGGCTTGCCGATCGGATCCTCGTAGGAGAACAGGCGTTCGGCGGCCCCAGCGGCGAGGACCGCCACGTTGGCCATCGAGGCATCGTCCATCGCCGTCAGGAAACGGCCTCGCCGCAGTGTCAAACGCTTGATCGTCTGGTACTCCGGCGTGGTACCCAAAATCCGCGCGTTGGAGATGCGGTGCCGGCCGTATTGGGCGTTCTTGCGGACCAGCGATACGGGCACCGCTTGCTTGATGGTGGGCAAGGTGGCCGCCAAGACCTCGAAATCGGTGTACTTCAAGCCGTATTCGGCCACGCGGCTGACCTGCCGCTGACCGCCTCCGCTGGACGATGCATCGCGGTTGTCATCGTCGCTCGGCTTGACGCTGCGGACGATCACGTTGGCCGCGCCCAACTGGCGAATCTGCTCGACCGCCCTCCGCTTGGAGCCCTCGCCGATGGCCAGCATGGCGATCACCGAGCTGACGCCCAAGATGGTGCCCAGCATGGTCAACAAGCTGCGGAGCTTGTTCAACATCAGGTTCCGGACGGACAGTTCGACGATCTTCAGCCACATGGGTTACGAGGCTTTCGCCGTTACGTTGGCAGTCGCAGCACGGGTCGATTCCGCAGCGGACGCTGACGGCGGCTGCGTGACGGGCGTTCCGGAGATCTGTTCGGCATCGCCAGGCGTCTGCTGCTCCCCGGCGCTCGCCGGCCGCAGGGCCTCTTCGGCGATCGCCATGGGATTGAGCACCACGCGTTGACCCGGGTTGACTCCATCCAGAATCTGCACCAGTTTGTCGTTGGTGCGCCCCAACTTGATCGGCCGCCGTTGGGGCAGGCCTTTGTCCTCGACGTAGCAAGCGGTCTCTTTGCCGACTTGCACGATGGCTTGGACGGGAACGGTCAGGACGTTTTCCAATCGCTCCACGTGGATCTCCGCCACGGCGGTCATGCCCGGCTTGAGACGCTCGACGGGCACGTCGATCGTGACGATCGTTTGGTAGACCTTGGTGTCCGAACCGTACCAGCCGCCTTGATCGGGCAACACGGCGACGGACTTGACGGTGCCAGGGTACAGGCGATCCGGAAAGGCGTCGACGCGTACGCTGACCGTCTGGCCCTGCTTGACCTGGTCCAGCACCGATTCATGAACCGAAGTCTTGACCTGCATCTGAGACAGACTTGGCAACGACAAGATTCTCTGTCGCGGCCGGATCGAAGCACCCTCGCGAACCTCTTCCGTATAGCGATCCACCGGCGCGAACGCAACCATCCCGTCCTGCGGGGCGTAGATCTTGCAGAGTTCGATCTGCTTCTTATATCGGGCCAACCGCTCTTCGGCTTTCTTGAACAGCTGGTTGGCCGCATCCAAGGCCGCCTTGGCCTGGGCCAACTGGGCGCCGTTGTTCAGTTCGACCTGCTTGACCTTGCGTACCGCCGTTTCCAGCTTGCCATTCAGCTTCAGCTCTTCCATCTGCTTTTCGTAGCGTTCCTTTTTTCCCAAGGTGGCCAATTGGGTATCGAGCTTGTTGATCTTGGCGACGTATTGACTCTCCGATTGCATCAGATCCAAGCGGGTTTGATCCAGCTGATGCTGGCCGGCGTACCCCAGTTTGAACAGCGCATCGATCCCTCGCTTCTCGTTTCGCTTCAATTCCAATGCCCCTTGGGCGCCAAGAATCTCGTTGTTGATGTCTTCGATCAACCGCTTGATCGTTTCGACTTCGAGCTTGTATGTACCACTGTCTTGGTCCACGAACATTTTCTGTTCGAGCGTGGCCAAGGCCACGTCCAACTCGGCGTCTGCCAGCATGGTTTCATTCTGGCTGATCTGATTCTCGTACTTGGCCTGGGCTTGAATCTGGATCGCGCGCGCGGATTCGGTATCGATGATCTGGCGGTCTAGACGTTCCAGATGACCAGCCGCGTCAAATTCGACCAACAGATCGCCTTCCTTGACGGATGTCCCGTTGGGAATGATGGAAAGGATTTGTGTTCCGATGATTCCATCGCCTTCGATATCATCCACTTCGCAGAGAATCTCAACGTTACTTTGGCTCTCGAGATTTCCCCGCTCGGTAACCGTGATCGGCAGAGCCCCGGCCGTTACCATGTGCAAGATCAGCGGCTGGGAGGGGGCTTGCGGTTTTTGGCGATACCATTGGACACCGGCGAACCCCGCACTGAGGCAACAGGCGGCCAGAGCGCCCGCGATCAGCCACCGCCGCCAATTCGCGATCGGCCGGTCGCCGGACAGCGCCGGGACTCGTTGACGTGATGCACTTGCTTGACTCATCGAGTTTCTTTCCGGGATCAGTCAGTGGGCATGAATTGCTGAGGACGTTTATGCTGTTCCGGTGCTTTTGTCCGGATATTGCTTTGTGACGAAGCACGCGGCATTGCGTGTGTTTCGCTCGGGCGGGTGGTATTCGCTCCATTCAGCGGGTATGCGAGGTGTCACCCGACCAGCAAAAGCGAATGATGTTTGTCCGCGTGCTACGGTCTGACACCACCTTGTATTGTATCGGCTGACAAAGGCATGTAAACCGCGAAGACCAAGAAAAACGAAATGGCAGCGGGATTTACGTTCCGATGGCAAACGTCAAAAGATTGCTTTCAAGGGTTATTTGCACTTCCCCAATCCAGCGGCTTGCCGCCCTCGATTCAGCATATCTGTGCTCCGCGATGGCAATCACGGTGTTTGCCGAGATGATTCCTCTTGGCGGCTCAGGAATTCCAGACTGAAAGCCGCCTGTGGCTGCACGGCCCCGGACGCGATGGCATCGACCTCGACCAACTGGTCCAGCAGCGTTTGCCAGCGCGGCAGCATCATCTGGCCGATCCGCTCCAGCGGCACTTCGTCCGTGACGCACAACGGCCGCAGTTGCTCGGCTCCATAGTCCAAGAGTTCCCAACTCATCTCGTCGTTCTGCCCACGGAGCAAACGATTGGCGGCAGCGGGGTCCCGCAAGTAATGCCGCCAGCCGCGGACCGACGCCGAGACCATCTTGCGGACGATCTCCGGGCGCGCGTTCAACGTCGCCCGACCGGTGATCAGCAGGCTGGTGTACGGGTTGAAGCCCAGGTCGGATACCAACAGGCAACGAGGCTTGCTGCCGCGTTGCCGCGCCACGTAGGGTTCGCTGAACGTATACGCTTGCTGGGCCATCTGCCGGTCGAGCACAAACGGGGCGACGTTCCCGGAATAGGGCACGATCTTGACGCCGGGCAAGGGGAGTTTCTTCTGTATGTACAGCGAGAACGTGGAGGACGGGTTCATGGCCAAGGTGATGTTCCGCAGTTCGGCCAGACGCTGAATCCCGGATTCCTCGTGGACCATGATGCAGCGAGGGCTGATTTGCAGCGGCGCAAAGACGGCGACGGTCTGCGCCTGCTGGGCCCAGCCCAACAGCACCGTATCGGCATTCGACACGCCAAAGGCCGCGCGTCCGCTGGCTACCTGCGACAGCACGGGGACGCCAGGTCCGCCGGGCACAATGCGGACCTGCAACCCTTCCTGTTCGTAGAACCCGTGGGCCAACGCCGCATAATAGCCGCCATGCTCGGCCTCCGGAAACCAGTTCAACAGCAGATCCACACGAACCCGTTCCCCCGTCGTATTCTCTCGATCCGTTGCCGCCGAACAGCCGGCCAGCGCGGCCAAGACGGCCACCAGGACGAAGGCCGCAGATCGAACCGGCCGACATCGGCGTACGAAACGACACGCACTGGGATTCCGCATTTCCCCCCCCTGTTCATGACAACGCGTTGCCGGTGCCTACGGCTGGGCGTTGAACGACCCACGGGAGCCGCCATCGGTATCGCGCCCTCGCCGTCAGATCTTTCGCGATTCTGCGGCCGGATTATACCATTGCGCCAGCACCGTAGCCCCCGTCAAGCTGATGGAAGCAAAAATGACGACGCCCAGCAGGGTCGAGGCGATCACGGCGGCAAACATCTCCGGGGTCTGCAGCAGTTCCAGTTTCTGACGAATCAAGAATCCCAAACCGAATCGGCCCATGCCGGCGCCGACGAAGAACTCGCCGACGATCGCCCCCACCACGGCCAAACCGCTGGATGTCTTGGCTCCGGTCACGATGTAAGGTACGGAATTGGGCAACCGCAATTTGCATAAGATCTGCCAGCGCGTGGCGTTGTGCAAGTGGAACAAGTCCAACAGCAACGGATCGATCGCAACCATCCCCGTCGTCGCGTTGGTAATGATGGGAAACAGGCTGATGACAAACGATACGATGACGACGCTCTGAAAACCGTAGCCGAACCAGGTGATGATCAAGGGCGCGATGGCGACGATCGGCACCGTTTGCAGAAAGATCGCATACGGATAGCAACTGCTGCGAATCGCCTGCGACTGGGAGAAGACCAGCGCCACGACGACGCCGATCAGCACGCTGGCCGCGAACCCGCAGCCCGCCGCGATCGCCGTGATGGCCGTCGACTGGACGATCCGGTCCAGGTTGGCAAACGCCGCCTGGGCGACGCGGAGCGGGCCAGGCAACAGATAAATCGGCGTCTGGAACCACCGTACCGCAGCCTCCCAAGCCATCAGGAGCAGCAACAGAAACAGCAGCGGCGGAGCGATTCGCCGCAGCCACGACCATCGGTCTCGGTTCATCCGCTTGCCCCTCGCAGCCATCGGCTGACCTGGCCGCACAGCCGGGCAAACTCCGGCTCGCCGCGCAAATCCGCGGTGCGGTTGCGGCCAAACGGCACCGTCACGTCGTGCAAGACGTTTCCAGGACTCCGCCCCAGCACCAGAATCCGTTCGCTCAAGTAAACCGCTTCTGCCACGTTGTGCGTGACGAACACGGCCGTCCAGCCTTGTTGCAGCCAGATTCGCAACAATTCCTCGTTCAACTGCTGACGCAACAGATCGTCGAGCGCTGCGAAAGGTTCGTCCAGCAGCAACAGGTTCGGGCCGGTCACCAGCGCCCGCGCCAGCGAGACCCGCATCTTCATGCCGCCGGACAGCATCGCAGGACGCTTGCCCGCGTCCTGGGGCGTCAACCCGACCAGGCGGAACGCATCCTCAGCCAGCTGAGTTTGCTGTCGGCGAGGCAGACGTTCCAACTCCAACGGCAGCCGGATATTGTCCAGGACGCTGCGCCACGGCAGCAGATTGGCTTCCTGAAAGACATATGCCAAACGGTGCCAGTTCCGCCGCGCCGCTGGCGGCGGTTGTCCGGCCACTCGCAGTTGCCCCGCCGTCGGCTCCAGCAATCCGGCGATCAACCGCAGCAACGTGGACTTTCCGCAGCCGGATGGCCCCAGCAACGAGACGAACTCGCCCGAGCGAATGTCGAAGCGGACGGCCCGCAGGACGGCATGTCCGCCGCGAAAGATCACGCTAACGTCTTGAGCGGAAATGTCAGCCATCGGTCTCGAGCATTCCTTGGCGGTTGCCGAATTTCTGGGGCTCGCGTATACTTTTCAACCTGCTTTGGAGCATGTTTCGACAATCCGGTTCAGTGGCCGGTACAGACAATGTAACGCAACCCGAGCCATTGCCAACCGGTCCGTGGCCTTTCGAGGGAAATCCGCATGTCGGCCCGACGAATTCTACTTTTGGTGTCACATCTGGCGATCTGCCTGCTGCTGGTCCTGGGCGGACAGACGCTGGTTCCCCTTTCCCAGGCGGACGAGCCGCAAGGCGTACCGAGTCAAACGCCCGAGAAGCCTGCCGATTCGAACGGCAGGGACGCGGCAGAGGACGCGGCAAAGGACGCCTCGTCCCAGGAGGCTCGCAAACGAACGGCGGAGGAATTGGGGCTGCTCGAGCTGTTCGCCGACACGTTGGACCAGGTCGAGCGGAATTACGTCAAGGACGTGACGCGCCGCCAACTGATGGAAGCCGCCATTCGCGGCATGTTGTCCGAGTTGGACCCGTACTCGAACTTCATCCCCCCGAAACAATTGGATCGATTCAAGGTCGAAGTCGAGAACGAATTCGGCGGCGTGGGAATTCAGGTTTCGTCTGAGAAAGGCCAGTTGCGCGTCATCAGTCCCCTGGTCGGCACGCCTGCCTACCGGGCCGGCGTGATGTCGGGCGATTCGATTATCGAGATCGACGGCCAGAGCACCAAAGGCATCACGCTGGACGAGGCCGTACAGCGGATGAAGGGCTTGCTCGGCACCAAGGTCACGCTAAAGCTACTCCGTGCCGGAGCCACCGAAGTGGAAACGGTCGAGTTGGAGCGAGAGAACATCCGCGTAGAAACGATCCTGGGCGAATCGCGAAATCCCGACGACTCGTGGCGTTGGCTGTTGGACCCAGAAAAGAACATCGCCTGTATCCGCATCACCGGCTTCGGACGTCATACCGCAGAAGACCTACGAAAGGTCCTCCAACAACTCGCCAACGGGAAACTCGGCGGCTTGATCCTGGATCTGCGATTCAATCCAGGTGGGCTACTTTCGTCGGCGATCGAGGTCAGCGACATGTTCATTTCCCAGGGGCGAATTGTCAGCACCGAAGGCCGCAATGTCGAATCCCGGGCGTGGGACGCCACGCAGAAAGGCACGTTCGAGGGCTTTCCGATGACCGTCCTGGTCAACCGGTACAGCGCTAGTGCCAGCGAAATTGTCGCCGCCTGCTTGCAAGACCACAACCGGGCGGTTGTCATCGGCGAACGCACTTGGGGCAAAGGCAGCGTCCAGAACGTCATCGAATTGGAACGTGGCGCCAGCGCGCTGAAACTGACCACTGCCGGCTATCATCGCCCCAACGGAAAAAACATCCACCGGTTTCCGGATGCCCAAGACAGCGATGACTGGGGAGTCGTTCCGAATTCCGGTTTCGAGCTTCAAGTCGGGGGCGCGGAGTTGACCCAGTTGATCGCCCTGCGGCGAGAAAAAGACATCGTACGCAAACAGAACGGCGAGCCCGATCCGAGTACGGGCGAGAGCGATGGGATTGTCCTCGATCCGCAACTGCAAAAGGCGCTGGAATACTTGCGCGAAAAACTGGAAGTCCAGCAGCCGGCGGAGGAACCGGCCGCAGAGCACGAGCCGAAGGCCGAAGAAAAGGCCGAAGCCAAGCCCACCGCGGAACCGAACGACAAGCCGCCGACCGAGGCGGGCAAACCTTGACGCGGGCGTTGGCTGCAGCCACAGTTCAAACCTGAGATTTGAGATTTGAGATTTGAGATTTGAGATTAGAGATTAGAGATTTGAGATTAGAGATTTGAGATTTGAGATTAGAGATTAGAGATTAGAGATTAGAGATTAGAGATTAGAGATTTGAGATTTGAGATTCGAGATTCGAGATCATGCAGATTTTAACCATCGAAACCACGTGTGACGAAACGGCGGCGGCGGTGGTGAACGACCGGCTCGAAGTACTGGGGGCCGTGGTCGCTTCGCAGGACAAGCTGCACGAGCGGTTCCAGGGGGTGGTGCCGGAAATCGCCGCCCGTGCGCACGTCGAACGCATCTTGCCGGTGATCGACGAGACGATGCGGCGAGCCGGACGCACGCTGCAGGACGTCGACGCCATCGCGGTGGCCAACACGCCGGGACTAGCCGGATCGCTGCTGGTCGGTTTGGTCGCGGCCAAGACGCTGTGCTTGGCGCTGAACAAACCGCTGGTTGCGGTGAACCACTTGTACGCCCACATCTATGCTTGCAAGATCGCCAGCGGTCGAGACATATTCCCTTGTGTGGGATTGATCGTCAGCGGCGGTCACAGCAGCATTTACCACTGCGTGAACGCTTTCGAGTTTCGCCAGCTCGGCGGCACGATCGACGACGCGGCGGGCGAAGCCTTCGACAAAGTGGCCAGCATGTTGGGATTGCCCTACCCCGGCGGTCCGGCGATTTCCCGCGTGGCCGAGTCGGGCGATCCGCAGGCATATCGCTTTCCGCGAGCGCTTCTCAAGGACGACGAGCGCTTGGATTTCAGCTTCAGCGGCTTGAAAACGGCCGTCCGTTACCAGATCGCCGGCCCCGGCCGGCCCGATGTTCGTGCCGTGGAACTGGCGCCGCAAACCGTGGCAGATTTGGCCGCCAGCTTTCAAGAAGCCGTCTGCGATTGCCTGGTCGGCAAGACGATGCTGGCGGCCCGCAAGACCGGTCTGCGGACGGTCTGCGTGGGCGGCGGCGTGGCCGCCAACCGCCGCTTGCGCACGCGGTTACAGGACGAGGCCCAGCGAGCCGGCCTGGAATTGCTGATCGCTCCCCTGGCACTCTGCACCGACAACGCCGTAATGGGAGCCATCGCCATCGAACGCCTGCGAGCCGGCTTGGTCGAAAACCTCGACCTAGACATCTACCCCGGCATGGTCCGGCTGTGAGTCGCCGCGCGTCGCCATCGGCGATTTGATCCTCGGCCGCGGAAAGACGTTACCCCCTCGTGGACCACAAAACCAACACGCGGTTCAACGCAGCCGACCAACGGCAACGGGCCTCTGCCGCGCCGGACTGTCTGTCATGCCTGCTTCGTGGCCGCGCAGGAATAACCTGTGCAATCTCCAAATGTGGGACGGAAGAATTCCCAATTCGTCCTGCATTCAAACCGGAAGATTGTTTTCTGACAACGCCTTACCTGCCTGGTCAAGACAACGCGCACAGGAGAGTGCAAAATACCCCAACACACAAAGCGGCAATGTCCTTTCACCCATGCAGCCCGCGGAAGCATCGGCGGATGAAGATACGGGTTCGCGCATTCGAGCCGGCCAGTCGGGCCAACGGGCCGGGGCTGCGGGCGGTGGTCTGGTTCCAGGGCTGTACGCGCGCCTGTCCCGGCTGCTTCAATCCGGCCACGCACGATCCGCGCGGCGGGGACGAGTGCGAGACGCACCCGCTGTCCCTGTCCCGCGCCCGCGAGACCGCCATGCTGGCAGCTTGGGCCAGTCGGAACGCGAAACCGGCCAGCGATGCACGGGTGTAGGGTCCGGAGAGCCTCAGAGCGACCGAAATACCTCGATCGCGGCCTGCAGGGCACCAAGACAAATTTTCTCCAGCCCCCCGGGCTTCGCGATTCGACTTTTCTCGGCGGATTGGCTATGCTAGAGCGGTTTCCAGAGTTCGATTACGCATACAGGAACCCAAACCATGACACTTAGGCCCCTTGGAATAGCGATCTGTCTGGCGGGATGTCTGGCGATTTCGGCCCAGGCGGCTCAATTCGAGGTGCAGCAGGACGCGGACGGCGTCACCGTCAACTTGAACGGCAAACTGCTGACACGATATCTTGTCAAGTCCGGGATCAAGCCGATTTTGTGGCCGATCATCGGGCCTTATGGGGACGCCGTGACGCGTCAATATCCGATGGACCAGGCCCTGCCGGACGAGAAATCGGACCATCCGCATCAGCGCTCGTTCTGGTTCACCCACGGTGATGTGAACGGGGTCAGCTTTTGGCACGAGGGCGCTCAAGCCGGACACATCGTCCACAAGGAATTCCTGCAGGTGGTGGGGGGGGAGACGGCCGTGGTCGTCGCGCGCAACGAATGGCTCACCGCGGACGGCAAGAAGACGTGCGAAGACGTGCGTACGCTGACCTTCGGCACGTGCGGCGAGCACGTCTGGATCGACTTTGACAGCACCGTAACCGCGACCGACGGGCCGGTCAAGTTCGGCGACACGAAAGAGGGCTCGTTCGGCGTCCGCGTGGCCGGCACGATGGACGTCGACAAGAAGCTGGGTGGGCGGATCGTGAACAGCCACGGCGTGACGGACAAGGACGCCTGGGCCAAGCAGGCCCCCTGGGTGGACTATCACGGACCGGTCCATGGCAAGACCGTCGGCATTGCGATTCTGAATCATCCCACCAGTTTTCGTTTCCCCACGTACTGGCATGTGCGGACGTACGGACTGTTCACCGCCAACCCGTTCGGCGTCAAAGATTTTACGGGCGGCCCGGACCGCGGCGACCATGAACTGGCGCCCGGCGAGTCGTTCACACTGCGCTATCGGGTTTTGATCCACAAGGGCGACGAGAAAGAAGGCGGCGTCGCCGAGGCGTACGAAGCGTATGCCAAGACGGCCAAGCCCTAACGTTTCCCGGCAAGAAGGATCTCTTTGCCCGTCCTCCGTGAGAGGATGGGCAGGAGGGCCCGTTCTGCAACAAATCCGTTTTCTATCGCCGTTTGCCGAACTCCAGGCGTCGTTTTTTGGATTTCCTTCGAGTGAACCTGGCTTAGCAGAGGATCCCCGACTTTGTCGTCCGAAAGTCCACGCAACAATTCCGAGCCGCGGGTACCGGGCGGGCGCGTCCCGGCACGACGCGGCGGTCCGAACGTCTGGTTCGTCGTCGCCGTCATCATGGTCCTGGCGACAGCGTTGGTCATGCTGCAAGGTCAGCAGCGATCGACCATCAGCTACGATTTCTTCATGGATCAGCTGGAAAAGACCGAGCCGTGCAATATCGTCGTCGTCGAACTCGGCGACATCGAGGCCACGGGCGTATTCCGGCAGGCGCCGGATGCGCCGGCGGGGTTCGATCGGGACGGCAACCTGCTGCCCACGCAAGACAGTCAGGGCAAGACCCAGCAATTGCGAAAGCACTTCCGCGTCACGCTGCCTCGTTCCGACCAGGCGCGCAGCGACCTGTTGAACAAGCTGCTGGAACGCGACGTCCAGGTCGCCAACCAGGCCTCGGGCGATACGGTGATGATGACGTTGACCCTGATCACCATCGCGCTGACGGTGGGCCTGTTCATCTTCTTCTGGCTGTCGTTTCGCAAGTCGCGAGACCAATTCATGGGCGGCGGTTTTCTGTCGGGGTTCAGCAAGAGCACTGCGCGGCGTTACGAGCCGTCGGACAAGACGATCACGTTCGATGACGTCGCCGGGCTGGAAGGTGTCAAGGCGGACCTGCAAGAGATCGTGGACTATCTGAAGAGTCCGGAGAGGTTTCAGCGACTGGGCGGCCGGGTGCCCAAGGGCGTGTTGCTGAACGGGTCGCCCGGCACCGGCAAAACGCTGTTGGCCCGGGCGGTGGCGGGCGAGGCCGGCGTGCCGTTCTATTCTGTGAGTGCAAGCGAGTTCATCCAGATGTTCGTGGGGGTCGGGGCCAGTCGCGTCCGCGACTTGTTCAAGAACGCCAAGGACAACGCGCCGGCGATCATTTTTATCGACGAGATCGACGCTGTCGGACGGCAGCGAGGCGCCGGATTGGGCGGCGGCCATGACGAACGCGAACAGACGTTGAACCAGATCTTGAGCGAGATGGACGGCTTTACCCAGACCGATTCGGTGATCGTCGTCGCCGCCACGAACCGCCCGGACGTGCTCGACCCCGCGCTGTTGCGTCCCGGCCGCTTTGACCGGCACATCACGGTGAATCGGCCGACGCACAAGGGGCGGATGGAGATTTTCAAGGTCCACGTGCGGGACGTGCCGTTGTCCGACGATGTCGACCTACGCCGGCTGGCCTCGTCGACGGTGGGATTGACCGGTGCGGACATCCGGAACATCGTCAACGAAGCCGCCTTGTGGGCTGCGCGAAAGGACAAGAAGCAGGTCGATATGGAGGATTTCGACTACGCCCGCGACAAAGTCCTGATGGGCTCCAAACGCGAGGAAGTGCTGCAAGAGGAAGAAAAACGCAAGACCGCCTATCACGAGGGCGGGCACGCCGTCTGCGCGTGGCTGCTGCCCGGCGCGGACCCTGTCCACAAGGTGACTATCATTCCGCGCGGCCGCTCGTTGGGGTCCACCCAGATGATGCCCTCGGAGGACCGGCTCAGCATGGCCGAGCGGCAGCTCCGCGATCACCTGGTCGTCCTGCTCGGCGGCCGAGCCGCCGAACTGCTGGTCTACAACGAAACCACCGTCGGCGCCGAGAACGACCTCGAACGGGCCACGCATTTGGCGCGGCGGATGGTGACGCACTGGGGAATGAGCGAACGGCTCGGCCCCGTCAGTTACAAACTGTCCGACGAAGATCCGTTCCTGGGCCGCGAAATCCACCAGCAGCGCCAGTTCAGCGAGCACACGATGGAACTGATCGACGAGGAAGTCGTCAAGATCCTGCACGGCGCCTCCGACCAGGCCTACAACCTGCTGAAGGAACGCCGCCAGGAGTTGGAGAAGCTGGCCGTCGAACTGTTGGAAAAAGAGGAATTAAACCAAGCCGAAATCG
>Ga0351850_1032_pt1 | contig 61705 bp, 68 predicted proteins | sample TotcelHFGM3001N4_FD_206796 | JGI IMG/M metagenome (GOLD analysis project Ga0351850, IMG submission 206796) | Enriched cells from coal bed in the Powder River Basin, Montana, United States - Total cells FGM rep1 HSBNCT.FGM.300.1.N4 ...
GCGGATACAGCTGGGAACAGGCGCGGTGGCGCACCTGTATGCCTCTGAGAATATGACGGTCAGCTTCATCGTGCAGGAGCCAAACTGTTCCTTTCCCGTGCATAGCCACGAGCCTGAGGAGATAGTCATCGTGTTGGAAGGGGAACGTGACGCGGTGATTGACGGGAAGCTGTACCGAATCAGAGCTGGAGACATCATTACGGTGGCATCCGGTTCCCGGCATGGTTCGCACACCTATGAGTCCGGCTGCAAGGTAATCGAGGTGTTCTCCCCGCCCCGTCTTGACCTCCTCGCCCGGCTGGAGACGTCCAACCTGAAGTAGCACCGGCGCGTTGGCCGGGCGTGCAGAGTTCAGGAATCGGACGCCGCGCGCGTGGGGCAGAATTCGGACTTCTCCGCGTCGGGGAAGGGCGTCGTTGTGCTGCCAGACCCCTCGACGCCGGATTCGGGTGGTGTGAGCCCGACGCACGGCCGGATGGGTTCGACTGCAAGATGAATTGAGATGAACGAGTGCGATCAGGTGGCAAGAGGAGCGGTTGACTATTGTCTACACTACGTACTCCGGCTCTTTCTACCGGTCATCTCGTCGGGTGTCAGGATGCAGACGAACACCTTCATCTGCTCAAGTTGTTCGTCCGAGGGTGCTTCGGTGCCGGAGAGCCGTAGCAGTTCGCGCTTCGAGTCGAAGGAATCGCTAAGGGTCACGGTGCCGTAGCAGATGACGGACCGCCAGCCCTGGTCGTCCAGTTCGTCTACCTCGAAGCATGCCTGCGGGTTTGCCTGGAGATAGGTTGTTGTCTTCCCCTCCTTGCCGATGCGGAACCAGATGCGCTGTCCGTCGTATCGATGCCACACAGGGACAACATACGCCTCGTTCTCAAATGCGAGGCCCAGCCTGCCGAAGACGGCCTTCGCCAGGACGCGGTCAATATCCTCTCGCGACAACTCCTCGATATTCTCAGGAGTGTAGTACATGCTGATCCACCTCCGGCCGCGGCAATTCTATCGCCCTCGGACCGGTCTGTGAAGTACTGTGTGTGGAAGACGAACAGGAATGGCTGTGTCCCATGGGCGATGCCACGCCGACAGCCGGGACGAACATGAGAACCACTTAGCCCAGACGGGCTGCGAGGCCGGACACACCGACCTTCTTGAAGACGTGCTCCTCAACAACGTAGCGGCGTGTCTGTGGTTCATCGAGGAACTTCTCCTCGCTCTCCTTCATGACCTGCGCGTCTTCGGAGCCACGCCACTCCATGTAGTCGTTGTAGGCGTCCATGTCCTCGAACCACATCTCGGTTATCCCGTCGGCGTCGTCCGGTGCACCCGGACTGGTGATTGGATGATTCTGGGTGTAGTGCAACACTCCAGGGATGTTCTCCACGGCGAGCGGACCGTGCTTGTCCAGCCAGTACGACATGAACTGCTTGCTGCTGATGCCCTTCTTTCTGTACACGAGAGAGATGACCTTGATCATCCGGTGCGAATCCTCCTCTGTCGCCGCGGGCGGTACAGCACCATTGTAGCCCACATCGCCCTTGTGGTGGCAAGACTCTTCGCACAGGGCTGCCGCCGAGGGCTGGCGACTTCCCGGTCTGCGAGTGCGGTCGGGCCGTCGTGATACAGTAGGTTGAGTGGTCCGGGGGCAATGCTGCCGATTGACGGGGGACTCGAGTGACTGAGAAGCTCAGGCTGTTGTTTCTGTGCACCGGCAACTCCTGCCGTAGCCAGATGGCTGAGGGCTGGACGCGTGAACTGAGGGGTGACCAGATCGAGCCGTACTCCGCCGGCGTGGAGGTGAAGAGGCTTGATTCTCTCGCCGTCGGAGTCATGGCAGAAGTCGGCGTGGACATCTCATCGCAACGCCCGAAACACGTAAGTGAGGTGATGCATGTCCCGTTCGACTACGTTGTCACAGTGTGCTCTCATGCTCGGGAGACTTGCCCGTTCTTCCCGGGTGAGGCGCGGAAGCGACACGTGGAGTTCGATGACCCGCCGTACTTGACGCAAGGAATGGCTGACGACGAGAAGAGACTGATTGTGTATAGGAGGGTACGGGACGAGATACGTAGATTCGTTTCTACGCTGCCCGATGCGCTCAACTTTGCTGAAGACAGCCACGAGCCAACCGGCATCAGGTGATGACGCCGCGTGCGGAACAAGGCGGTGACGATTCGGGACGTCTATCCGGGACCGTCCGGAAGCCCTGCGCCCGCGTTCCATTGGCGACGTGTAGTCTCGAACTGATACTCATGAACTACGAAGCGTCGCGTCTTCTTGAAATCCTGAAAGCGGTCTTCGTCCTCTTTCAACTCCGCAGCCTCGGCGGTGCCTCGCCACTCAAAGTATCTGCGGAGGTCGTTTTCGGACTCGAACCACATCTCCACGATGCCGTCGGCATCGTAGGTCAGCCCGGGCCATTGCATGGGGTGATTCTGCACGTACCCGGTCGCGAAGGGTATCAGGCTTGCCACCAATGGCCCGTGTGTCTGGCGCCAGTACGTGTAGAATTCCTCATCGCTCATGCCCTTCTTCCTGTACACGAGCGAGATGAGCTTGATCATAGTCGTGTGCCTCCTGTGCCCGATTCCAGCGGGTACATGGGCCATTGTACCCCGCGACCAGCGTTCGCGTCAGCCTCAGTGAGCGGTCAGGCCATCTCCTCAAGGTCTGCTGACAGACGGGCCGGTGTCTGCTCCTCCTTGCGTGAGTGAGAATCGACGTGCGTGAGCATCAGGCCGACCGGCGTCAGTTGCCTGATGCGCCGACGGCTGGGTACGGCGGCCTTCGAGCGGGCAACGACGCTGCGCATTTCGTCTCGGCTGCTGTGCCTTCGTGTGATAGTATGGCGACTGCACTTTGTCGGCCCACGCGCGAGTCCTAATATGTGCGTGGATGGCGAGTTTGTCGGAACTGGAAGGAGCGAGTTGGACTACACGATACGGCGCAGTCAGCGCGCCCGGCATGTCTGGCTGAGATTCACCGGCTCGGGGGAACTCGTGGTCGTGGTGCCGCGCCGGTTCGATATGCGGCGTGTTCCGGGCGTCGTCGAGTCGAATCGTGAGTGGATACAGAGGGCGGAGGCGCGGGTTGCCGCGCGACGGGACGCGAGCGCACAGGCGGACCCCTGTGCGTTGCCTGACCGAATACATCTGTCGGCGACTGGCGGGGAGTGGACCGTTGAATACCGGGCCACGGGCGCATCCCGAGTGACGGCTGTGGCCCGCCCCGATGACCGGCTGGTGGTTACCGGCGCTACCGGTGACGTCGAGGCGTGTCGTGCGGCGCTGGTGCGCTGGCTGTATCGGGTTGCGAGGACGCACCTGGTGACGCGACTGCGTGAGACTGCCGCAGAAGCTGGTTTCACCGTCGGGCGAATCGCCATACGTTCGCAAAGCACGCGCTGGGCCAGTTGCTCACGTCAGGCAACCATCAACCTCAATGTCAGGTTGCTCTTCGTCGATCACGAACTCGTGCGTCATGTGATGTTGCACGAATTGTGCCACACTGCTCGGATGGACCATTCACGGAAGTTCTGGGCGCTGTTAGAGCGGTACGACCCGGACTGGCACGAGCATCGTCGCAGGCTGCGGGCCGAGTGGAAGTCTGTTCCGGGCTGGCTCACGGCCTCCCCGGCGCACTTGAGGAAGGATTAGACAATAGTCAACGTCGTGTGGTGTAGAGACACAGGTATCGAGTGAAGAATGCATTGCGGGCGCTTGAATGCGATGATACACTTCGCCCCCATCGAGTCGATACTCCGCTGACGTCGTTCGCATGATCTCCCTCATCGTTCTGTCTCTCGTCTTCATCTTCATCGCTGTCAGGCGCATCGGCCACATCCGCCTTCAGATATGGCAGGTGATGCTGATGGGCGCGCTTGCCGTACTCGTTGCGAGGGAGATACGGCCGGAAACCGCGTTGCGGGCCATCAATATCGACGTGATGCTCTTCCTGTTCGGGATGTTCGTTGTCGGCCAGGCGATGGAGGAGAGCGGCTACTTGGAGCATCTGTCGTATCGTCTGTTCCGGCGCGCCCGCACCACGAGTGGACTGCTGCTGGCGGTCCTGTTCGTCATGGGGCTCTTTTCTGCGCTCCTGATGAATGACACCATCGCGATAATCGGAACGCCGGTGGTATTGTCACTTGCGCGCGGCGCCGGCATCCGGCCCCAACCTCTCCTTCTTGCCCTCGCGTGCGCAGTGACCGTGGGGAGCGTGGCAAGCCCTATCGGCAATCCGCAGAATCTCCTTGTGGCCCTGCACGGTAACGTGCCCAACCCGTTCGTTACCTTTGGTCGCTACTTGCTCGTTCCAACCTTGCTGTGCCTCCTCGTGGCATACGGGGTGTTGCGAATGCTCTACCGCAGAGAGTTCAGTGACCGCCCGGTGGCACAGGTCTCTGCTCCGCTGGGGGACCCTGCCCTTGCACGACTGTGCCGGATATCTCTCGTCACACTGACCGCGCTGCTCGCGGCGAAGGTGACCCTTGTACTTGCAGGCGTCGCCATCGACTTTCGACTGACGTACATCGCACTTGGCGCGGCGCTGCCCATCCTGCTGGTCAGCAAGAGGAGAGGGGGCATCGTGCGGCGTATCGACTGGACGACGCTCGTGTTCTTCGCGGCGATGTTTGTGCTGATGGAGAGCGTGTGGCTGTCAGGCTATCTGCAGAGGGCGATTGGAGAAGCGCATCTCGACCTGACCGAGCCCGGAGTCATCATGGTGTTGAGCGTGACCGCCTCTCAACTCCTGTCAAATGTCCCGCTGACAGCGCTCTACCTGCCGCTGCTGCAAGGGCTGGGTGCTTCGACCCCTGCGTACATGGCGCTGGCTGCGGGAGCCACGGTTGCGGGACTGCTCACCGTGCTTGGAGCAGCCAGCAACGTCATCATCATCCAGAACGCGGAGAAGAGACGCGGAGTGACGCTGTCATTCGCGGAGTTTGCCCGGGCGGGTATTCCACTGACCGCTGCATGCGTGGCCGTGTACTGGCTGTTCCTGGTGTGGTGAAGTAGTCGCGTTCGCGGCTACTCTTCCATCGCGCGCGCCCGGCGTTTCAACATTGCGTGAAAGCTGTCCGCCGCTTTGCGCCGATTCAGCTCGGCGGTCTCGAATTCCCTCACGGCCGCAACGTCGAATACTCGCGAGGGGCGTTTCTTGGGTTCGCCGGGCACACCCGGGTTGAGAACGACATACCTGGAGACGAGGTCCCAGTAGGTGCGTTCGGACTGCAGCAGTGTCTCTGCCCAGCGGCGAACTTCATCTCCCTGCATCGTTGACATCGTTCCGATTCCTCCGAGGAGTTGACTGCTGGTCGGGCGTCCCCAGCTCAGTACAACGCATTCTGCATGGATTCGTGGGGTCACTCGTCTGGTGGGTCATCGGAGTCGTCGGCTTCAAAAGGGCTGGGTGGTACCGCACATCCTCGACTCGCTGAAACCGTGGTGCTGGTCTGGTCGGCGACTGCTGACTTCATGCCCGCCGAGAAGCCCTCTGAGTATCCCTTCGAGTAGCCATCGAGGTATCCCTGCTGGTAGGCATTGAGGACCGCCTGCTCCTGTGGCGTGACGCCCTTTGTGCCTGCATTGGCACACGTGGTCAGACCGATTAGAGCGATAATGAACACGAGCACGGTGCCCGCCGCCGCAGCGTAGTACAAGGTGTTTCTTCTTTCCATGCCCTGCTTCCTCCCGCGGTGGTGTGTTATGCGTGGCCGGCGTCTCGCGCTGCCATTCGGTTGCTGCCGCTCATCCGGCGTCGGGCGTTGGGAGCGGCATCAACAGGAGTGCCTCCCGGCATTCTGGTTGGTTGCGGCCGCTGCCGCTCCAGTGTGCTGGACTCGCTGACTGCAAGAGTAACTCGGGCGCGTTGCCCGCGCAAATCGCTGGTGAGAATGCTCCGCGGCTGAAGGTCCTCACCGGGACTAGTGTCGTGAAGACACGCCCGGCACGCTGCCGGCAGCTGGATGGCGTGGTGTATCTGCGGACTACCCGGGATCCTGCGACGGCGCAAACCTACTGCGGACCCGGCTTCTCCCGCTGTTGTCGCTCATGCGCGATGCGCTCGTACCGCTCCTCCGCTTCCCTCGCAACGCGCTTCGCCTCATTGTACTCATCACGCGCCGCGACAGTAGGGAACACGAGCTGGCGCTGCCCGACGTATGGCACTTCCTCTGGAGGGTACAGGTACTTGCGAGTAAGCGTCCACACCACTTCGTCGGCTCCCTTGTATTCCTCCAGAGCCGCCTCCACGGAGCGGTCCTCCGCTACCTGGTATCCCTCGAATTCGGTGCGACCTCTCGTCTCTTCTTCCATGCTCGCTCCTCTAACCCGCCGGCACGTCGACCGTGAAATGGCACCAGACATCCTGTCGCGCAGTATTGGTGAGCATCAACCAGTAGTAGTCGCTATTCAGTGCAGTCACGGCCCAGCCGACCGTCCAGTTGCCGCCTGTCCTCGCAAGGCGCGTGAAGTAGCCGCCGCCGCTCTTCTCCGTGGCCGGCAGATAAGCGAACGTGTGTGATTGCTCATAGGGCGCGCTGCCGGGAATCAACATGACCGAGATTCCTTCCAGGCTCTCTCCCAGCGAGGCTCCAATAGGCACGTTCGCTTCCATCAAGACCTCCACGGTTTCTCCCTCTTTCAGGAAGAACCGGGTGTAGTAGCGATTGTACCGCAAGAATGGCAGGCCCAGAGATACCACCTGGTCCGGAGTTGTGTCTCGCCAGAACTGCTCGGCCTCTGTTGTGAGGGTGCCGTAGTTCTGCAGCACGAAGCTGGCGTCCGCTATGTAGGGGGCGCTCGACCCGTCCCCCGTCGAGCCGATAGTGAGAGGTGGGGAATCATCGCGGCCAAGGGCGCTGGCTCCGGCGATGATGAGTGCTGTAGCCGCGATAGCCGCCACCGCCACGAGAACAAGGCGAAGCCCTCTCGGCTTGCGCGGTGGAACCTCCGGCTCAACCATTGTTGTCACAGTACCCCCATTGTGTCACAAGTCCGTCTTTGAGTCACAGTCGGCCGCGCACGCACCGTGCAGGTACGGGGCACACTTGTTCGGACACCATCCGGCATCTTCTCCCCGCGCATCAACGGATACAACGAAACGGCGCAGGTCGTGGGTTAGATGCTCTGTTGGCACACGGAGGTGGCGGCCGGTTGACAATGGTATGGTCACGACGGTGGCTGCCTGAGACAGATATCAGGGTCGATATTCGAGACAACAAGAAGGTGTTTGCCGCCAGCCGTGAGTGCGATGTGGTCGCAGAACTCCACTTCCACGCGCACGTCATCGCCGATAATCTCGCTGAGCATAGGGGGGATGCGCGCACGTATGTCCTCCAGTCCTGCCGGTCCGGTGCCGGCGCGCGGGACGATGTGGACGACGATATGGTCCAGCCCCTCCTGGACTACCTGAAACTGGAGAATGGGCAACAATGCGAACCGCCCCGAACCAAGGTTCGAGCCCGTTATGCGCCGGCCGGAGGGCGTATGAATCATGTCAAATCTTCTGCCAACTACGTGAGACAGGAGTGGCAGGGCGCGCCCGCAGGGACAGGCTTCTGCGACGAACGAGCCGGCGTCGCCGTTCTCGTACCGGATGAACGGCATGCCGTAGTTATGCAGGTTTGTCAGAAGAATGCGCCCTTCGGTGCCGGGGGGCAGGGGCGTATCGACATCGTCGACGATTTCCAGGACTACGTCCTCTGCCGCCACGTGCAGGCCGGTGTGTGCTTCACACTCCATCGCAATCTCAAAGACCTCCTGGCACGAGTACTTTGAGTGTGGCTCTCTGTGGAAGACGTCTCGTATCCGCTGTCTCTGGTGCTCGAACAGCTGCTCGCCTCCCGTGATGACCGAGTCCAATTCGGGAGGTGTGACTCCCGTTTCGCGTATCCATGCGGCGATGTAGGCGACGGCGGAAGGGTAGCCGGTTAAACACCGCATGTTGGAACGGCTCAGTAGGGCGACGATCGATGGCAAGCTCTGCAACGTGATGTCGCGCGAATCGAGTTCAACCACGCGCTCAACACGCCGGCTGAGCCTATGCAGGAGCTTCTGGCGTGCCCTGTCGTGGTGGCGCGCGATGCGTATGAGCACCCGTCGTTCACCCAACTCTACACCGGCGAATTCGAGTGCACGAATGCCACGTGCGAAACCACGATCGCGTTGGTCTTCGCTGGTAGTGTAGAAGACCAGAGGCGACCCGGTGGAGCCGCCGGTTGTCCCCCTGTGCAGCCGACTCCGCGGATAGCCCCGCGCGATGAGGTTCTCGGAGTTTGCCCGCACGAGTTCCCTCGTCAGCACAGGCAGTCTCTTCAGGTCGTCTCCGGACCGGATGTCCGACGGCCGTATGGCTCGCTCGTCCATCACCCGACGGTAGTATGGAACGTGCTCGTATGCGTGCGTGATGAGCGCGCGCAATCGCGAGGACTGCAGCTCCTCAAGGCGCTCCGCTGGCCACCATTGCGATTCCTCGAGTTCGCGAAGGCACGCCATGGAGTGCGTGCCCCGGATGCGGTCCATCGTCGGAGCGAAGACGTGGCGCGCGAAGCTACTGTAGCTGTTCATCCTGCCTGTCCTCCTTGGAGCGACTGGCTCATTCCGTTTCACCGGATGATGGTGCCGACGACAGGCGTGACGCCAGTCGCGACATCACCACCATGTGCTTTCCTGCTGCGGTCGGCTCTATCTCCTTCACCGCTTTCGGCGTCACAACAATCTCCTGTCCGATGCAGCGGCCCAGCGTCTCGGCAAGACTCTGCTCCCGGTTGGCCCTGACTGCGGGGTCGACCTCGGAGTGCCACACGATATATGCCACCACATTGCTGATGTCTTCCTGCACCAGCCGGTACTGCCTGACTCCGAGTTGAGCGAACGACTCCAGGTCGAGGTCCGCGGCGAAGATCCGTCGGCCACTTCTCGTGACGATGAGTTCACTCGTGCGACCCACCACACCCACGAGTCGTGGCAGGTTCCGCCCACACGCGCACGGACTGATGTCCATCGCGCCAATGTCGCCGATGTCGTATCGGATGAACGGCATGGCGCGGCTGTGTAGGCTGGTAAGACAGAGCGCACCTGCGTGACCGGTGGGAGCCGGAATGCCGTGTTCGCCCAGGACCTCGACGACAACGTCTTCCCACTGTGTATGCAGACCAGAATGTGCGCTGCATTCCCCTGCGATGTCGTATATTTCGAACGAGCTGTATTTCGAATGTGGCTCGGGGCCCCATGTGTCCCGCAGCAGGCGGCGCTCATGTGGGAACAATTGCTCGCCGCCACAGACGATGGCGTTCACTTGAGGCACCGAGTCTCCATGGAACCGAACATGGTTCGCCACGAGGCACAGGAGCGGAGGCGAACCTCCAATTGACGTGAACTGCCCTCGCGAGAGTTGCTGAACTACAGAGGTCAGGTCCGCGTCTGTCAGCGAACCGTAGTCGAGTGACACGGATCGCCTGACGCGCAGACTCAAGTCATTCAGGAATTGTTCCCGCACGCTGGCATAGTGTCTGGGCCGGCTCAGCGTCGCGTGGCGGTCGCCAATGCTGATTCCTGCCCATTTGAGGGCACGGAACGAGCGGGCCATTCCCCTCGAGAACTGGTCTTCAACTGTGCTGTAGAAGCACAGTGGCTCCCCTGTGGAGCCGCTCGTAGACATCGGCCGCAGGGCGGAGCGCCTGACGTTGTCTGCGAGAAGCGTCTCCCCTGCATTGCGGATAGCGCGCTTCGTCAGCAAAGGCAGCTTCGGCAGGTCGACGGCGGACCGGATGTCGGAGGGTGTTAGTCCCCGCTCGTCCATCACCCGTCGATAGTATGGAACGTGCTCGTACGCGTGTGTGATGAGCGCGCGCAGTCGCAAGGACTGCAGTTCCTCAAGGCGCGCCGCTGGCCACCATTGGGACTCCTCCAGTTCGCGAAGGCACGACATGGTGTGCGTGCCCCGGATGCGGTCCATCGTCGGAGCGAAGACTCCGCGCGCCAGCCCATTGAAGAGACTCATCGGCTCCCTCCGCGCGGCCCTCGATGGTGGTCGCCAGAATGAGCAACTGGAGGCACAGCGTCATTGTGCCACAGGAAGAACACGAGGAAACAGTGTCCCCCCAAACTTGTGTCCTCCTCAGACATCCGGCAGCATTGACAGCATGAACACGTGTTTTCCCGCTATCGATGGCTTAATGTGGTCGACAAATTCCACCCTGAGCGAGAACTCGGGTCCGAATCTCGAGTCGAACATGTCAGCGACCCTGCGCTCAAGGGTAGCCCTCTCGGCGGTCGACGATGCATCAGGGGGCGGGATCAATCGCATCACGACCTCATCCACGGTTTCCTGTACGATCTGATACTGCCTCATGCCCAGTCCGGCAAGCTGGTCGAGGAAGAGTGTGCCGGGAAACACGCGCGCACCACTTCGAGTGACGAGGAACCGGTTCTTCCTGCCTACGAGGGAGCCAAGTCGGGGCAATGTGCGCTTGCATGAGCATGTGCCGGTCATCATCGTGCCACTGTCGCCCAGGTCGTAGCGAATGAAGGGCATGCCGTAGTTGTGCAGATTGGTTACCACTATTCGGCCCTCAGTGCCCGGCGGAAGAGCAGCGCCTGCATCGTCCACCACCTCGAGCACTATGTCCTCGGCGGAGATGTGCAGACCCTCATGGGCGCTGCACTCGCAGGCGATGTCGAGTGCCTCGTATGAACTGTACTTCGAGTAGGGCTCGGTTCCGAACACTTCGCGCACGATGGAGCGCTCGTGGCTGAGAAGCTCCGCACCGCCGGTGACGATTGATCTCACCGCAGGAACCGGCGCGTTTGTGTCTCGTATGAATCCGGCAATCAGGGCGATAGCGTTCGGGTAGGACCAGATGCCGTCGAGCCGATGCGCGGCGAGGAGCCTGACAACGCCGGGTAGCGCCTCGTCGGAAAGAGTGTCCACATGCACTGACAACGATCGCTGCACATGACGTGCGGCATTCTGGAGGAATCGGTAGCGGCCGCCGCCATAGAGCCTGGGCCGGCCTATAAGCGCTGTGCGGTCGCCAAGGTGGAGCCCAGCCCATTCCAATGCCCGGATGCTGCGTGCGAACCCATGGTCAAGCTGGTCCTCTCGGGTTCCGTAGAATTGCAGCGGAGTGCCGGTGGAACCGCTGGTCTTCGTCAGGTGGAGCCGCTCGCGTGGCCAGTTGTCCGCAACCATGAGTGCGCCTACTTGCTGAACCTGCTGGCGGGTGAGCACAGGCAGCGCGGTGAGGTCGGATGCACTCCGTATGTCTGACGGCGTGATGCCGCGCTCCTGCAAGAGCGTGCGGTAGTACGGCACGTGCACGTACGCGTGTTCAACGAGCCGGCGCAGGCGCTCGGACTGAAGCTCCTCGATCCGCTCCCACGGCCACCACTGCGATTCCTCGAGGTCACGGAGACACGATATCGTGTGCGTGCCGCGCAGGAAATCCAGCGCAGGCGCCATGACGTTGCGCGCCAGAACGTTGTACAGGCTCACTGCGCCTCCACGTTCACGGGCCGACTGAGATTATGCACGGAGCTCTCTCATTGGGGAATCCGAGGGCACATGTTCGGGAACCTCGCACAGGTGAGGCTATTTCCGGGCGGGTGCTACTTCCGAAATGAGGAAGAGGTGCTTGCCGGCAGGTGTGGGTTCTATGTGGTCGACCACGACGACATCAATGCGGACGTCGGCCCCGAGCACTCTTCCGAAATTCGCCGCCACCCGGGCAGGCAATGCTGCGACCTCGTTGGGCGCGAGACTTGAAACGGGCACGATTCGGACGACAACGTGATCAAGCGTTTCCTGCACGAACTGGAACCGCCCGATGCCCATCGGCGCCAGATTGGACGAGCCAAGTGTCAGTGGTGACAGACGCTTGCCGGAAGGCGTGTAGATGGTGTTGCCGGTCTTGCCCACGACTCCCTCAATGAGGGGCAGATGCCGCCCACACGTGCAACCGTGACCCGTGAATGAACTCTCGTCGTCCGTGTCGTATCTGATAAGCGGCATCCCGCATTCGTGCAGATTGGTGACCAGCAGTCGCCCCCGGTAGCCGTCGGACACGGGCATTCCACTTTCATCGACGATTTCAACCAGAAGATCCTCTGCGTTGACGTGCATGCCCGCGTGCGCCTCGCATTCCATCGCTATGTCGAAGTTCTCGAAGGAGCTGTATCGCGAGAACGGCTCTGTCCCGAATACCTGGCGCAGGAGCGCACGCTGCTCGTCAAAGAGTTGCTCCCCTCCGACCACGACCTCGCCGACCTCGGGCGCCTGCGTGCCCGATTCCCGTATGAAGTCGGCGATTATGGAGATGGCGCTGGCATAGCCACGAAGTGCTCTCGGGTGGGACTTCGCTATCTTCTCAATGACGGCAGGCAGCGTCTCCTCTGAGAAGCTCATGCAGTCGACGAAGACGTCTCGTGACATCATGCGGGAGAGTCTCGGAAGGAAGCCCTCCGGTTCGGCTCCGGGGAAACGACGCTTGGTGACGTGGATGGTCCGGTCACCGGGCTGCACGCCTGCCCATTCCATCGCACGGAGCGACCGTGCGAGTCCATGAGTCATCCGGCCCTCCCGCGACGAGTGGAAACACAGTGGGGTCCCGGAGGAGCCGCCTGTGTGTCCTTCGAGCAACTTCTCCCGGGGATACCCGTCGGCAAGGAGTTCTGTCGAATTGGCGCGGATGAGTTCCTTCGTGAGCGGCGGCAACTTCCGCAGGTCGGACGGCGTTGCGATGTCACCCGGACGGATGCCGCGCTCATCCATCAGACGGCGATAGTAGGGAACGTTCGCGTGGGCGTGGCGTATCAGATGCTGGAGGCGCCGACTCTGAATCTCCTCGAGTTGCTCGTATGACCACCACTGAGACTCCTCGAGTTGTGCGAGACAGCGCATCGTACTCGTGCCCCGCAGGCGGTCGTATGCGGGGGCGAGCACGTGTCGCGTCAGTGAAGTGTAGAGACCCATTGTCGGCGCCGCTGCGCCGGAGTGCGGCTTGCCCATTATGCGCCGGGCGCATGGCCCCACACAATGGGGGTGCACCGGCGCAGGCGAGCCACGCGCGCCGCCGCAGGCTATTCCTGCGTGCTTCTGGCAAGCGCCCGCAGTCGCTGTTGCTGAGTCAGCAGCTTCTTCCTGAGGCGCACGTTCTGTGGCGTGACCTCTACCAGTTCATCACGGGCGACGAAGTCGAGCGACCGCTCCAGGCTCATGATGATGGGAGGTTCGAGCCTGACCGCGATGTCCGAGGTTGAAGAACGCATGTTCGTCTTCTTCTTCTCCTTGCACACGTTCACGGCGATGTCCTGCAGGCGTGTGTTCAGTCCAACGATCATGCCTTCGTAGACCGCGGTCCCGGGTTCGATGAACGTCTGGCCGCGTCCCTGGGTGTTCTCGAGTCCGTATGCTACCGCTGTTCCTTCATCAGACGCGACGAGGACGCCACTGCGCGTCGATGCAAGCTCGCGTCGCCACGGCCGGTAGCCGAGAAAGACGGAATTCAGCACGCCCTGGCCGCGCGTTGAGGTCAGGAAGGCGCTGCGAAAGCCGATGAGCCCCTTGGTCGGGATATGGTACTGGAGACGGACGTTGCCGTTGCCGTCGCTGTGCATGTCGACCAGTTCAGCTTGGCGCTTGCTCAGCATCTCGCTTATGACGCCGTAGAACTCCTCGCGAGTGTCGATAAGGAGTTCCTCCACCGGCTCCATGAGCGTGCCGTCGATGACTTTCGTGATTGCCTCCGGCTTGGAGACCTCGAACTCATAGCCCTCGCGCCGCATCGTCTCGATGAGAACCGCCAGGTGCAGCTCCCCCCGCCCTTTCACGAGGAACGTGTCAGCGCTGTTCGTGTCCTGAACTCTGAGACTCAGGTTCGTTTCCAGTTCCTTGTACAGGCGCTTGCGCAGCTGTCGCGTGGTGCAGAACTCGCCCTCCCGTCCGGCAAAAGGCGACGTGTTGACGCCGAAGGTCATTTCGACGGTCGGCTCGCCCACCTCGATGCGCGGCAGTGCTTCCGGCTGCTCGGGACTCGCCAGCGTGTCTCCAATGGTGACTTCTTTCATGCCTGTGATGGCCACGATGTCGCCTGCCTCACCCAGCGGCACACCGTAGCGGGTGAGGCCGAGGTGCGTCAGAACCTCAGCGACCTCAAATGGGGTTGCGGAGTCATCGGCGGCGATACAGACGAGCGTCTCGCGCGGGGTAATCTTGCCTCTCCAGACCCTCCCGATGGCGATTCGGCCCTTGTGGCTGTCGTAGTCCAGGTTAGAGACCATCATCTGGAAGGCGCCTTCCTGGATGGCAGGTGGTGGAACACGCTGCAGTATGCAGTCGAACAGCGGGGCGACGTCGCGGCCGGGAGTGCCCGGATCCGTGCTCACGGTGCCTTCCCTGCCGCATGCGTATAGCACTGGGAAGTCAAGCTGCTCCGAACTGGTGGCGAGGTCGAGGAACAGGTCCTGGGTGAGCCTGAGCACGTCCGCGATGCGGGCATCCTTACGGTCTATCTTGTTGATGACCACGATTGGCACCAGGTTACGTTTCATGGCCTGGGCGAGCACGTATCGCGTCTGCGGCATCGGGCCCTCTGCGGAGTCGACCAGGAGCAGGCAGCCGTCGGCCATATTGATGACCCGCTCGACCTCGCCGCTGAAATCCGCGTGCCCCGGCGTGTCGATGATGTTTATCTTCACGCCGCGGTAGACCACTGCGGTGTTCTTGGCCATGATGGTGATGCCGCGTTCGCGCTCGAGGACATTCTGGTCCATGACCAGCTCTCCCACGTTCTGGTTGTCCCTGAAGACATGGCTCTGCTTCAGCAACGCGTCGACCAGTGTGGTCTTTCCGTGATCGACGTGCGCGATGATGGCTATGTTGCGTATGTCATTGCGGTAGTGCATCTGAACTCCCGTACATCAGTGTGAATCGCAGCTTGATAACCGGTGCGGTACTCTCTTCGTCTCTGCTCCGTGAGCGACCCTGCGTGTCGGCACACGGGACAAGCACGTCTACTCGCTGCTGAGCGGGCACAGTACTGCATTTGATTGAATCGTAGTTCGATGTTCATGAACGGCCGCGGTGTGGTAGTGGCAGTCGGGGACTCCGGGAATTGAACACGCGTAGCGGCTCACGCCTTCTGCGATCGAAATCTCGATCGTCTCAGGCGGAGTCCACGCGTGAAGAGACGGTATGAGCGGTACTGCAGTGGGCGCATGGTATGTCTGTGCTCTTGAAGCGCAACCGGCATCTGAAAGTGCTGAAGGGCAGCGCTTGCATCATATTGTATGTGTGTGGGGCTTCGTCGTCCAATCGGCTCGTAACGTGGCGCCGATGACAATGGAACGGCGATGGCGAGCAATCGTCTTCGTCCACGGTCCCCGTGCCGAAATCGCGTGGCCCGTGATGGAAGCTGCTATGTGGAAGAGGAGGAAGGTATCAGTCTGCCGGCTCGAGCGCGGGGCAAAGCAACTTGCGCTTCACTATCCGGTGCCAGTCGTTGTAGCAGAAGATGCCCTGGAGAATCAGTCCTCCCAGGACTCCGTAGAACAACCCAGGTGCGATGAGGAAGAAGCCCTGCATGGCGCTGGTGACGGCAGCGACCAGCGACAGCAGCCAGTGGTGCAGATGAAGCTCGTGGCTGCGCAACGGGATGACGATGGAGCGAACACGACCGGGAATACCGCTCTCCGCTCCACCGCAGAGCTTGCACACGGCGAACCCGACGGCACAGCCGAGATAGAACAGATAACCCAGGCCGACAGCGGCAGGCAGCAAACCTATGAGAACCAGCTTCTTCCGTGTCTCGAAACGTTCCAGTTGTTGAACTCCCAGAACCCCATGGCAGAGGCGATTGCCCTGTGCCACTGTGGCTGATGCGGCGCATGCCGATCCGCGCTACTTGCACCGTATCCCTGACGACCTTGAAGCCTGCCCGCACAGAGCGAGGACAGGTGCCGCCACTTTGTCCCATGGTAACCGGTCCGGAATGCCTGGCGCAAATCGTCTCGTCGTGTGACGATGACTGGTGTGTGACGCGGTTCAGTCACCGGAGTAGAAGGCGACCCCCAGTAGTCCGGGGCCGACTACGACCTGCGTAACGGGGCTGACCGTGACCACCAGCAGCTCTGCTGGGTGAAGCCGCTCTTGGATGCTGTGCTTGAACTCTTCCACCTGCTCGGGTTGCCCGGACTCCATGATGGCAATGTGCAGCGGTTCACCCGGGGCGGATGCCGCGAGGACCAGTTCGAGCAGGCGTTTCGTTGCCTGTGGTCTGGACCTCGTCAAGGCTATGGGGCGTTCCTTTCCGTGAGCCAGTCCGACTACCGGCATGACATGCAGCAGCGAGCCGGCCCACGATGCCAGCCTGGTGACCCTGCCGGTCCTTGCGAGGTAGTGCAGGGAATCCAATGTGAAGACCGAGGCGACCGCCGATCTGACCCGGTCCGCTTCGGCCAACACGCCGTCGACGTTATTGCCTTTCGCGGCGGCTCGCGCGGCTGCCAGCGCGATGAAGCCCTGCGCCATCGTGGTGGTAGCGGAGTCGAACACCTCTATACGCAGGCCGGGAATCGCCTCCTGTGCCATCGTCGCCCCCGCTCGCGCCTGGGAGATCGTCGAGGTGAACTGCGAGAACGCCACGATGTGGACTATGGCGTTCGCAGTCCTGCTGGCTGCTTCGTATGCGCGGAAGTAGAACTCTGGAGGCCAGGGGGTCGTGTCTATCTGCTGGGCCTCTTGAAGACTGCGTATCAGGGACTGAGGCAGTTCGTCCGCCATGTCTCGAAAGGTCCTCCCGTCAACCGTGAGCCTGACGGGAACCACATGTATGCCATTCTGCGCTGCCATGTCCGGCGGCAGGCAGGCCACGCTGTCCGTCATGACGGCAACTCGTTTCATCATCTTGGACCCGGGCGGGAGTACTGTTCTCGGGGGTGGTGTCCTGCACCGCCCATCTCTCCACCATGGTAGCGTATCGGACCAGGCGCCTGTTCGCCGAATGTCTGTCTCCGGTCGAGAGGACAGCTACAGCGCGCTGCAGCTTCGAAGCGAGGGATGGGTTCTTCGCGCGACAACTTGATACGGTAGTGCTGCTGGTGCGCCAGATTCTGTGGACGAATCGCTCTTCCGGTTGGCCTCGCCAATGTCGTTCCTGCCGTCATGGCGTCGCACTGGTTGGAATCGAGCGACGTTGTTGTAGAATGTGTGGGCACACCCGTGGGTGTGCAAGAGGGATGGGTGATGCCTGAACGCTCGCAGTGGTCGTGGACGGGTCTCAATACGGGGTTCTGGGCTGCGGTGCTGTCTGCAGCCTGGTCCGTGTGGTTCATCGTGGCGTTTGGCGCATGGGTGGGTGAATTGCCGGCATGGACCGGCATCGATGCGTACGTTGCCTCGTTTGACCCCGTCGGCTACTTGGCGTGGGTCGTTCCGTGTTTCCTCCTCGCACTCACGTTTCCGGTGCTCATGGCGACCGTGTACCTGTACCTCCCGGCGGACAGGAGGGCGCCGGCCCTTGTCTCGCTGGTGTTCGCCTGCCTGTACGGAGCCGTCCTTGGAGCCACTTACTTCCTGCTGGGTACGGTGGTGAGGAGCGCCATTCTGGCCGGAAACACAGTTGGACTCGGATGGCTGGTCATAGGCAGCCCGTATTCCCTGCTGAATGCCTTGGAGGGACTGGGGTATCTGCTGATGGGATTGTCCATGGTGTTCGCAGGACTGGCGTGGCGTGTTCCTGGCCGGTGGCGCCGGGCTACGCGCTGGCTCCTTATCATCAACGGTGTTGTCGGAATACTTGGCGTGATTGTCGGTGTACTCGGTTCGGCCGTTGGGTCGATGTTGTTCCTCGGCGCGTGGGCGGGCACATTCCCGGTGGCTGTCGTACTTCTCGCGCTGCGCTTCAGACAGGACCTCCGCGTGGCTCCAGTCAGCAGTCGAGTGCTCAGGGCATAGCGTCGTGCTTCCGAATCTGTTTCTGACTGTATGCGATTGTATCCCGCCTCCGCTGATGACTCTTCGGCCGCTATTGTTGTTCCGCCGGAGCAACTTCGGCGTCGATTGGCAGCCTTACCCTAATGCGCGTGCCCTCTGCCGGGCGGGCTCTGATGGTGAGGGTGCCGTTCAGCGACGCAACCCTCTCCCGCATGCCCAGGATGCCCAGGTGCCCGTCAAGGACAGCCTTCTCCATCGTGTGTGCCGATGCGAAACCGACACCGTTATCCGTGACGTCAAGCAGGATGTGGTCCGGGTGGAAATGGAGCGTCACGACGGCATCCGTTGCATGTGAATGGCGCGCGACGTTGTTGAGGGCTTCCTGCGCGATGCGGAATGCCGTCGTCTCCACGGCGTCGGAGAGTCTTCTCGCCGTCCCACGGGTTACCACCTTGATGTTGATGCCCGTCTCCTTTCGCAGTCGAACGGACAGCCAGTTCACTGCGGGGACCAATCCGAGGTTGTCCAGAATGCTCGGCCTGAGATCGTAGCTGAGTCGTCGCAGTTCATCGGAGAGGCGAATGCTCTCGTCCCTGATTTCGAAAGCCTGCGCCTGAATCGACTCCGGCTCGTACGGGTCCGTGGACCCAAGGCTCTCCGCCATATAGGCGATGCTGAGAAGTCGCTGCAACACATCATCATGCAGTCCCTGTGAGATCCGGCGGCGCTCGCTTTCCTGCGCTCCAAACACACGCTCGATGTGCATCCGCCGTTCATTCTCTCGCTCGACTGCTATCTGGCGGTGCCGTTCGCGCCAGCGGAGTTCCAGCAGAACCACGATTGCGATGAGAAAGGGGAGGCCCAGATTGCCGATGTTGTTCGTCAGGGCGTCGAATCCGAGGAAATACCTCGAGAGTCGGGGGGCAAGGACCGCAAGGCCGATGGTCCACGACGCGATTGCGCCGGCCAGCCCCAGCGATAGCGTCGCGTATACGAAAGGGACGAGGTAGAGGAGTCCGATGAAGTGGTGGCGGAGTTCGAAGAAGAAGTACTGTGTACAACTGTCCCTGCTGTCGCAGTAGGCGTAGTAGAAGACTGTCACAAGTGCGATAAGGACTGAGGTCATCCGCCAGTGCGGACTGGCAGCCATACGCCGGCATTCCTCCCAGAACGCGCCTGCGCGTGACATGTATGGCCGGCCCCTAGAGGTCCTGCACCTCGAGCAGTTTCAGGCGTAGAGCAGCCGTGACGGCTGCAGTGCGGCTGTCTACTTCAAGTTTCGAGAAGATCTCCTCGAGATGCCCTTTGACGGTCCTGGTGCTGAGACTGAGGCGTTCTGCTATCTCCCGGTTGCTTAGTCCCTGGGACAGCAGCGCCAGTACTTCGGTCTCGCGAGGCGTCAGCCTGGGGCTGCCGCAGCCGCTCGTCGTCACGGAATCGCTGACGGCGGTAGCGACGACGTGGCGCAGCGCCACCGGGCACAGGTATATGTCGCCTGCTGCGACACGCCTGATCGCCTCGACGACCTCACCTCCGAGCACATCCTTGGTGAGGAAGCCACTGGCGCCGCCCTGCAACATCGACCGGACATGCTCTGCATCGTCGTGCACGGTAAGGACGAGGATTGCCGTCCCGGGAGACTCGGCTTTGATCTTGTGGACGGCGACAAGTCCACTCGTACCGCGCAACCCGATGTCGAGGACTGCGACGTCTGGTCTCAACGTTGCGGCAAGGCGCGCTGCGTCCAGGCCGTCATCGGTCTCAGCGACGACGTGGAATTCCGGATGTCTGTCGAGAACTCGCTTGACCGCATCACGAAACAGTGGATGGTCATCCACGAGCATCACCGAGATTGGACGTGAAGGGGAGTCAGATTGAGGGTCCGCCCCCGCAACAATGTCGTGAAGTGGCGGAGTGGAGCTTCGCCGCGGAGACCGCTCGTCTGACACTGTCTGGTTCATCAGGAAAGGGCTTTGAAGAGACCACGCAGGCTCGTCCTCGAAGTGAAACCGTTCATGCCGAATCGGCGGGCCAATCGCCCCCCGGCCACTTGGCCCTTGGAACTCGGATGGCGGACCCTTGGATTGAGCATCTTGTGTCAGTACCCTGTGTAGACGGAGGACCGGGCGAAGCTGTACCCGAAGCACACAGGGCTGGAATCTCCGTGCAGCCACTTCGTCTGGCTTCGATTAGTCTAGCATCGGTCCAAAGGTGTGGCAAGCGCGGAGCGCGTCGCCCCGCAGCGATGCGCCTTCGGTGAACACGACCTGGTTTTGAGGTTTGGTGGTCATGTGGCACACTGGATTACATGTAGTGAACCTTGAGGGAGGTATGCCTATGACATAGTTGCTGCAGTCCTGATGTGATCGAAGAGCACTTGCTTCGATTCAGTGAGAAGGAGGTTGGTTCTGCAATGAAGAGCGTAATTCGAATCCTGGCGATGGTTGCGGTGGTGAGCGCTCTTGTGCTCGCATCTGTCGGGTGCGCACCGGAGACGACTCCCACCACTCCAACAACTCCTACGACTCCCACTACCCCGACTACGCCCACCTCGCCGTCTCAGCCATCCACGCAGAACGTCAAGTGGGTGCAGGCGACCCCGTGGACAGCAGTAGAGCTCGGCTTCCAGGGACTTGAACTGCGAAACGAGATTCTCAAGAACATGAGCGGCGGCCGGTTCATCATCGAGACGCATCCCTCCGGAGCTCTCATGGGTGCTGAAGAAGTGTTCGACGCGACGCACAATGGCACCATCGATGCTTTCAACGGCACGTTGCACACCTGGATAGGCAAGATGCCGGCCAGCCCGATGTTTGCGGCTATGCCTCTCGGTCTGCAGAGGGATGAGTACCTCGCGTGGTTGGACCACTACGGCGGCCAGGCACTGCTGATGGAGATGCTTGCTCCGTACAACATCGGCTATGCCCAGCCTGTCATTTCTCAGACTCCTGAGGGCCTGTGCTGGTCAAACGTGAAGCTTGACAACCTTGCCGCCTGGAGGGGAGTCAAGTTCCGCACAAAGGGCATCTGGGCCAACGTCCTGCAGGGTCCTGAGGTCGGTGCCGCGGTGACGACGCTTGCGAGTTCGGAGCTCTACTCAGGACTCGAGCGTGGAATCCTCGACGCACTTGAGTATTCGACTCCTGCCACTGACATGGCGCTTGCGTTCTACGAGGTTGCCAAGTACTACATGATGCCTGGTTTCCACCAGCCGGCGACGATGCTTTCCGACGGCGTCAACAAGGACGCGTGGAACAAGCTTCCGGCTGACCTCAAAGCCATGTACGACGCGGCCAACAGAGCGGCCAACGCGATACAGTACGGCAAGTTCGTCCTGGCGGACGCCGAGGCCCTCGCTGCCTACGAGGCTATGCCTGGTGTAGAGCTTGTAGTGTGCCCGGAGGATCTGCAGGCCAAGTTCGCTGCTCTGGCTGATGCAGAGTACGCCAAGCAGGCTGCAGCCGACCCGTTCTTCGCAAAGGTCTACAATAGCCAGCGCGAGTTCAAGAAGCAGTACGATTTCTTCAAGGGCTACCAGTCAATGAATTTCTAGAGCCCAGGCAAAGCGGCTCTGGCCGTGTGGGGATTATCTCACCGGCCAGGGCCCGCCCCTACGGACAGAGGCAGGTTCGATATGCAAAATGAAGAAAGCGTGAAGGACGGAAGAGGTCTCCTGTCATGGATAGACAGGATTATTTCGTGGATTGGAGAGGCCTCCGGGTTCCTGGTCCTCCCACTCATGATGGTGATTGTAGTCGAGGTGATTGCCCGGTACGGGTTTGGAGCGCCGACTATATGGGCCTGGGAGATGAGCCGATTCTTCGGCGGCTCCATGTTTGTTCTCGCACTGGGGTACATCTACTTGCGGGATCAACACGTGCGAGTGGATATCCTGTACACTCGGTGGAGTCCCCGCACCCGCGCGATAGTCAACGTGGTTATGGCACTGCTGGTCGTATTGCCGGTGCTGATTCCCAGTCTCATCAAGATGTATGACACCGCCGCGCTTTCCTGGGTCACCAAAGAGGTGAGCTCCGACAGCGCATGGCGCGTGCCGGTGTATCCCTTCAAGGCCATAATGCCATTCTCCATGGCCCTGCTGCTCGTCTCAGTACTGGTCAAGTGGGTGCGCGATATTCGCGTTCTGATCAAGGGGGAGCCAAATGCTTGACATAGTACCTTCCCCACAGACAGTTACTCTTATCATGTTCGGCCTCCTCGTTATTCTCATCTTCACGGGCTTCCCTCTCGGCTTTGTGATTCTTGGCACGGCCTTCGTTGCCGGGTTCCTGTTCATGGGGCCCGACCGCGTGTACGGGCTTGTGAGTGCCCATACCTACAAGCTGATGGTCAACTACATCCTGCTGGCGTTGCCCCTGTTTGTGTTCATGGGGTCCATGATTGGCTCCTCCGGCATGGCTGAGAGACTGTTCAGCACGCTCTACATGATACTGGGCGGGATACGGGGAGGACTGGCCATAACGGTTATCGTTGTGGCGACCGTGTTCGCAGCGTGCACAGGTGTCATCGCGGCTTCAGTGACGACCATGGGTATCATCGCTATGGCTCCCATGGTTGCTCGAGGATACGACAAGTCGCTCGCATCGGGCGCGGTGGCTGCGGGAGGCACTCTCGGTATCCTTATTCCTCCCAGCATCATGATCGTCATCTACGGTCCGATGGCCGAGGTGTCCGTTGGCAAGATGTTTGCCGGGGCCATCTTCCCCGGACTGGTGTTGTCTTCCCTGTACGTCCTGTACATCGTGATCTTCTGTCGCGTTCGTCCCAACGCAGGTCCCCCGATACCCGTTGAGGAAAGACACGTCCTCCCGGCCTCTCGCCAGTTGGCCATGGTACTCATGTACATGGTTCCCCCGCTCGGCATCATCTTCGCGGTGCTGGGTACCATCCTGTTTGGAGTGGCGACCCCAACTGAGGCTGCCGGCATGGGCGCATTTGCCTCGCTCATCGTGGCAGCTGCGTTCAAGTCCCTCAACTGGAAGTCGCTCAGAAAAGCGATATCGGAGACCCTGCGGATCACGGCGTTTGCCGGGCTCCTCACCATCGGCGCGGGCGTGTTCGCCAGCATCTTCCTCTACCTGCGCGGTGGTGAGTTCGTCACGGCGGCTGTGACCGGCGTTCCCGGTGGAAGATGGGGCAGCTTCGTCATCATCATGCTGGTGATCTATCTCCTGGGGATGTTCATCGAGTGGATCGGCTCTATCTACATCGTGGTGCCCGTGTTCACCCCCATCGGCGCTGCTCTGGGATTCGACCCGGTGTGGTTCGCCATCATGATCTGTATCGCCTACCAGACCGGATTCCTCAGTCCACCCAACGCCCATGCCATTTTCTACCTCAAGGCGGTCTCGCCTCCGGAGGTCACCATTGGGGACATAATCAAAGGAGTGGTGCCGTTTATCGGGCTTGTGACCATCGGACTCATTCTGTGCATCATCTTCCCGAGCATCATCACATGGTTGCCGTCCGTTACGGTGGGCTAGTATCACCCGGAATCACATCTAAGGAGTACTGAACGTATGCGAGTCAACGAAGATGCGTGCATCGGCTGTGGCCAATGCGTTCTGCATTGCACGGTCGGCGCCATCAGCCTCAATGACGGAGTGGCGCACATCGATAGAGATGAGTGCGTCGAGTGCGGTGTGTGCTATCGGTTCAAGATCTGCCCCGTGGGCGCAATCGAGGAAGAAGAGCTGACCTGGCCCCGGCAGGTTCGTGCTGACTTCTCGAATCCCACCACTCTGCACAAGACCACCGGTCTCGCCGGGCGCGGAACCGAGGAGATGAAGACGAATGAGGTTACCGGGAGGTTCCAGCGAGGGTGGATCGGACTGGGTCTCGAGTTCGGACGGCCGGGTATTGGCGCACGACTGAGGGACGTGGACAAGGCGAGTCGAAGACTTGCTGCCCTTGGGGCGCATTTCGAACCGGCGAGTCCAGTAACAGTCCTCATGGAGGACGTCAAGACCGGCAAACTGCGAGAAGATGTGCTGAACGAGAAGTGCCTGTCCGCCATCATCGAGTGTGCCCTGCCCATCGAGAAGATTCGCGAGGGGTTGCAGGCGCTCAGCGAAGTTGCCAGAGAAGTCGACACGGTCTTCACTGTCGATTGCATCAACGTAGCGGAGCCCGACGACTCCTTGCCGATGGACCCTATTCTCAAGGAGATGGGTATTGCCCGCTATCCCAATGGCAAGACAAATGTGGGACTGGGGCGTCCGCTCTTCGCAGGAGACGCCAAATGACCCATACACTGCACAGGCGAGGCAGTCGCGAGAGCCTTGCTCACGATTTTCCTGTTCTCTGCATGGTCGCCATGGGAATCAACAATGTTGGCTCCAAACCTGCCCTGCAGGAGTTCTTCCGGATCGCGAGCCGGCACAATCCTGCAAATATGGGTAGCGTGACGGCCAACTTCATTGTGACGCCTCTGGATGAGGTGATTGCAGGCGCCCACAATCTTTCCCAGACGGTCTTCTCCAGCAAGGAAGACCTCATTGGCATGCTCAAGGACCTCAAGGAAGCTGACCTCGGCATCTCCATCATTGTCAGCGGGCTGGTTGATGTGGTCAATGAATGTTGTCGTGCGGCCGGCCTCAGGCGACACACCGTGGAGTTCTCCCTCGGCATATGGGGGAGGACCGAGTTGCTGCCACCGGATGACGTGCTCGAAGTGACCACGATGTGCGGTCATGGGATGGTATCTCCCAGGTTCGTTGAGGCGGTCGTCGCAGACGTCAAGGCAGGCAATCTGACCGCGGAAGCCGCCGGAAGGACTCTCGCAGCGAAATGCACGTGCGGTGTCTTCAACCCTGTGCGTGCTGGAGAATTGATTGCGGCGATGGCCGCCAAGAGTCAATAGCGACGTACCGGCTTGTGATTGGCGAGCACCGTGATGTCGTTGCCGTCGGTTGCGGTGAGCCGGTACTACCCGGAATCATATCTAAGGAGCAGTGAACTAATGCGAATCAACGAAGATGTGTGCATCGGCTGCGGGCAATGCGTTCTGCGTTGCACGGTCGGCGCCATCAGTCTGAATGATGGAGTAGCTGAAATCGACAGGGACGAATGCGTCGAGTGTGGCGTCTGCTACCGTTTCAAAGTGTGTCCCGTGGGCGCGATTGAACAGGACGAGCTGACCTGGCCTCGTGAGATTCGGTCGACGTTCTCAGATCCCACAACCGTGCATAAGGCGACCGGTGTTGCTGGCCGAGGCACGGAAGAGATGAAGACCAACGAGATTACCGGCAGGTTCCAGCCGGGTTGGATCGGGCTTGGCCTCGAGTTCGGACGGCCCGGAATCGGAGCGCGACTCCGTGACGTCGACAAGGCCAGCCAGCGGCTTGCCAGGCTTGGGGCTCACTTTGAGGCGCAGAGCCCGGTCACTATCCTTATGGAGGACGTCAAGACCGGCAAGATTCGTGAAGACGTCCTCGACGAGAAGTGTCTGTCCGCCATCATAGAGTGCGCTCTGCCTGTGGAGAAGATCCGTGATGGGCTCAAGGCTCTGCAGGAGGTAGCCAGGGAAGTCGACACAGTGTTCACTGTCGACTGCATCAATGTTGTGGCTCCCGACAACTCCCTCCCGATGGAACCGATACTCAAGGAAATGGGTATCGCCCGCTATCCCAATGGCAAGACCAATCTCGGGCTGGGTCGCCCGGCCTACAAAGGAGCTGCCAAATGACCCACACACTACATCGGCGAGGCAGTCGTCAGAGTCTTGAGCACGATTTCCCCATGCTGTCCATCAAGGCTGTGGGATACAACGACGACGGTTCCGAGCTCAAGTTGAGGAAGTTCCTTGAAATCGCCCGGCGGCATAACCCCGTCAACTTGGGTAGCACGACGGCCAATATGTTTCAGAAGCCCGTGGATGAAGTATTGGCAGGTGCGGGCAAGGTCTCTCACGCGGTCTTCTCAAATACCGATGACCTGGTGGCGATGATGAAGGACCTCAAGGAAGCCGACCTGGGAATGTCGGTGGTCGTGAGCGGACTGGTCGATGTGGTCGATGAGTGCTGCCGCAAGGCCGGCATTCAGCGCCATACTGTCGAGTTCTCTCTCGGAATCTGGGGGAAGACCGAGTTGCTTCCTCCGGACGATGTGCTCGAAGTGACCACGATGTGCGGCCACGCGATGATCTCTCCGAAGTTCGTTCAGTCGGTCGTGGAAGACGTTCGCGCAGGCAAGATGACCGCGGAAGCTGCCGGTAAGACTCTCGCGCCCCAGTGCACATGCGGCATATTCAATCCCGTGCGGGCTGGACAACTTGTGGGGGGCATGGCTGCCAAGAAAGAGTAGCATCGGTGCTATGGCCACCGGCGGCCTTCCCACTGTATCGGGGAGAGGCCGCCGGTGGTTCAAGTCAATCGGAGCTATCGCCTGCTGGTGGAGCTGTCGGCGTGCCGGAATCGAGCGGACTGTGAGGGGACGTGGGCATTCGGCGTCGCGTGGCGAGTCGGTTCGACGGTGCGAGGGTAGCTCTCAGTTGTACGAAGTGAGTCCCGGTTGACCATTCTGGTCTTAGGAGAATCCTGATGAGAATCGATGAGAATCTGTGTATCGCGTGCGGCTCCTGCGTACCCTATTGTCCGATGAAGGCCATAAGCCTCGGTGACGTCGCCGTTATCGACCAGGATGAGTGTGTCGAGTGCGGCGTATGCTTTCGCGCGAAGGTATGCCCTGTGGACGCCTTCGTTGATGAGCAGGCCTCCTGGCCGCGTTCCGTACGTTCTGCGTTCTCCAACCCCACCGTTGAGCACAAGGAGACGAGGATAGCCGGCCGTGGCACTGAGGAGATGAAGACCAATGAGATCACCGGCCTCTTCAAGAGCGGCTGGGTCGGAATGGGCTTCGAGTTTGGCCGACCTGGTATCGGTTCGAGATTCCGCGATGTAGATATGGTTGCCCAGGCGCTTGCCCGGTTGGGTGTCACGTTTGCAGACAACAATCCGGTGACCAAGCTGATGGTGGACAAGAAGACCGGCAAGATTACTGATGAGGTTCTTAATGAGAAAGTGATGTCCGCCATCATCGAGTGCGTCTTCCCCATCGAGAAGATGAAGGACGTCCTGCGGACGTTGACCGAGCTGGCGCCGAAGCTGCGTACAGTGGTCAGCGTGGAGTGCATCAATAAGGTCGAGCCGAATGACTCTCTGCCCATGGATAAGGTGCTGAATGAGATGGGTATCTCGAGGCGCATCAACGGCAAGACCAATGTAGGGCTGGGGCGCCCGTTGGCCGGATGACCACTGTGTCACGAGGCAACGCAGGGTCAGGAGTTGTGATTCAGTGGCGGGACCATTCGATGCCGGTTATGGCTTGACGCGACTGTGTTGGCCGGGGCGTCTCACCATGTGAAAGGCATCCGGTCAGGTAGCATTGCAGGAGGACAATGGAATGACACATACACTGCATAGGCGGGGTTCCGCCGAAAGCCTGTCCAACGATTTTCCCATGCTGTCCATCAGGGCGATGGGCTTCAACGATGAGGGTTCTGATGAGAAGCTTGAGAAGTTTCTGCGCATCGCTGTGCGGCACAATCCGGTGAACATCGGCGCTGTGAGTCTTGGCAACATGTTCAGTCATGAGACTGAAGAAATCATTGCTAAGGCACACGGTGTTGTGCACGCTGTGTTTGACAACCCTCACGCGGTTGTCGCGTGTCTAAGGGACTTGAAGTCCGCCGACGTGGGGATGTCGGTGGTTGTCAGCGGCATTCTCGATGAAGTGAACAAGTGCTGCAAGGACGCCGGACTGAAGCGACACACCGTGGAGTTCTCATTGGGGGTATGGGGCGAAACTGAACGGCTTCCGTCGGAGGAGGTCCTCGAGGTGACCACGATGTGTGGTCATGGACTGGTTGCTGCCGGCCTCGTGACCGATATGGTAGAGCAGATACGCTCCGGCGCCAGGACGGCAGACGACACCGCTAAGGAACTCACGCGACAGTGCACCTGTGGCGTGTTCAACCCTGTCAGGGCGGCGAAACTGCTCGCCGCTATGGCGGCGGCATAGCCCGAGTTACCGTGGGGAGGCCTTCAGGTTGCCGGCTGCGAGCCTCGTTATGAGCCTGAAGGCCTCCTTTATTGCGCCGGGACGGGCGACGCCTTTCCCCGCGATTTCGAATGCGGTCCCGTGCGCAGGAGTTGCGATCGGGACAGGCAGACCTCCGCAGACGGTAACGCCCATGTCGAAGCCCAGTAGTTTCGTGGCAATCTGTCCCTGGTCGTGAAACATGGACACGATGCCATCGTAGTGCTCCGGCTTGACACGGTTGAATATCGTGTCGGCAGGGAATGGACCGAACGCGGCGATACCCTCGGCATTCGCATCCTGGATTGCGGGCCCGATTTCCGTTCTCTCTTCGGAACCGAAGAGGCCTCCATCACTGGCGTGCGGGTTCAGTGCCGCCACAGCGATACGTGGCGCCTGTACGCCATACTTGCGCAGGGCGCTGTTCAGAAACCTGATGGTGTGCAGCACCCGTTCTCGTGTCACCTGCGAAGCAACCTCTGACAGAGGCACATGCGCGGTCACTCTGGACGTCCAGAGACTGCGCAGTACGTTGATTTCGCCACTGGGCACGGGACAGCCCAGCTCTTCTGCGAACAGGGCTAGTTCGGTACGATGGGGTGAACCCGCCAGCTTCAGCGCCTCCTTGTTGAATGGCGCGAAGAGTATCCCGTCGAGTTTGCCGTCCTTCACCTGCTTCAGGGCGAACCTCGTTGCCACGAGTGCGCTTGTGCCGGCCTCCACACTTACCCTCCCGGGCACCACCTTGCCCACCACGGCGGCCGGCAAGTGGAAGAACACAGCGTCCCGGTGTAGCGGTACCTCGGTGATGTCGCTGATGTTCTCCAATTCCACGCGGACACCTGCGACACGCTGGCCTTCGTCGAACACGCTCCTGTCACCTATGACTACCACGCTCGCCGTTCGACCAGGTCTCCTTGATGACAGCAGCTTCGCCACCAGTTCGGGCCCCACTCCGGCAGGGTCTCCCAGCAGTATCCCAATCCTCGGCTTCATGTAGCTCCTTTTCGGCGGGAATGGTTGCTAGACTAGCCGTCCGTGTTTGAGCTGTCAATCCACTCGTGGTCGCGAATGGCCCCTGTCGCGCCCATGAGCGTAGCGCTCTCGTCAATCCCAGGCTTAGGGCGCATGCACCCTGCGAAGCTGCGCTTCTCGCCGGACCTCCGCGTGGCTCCAGTCAGCAGTCGGGTGCTCAGGGCATAGCCGGAAGCCCTGACACCGCGCGTATCACGTCGGCGAGTCGCTCGGGGTGACTGGAACCGATGAGGTGCTTCTTGCCCTCCCGCGTGGTCATCAGCACCCCCGTGCCTGCACTCAAATAGTAGGCCGTCATCTCACGATTCTTACGGATGCCGTAGCAACCGAACTCCTTGAGAGGCATGTAGGTGCGCAGGCGGACGTCCGCAACCTCCGCCGGGCTGAGCCGCAGTACACGATACCCGGGCGTGCCTATGTGGAGGGTGATGCGCTCGCGACTGACGTTCGTGCGCGGTCCTCCATACACGCTGGCGAGGAGAAACCCGACGACTACCGGCAGCAGAGTGGCCAGAATCGGCACGGTTGTGGCCCGCAACGCCGAGAATTCGAATGTGGCACTACGCAGGACCTGTAACGTGTGCGGGGGGGGCACTTGTGGCGGATGCTCCGGGGCGATTGGGCTGACGTGGGTGAGCGGTTGTGTCGGGCGCGTGCCTGAGCTTAGGTACTCAGCTTCCTGACACCCTTCTCGGCCAACCTGTGCGCGAGTGGCCCGAGAACCTCGCGTGCGCCGTCGAGCACCACCGGCTCTCTCAATCCGGTGACAAGCAACTCTACGCGGTGGGCCTTCGTGAGGATGCCGAGCAGAATCAGAGCCCCGCCGGCGACCGGGAACACAGCGTTTGTTCCCCCTAGAGCGAAGAGACCTACCCCGCAGAGGATAAGCCATACGTTGCTGCGCGCAATGTCACGCACACCTGCAATCTTCTGATAGTCGTGCGAGGTTGTCTGGCCGTCCCGCAGGATGATGAGGCGCGTCGCCGTGGCGTAGACCTCGGAACGCTTCATCTCGTAGCGGGTCTCGATCTCCTCCCCCTTGGCGAGGAGCTGTCTCACTGCTGCGGGAACAAGGTCTCCGGCACTCTTTGACCGGCTGTCTGGCGTGGTCTGCATGGGCAGAGACTAGCGATGGCTGCGAGCGGTGTCAAATGGCGAGAAAGTGCGGCCTCGATTGCGGAAGGATGTGGGGTTGTGCGGAAAGGCAGACGGTCTAGGCCTTGAGCTTCTTGCCGGTAGCTTTGCAGAACGACTCCAGGGCTGACTGCTGGACCAGATATGCACGCCCAACGCGGAACGCCTCAAGTTTGGTGCCGTTCACCCCGCGCTTGATCCACTGGTGTACCGCCTGGCGCGTCACGGGAGGGTCTATAAGCCTGCCGGCTTCCTCCACGCTGTGGTAGTCACGCGTATCCCCGTCGTCGGACCGTCTCTTCGTGCCTGGACGGCCGACGCGGAAGCGCGCAAGAGTATCTCCGAGGTTCACGACTGTCAACTATACCACAGTGCCGTCAAACGCGCGATAGCCTTTTTGTCAATTCCGACCACAAATTGAGGTCATCCCGCGAGAAACTCTCCCACAGGAGCGTGTCGAGGTGAAATCGCCTCCGGATGTGTCTTCTGCAACGCAGACACGCCCCCCGGAATCCCGTGATCTCTTCTGTTTGGCGGCTCGTCAGGCAACCATGCAAGCCGATGATGTGAGCGGGTGGCCGGCATCACCCCTGTGGAGGAGTCGCGTGGAAGTCGTTGTGACCCACCTGGCGGGGGCGACAACCGTCGGACCGTGCGTAGCCAGCGACTACGGACACAGCGCGTTGGGTCTCGGCGCCCATTTTGCGTTGCGTGACCGAGACTGCGACATCAGAAACGTGGGCTAGACAATTGACAACACTGCTTCGGCGGCCCTGTCTTTGGCGTCATCTCGGTGCTTATGGCACACTACATGTCCATGTCCGATTCGCAGAATCGTCGGATGCCTGACTTCCGTGAGGCGCGTTGTCCTTCACGCGTGTATGAGGGTTCACGTGATGATGGAGGATGCGTTGTCACCGTCTTTGACTCCGCGTTGCCGCAGAGCGACAGCAATCCAAGAGCGCTGTCAGTTGCAGCGTCTCAATCCATTAAGGACTGTTGCGCCCGCTTTGACTGGGGAAGAGGCGATGCAGGCGCCCTGCAGCTCGCCATCGCGCTGTTGCACGACGTGAGTGGCGATGCGGATACCGCACTTCGATGGTACGAGCACTTCGCGAAGACGTATGTGCGACAACTCCCGGCGACATGGGCGGTTCCCGAATTGGACATCGCGCTCTGGCTCTATTGCTTTCAGAATGCCCGGCCTGGCGCGTGACGCTGCGTAGAGCGGTCAGACCAGCGGCGGGATCTGCCTCGTCTCAGTCTCTCTCCGTTAGCGTACTCGTTCGCGCCATGCGTTCGCCGCTGTTGCATGAATCCCCAGGACATCTTCTTAGGATTTCTTCTGTAGGTTGTTCTGCAGCCCGATGTCATCGTCAGCATTCATCAACTGGTTCACCTTCGACTTGACACGGTTGGCCTGGAGTTTCTAACATATGTCAGAAATACTATGACATCAGGGAGCGTAGATTGCCCAGGCCGACAAAGCTACGACAGGTGACAGGGATTCCAGCGGTGACGTTTTTCAAGCCGGCTGGCGTGCCAATGAGCGTGCTCGAAATGGTAACGCTGGCGTTTGAAGAGATTGAGGCGATTCGCCTGAAAGACATCGAGGATCTTCACCAGGAGGAGTGTGCGCGCCAGATGGAAGTCTCGCGTGGGACATTCCATACGATACTCAAGTCTGCGAGGGGCAAACTGGCCGACGCCATTCTCAATGGCAAGGCTATTCAAGTACAGGGGGGCACGGTCGCCTTTCCCGGAGCGCGTTTCCGTTGCCGTCGTGATGGAAATGAGTGGACTCTGCCTCCGGGGCCGCTTCCGGGCGCTACGGCAGTGTCCTGTCCGTCCTGCAACGGCCGTGATGTGCTTCCGGTGTTTGCAGGGGGAGGAGTGAGGGGAGGTCCGCATGGTCATGGCCATGGTCGTGGCCGCTCTGCGCATGCTGGTTGGTGTGGCAATTGGGGGCCACCCGGCCTGAGTACGCGCCCCGCCCGGCCTGCTCCCTCGCCCGTGGGACAAATGGACTCGGGTAAGACAGAAAGGCAGACCGATGATGACATTTGAAGTCGAGGTGGTGTGAGAGCTTCGGGCTCTACAACACTCGGATGTGGATGGAAACAAGGAGGATGATGAGATGCCAAGAGAAGATGGAACTGGACCGATGGGAATGGGGTCCATGACCGGCCGAGGTGCCGGGTATTGCGCGGGATTCGGACAGCCGGGCTACATGACTCCCGGTCCCGGACGAGGATTCGGGCTCGGACGTGGTTACGGTCGCGGAGTTGGCAGGGGCTTCGGCTGGAGAGGATGGGGCTTTCGAAACGCTGGATTCCGCAACCCGGATTCTGGGACTGTGGCGCCAGGTGCAGGTGCGTTCACCGGCCCCTGGGGGGCGCGCCAGATTACACGCGAAGAGGAATTGGAGTACCTCCGCGGTCAGGCCGGGCTGTTGAAAGATGAGCTTGATGCGATCTCTGGACGGGTCCGCGACCTCGAGAGCGAAGCGTCGGGAGAGCAGCGATGAAAGTTGCGGTGTCGGCTTCTTCGCCGTCGCTTGAGTCTCCTGTGGATCCCCGTTTTGGCCGATGTGCGTACTTCGTCGTTGTTGATCCCGACACGATGCTGTTCGAAACTGTCGACAACACGAATGCGTTGTCGTCCCAGGGCGCGGGAATAGGCACTGCTCAGACGGTGGCGCAACTGGGCGCAACGGTGGTTCTGACCGGCAACTGTGGACCAAACGCATTCCAGGCGCTTGAGGCTGTCGGCATCGAGGTGGTTACCGGTGTCAGTGGCAGTGTGCGGGAGGCAGTTGAAGGGTTCAAGGCGGGGCATTACCGCAGCAGTACCGCGTCGAATGTGGAGTCGCACTACGGCATGGGGCTCTCAGGAACGATGGGCCGCGGAATGGGTGGAGCGATGAGCGCAACCCCTCCCCAGGCTTCGCCTGCTGACTCCGACTCAGCACTCCTTGGACTGCTCAAGGAGCTACAGGGACAACTCGAGGGCCTTCGCAGTCAGGTCAACGACATCAATCAGCGCATCGACCGACTGCATAAGGAACAGTGAACAGAGCGTGCAGAGTCAGACCTGAGCCGGGGTGCTCACTCTGCCAGGCGGTGGAGCCGGGCGCCGGTGTCCGAACATCGATCGTATCAGCGTGGAGGTGCAAGAATGCCACTGGGTGATGGAACTGGACCGAGAGGTGAGGGACCCGGTACCGGGCGCGCGCTCGGACGTGGGGTCGGGCGTGGTCGCATGGCCGGCGACCGCGTAGGAGCGGGGCCGGGAGGCATGTGCGTGTGCCCGGCATGCGGCGCCAGGGCGGCGCACACGGTTGGAGTGCCGTGCAACAGCATGAGCTGTCCGAGCTGTGGCGCGAGAATGACCCGGGCCTAGCCGATGATAGTCTCAATCGCAAGCGGCAAGGGGGGTACGGGCAAGACACTGGTCGCTACGAGCCTGGCATATGCTCTGAAAGGCATCATGCCTGTATCTTTGCTCGATTGCGACGTTGAGGAGCCGAACGATCACATCTACATGCGAGCGCGGCTGGTTGATACGCAGCCGGTAACCGTGCCCGTACCCTATGTTGACGAATCAAGGTGCACACACTGTGATATGTGCCATGACGTGTGCGCCTTCAATGCCATCGCTGTGATGGGGTCGGCCGTGCTCGTCTTCAAGGAGCTGTGCCACGGGTGTGGCGCCTGCACCCGATTCTGTCCGGTTGGGGCCATTACAGAAGTGCCTCACGAGATCGGAGTGGTCGAGGAAGGCGATGCTGATGGCACACGCTTCGTTGATGGTGTTCTCACCATCGGTCAGCCTATGGCCCCTCCCATCATCCGCAAGGTGAAACAGTTCGCCGGCTCCGATGGGGTCACCATTGTCGATGCCTCGCCGGGCACGTCCTGCCCGGTGGTGGAGGCGGTTAAGGGTAGCGATTTCTGTGTTCTCGTGACGGAGCCGACCCCGTTCGGTCTGAACGACCTGAAACTGGCGGTGGAGACCATGCGCGAACTGGGACTGCCCCACGGGGCGATAATCAACCGCGTCGGCGTGGGAGACTCTCGCACCGAAGACTACTGCAGAGCCGAAGGTATTCCCGTGTTGATGACGATTCCGCTCGACGAGCGCATCGCCCGCTCTTACTCGCGGGGTGTGCCGCTGCTTGAGGCATTGCCCGAGTACCGGCAGCGGTTTCTCGATCTCTACAGTCGGATAGCGGAGCTTGTACATGAAAGAAGTAGTCGTTCTTAGCGGAAAGGGCGGCACGGGCAAGACCAGTATCGTGGGGGCCTTCGCCGCACTTGCGAAGCACAAGGTACTCTCTGACTGCGATGTTGACGCAGCCGACCTGCACTTGCTGCTCGCTCCGACGCCGGTGGAGGAGCACGAGTTCTGGAGTGGCCAGGTGGCTTTCATAGACCCCGGACTTTGCACGCAGTGTGGCCTCTGCGAGGAGGCGTGCCGCTTCGACGCGATACACGACTTCACGATAGCCAGGGTCGGCTGTGAGGGTTGTGGCCTTTGCGCACGGATATGCCCTGTTGGCGCAATAACGATGAAAGAGAATCTCGCGGGGCACTGGTTTGTTTCCGAGACGCGGTTTGGTCCGCTGGTGCATGCGCGGCTCGGCATTGCGCAGGAGAACTCCGGCAAACTCGTACACCTGGTGCGCCGGAAGGCGAAGGAAACCGCGGAATCGGCGGGTATCGATGTCACCATCAATGACGGACCTCCGGGCATCGGTTGTGCGGTCATCTCGTCGTTGTCGGGCGCAAGCCTTGCGTGCATCGTGACCGAACCGTCGGTGTCCGGCATCCATGACATGGAACGGGTGCTCCAGGTCTGCCGCCACTTCACTGTGCCGGCACTCGTGTGCGTGAACAAGTACGATATCAACGTGGAAGGCACACGGCGCGTTGAACACTACTGCGCAGAACAGGGCATCGATGTGGTCGCGCAGATTCCCTTCGATACCAGGTTCACGGAGGCCCAGGTGCAGGGATTGTCGATCGTGGAGTACACAGATGACATGCGGCTGGTGGCCCCCGTTGAGAGGGCATGGATTGCCGTATCGGCGCGGCTCGACGCGGCTTGATGTCTCGCGTCAAGGTGTAACATTACAGGTCACCCTGCATTGTTCGGCTGAAGCCGGCACAGGGGATGGGGAGTAAACGTAAATGAGATATGCAATACCGGTCACCGGCGGCAGGCTCGCGGCCCACTTCGGGCACTGCGAAGCTTTTGCCATGTTCGATGTAGACGACGGCACAGGGAAGATAGTCCGCAGGGGACTGGTGCCGTCGCCGGGCCACCAGCCAGGATTCCTTCCCGGGTGGCTTGCCGAGCAGGGTGTCTCGGCAGTCATTGCCGGAGGCATGGGGCCGCGGGCGGTGGGTCTATTCGAAGAGAACCGCGTGGAGGTTGTTCTCGGTGCACCGGAGGATGAACCGGAGCGGGTCATCGATGCCTACTTGGCCGGCGCGCTGGCAACAGGCGAGAACGTCTGCAACCACGAACACGAGAGCCACTCCTGCTGAGAGGACGATGTGACGCATGGATGAGCAGATAGAACGGGTGTTGGATTCGGTCATCATGCCTGGCGCCGAGCGGAGCGTGCTTCAACTCGGATTGGTTCGCAGTATCGATCGCGCCGACGGGCAGGTACGTATTGTTCTCGGCGATGCAGGGCTCATGGATGACACGAAGCAGGCCGTGTCGGAGAGCCTGAGGGTGGCGGTTGCCGCGGTCACCGGCGAAGACGCCCTGGTTGAGTTCTCGAGCATGACCACGGATGAGGCGAACGACGTGCGGCACACAGTGGCCATCATGAGCGGCAAGGGAGGAGTCGGCAAGTCCCTTGTCACCGGCCTTCTGGCCGTGGCGCTCCAACGTGCCGGATACCGCGTCGGTATCCTCGATGCGGACCTGACGGGTCCAAGCATTCCCAAGATGTTCGGGGTCGAGGGCAGGCCGTACGGTAATGCCGGCGGCATCATGCCGGTCTTGTCCCCGTCGGGAATGCCGGTGATGTCCATGAATCTGCTTTTGGAGAGCAGCGACCAGCCGGTTATCTGGCGCGGCCCGCTCATCGACAAGGCGCTGCGGCAGTTCGGCAAGGATGTGCTGTGGGGCAGACTCGACTACCTTCTGATTGACCTGCCGCCCGGCACGGCGGATGCCGTGCTGACGGTGATGCAGGCGTATCCCATTGACGGGGTGGTTGTTGTGTTCACCCCGCAGGATCTCGTTGATATGATCGTGCGTAAGGCCATCAACATGGCCGGGATGATGCAGAAACGGGTGCTTGGTGTTGTGGAGAACATGAGCTACCTCTACGTTCCCGAGTTAGACAAGCGGATGGAATTGTTCGGACCGAGTCGGGGCGACGAGATGGCGAAGGTTGCGGATGCCCCTCTCTTTGGACGCATCCCGATCGACCCTGCACTGGCTGCGCTGTGTGACCGTGGGCGAATCGAGGACTACGACTCCGAAATCATCACAACTCTGGGCGAGAATCTCCTCACGGCACTCGGCGACATGACTGAGTAGCCGCAGGACGGTGACACCCGTCGTTGGCTTAGTACTTGAGGAGGTTGCCGCACACTCCGGGAGTGGCGCACCCGCAGATTCTCTCTCTGCGACGCGTCACAACGCAGGCCGATGGCAGTCGTGTTCGGCTGGATTCCCCCTCGCGGGACACCCAGTCTGCGGCGTGGACCCGATACAATGGTGGTGTCTGCCTCATCAGGCACAAGAAGGCACTATGCCGCAACGCTGGAATCTCTCCTTCGTGTGGCTTGCACTGGTGGTGGCGTGGCCCGTCGTGGGCTGCGTATCGCCTGCTGACGGTGGCACGCCTGACTGGCCCAGTGTGCAGCCTGACGGCTCCCTCGTGCTCGTATCCGGCGGCTACGGTTACGAACTGGCCGATGTGGTGCTGGTCGACGCGCAACGCACTCCTGAACCCGGCGATATCGTACAGTACGACGACCGCCTGAACGATTCCGACTGCTACTCATTCGGTCCCGGTCAGTATCTGGCGAAGGTCATCGCCCTTCCGGGAGAGTCGGTCGAGTTCCAGAAATGCTCCTTCAGCGCCGGTGGCTTTGCGGGCACGATGGATTGCGGGCCGGAGTTGTGGCCACGGACTCAGGGGGTCTACTGGGGTGCCGAGTGGTTTGAAGACGTCGCTGGCGGCACGTTGACTGTGCCGGAAGGTGAGTTGCTGGCCGATAGGTGGATCGGTCAGGAATGCCGGCAATTCGGGACCGAGTCTCGTGTGGGCTCTCGCTTCACCATCAAGTCAGATGCCCTTATCGGCGTCGTTCTCAAGAAGCTCGGCCACGACGACCGCATTCAGGAGTATCTCGAGGGCATCGTCTACTAGCGCATCCGGTGCGCTGTTCGGAGGCATCTGCAGGCCCCCTGCCGAGGGAAGGCCGCCGGGCGCCCGCCTCGATGCCACGTATCCCTCGGTGGCGCTGCTCGACGCCACCGCCGCCGAAGGTGGCGTGACATAACCGCGATGGGGGCGTATGATGAATCTCACGTAGTTCATGCGCCCGTGCCGCTCGCACGTGTCTTCCGCCGTCACCGTCTGCCTGCGCTCAGTCTGAACTATGGGGAGGGAGGTGGTCATGAATGTGGTGTTGGTGTATCCCCAGATCCCGGAGACATTCTGGAGCTTCAAACATGCCCTGCGCTTCGTCTCGCGTCGCGCGTCATTCCCCCCTCTAGGTCTGCTCACCGTGGCTTCGATGTTGCCGCGAGAGTGGGGCAAGCGACTCGTCGACATGAATGTTACCCGGCTGTCCGATGCGGACATTCGTTGGGCTGACTTTGTGTTCCTCAGCGCGATGGTGGTTCAGCAGGAATCAGCGCGCGATGTCGTCGACCGATGCAAGAGGCTCGGCACGAAAGTCGTCGCAGGCGGGCCACTGTTCAGACCGGGCTACGAATCATTCGGATTCGACGATGTCGACCACCTTGTGTTTGGCGAGGCCGAGAACATCCTGCCACGACTGCTTGCCGACCTGGAGAATGGGTGCGCCGAGCATGTGTACTCCTCTCCTGAACTGCCCGATGTCGCGTCGAGTCCTGTGCCCATGTGGTCGCTGGTGAGCAACAGCCGCTATCAGATGATGAATCTGCAGTACTCCCGGGGCTGTCCGTTCAGCTGCGAGTTCTGCGACATTGTGGTTATGAATGGCCGCGTGCCTCGTACCAAGACGCCGGAGCAGGTGCTGGCCGAGTTGGACGCCCTCTACAACCACAAGTGGAGGGGCGGGGTGTTCTTTACGGATGACAACTTCATCGGCAACAAACGCAAGCTGAAAGACGAGATACTTCCGGGCATCATCGAGTGGTCCAACGCCAGGGGGAGACCTTTCTCCTTCATGACCGAAGCATCCATCAACCTTGCGGATGACGAGGAGCTGATGCAACTGATGGTCCGGGCCGGTTTCGATACGGTCTTCGTCGGAATCGAGAGCCCGAACGAACAGAGCCTCATCGAATGCAACAAGATGCCGAACAAGGGACGCGACCTGTTGGCCTCGGTGAAGACGCTGCAGAATCATGGACTTCAAGTACAGGGCGGATTCATCGTGGGATTCGATGGGGACCCACAGTCCATCTTCCGGAGCCAGATCAATTTCATCCAGAATAGCGGCATCGTCACCGCCATGGTGGGCGTACTCATGGCTCCCCCGGGCACTGCACTGTACAAGCGTCTTGAGGCGGAGAAGCGCCTCCTTCCGGGCGGCACGGGAAACAACACCGATGGGACCACCAACTTCGTGCCGAGAATGGGCCTCGAGGCTCTGGTAAGTGGCTACCGGCAGGTCGTAAACACCATCTACTCGCCGAGTCACTACTATGACCGCATACTCACTTTCCTCAAGGAGTACCGGCCACGAGGTGGTGGGCGACGGGGCAATCTCAGCCCCAGGTACATACGTGCCCTTCTGCGGTGCATGTGGACGGTCGGGGTCAGGGAGAGAGGGAGAAGGTATTACTGGAAGCTGTTCGGCTGGACACTACTCAAGAAGCCACGCTGCTTTCCTCTGTTTACCACGTTCGCAGTACAGGGGTACCACTATCGCAAGGTGGCACAGAGCACTCAGGGAGGCATGAACGCGGCGTCTGGTTGACGGGACAGAAAACCAGCGGCGTAATGCCGAGCGGTCCTCTCACCGGTCGTTCTGAGAGGCGCGGCGTTCTGCTGTCCGTCCCGGCGGCGCCGATGCGGCCACCATCACTCTTGCCGCAGGCCTTCACGAGTTCTTCACACAAGCGTAGTAGTCTTACGGTCGAGGTTCACCGGCGCAGCGCGGCAGACGAAGAAGGGCTATCAGCAGTTTCTTCCTGCCGCGCAGCGTCGCTCAGTGAATCTTCGTGAAGAAGTGACAGGTCTTCCGAAAAGCTCGCGTAGCCGTACGGGACCAAATCTTCTTTCGCGAGCCTGAAAGCAGGAGAACCGTCAAGCGGGATTGTCTGCGGCGTTATTGTTGACAATAGTGGTCAACATTAGCGACAAAGGAGTTGCAGGTGAAGCTAAGCACACGCTCGCGATATGGGATGAGAGCACTGCTGGATATCGCGCTGCAAAGTCATAGAGAGCCGGTCAGACTCAAGGACATCGCCCGCCGGCAGGACGTATCGCTGTCTTACCTTGAGCACATAGTAGGCCCTCTCATAGCGGGGGGCATCCTGAGGAGCACTCGCGGTCCCGGTGGAGGTGTTTCTCTGTTGCGTCGACCGGAGGATATTCCCCTGGCGGAGGTGATGCGGCTCCTCGAAGGGCCGCTCAGCACCTCTGATTGTGTGTCGCATCCCGACGTATGTCAGCGCTCCGCACTGTGTGCGACTCGGACACTGTGGGCGGAACTGGCTGAGGCGATGGACGCTGTGCTGCAGGCGCGGACTCTCGCCGACCTGTGTCATCGAGATGATGCGGACATGCGCGGCTCGTGTGTCCCCGACGAGATGCGGCCGTTGCGCAGTTCCGCGCCCGGACCGGGTGGCATGGTGGCTGCGAGGGAAAGGAGCGCAGCATGAGGCTCTCGACAATCGTGGTCAAAGACATGGTGCGTCGCAAGCGGCGCGTAGTGCACTCCGTTCTGGGCGTGTCGATCGGCATTATGACGGTCATAGCCATGCTCACCGTAGCGAGTGCGGGCGAGAGAGTGCTGCGCGCAGAGATGGAGAGATACGGGCCGAATCTGACTGTGGTGCCGGCCACCGCCAGGCTTGATGTTGAACTCGGCGGATTGACGATGGGGTCAGTCACGGTCGGTGAGACCACGATCGACGAATCGGTCCTTCCCGAAATACAGCGGGTCGCGGACGATCTGATTCGCATGGACATGGGCATTTCCGATCCAGGACCGATTGCCATAGTGGCTCCTCGCCTCTATCTTCCGGCGGCTGTGGATGGACGAAACGTCACGGTGGTGGGAGTGTATCCGGATCAGGAGAAGGCCATTCGCGTGTGGTGGGGGTTTTCTGAAGGGGAGTACCTTAAGGGACCGGATGACATCGTTCTCGGTTCGGTAGCCGCCCGGACTCTCGGGCTGTCCGCGGGCCAGACAGTCAACTTGCTCGACCACGACTTTGTCGTGGCCGGCGTGCTGGATGACAGTGGCTCTAACGACGATTACCTCATCTTCGCACCTCTCGCCACGCTGCAGGCGGCGGCGGGAAAGGATGGGATGGTGTCGACGGTCGACGTGCGCGCCCTGTGCACGGGGTGTCCTGTGGAGAAGATCGCTGATGGATTGACCGGCTCTATCGCAGGGATTCATGCCAGCGCCGTCCGGCAGGTTGCCGAGGCGGAACTGGGGATGTGGCACAGCATGCGCTCCATAGTGCTCCTTCTTGCTTCTGTCACTCTGCTGGTGGGTCTGTTCGGCGTGATGAACGCCATGTCCGCCATGGTGATGGAGCGCAGAAAGGACATCGGGATTATGCGCGCTGTGGGCGCATCGCGGCGCCAGATTGTGTCGATGTTTCTGTACGAGGCCGCCGCACTGGGAGTTCTGGGAGGTATCGCGGGGTATCTGGCAGGCCTGCTGCTTGCGGTTGTTGTTGGACCGCTGGTTCTCGGCGGCGCCTCCGTGACTCCCGTGGTCGCGTACGTGCCGCTGGCAATCGGACTTGCCGGCGCAATCTCGATGGTCGCGGCACTTCATCCAGCGCTCGGTGCAGCCCGAATGAAGGTGGCCGACGCGGTGAGGACTTCCTCATAGGAGTCTGCGAATGCTTGAGTTGAACTGTGTATCGCGTTTCTATGGCGACGGTCCCGCCCGGGTTATGGCGCTCGACCGTGTGTCCATCGTCGTGGAGGCCGGCGCGTTTCTCTCCATCATGGGGCCGTCCGGAAGCGGGAAGTCAACGTTGTTGAATGTGATGGGTGGTGTCGATCGTATCTCGGAGGGAGAGATTCTGTTTGACGGGGAGCGCTTCGACCTGCTTTCAGAAGAAGAGCTGACCTCATTCCGTCGCGGTCGCCTTGCGTACGTCTTCCAGCAGTACCACCTCGTGCCCTCTCTGACGGTGCTCGAGAACGTGATGCTGCCCCTGGTTTTCAGAGGGCTTTCGTCTGACAGAGACAGGGCGAAGCGGATGCTCGAGCGCGTCGGACTGCAGCATCGCGCTGCGCATCGCCCCTCGGAACTGAGCGGCGGTGAGCAGCAGAGAGTGGCAATTGCACGCGCCCTGGTGAACGACCCCGCGCTCATCCTCGCTGACGAGCCAACGGGCAATTTGGATCAGGCGTCCGGACGACAGATAATGAGCCTGTTCATGGAATTGAACGACGAGGGACGGGCCATCGTGATGGTAACGCACAATCCTCAACTCGCCCTCTGTGCGAAGGAGATTGTTGAGCTGACGGACGGGCGCGTGGTTTCCCGTTCCGTGGTGCAGGATCGCGTGCTTCCCGTCATCCGGCCCGTCGAAGAGACCGCGCAGGAAGCGGGAGCCTACACTGAAGCGAGGGAGCCTGTTCTCCAGGGGGATGCTCAAACATGGTGAAGCGAAGCGGATGGGTGGTGGCGGCGCTTCTGGTCCTCGTCCTGAGCGCCGGCTGTGCGGCGCCCGCGACGGCGCCGCAGGCTCAACAGCCGCCTGACATCACGGGGGGAGTCGCCCCTGGCAGTCCCGGCGCATCACCGGCGTCGGAGGCGGCCGGGGATACCGCTGCAATCTCCACACCTGCGTCCGGAGACCCGCTGACGGCCGGCCTGTCGTCCAGGACTACGAGAGGCCATATCTGGGCTGAGCCGGTCATCGATGGCGATACGGTGTTGATACTGCATTCGGTGGCCACCCTCGGTAGTCACGTGAATCTTGAGGTCCCCGCAAACGGCGGCGTGGCCGGCTTCATCGGTTACTTCACCAACGACGAGTTCTGTCTGAGGGCAACTGCCTGTCCGAATTGTGGCGCCGGGCGCATTGAATGGGGCGGGAGCTTGGTTGTATGCCGTTCGTGCTCCACTACCTTCGATCTTGTGACCGGAGAGGCAAGCGGGGAGGGACGAGGGTATCCCCTGGGTACCATCCCGTACAGCCTGGAGGGCGACACCATCGCGATGTATCTGGGCGACCTCGTCGAAGCATATGCGCGCACCGCTTCGGGAGAGGAGACGCTGTTTGAGGTGCCTGAGGTCGTGGAGGATGAAGATCGTGGCGACAGGTCCTGGCCGCGTTGCTGTGTCGTGGCATAGCCGGGGCCGGGAAGAACTGACTCACAGATAGCTTGGAGGAAGGGCATATGAGACTGAGAAACGGACTCCTGATTCTTGGCGGACTCGTTGCGCTGGTGGCCCTTGCCGCCTGTGCCGCCCCTGCGGAACCGGTCGTCACAACCCCTGATATCGCTCTCGCAGCCGGAACGGAAGCTGCACCCGGTGGTGCGTCCGCTGCACAGCCGTTGCCAACCACCCCGGTTGAGAACACTGTGATTCCGCCGCCCCCTCCTGCGGTCACCGGCCCCATCTCAGCTACTCCTCTCAGGGTGGCGCGCGTCGGTGATGTGGTTACCATCCCCTTGTCCGCGGTTGCGGACGTCATCAACACGGAGTTCGGCATCTCGGTGAACGACCGGTCGCTCGACTTCATGGCGTATGTCCTCGACGGGGAACTATACGTGCGCGCCAGCGCATGTCCTCCTTGCTCCTCACTTGCGTATGCTCTCGACGGCGGGACGCTCCTGTGCCTGGCGTGCGATACGCGCTTCGACGCCTTGACAGGCGAGGGCATCGACGGGGCATGCGTCGACTACCCGAAGGCCGCAGTGGCATATGAAGTGACCGGTGACCTGGTCACGATGAAGGTTGCCGACCTCGTCCTCGCCTGGGGCGAGACGGAGTTTGAGGGGTCCGGGCCGCTCCCTGAAGGGTCCATCGTTGTTGCCGAAGAACCTGAAGCAGCGCCCGCACGTCCGTCGTGCTGTGGCTAGTGTTTCGGGGAAAGGTGAGAGACCGGGCGTGGAATGACTGAAGAACGGAAAAGGTTTGTCCCTGGAGGACCGAGACCATGAAGGTATCACGTAATTTGTTGATGACGGCAGGATTGGCGGTCCTGCTGGTTCTCACTGCTTGTGCCGCCCCTGCCACTGCGGCGCCAGCCCCGCAGGGCGGACCGATACCCGGGACGTGGGTGGATGTCGAGGTGGACGGGGACACGGTGAGTCTGCCTCTCGCCCTGGTCGAGCAGCACGTCAACACGCACTTCAGCCTGGTGACCGGTGGTCGCGAATTGGCCTTCATGGCGTACACTCTCAACGGAGCGATCCACGTGCGAGCCAACGCATGTCCGCCGTGTCGCTCTCGTGGCTTCGCGCTGGATGGGAACATCCTGGTGTGCGATGCCTGCGCGACCACGTTCAAGGCGGGCGATGGAAGTGGCATCGCCGGCGCGTGCGTGGACTATCCCAAGGCCGCGGCGCAGAACCGCATCGTTGATGGCGCCATCACTATGTCGCTCTCCGACCTGGTGGCTGCTTATGACGAGACACTGGTGAAGGGTTGATGAGGATTGTGCGAGTTGGTCCGGTGTAGTCATCGGCCATTCATGCGTTCTTAACAATCGGCTGCTAGCATGGGGTCGAAGGCGGATTCTGCGAGAGAGGAGGCACGGGGCGATGATACAGAGCGGACTCTACACGGCGGGTGGGCTGATTATGATGCTGTTCCTGTCAGCTTGTGCAGCTGCCGGAGGCAAGGACGCCGAAGGCCCGACTCCTTCTGTACGCGATAGACTGGCTCCGGCGCCTGTGCCGGCGTCCGGCGACTCCAGGCACAATTATGACGATGACATCCCCGTTGCCGGCTGACGCCGGCAACGGGTCGTGACCCGCGGCCGGTTTAGTGAGTTCCGCGCCGCGGCTCCTTCCTTGCTCCAGGTGACGGACTCCGGCCCCGTTCCTCAGCGCACCACACAAGCTCGACTCGCTGTTCTTCCACAGACTCTCATCCCTCTCGTCCACATTCTCTTGACACCTATCGGTGCCCCGTCTATAGTCCCGTTGGGAGCGTGGGCATTCGGTCCCGTCTGCCTTTGCGGCGATTCGCCCCAGTGCTGTGCTGTGGTGTTGAGTGCCCGGCAGGCTGTTCCTCCAGGAGATTCGTTCACATGATGGCGCGAGCTGCGGTCATATGGGGTGCTATCGGGCTTGTGGTGGCCTTCGTCATCGATTTTGTCACGCCGTCCAACGTGCACATCTGGCTGTATACGGGCTTTGGCTTGCTCGCGGGAGGCGGGTCCTGGGGTCTCATGGAAGTGCGACGCATTCCTCGAGGGCTCGTGATCGGCGCCATCGTCGGCTTTGTGGTGGGGCTGGTGGATGGCACGATGATGGCCGCTGCGAACTCCGCGGCCACTCTTCATCCTGCGCAGTTCATCGTTTTCAAGTACGTCGCCACCGCCGGACTCTTCGCCTTGCTCGCGGTTCTGCCCTGGTCGCTTCGCACGATGTAGGACAATCGTTGTTCTGAAGGGGCGACGCCTGCTGAGGGTGCAGTGTCCGGTAACCTGGCAGCCTCACACGCGTGCAACCGCTGGATGCCCTCCGGTGTTGGCGTCTCTGGCTAGAGTGCCCCTGCGAGCACCAGCACGATGAGCGTCAGGAACGCCAGTCCCGCAATCACCAGGAGCACCACATAGACCGGGTGCAGTCCGCCGCTGCTCTCGCCACTCGGTGGGGTAGTGTCCGGATTCGCCGGTGGCGTGGTTGGGTTCTGGGCTGGTGGCTGAGTGGTGGGAAGCGTGCCGCCCGGCGCAACGACCGCGAAGCTTCCGGTCAGGTTCTCCGCCTTCACCTGATAGACCCCGGGCTGCGAGCGCACAACCGTCAGACGCACAGTCCGGCTCTGTCGAGGCTGCAGATTGACCGTCTCGGAGTGTTCCGCCTGTCCATCAACGCTGACGACCAGCGGGTAGCCATCTGCCGTGTCTCCCGTGTTGGCGATGGTGATTGCCACGTTGACCCTGCCGAACGGCGCAACCTGCGCAGGAGAGACTTCCAGATTCCGCACGGTGAATCGCGCCGGGCCGGGGACGGGAGTCGGGGCGAGAAGTCCAAACACGGTGAAGTGTGATGCGTCGGCCGACACGACCTTGTGGCTCTTGTCCACGGTGCTCGGAAGCTCGCGCCACCTGCCGTCCGCCCTGTCATAGTAGCCGATGACCAGGTCGTCTTCGTCGCAATCTGGCGGGAGTTCATCGACGTCGTAGGTGATGCCGATGCGAAGAGACGGGCTGAACCGCGCCCCGTCGGGACGTAGTGAGAACGCCGATATCACTGCACCACCTTCGTGCGCTCTCGGCGACAGCTCTCGCGACGCGGAGATGTGAGTCAGCGGGGAGCCGGACGCGTCCAGACAGCGAGTGCCTTCCTGGGCTTCCACTGATAGCAGCCCCTCGATGAGTGAGGCGTTGAGGCCGTCCAGCAGGAAGCCGTCCGCGTCGATGGCCGGCCGGAACTCATGCCCCAGGACGGAGACGATGAGGATGCCCGGTTGGGGAGTTGGTGGGGGGAGGGGAGTCTCGTCAGGCAGGGCAAGGACGATTGAACCCAGTCCCATGGTGCGCGCTGACGAGGGCACCATGCTCGTCACGTTCCATCCGTCCAGGCTCAGGTATTCGAGTCGAGCGCTGACAGCGTACGAGCCGGGAGTCGTCCCCGCGGGGAACGCCAGGTCCACGGTTTCGGTGGTGGAGAACTCATCTCCCGCCCAGTCAGGCACGTTGTCGACCGTGAAATCGTAGCGCTCCAGCAGCGTCAGCTCATCACCCGACGAGCTGTTGCGGGCGAGTACCTTGAATCGGACGTCTGCCTTTCTCACTCCAAATGGGAGGTCCTTGGTGCAGCGCACCGACGCGGAGGCAGTCACCGAGAACGACTCGCCCGGCTCGACCTCGGTGTGGCTCAGTACGATGTAGTAGTCGTAGGAGTAGTAGTCCAGCGGGTTCAGACTGAGGGCTGCTGCCGGCTGCGCGGTCACTCCCAGGCCGGCGCACAGCATCGCCCCCAGGAGCAGCGCTCTGGCAACCGGAACCAGCCACCTGTTCGCCATTCAGTTCACATCCCCGGAGCGTATGAAGTGCCCCGGACCAGCACCACGAAGGATCGCCCACAGGAGTGGCACGAGCAGTATAACACCCGCTATCTCGGTCAGGTACGCCGCCGGGTTGGTCAGCAGCGTGGTGATGATTCTTGCGAGCCACTCTCCCGCCGCCGCGTCGCCCCGGGGCATCGGCCCGGCGAGTGGCCACAACAGGATGGATGGCGTCCGCCACATGGCGTCGAGCAGCAGGTGCATCCCTGCTCCATAGGCGAGCACCAGCAGGTGGGTGCTTCGCCGCGCGCGGTAGAGCCAGACGCCCGCGGCTGCAAGAGCAATCGGGAAGATGAGCGCGTGGCAGAAGAGCCTGCCTGTGCCGAATACGCCGGGAAGCAGGATATAGCCGAGCGGCTTGTCGATGATGTCCGGCAAGAGGGTGCCAATCAGCAGTATCCTGAGGTCGATTCGCCTCGCGAGTGACGCGGTTGCGTATCTCAGGCGCGCGAGCAGTCCGCACTGGTGCCCGGCGTGTGTTGGGTCAGTGCGTGAGGAGAGGGACTCTGCCGCGAGTGCGACTCCGAAGGTAATCCCCACGTGCCCCAGGATCAGCATGACTCTGCACGGTTGCCCCGCGTTGAACGCTATACTAGCATGTAGTCGACGCAATCTGACTGCGGTCGCTGTCTGGACACTGTGTGAATCGCAACTATGATGTCGCCGTGATAGGCGCCGGCCCGGCCGGCAGCTATGCGGCTTCCTTGCTCGCTGCGACCGGCCATCGAGTGCTGCTTCTGGAGCAGACCCGTGCTGATGCTGTCGCGCCCGGGTGCACCGGTGTTGTCGGAGCGCCCTACGTGGACCTCGTTGGCGTCGACAGCGATGTGATACTCACTGAGGCAAGGTCCGCGACCTTCCTGTCTCCGTCCGGCGCGAGCATGCGAGTGACGTCGCCCGAAATCCAGGCATACGTGCTCGACAGGGCTCTGCTGGAGCAGCGACTGCGCCGGCGGGCGGTCGCCGCGGGGGCGGAGCTGCGCGAAGGGATGCTTGTGACTCGTGTCGCACGGGCGGGCGACACCGTTGAGGTGGTGGGCCTGTGCGAGGGCGCAGCCGAGAGGTACTCCTGCCGGGCTCTCATCCTGGCCGCCGGCGTGTCCCCCGGCCTGTCGCGACAGGTTGGTCTGCCCGCTTCCGGCCGGTTCCTTGTTGGCGCCCACACGGAAGTGGAGATGGACGGAGTTCCGGAGACAGAGGTTCATTTCCTGCCGGACCTGGCGCCCGGCGCCTTCGCGTGGCTGGTGCCTGTCGGGGCGCGGCGCGTCCGGGTTGGCGTGCTGTGCGCGCGTGCTGCTGCGAGGCTGACCGGGAGATTCCTGGACCGCTCCGGTGTGAGGGAGAGGCTCGTTGCGCTTCCTGGTTCAATCGTGCAGCGGCCGGTGCCCGTTTCGGTGCCGCGTCGCACGTATTCGTACGGCGTCGTTGCTGTGGGGGACGCTGCCGGGCAGGTGAAACCGACGACCGGCGGAGGGTTGTACTTCGGCGCCATCGCGGCCAGGGCGGCGGCGGAAGTGGTTGGCCGGGCGCTTGAGAGCGGCGACCTCTCGCCGTGCGCGCTGAGCGAATATGAACGTAGCTGGAAGTCCGCTCTCGGACGTGAACTGCGCCGCGGCGCATTCGCCCGTGGCATCTATACACGCCTCTCGCCGGGGCAGGTGGACCGCATCATCGCCCGCGCGGAGCGCACCGGAGTTGCGGATATGTTGCTGAACTCCCGGTCCTTCTCGTTCGACCGGCACAGCGCCACGCTGCTGTCCGGTCTCCTGCGATGCCTGCCGGGGGCATTCCGGGGAAGTGAAGTGTTCACTGAGGAGGCTGGAGAATGACGGGAGTGCCGGCCCATGTCGCCATCATCATGGATGGCAATGGCCGCTGGGCGCGCGAACATGGCCTGCCGCGTACGATGGGCCATCGCAAGGGCGTGGAGCGCATCCACCCTGTGGCGCTCGCCTGCGCCCAACGAGGGATTCAGTACCTCACGTTGTACGCGTTCTCCACGGAGAACTGGCGTCGCCCCCGCGCCGAGGTCGCCGCTCTGTTGCGACTGCTCGGCACGATGATAGACGACGAGGCTCAGACCTGCCTTCGTGACAATATCAGACTGCGCCTGGTTGGGTCGGTAGACCGGCTCAGCCCTGCGCTGCAACAGAAGGTGGAGGCAGCAGTCTCGCTGAACGCCGGCAACACCGGCCTCACTCTGTGTCTCGCGTTCGACTATGGTTCCCGGGATGAGTTGGTCAGAGCGGCGCGCGCGCTGGTCGCGGAGGCAGTAACGCCGGAGGATGTGACCGAAGAGGCCATCTCGCGCAACCTGTTCACAGCGGGCATGCCGGATGTCGACATGCTCATCCGCTGTGGGGGCGAGTTGCGCCTCAGCAACTTCCTGATGTGGCAGTCCGCATACGCGGAGCTGCATTTCACCGACGTGCTGTGGCCGGACTTTGGGGAGCAGGAGCTTGATGCTGCGCTCGCGGCGTTTGCGGCGCGCAGCCGGCGTTTTGGTGGGGTCGATGGCGGAGGAGGTCGCTGATGCACGACGCGCTTCTCGTCATACTCACTACGGTAGTCCCCGTGAGTGAACTCAGAGGCGGCATACCTCTTGGCATCGCGCTTGGACTGGAACCGTGGCTCGTCTTCGTAGTGGCGGTGACCACGAACATCCTCATCTTCTTCCCGACGCGCCTGGCGCTGTCGTGGTTCTACAAGTCCGTCTTCACCCGGATTCCGCACTTCAACGACTATCTGGTGCGCGTCCGCAGGCATGGGGAGCCGAAGGTCAGGAAGTACGGCCTGCTCGGACTGATGCTCTTCGTTGCCGTTCCTTTGCCGATAACCGGCGCCTACACCGGTACGGTGTTGAGCTGGCTGCTCGCCATGGAGTGGAAACGCTCGTTCATCGCGGTTGCGATTGGTGTGGTCTGCGCCGGCATCATCGTCATGCTCGCCACATTGGGCGTCGTCAGTATCGCAACGCTTTCCTGAGGGCGCGTCGATCGCTCACGCCGACGTGGGAGATGGACCGATGCGCTGTAGAATGTGCGTGAGCCGTCCTGGTGGTGCGCAACTGTGAGGCGCGTATGATGATTCCGGCGAAGGTAGTCAATCGTCTCAGGCCTGACAGGTATCTGGAGTTCTGGCTGCAACGCCCGAGGCGCGCCCTGCGGGCGCACGTGGCTGTGCTGCGTCATCCTCTCCTCGTGCCGCGCTTGTACTTCGGCGTCCCCGGACTGGTCAGTCCGTTTTCACTTGCGCTGCTGTGGGACACAGTGATGAATTCCAGGTCGCGGTCGCCCAACATCGTTGAGGTAGGGGCCTACAAGGGTCTGAGCACCTGTTGTCTGACGAAGGCTGCCGCGCGCCGCAACAAGCTTGTCTGGACGTTCGAGTGGTTCCAGGGTCTTCCGCCCGCCCAGAGCGAACTCGATTCATGGGTCAGGGCCGGTTCGTGCAAGTCTGATGAGGCAACGTGGCGGGAGAATGTCGCTCGGCATGGCGTGCTCTCCCGCTGCAGGCTGGTAGTTGGAGATGCACGGAACACAATTGCCGGCGCGGACATTCTCACCGAAGAAGGGTTCTGCGTCGCCTTCGTGGATGTCGACACCTATGAGGTGTCCGCAGCCGTGCTGGAGGGACTCAGCCGGGTCATCCGTGGGGGAGAGACCATTCTCGTACACGATTCTTATTCACCGGGCGTACAGAAGGCGGTAGCCGAATTCGTGTCCTCGGTAGGACGTCCCGTGCGCGTGGTTGACTACGACAACGAAATCATTCGTATTGCCGTGGAGTGAACAGACAACGGCCCTGGGCCGAAACGTGTAACGGACATTTTGGAGCGGAAGCGAGAGAGAGAACGCAGGGGAGTGGGGTGGTGGGCAGTACTGGACTTGAACCAGTGACCTCCTGCGTGTGAAGCAGGCGCTCTAACCACTGAGCTAACCGCCCGCGAGCAAACGTATTTTAGCCTGAAATTCGGCTGCCGTAAACAGACCGGTCTTCCCTCCGTCGTCGATGCCGGCGCGGCCTGGAGGCCCGTCGTGGTTCTCTCCAATCCATGTGGCGCCAGTACGAAGCGATCCGGGTGCGGCGGTTCACGCAGTCAGTGCAGCCACTTTCCTGTTGGAGCGTTTGAACGTCTTGATAATCTCATGCGCCGCCAGGAACACGGCTACGCCGGCAAGGACGTATACCCAATCGGTCATGGTCAAAGGGGCGTAGCCGAAGAAGCCACTGAAAGGCGTGTATATCGCTGTCAGGATGAGTCCAATCGAGATGGCGATGGCGCCCAGCATCTTCTTGTTGCTCCAGAAGTTGCTGTTGAAGATTGAATCGAAGGCATATCTCCTGGACATGATGTTGGCGAACTGACAGGAGACTATCGTCGTATAGCTCAAGGTGGTGGCTCTCGCGTACAGTTCATGGGTCACGGTGAGTTCAGCGCCCGTGCGCCCCATGAACAGCACGAAGTTCACGAAGGCAAGACCTCCCATAAGCACTCCCAGGAACAGAATCTCAAGGGAAATACGCTTGTTCAGGATGTGTTCATTCTGGCGTCGAGGGTGCGAGGTCATCACGTCCTTCGAGCCCGGGTCGAAGGTGAGAGCGGTGAGCGGCAGAATCTCCGCCAGCAGGTCGATGGCGAGTATCTGCACCACCAGGATCGGGATTGGCCAGCCGGACAGGGTTGCCCCAACCAGACCCATGAGGACGATGGTCAGCTCCGCTGCGTTAGTGGTCAGAGAAGCCACAACGGTCTTCTTCAGGTTGTTGTAGATGGTGCGCCCTTCCCGGATGGCAAACACAAGTGTTGAGAAGCTGTCATCCAGCAGTATGAGTTCGGAAGCCTCCTTGGCAACATCGGTGCCGATGCCACCCATTGCAACTCCGATGTGGGCACTCTTCAGGGCCGGGGCATCATTCACGCCATCACCCGTCACTGCAACCACTTCCCCTGAGGCCTTCAGTATCTTGACTATCCGGAGTTTGTCTTCCGGGGAGACCCTGGAGAAGATGAGCGAGGTGCTGCCCTGCATGGTCTTCGTGAGCTGTGTGTCATCCATTCCGGACAGCTCTTCTCCGGTGATTACGGGGGCCTCTTTGTTGTCCGGAGACAGATGAATCTGACGGCCAACAGCCTGTGCCGTGATGGCATGGTCGCCTGTCATCACGAAGGTCTTGATGTGTGCTTCGTGAGCGGCTTCGATTGCCTCTCTGACGCCTTCCTTGGCAGGGTCATTCATCGCCATCAGGCCCAACAGGATGGCTTCCTTCTCCGTTTCCTCCACCTCATATTCGTTTTCTCTGTCTTTCAGTTCCCTGTATCCGAATGCAAGGACGCGCATCGCCTTCTTCGAGTATTCGGCGTTGAGCGTATTCAGCATCTCGACGGTCTCGTCTGTGAGTCTGACTGCCTTACCCTGTCGGTGGATGAAACTGCTGACTGACAGGACTGAACCGAGGGCTCCCTTCATGCACAGGACCTTCCTGTCGCCAAACTGCCGGACGGAGCTCATTCTCTTCCGCTCCGAATCGAAGCAGAACTCCTGGAGTTCCGGGTTCTCCTCGTCCTCATTGCTGGAGCGCGTCCCCAGTTTGGTCGATGCCGTGATCAGGGCGGCCTCGGTTGGGTCGCCAACGGGATACCAGCCCGGGTGATTGTCATCGGGTCCGTGAATCTCCGCGTTGGATGCCATGGTAGCCACGTCAAGGAGGAGTTCAAGCTTCTTGAGCTCGTCCTCAGTCAGTTTCTTGCCGTCGGAACCCAGTACGTCGCCCTTCGGCTCGTAGCCGATTCCAGAGAGTGTGTACTCATTGCCATCGAACCAGATGTGTTTGACAGTCATCTCGTTCTTGGTGAGCGTGCCCGTCTTGTCCGTACAGATGACGTTCGTCGACCCCAGGGTCTCGACGGAAGATAGCTTCTTGATGACGGCATTCTTCTTGGCCAGACGTGCTACGCCGTTGGACAGTGCCACCGTGATCTGCATCGGGAGTGCCTGCGGAACAACGGCAACGGCGATACCCAGGGCATAGATGAGAGCCACGTTGAGGCCGAACCCCTGCCACTTGATGACAGCGAAGAGAATGGTGCCAATCACTATGGCAAAGACGGTGATCCACTTGGCGATGAACTGGATCTCCACCTGCAGGGGAGACTTTGACTTTTGTTCCACCTGCGTCAGACCCGCTATCCTCCCCACTTCCGTATTCATCCCCGTCGCCACAACTACCCCTCGTGCATTGCCGGCGGCGACGGTTGTACCCAGGTAGGCCATGTTGTCACGGTCTGCCAGGGCTGATTCCTTCTCTATCGGCCGGCTGTGTTTGTCCTGAGGCATTGACTCGCCTGTCAGGGAGAAGTCATTGGTCCTCAGGTTGAGTGACTCCACGATGCGGATGTCGGCAGGAATCTTGTCGCCTTCCTCGACATGCAGGATGTCTCCCGGCACGATTCCTGCCAGGGGAAGCTCGCTGAGTTCCCCATCTCTATACACCCTGGCGGGAGACTCAATCATCCTCCTGAGGGAATCCATGATCCGTTCGGCCTTGTGTTCCTGGTAGTAGCCCAGACATGCGTCTATGAGCACGATAGCGAACATTATCGAACCGCCACGCACATCGCCGGTGGCGTAGGAAACCGTTCCTGCGACAACCAGGATGATGACGAAGATGTCTTTGAACTGAAACAGGAACTGCAGCCACTGCGGAGTCCTCGCCAGGGCGACAAGCTGATTCTCACCGTATTGACTGAGCCGCCTCTTGGCCTCTTCGTTCGAAAGGCCCTTGTCGCTTGAACCCAGGTCTTTGAGGCAGTCCTCGACGCTTCTCAGGTAGAAATCGCCGGGCTTCTTCATCACAGTGTCCCCCATCCGGCACTCTACGCTGCATCAACCACGTTCAGATGGGACGTCTGGTACGCAGCCGGCGTATGTGCCCCCTGTCCGAGGGTACCCTGTGGTCCGCGCAGAGGTCAAACGCTACTGTTCAGAAGGAGTCTGCCGGTTGAGAGGGCGCGCGCGCTTCACGGTCGCCGTCGCGATGCGAGCCACTCATGCCCCCCGTTCCCCGTCGTCAGGGGGGTCGTGAACTCGTGGTGTCCACGCTGTCCAGTCCGCCCGCCATTATCCACTGCCCACGCCGCCGCACCCCTGTGGGGCGGTTTGAAACTGTTCCGTACGCGGGAGGGAGTGCGCCATCGCGTAGTCCGCCGACCGCGAAATGTGGGGACACCATGGGAAAGGCCGTACCTGACATGGCTCGGGTCAGTTTGTCGGCCCTCGTCTAACAGAACCACGTACAGATGGTGTCCCCACATTTCGCGGCTCCGCCTGACTGCCGTCCAACCCGCAACCCGTAACCCCGGCGCCTCGCCGGTGAACCCCGCCGCTCTGCGGCGGCCAACCCCGTAACCCCGGCCTCTGAATCGGGTGGGGTGGTGTTGGGTAATGTAGGGGCGGGACATGTCCCGCCCGTCGCCCTGTGTGACAGCCAGGGGTGCGCATGTGTGTGTTGTCTCCCACCCCACCCGATTCAGAGGCCTGGATTTTGGGTTGGCTGGCCGGATGCCGACGTTCTGGGTTCTGAGTTCTGAGTTCTCCGGGGAGGCGCCGGGGTTGCGGGTTGCGGGTTCCCTCCCCCCCCGAGAAGAACACCGGCTTACACGGACGGGCACACTGGCCACGAGCAGCACGTCCGTGAGATTCCGCACGAATTCCGGGAACCCGGAAATCCTCAACTACAGAAGCGTAGGCGTGATGCCGCTCGCCAGCATGCGCATCAGTGAGATGAGCACCATGTACAGCACCCAGCCGATGAAGGTGACGATGATGCCCCGCCATGTGGAGAAGTCGAGGGCCTGCCGTACGGCGATGATGGTGGCTATCAGTCGCCAGACGGAGCCGACAAAGGCGATGACGCCGCCGACCACCGGGATGAACGCGAATACGCGCAGCAGTCCCGGCGTGCTGGCGAATCCCATGGTGCGGAGCAACTCACCCCATGTGGAGGACGTCTGCGGCCCCTTGAGGATGCTGACCCCGATGATGTACGCGAACAACGCCCAGAGTAGCCAACCTGTGATTGCGGCTGCCACTCCGAACAACAATCCGTAGATGAAGCGACCGCCGCCGCTGATGAGCACGGCCTCCAGCCCGTGCCCGACGCCCGTGGCCACACTCACCAGGATAACCACCAGCAACGCCTGGCCGGTCGCGGTCTTGTCGGCCTCGACCTCCTCGTAAAGCGCCGGCTGAAGTCTGGCCGCTCTCACCATCCTGTTGAAGGGGGACGTAGATGACGCCATGAGTTCACCTCCGGGATATCAGCATTCCTATAGTAACTGCGGCCACTCATGCAATCAATCACCTCGCCCAAGGTGGAAGTCGGGAGACATGGCACGCATCTCCGGTGTCCTGAAGCTGAAGCTGCACAAGCTGGGGCTCCTGGACCTCGCCGAACGCCGAATTTGAACGTGGAAGCCATTGGCTGTGAGACTCGCAACCCCGAACTCGCTAACTCGCAACCCGTAACCCGTGCGAAATGCGGGGACACCATGGGAAAGACCGTACCTGACATGGCTTGGCTTAGTTGGTCGGCCTTCCCTGAACAGAACCACGTACAGATGGTGTCCCCACATTTCTGTCAGCCCCGTCTGACGGCTGTCCAACCCGCAAGTCCGCCAGCCCCGGCCTCCGGCCGGCTGGTGTCCCCGGAATGCCTGGGCACGCGAAGTCACGCTGAGGGGTCGAGCGTGTCGGCGAGGGCCAGGTAGAACCGCTTGATGACGGGGTCGCAGATGATGTCTGTCGGCCGGATGGCCCTCGCCAGGCGAATGCCCTCAAGGGAACGACAGCGGCTGAGCGCAACGTAGGTCTGCCCGGATGCGAAGGCTCCAGCGCCCAGGTCCACCAGAACGTTGTCAAGCGTCTTGCCCTGGCTCTTGTGGATGGTGACCGCCCAGGCAAGCATCAGCGGATACTGAGTGTACGTACCGGCCACTTTCGCCACTATCTGGTCACTGGTGCGGTCGTAGCGGTACTTGTAGGTCTCCCATGTGACCGGCTGCACGTCATGCACCTGTCCCTCTGCGCCGGGTCCCACCTGTACCTTCAGCCTCTGAGGGGCGATTTCGCGCACAACACCCAGGGTGCCGTTGACCCATCGCTTCTGCCCGTCGTTCCTGGTGAACATCACCCTGGCGCCCGGCTTCAGCGTGAGGTTCAGGGGTGACGGCAGCCTGTCGCCCTCCAGTGCAAACTGGCCCTCGACCGTGCCCACAAAGAGATACTCGCGCGATTCAAGTCGATGAAGCTCGCGTCGATTGATCTGGTCCGCCAGGCTGTTCGTGCACGTCAGCGTGATGTCGGAGCCTTCGTGCTGCTCCGCATGACAGCGGCTGTTCAGGACCGTGGTTGCCACCGCGACGTCGTCACCGATGCGTATCCTGTTCAGGAGGTCGACGAATGAGCCGTCGGCCTGCCTGAAGACGGACGTCAGCTCCACCGGGACGAGAGGGCTCGACTGCAGCGCGAAGGAGCTGAAGAAGTAGGGGCTTGCGTAGCCCCTCTCCTGCAGCACATCCCACTCACGTTGCGGGACAACGGGCGGCAACTGAAAGAGGTCGCCTATCAACAGCATCTGCACCCCGCCGAAAGGCGCCTCGAGGTCGCGATTCTTGCGGAGGAAGCGGTCCACACTGTCCAGGAGGTCGCAGCGCACCATCGATACCTCATCGACAATCAACAGCTGCAGCTTCTGGTACAGCTTGCGGTCGGACACCAGCTTGATGTCATCCTCCTCATGTATCTTCGGAGGCAGGTGGAAGAACGAGTGGATGGTGCTCCCGCCGACGTTGAGGGCGGCGACGCCTGTGGGCGCCACCACCGCGAGCCTCTTCTGCAGGACGGTCCTGAGGTACTCAACGAGGGTGGACTTTCCCGTTCCGGCGTTGCCGGTCACGAACACCACCGGGCAGCCGCCGTCCAGCAACTCATGAACGCGCCGGTACTCATCCGTGACGACGATGTCGTCCGGTAGGTCGTACGATGGCGGCACGACCTCAGGGCGATACGCCTGGCCCGCAGCCCGGCGGTTGAGCTCTCCGATATCAACGGGGCTCGCCCCGAGCAGCCGTCGTACGGACTCCCGTGTGCTCATCGCTGCGCGCCTCTGGTTATCACCCGTGCCATCTCATCGGTTCCTGCGCGTCCCGCACGCCGCCGGTCCACGCCAGTCTAACAGAGGATTCATTCTGCCGCGTACGTGAGGCAGTGGTTACCATGTCGAGGAATCACGGAGACACCGTGCACGGTTCACTTCACGTGTGGAAACAGCGCTCGATGGCCTGCGGTCCCCCGAATCCTGCAGGCTCAGCCCTTGTGGTCGAGGAGATGAAGGAGGAGGCGTTGCCTCAGGCACGCAGCACGGGAATGGCGAGGCCCCGGCGCCTGGATTCTCGACCTGCAACGAGAGCTGGCAGAGGCGGTGGAGTCCTGCCCGAACATGGCCCTGATAGCGTCCCGGCCCACGGGGACATTTCGAGCTTGAACGCCTACATCAGGTCGAACCTGCCACCGTCGACGGCGATAGTCTGTCCGTCGATGAAGGACGCATGGTCCGAGACGAGGAAGAGCACGCCATTGGCTATGTCCTCCGTGAGCCCCAGCCTGCCGATGGCTGACTTGCCTATCGCGTTGTCCTTGTACGCCTGCACCTGTTCCGGGGTCCTCCCCACGGCCAGAATGGGCGTGTCTATGCTTCCCGGGGCGATGGTGTTGACGTTGATGCCGTGCGTGCCCAGGGCGCGGGCACACCCCTTGGTCAACTGCGTGATGGCGGCCTTGGACGCGCCGTAGTTGATTCCACCGACATCCGTCCATCCCGTCCCGGCGATGGACGAGATGTTGACTATCTTTCCGTAGCCCTGCGCCATCATGTGCTTAGCGACGGCCTGGATGCAGAAGAACACGCCCTTGAGGTTGGTGTCCAGCACGTGGTCCCACGTATCCTCAGACATCTCCAGGAGGCTAGCCCTCCCTGTCACGCCGGCATTGTTGACGAGGATGTCGATTCGCCCGAACTCACGCATCACCTCCTCCGGCATGCGCCGGATGCTCGCGACGTCCTTCACATCAAGCTCGACTACGAGAGTCCTGACGCCGTACTGCTGCTCGATTTCGTGCGCGGCCTCCCGGCTCACCGCCGTATTGCGCGCCGCAATCACAACGCTGCAGCCCGCGCTCGCGAGGCCCATCGCGATCCCCTTGCCTATGCCGCTGTTGCCGCCGGTCACGATGGCTATCCTGCCGGCAAGGTCTACGGGAAGAAAGCTCATGAAGACTCCTCCTTTGTCTGAGGCGCCGACCGCTTCGTGCAGTTTCGCAATGGTACCGGTGTGAGGTTGCAGGAGCAAGGTCTGATGCATCGAGGACTGAATCCGCAAGACAGCCGGAGGACACCAGCCGGCGCCGATTGCCGCGATGGGGCAATGCGCAACAGAGGGGTCGCTTATTCCGCGGGCGATTGGCTATAATGCCGCTCGGTTGTGATGACGAGTGAAACGGCGCCTTCGGATGACAGGGTGAGCGCAGTGGGTTCATCGGCGGAAGCTGCTGTCCCGTTGCACGTCGCGTTTGTGATGGACGGGAACGGCCGCTGGGCCACCCGCCAGGGCCTTCCCCGGCTGGCAGGGCATCGCGCCGGCATCGCACATGTCGAGAGGGTCGTCGGGATGCTGAAGCACCGCGGCGTGCGGTACATGACCCTGTATATGTTCTCCACGGAGAACTGGAAGCGCTCGAAGGAGGAGGTGGACGGCATCTTCGAGTTGCTGGCCGACTGGCTCACCCACACCGGCCCTCGACTGCGTGACCACGGCGTGTTCCTCAGACATCTCGGCAGACGGCAGCCGCTGCCGGCGGCTCTGCTCGCCGCCCTCGACCGGGCTTGCGGGGACCGCGGCGCAGACGACGGCTTCGTTCTCGCCATGGCCGTCAATTACGGTGGGCGAGCGGAAATCGTGGACGCGGTGAAAGCTGTGTTGCCCCGCGCGGAGCAGGGGCTGCAGGTCGACGAGGCTGCCATCAGCAACGCGCTGTATACCGCCGGCATGCCTGACCCGGACCTGTTGGTGAGGCCGGGGGGGGAGGTTCGCCTGAGCAACTTCATGCTGTGGCAGGCGGCCTATGCTGAGCTATACTTCAGTCCAGTGTTGTGGCCCGATTTCGGGGAGGGTGAGATCGACCGTGCGCTCCACGCGTACGCACAACGCCAGCGCCGTTTCGGCGGGCTCTGAATCACCGGCCATCTACGGCCGGAATGGGAAGACCCAATACATCAAGGAAGGTGTGCATTCATGGGAGACATAATCGAAGAAGCCGGGGCTGTGGTGCAGTGCAGACAGTGCCCCTGGTACAAGAACTGCGTGATGCCGATGCAGATAGGCTCGAGCGAACTGAACCAGTTCAGGACGATGATGCAGGGTGGCATGTTTGGTGACCAGACCAACCCGGAGTTGGAGAAAGTCCTCGAGAGCGTTGCAGCCATGGGGCAGAACATGATGGTTCAGACGTGCCCGGTGTTTTCGGAGCGACTGAAGTCTGACCCGAGGCTGGCTGAGCGCATCAAGCTGTTCATGCAGGCTTGGGGGCAGGATGACCAGCCGGCCGCGGAGAAGGACGCGTGAGCGAAACCCTCGGGCGGGTTGAACGACCAGCGGCCGAGTCCTTCATCGCGCGAAGAAAGCTCTACCTCGTGTTCCTCGTGTTCACCCACGAGAGCGCTCCGCAGGAGTACAAGGACAGGTGCGACAAGTACTGGCGCCAGGTGGGCGAGCAGCTTGCCAATCTCGAATCGAAGGCCGGCGCCGCCACGCACGTCTACCACGAATCCGTTTCTGAACAGGGTGAGGCAGGCCTGGCCCTGTTGAAGCGGCTGCACCGGTTCAGTCACGAGCTTGTCCAGACCCGGTGCGCGAATGGGGCTGTTCTTGAGGCGATGGAGGATGCGGAGCTAGTGGCGGAGGTGAGCGACTGGGAGCGCTTCATGATGATGGGCTACTCCAGCAGCAAGGTGGGCGAGCTGGTTCGCGACCTCTACACCCAGGCGCTGAAGAAGCGCAATGGGCATGTCCTGTCGGTGATAGACACCACGCTCGGCCCTGGAGAATCCGGCCTTCTGCTTGTGGGCGAGGGACACCGTTTGCAGTTCCCCTCTGACATAGAAGTCTTCAGCGTGGTGCCTCCGGCGCTGGACGAATTGCATCGCTGGCTTCGTGACCAGGCGGCTCAACGTAGTGAAAAGGACGAAACCTCCGACGCGTCAGCGGCTGCGCCCGACGCCGCCCCCGAGGATGAGCCCGAACCGGTCGATGTGCGGAACGGGGAGGAATCGTAATGTCAGTCAGGAAACCGGCTGTTGCCGGGACGTTCTATGCGGCGACCCGCGACGGCATTATCGGTCAGCTTGAGTGGAGCTATCAGCATCGGCTGGGTCCCGGCGAGATGCCTGAGGTGGACGCCGCAGGACCGAGGAACATCGTCGGACTCGTCGCACCTCATGCAGGCTACATGGCGTCCGGCCCCGTGGCGGCTCACGCCTACCGCGCCCTGGCGAAGGACGGGGTGGTTGATACGGCGGTAATCGTAGGTCCTAATCACACCGGCTACGGGACTGCGATATCGGTGTGGGCCTCCGGCGCGTGGAACACGCCGCTGGGAGACGCACGCGTGGACGAAGAGACTGCCCGGAAACTCGTGGGGGGCATTGTGCGCGCCGATGAGTCGGCGCACATCTACGAGCACAGTGTCGAGGTCCAGATTCCGTGGTTGCAGCACCTCTACGGAAACAAGATACGCATCGTGCCGGTAGCCATGCTCGCGCAGGATGAGACGACGGCCCTGGAGTTTGGAGTCGCCCTGTCGAAGCTGGAAGGCAACATCGTGCTCATCGCCAGCACCGATTTCACGCACTACGAACCGCAGGAGAATGCGACGCGCAAGGATACGAATGTCATCGAAGCCATCCAGAGCTTGGATGCCTCCGAGATGTATCGCCGAGTGGGCGAACAGGCGTGCACAATGTGCGGCTACGGCCCGGTCGCTGCGGTGGTCCATGCGGCACGACTGCGCGGAGCCACGCACACGGAGTTGCTGAAGTATGCCACCAGTGGCGATGTGATTGGAGACTTCTCACGTGTAGTGGGGTACGCCTCAATCGCGCTACGGAAGCAGCAGGTAGAAATGGGGCCGGCAGGCCTGTAAGCCGGGTTCTGTGCTCTCTTGCGAGAGCGGTGGCCATCCATCTAGCCCTGGTGTTGCCACCAGGGTCAAGCAACCAACCCGGGGACATCGCCCAGACACCGTGGTCCGCGAAACGGTGACACAAGGTCACAGCTTCGCGGTTTTCGTCCCCCTATTTGGTTTTGCTCCGGGTGGGGTTTGCCCGTCCAGGAGGTCTCCCTCCTGCCGGTGAGCTCTTACCTCACCATTTCACCCTTACCCGCGAGTGCGGGCGGTATGTTTCTGTGGCACTTTCCGTAGAGTTGCCTCTCCCGGGCGTTACCCGGCACCCCGCCTGGTGGAGCCCGGACTTTCCTCCCCGCGCACGAGGCGCGCGGCGACCACCCGGCCTACCAGCCCCACGGTAAGTCTATGGCCGCAACGGATGCGCGGTCAACTGCGGCTAGTCAACATAGATGAGCCGCCCGCAACTGCCGCACTCGACCATCTCGCCGGCGCGTGCTCGTTGCCACAATCCGGCGGGGACCGTGAGATTACATCCCTTGCAGCGTCCCTGCTCTACCTTCACCATGGCGATGCCCTTGGCCTTCGTCAACTGGTCGTATCGCTGCGTCGCCTCCGGACCGATCTCCTGTCGCGTGGCGAGACGCGCCTCCGTGAGCTTGGAAA